>JABAHS010107446.1_pt2 | contig 12870 bp, 15 predicted proteins | sample 7062111 | NCBI WGS metagenome assembly JABAHS01 (sample SAMN14534600, study PRJNA622989) | marine sediment metagenome | biome: marine biome [ENVO:00000428]; feature: marine pelagic biome [ENVO:01000023]; material: deep marine sediment [ENVO:00002113]; isolation source: pool of 4 deep marine... | reverse complement strand
TGAAAACATCAGATGATGAGTTTTCTTTATCTGACTCAGCATTATTATCAGCCATGTTTGCGCTTGCTTCCATTAATTACCTCTTACAATATATTTATTAGAACCTTAAAAGATAATTCAAACTGATATAAAAGTCAACTAAATTGTTCGCATATGCCAAAATAGTTATTATGAGTAATCCTGTTAACTAAACGCAGGGTTTAACAAATAACAGCATACAAGATTGGGAATAGTTTTATTACGCAACTGCTAACAATTTAGAGCGGGATTTGGATGAGAACAAGAATGCGTATCCAGGATATAAATTTAGTAATATTTAGTCGATGATGTAACTTTTGACTTCTCTATGGACTTAATAATAGAATTAATACCCTCTGAAGTTAACAATAGTTCTGAAAATTCCCTGGCTTCTTCAAAAGTTTCAAAGTTTCCGAGCCTTACGAGGTTCCACCTGTCTCCGGCTGTATTCACTACCGATATAGAGTAAACATTGTACCCCTTATTAGCTAACTCCTTCACCACTTCACTGCTTTTGCGTTCAGTTTCAAAAGCGGCTATCTGTAAAGTATAGGATGTATCCAGTCCTGAAGATTGACCATTTATTATTTTGGCATGTTTTTCTATATTATTATCTGGTGNNCGAACTATCTTTATTGTTATCGTCTTTTGCCTGCACATTTTGAGCAGTTATTCGTTTTTCAGGTTTTGGTTTAACTGATTTACCCGGATCTAATTTTGTGAATTTCTTATCTGCTATTTTAGATATTTGATCTTTGCTCTCTAAGATAATATCCGAATCAAGACTATTGTAGCCGTATCCAAAATAAAAGCCAATCGCAAAAATCAGTATAATAAATATATATCTTCCAATGTTAAAATTCGACTTGTTAGAATTAGTCAGAATCAACTTCGGTTTTAGCTCTTCCATTTACAAAATCCCCACAACAAGATTTCTAATACCTATTATACACCCAAACTACATGTTTTATCAACTATTGTACTTGAAAATAATGAGTTAACTAATATATTTAAACCATATTATCATCAAATAGCCGGAGAATAAACCATCTGTTTAGCAGACTTAATATAATCTTCACATTAAGTTAATTATATTTTTATTCCCTTTTATCGGGCTTGAGAATTTTTAATTCAGACCCGATTTTGATGCTGCTGTCCGCACCTGGCAAAAGCTCCAGCACATATTTAGCCTTGCTGCCGGGAATATACACTTCGCATTCTCTGCGTGGGTCAGACTCATACTTACAGGGCTCAGCAGCTCTTACAATATGTACGACTTTGCCTTGTTTATCCATCCACACCAAGGTCAGGGAAAGAAGAGTATCTTTCATCCAAAACGAGTGAAGACCTTCAGCCTCAAAGATAAAGAGCATGCCGCATTCAGGACATAGATAATTACGGTTTTGCAAGCCTTTTGCTTTATCTTTTACAACTTCGGCTTCTATCACTACTCCGTCAGGAAGCGCTAGCTGATAAATATCTGACGAGCTTGCATTTGGAGAGGCACAGCAAAGACAGAATATACAGAGAATCAAGATCCTTTTTATCATTATCAAATTAATCCGATGAGGTTCTCATATTGGGCACCTCTACCCTTGTTATCATACCTATGCAATCTAATATCTTATCCACATCGGGATTTCTTTCATGTATAAACCTGCTGGTTAGTTCTAAGTCACATTCTTCACATTTCGGATCAGCTTCAAAGTAGTTTTTACAACCGGAGCAATACATTTTTTTTTGGTAATACCAGTAAAATAAAGAATAAAGCAGCTCATTAATTGATTTTTTACTAAGAACTGCCGACCAATCATCCAGGCAGCTTATAAGGTTTTCCCTATAATTTTCCGGAACCTCGGTAAACACGCCTGTATAAATAACTTCATCATCGACAAATATTTTATAATTTTTCATATTAACAAGGTAATTTTAACGCTGTTACTAAAGCATATCTTGTGCCACTAGGCGGATGCGCCTGCTTCATTATCGGACTTATCAATCCTACCAATTGGCAATTCAATTCGAAAATCAGTTCCAATGCCAATTTCACTCTCTACTTTAATACTTCCCTTGTGACTCTCAACAATACTATAGCTGATTGATAATCCAAGCCCTGTGCCCAATTCTTTCCTGGTAAAAAAAGGATCAAATATTTTTTTAACTACATCCTTATCCATGCCAACTCCGGTATCCCTAAAACTTACGCAAATAGAGCCTTCACCGTTGCTGAATGTTTTTATAGTTAAGTCCCCTCCTTCTGGCATTGCCTGTATGGCGTTCATAATGATATTTACAAACACCTGCCATAACTGATTGGGATCACCCAAAATAGACGGCAGGCTATTTTCAAACTGCTTTAACCCCCTCACCGATCCATCAGAAAGCTGTTTTTTAAGAAGCGTGAGTGTATTTTCAAGCGTAGTATTCACATCAACCAGCTCATAACGGGGAGCTTCGGATTTAGAAAACTTAAGAAGATTGGTAATTAATTTATTTGTTCTTTCAACCTCCTGCTTTATATAGGTTAAATATTCATTCACCGATTCCGATTTCTCACTTTCAGATAAGATATGGGAAAGATAGTAACGGGCTCCTTCAATAATATTAAGCGGGTTTCTGATCTCATGAGCAATACCTGCAGACAACTGCCCGATAGCAGACATTTTTTCGGATTGTATCAACTGAGTTTGCGTTTCGCGAAGCTCCAAGTTAGCATCTTCTAATTTCCTGGCATAGTCCTCCACAAGTCTAAAAGCAAGAGCGTTCTCAATAGCTACAGAGCTTTGATTTGCAAGGATTCTTAGAAGCTCCAGGTCTTCTGAGGTATATGTTAAGTCGGATTTTTTTTCACCAAGAGACATAAGACCAATAAGTTTATCTTTAACAAACATAGGGATAATAATTGATGAATTGAACTGCGAAAATACTTGTTCCAGCTTTTCACAATTAGCTCTATATTTCTCCTCTGAATGAATATCCTCTAAGAATATCTCACTTTTATATTGTTTAAGCTGCTGAATAAGAATATTCTGCTCATCAAGCAGATAGTTTTCTCTCTCTGCACTGTCCAAATCTGAATATGGCCTGTATAAGGCCTGCTGTTCATCATAGAAGAACAGATTAACATTCTTTGCAAAAATAGTTTTTTCTATCGTTTCTACAATCTTCTCGGATATGTCTTCAGGGTTTAATATTGAAGTCATTGCAAAGCTGATGTCTTCAACGGTTTTACGGTAATCATATTTTTTTCTAAAAAATATTAAATCAATAATAGCCTGAATTTTGTTTTGCAGTGGGTTCAGGGCTACTGCCAAAAATGCGCTTAGAATAATAAAAAATGCCGGGTTTCTCCAACCGCCCTTACTTGCAAGAAACAGATTGAAGCTTATTATTAAAATTGCTATAACACCACCAAGCGCACCCGTTAAAAGTCCGTAAACAAGGGCCTTTCTAATAATTACATCTACATCAAAAAGCTTATGTTTTAATATTGAATATGCTAAAGAGATGGGAAATACAGTAAGCACCAATGCCAGAATTCCAAAAGATCCAGTGTGGTTTATCACCTGAGTTATAATCATAATTGAAACAGGGATAAACAATCCAACCAGAGAACCTATAAGAACAATCTGCGACCTTTGCTTGTCCAAAATATTTTGCGACTTAAAATATGTTCTTAAATTTGAACCTGCCAAGAGCACAGAGGCAGCCAGAGCAAAGAACAGCATTACTTTGCTGAGAATTAGCCAGTTTTCATAGTTGTTAAATGATGAAAGGCTGAGAGCAAAAAGAAAAACTGATAAAATAAAAAGTGGCGCAAGAAACAAGTAGTGTTTTATACTGAGAGTTCTATCCGTGGGAAACACTATAGAAAGATAAACTGCCAGTGTCGGTGCAAGGTAAAATCCCAAGGTAGAAAGCTTATCAAATAAGTAGGTAGATTGTGAGTCAAAATAACTTACCAGCCAAAGACCAACACAAGTGTTAAAAAGAAAGAATATTTTAGTTGTAGTTAACCGGGGTCTTAAAAAATATACGGAGATACCGACTACAAAAAATATAAGCCCCGCAAAATAAACAACGCCGAAGATTGAGATAAAATGGCCTACATTAAATACAGAAACGGGAAGCGTATACTCAAATATTTCGTCCCCCCGTAAAATACTGTAATCAAGAGGCGTTCCTACTTTATACCTATTAACAATCAAATAGACTTCTTGAGGAGTATTAACCCTTTCTCCGTTTATTGCGATTACCCTGTCGGTAATGATATTGGGCTTAGTTTCCTCACCATCACTCAAATCAATCACAATCTCGGAAATCACAAGATTCTCATAAAACAGGAATCCTGTAAATGGTCTATTAAGCCAAGTAAGTGCAAAAGTGAAACAAAAAGACCATACGATAAAACAGAGAAAAGCTATAACGATTACAACGTGCTTGTTTAATTTTATGCCAATCTTATTTAAATAATCCACTTCTTTGCAACTCTCCCCTACACAAAAACCGCTCGACAACTAAATAGTTAGTATATTACAAAACTTCCATTTTGTAAGTATATATATGCAATCTAAATATTAATAAATTATTGGTACTTACTTGGAAAAGTTCAAGCTTGAGATGAAAAGAAAGCTACTGAGAAAGGATAATCAGGGTTTGCATGGAAATTAAGGACTTGTTATATAAAAGAAATAAGACTTAAATCTTAGCCATTCTGGACATTAACAAATGATCCACAAGCACCAGATTTACCATAGCCTCCAAAATGGGGACAGCTCTTGGACAAAGGCACGGATCATGCCTTCCTTTTACTTTTAATTCTTTGGGATTCCCATATTTATCCACAGTTTGCTGTAGTTTGGATATAGAAGAAGTTGGTTTTATGGCTATACGAACAATAAGGTCTTCCCCGTTTGTTATGCCACCAAGAAGGCCCCCGGCGTTGTTAGTCTTAAACCCTAACGAGCCGTCATCCTTTTTATATAATAAGTCGTTTGATTCAGACCCCTTCATTTCGGCTNNCCGGCAGCAAGGTCAGCCTCTATTTTATGGAATACGGGGTTGCCAAGACCGGGCGGCACCCCCTCGGATACGACCTCTACTATTCCGCCTATTGAGTCGCCCTCTTTCCTGACTGATTCAATCAGATCTATCATGGGCTGCACTTTTGCTGGATCGGCGCACCTTACAGGGTTTTTTTCGATCTCATCAAAGTCGGTTACCTCGCAAATTATATTGCCTATCTGCTTTACATAACCCGATGTTTTCACGCCATGAATGGACAATATTTTCTTTGCAATTGCAGCAGCAGCAACCCTGCCGATGGTCTCACGGTTTGAGGACCTGCCGCCGCCCCTATGATCTCTAAAACCATATTTTTCGTCGTATGTGAAGTCGGCATGGCCCGGACGGTACGTATCTTTAATATCATCATAGGACTTAGAAATCGCATCAGTATTTCTAACTATCATGGCAATTGGAGTACCAAGCGTTTTACCTTCAAATACCCCTGAGAGTATTTCTAGCTTGTCAGGTTCTTTTCTCTGCGTAGTGATTTTACTCTGCCCCGGCCTTCTCCTATCAAGCTCAAACTGTATCTCTTCAGCTGAGATTTCCAGCCCCGCAGGACAGCCGTCCAGAACAACCCCAAGCGCCGTGCCGTGAGACTCTCCCCATGTCGTTATTCTAAACTGATTTCCAAAACTGTTTGCAGCCATATCTAGTACTTAGAGGTAACCGTTTTCTTTAAACCAGTCAACGGTCTTTTTTACAGATTGCTCAATGTCGGATTTTTTGTAACCAAGCTCTTTTTCAGCCTTTGAGCTGTCTACAAACCAATTATATTTTGACAGTTTTACCGAATCAACGTCCATTGTAGAGTAATTGGGAAAGCCTATCCCCAATATTCTTTCTACCAGATAACCCGATATGAGCGCAAAAGTATAAGGTATTTTCATTTTTGGTCTTGCAATGCCTGTTAGTCTCTCAAGCATATCAAATAACTCATTTATAGTAAGATTCTTATTTCCAAGAATATAGCGCTCTCCGACTTTTCCTTTCTCTGCTGCAAGAATGTGACCCTCTGCTACGTCTTCTACATCCACTATGTTCATTGTACCGTCCATGTACCCCGGGAATTTCTTTTTACAGTACCACTGTATAAAAGCGGTGCTCGAAAGATAAATATCACCGGGCCCTATTACGACCGACGGATTTACGATTACAAGAGGCAGTCCCTGCTCTACGAATTTAAGTGATTCAACCTCCCCGTGATATTTGGTATTCAGATACGGGATACCCTCTGATTCCAATGTAAACTCAGTTTGTTCATTAGCTACTCCGCCCTCGGGATCAACGCCAACCGCTGCGACACTGCTTGTATATACTACTTTACTAACTCCTGCATCAAGCGCCGCCTTCATTGCATTTACTGCACCGCCGACATTGATATTCTGCATTTTTTGGCTGTCTTTTTTTCTAAAAGAGACAAATCCGGCAGTGTGGAAAAGTTTGTCACAGCCTTTAATTGAATTCTTAAGAGATTGTAAATCTGTAACATCTCCATAAACCCTTTCAGCCTCTATATCATCTATATTAGCAGTCCGGCTGGATTTTCTCAGAAGTATCTTTACGTCTTCCCCTTTTTGCACAAGTTTTCTTGCAATATGAGAACCCAAAAAACCCGTTGCGCCTGTTACTAGTACCGCCATGACTGCCTCCGATTATTTATAGTTATTATTTTGGGATTATATCAGCAAGCCCCTTTTATTCCAACTCTTTTTGCAGAAGCGTGAGCGATTCTATATGAAAAGTCTGCGGGAACATATCAAAGGGCTGAATTTTCTTAAACTTATATCCGGCTGAAATTAATTCTTTTAAATCCCTTGCAAGAGTGGTCGGGTTGCAGGATACATATAAAATCTTTTTGGGATCAAGACTTATTACAGATTTAATTATTTCCTTTGCTCCTGTTCGCGGAGGATCAAGAACTACCAAATCAAGCCCCTCGGCAGGCTTATGCCTTTGCAAATATTTTTTAACGTCCCAGTCTTCAAAACGGCAGTTCCTTACAGAATTGAGCTTCGCATTTTTTATGGCAAACCTAATAGCCTTTTTATTACTATCGATGCCCAGGACATACTTTGCTTTTCTTGCAAGATGAAGTGAAAAGTTTCCATAGCCACAGTAAAGATCCAGGACATTTTCCTCCTTTTTTAAGTCCGCCCATTTAAGCAAGGTTTTTATGAGTTTTTCATTAATATCCGAATTAGCCTGAGCAAACACAGACGGGCTTGAAATATATTTTATTCCCAAGACCTTAAACTCGAAACTCTTTTCATCCTTGCCGTCAAGCGAAATATCTGCTCCCTGAATACGCTCTTTAAGATAGTAGTACAATTTAACAAGCCCTTCAGGAGAACTGTTCCTTTTAGGTGAGAGCGTTAAAGCAGGAATACTGCCGAAATCCGAAACGAACACCTTATCGATCGGCAGGGTTTTTGCATTATATTTACCTAAAAATTTGGATATTTTCTTAATAAGCTCAGATATGTTTTGCAAAGATATCTTGCAGTGAGAAACCGGCACAAGATCATCGGATTTTTCTTCCTTGAAGCCTACGACATGTTTTCCTCTAATTGTATCTACGTGCAACATGACCCTGCCTCTATAATCATACCTGTTTGATGAGGCGATTATCGGTTCTGCATGACAATCTGCAATTCCTGCTATTCTTTCCAAAGACTCCTTTATAATCTGCTCTTTAGCCCTTAGCTGATATTCATAATCAATATGCTGCCACTTACAGCCGCCGCAGTTTCCAAAATATTCACACTCAGGTTCTACTCTGTATTCCGAAGGCTTGAGAATTTCATCTATCTCCGCTATATCAAAACTCTTTTTCTCTTCAGTTATATTGACTGAAAGCTCGTCACCCGGCACTCCACCTTTTACAAAAACGACTTTGTCTTCTGTCCTCACGAGACCATATCCGCCATATATAAGTTTCTCTATTTTTAATTTCATGTGATTAATTGTTTTTATACTATTATCATCGCATCGCCATAGCTTAAAAACCTATACTTTTTTTTCTTTGCTTCCTCGTAGGCTTCAGTCATAAACTGCCTTCCTGCAAAGGCACATACAAGCATAAAAAGTGTTGAACGCGGCATATGAAAGTTAGTTATAAGTGAATCTGTAATTTTAAATTCATACCCAGGATAAATGAACAAATCCGTAGATCCATTTTTAGGTTGCAGCTTACCATCTTCATCTACACATGATTCAAGAGTCCTCAAAGAAGTAGTGCCAACCGCTGTAACTCTGCTGCCTTTTTCTTTTGCATTGTTAACTGCCTTGCAGGTATTCTCACTAAGTTCAAAATATTCACTATGCATGTTATGGTCTTCTACATTTTCAGATTTAACCGGTTTAAATGTACCATAGCCAACATGCAGTGTTACATACTCAACTAACACTCCCTTGTCTCTTATTCTTTGCAGTAATGAATCTGTAAAGTGCAAGCCGGCAGTAGGAGCTGCCACTGACCCTTCATATTCTGCATAGACAGTCTGATAGTTTTCCCTGTCGGACTTTTCGGGTTTTCTTTCTATATAAGGCGGCAGAGGCATATATCCCTTTTTATTTATATGGCTGTCAATTTCCTTATTAAACTCTAAAATAATTTCTCCGGATTTTTCTTTATGAATCTGCGCCTTAATATCTTTTTCAATTACTATATCCAGACCATCCTTCGGTTTTTTCATAAGACAGGACCATATTTTGGAATCCTTTTTTTCCAAGAGGAGAATTTCGATGCCGTCTCTGTTTTGAGCCTTTCCGTAAAGCCTGGCAGGAATCACTTTTGTGTTGTTTAACACAAGCACATCGCCAGGATTTAAATTTTCTGTGATATTATAAAAATTTTTATGGCTTATCGTATTATTACGCCTGTCTACAATCTCTAAGTTGCAACTTTCTTTATTGGCAAGCGGGTAATTTGCAATCAGTTCAGGAGGCAAGTCATAATCAAAATCAGATGTCTTCATTTATTGAAAGAGTTTCACTTTCCCCGGTTATCTTCTGCTCTTTTTGGAAAGTTCTCTCACAGCAAGCCTGAGCGCATTTAGCTTTATAAACCCCGTGGCATCTGACTGGTTGTAAACCGTATCTTCTTCAAACGTCGCAAGCTCTTCGCTATAAAGAGAGTTGGGAGACTTCCTGCCTGTAACAATAACGTTGCCTTTATAAATCTTTAATCTTGCCGTGCCGTTTACGCTCTTCTGAGACTCATCTATGGCGGCTCTTATCATCTCCATTTCAGGCGTATACCAGTAGCCATAGTATACAAGCTCTGAAAATTTAGGGATAAGGGAATGGCACAAATGCATGACCTCTCTGTCCAGAGTAATTGACTCGACTGCCCTGTGAGCGGAAAGCAGTAGCGTTCCACCCGGGGTTTCGTATACCCCTCTTGATTTCATCCCTACATATCTGTTTTCAACAATATCAACTCTGCCGACGCCATTTTTGCCTGCGATTTTATTAAGGGCAGAAAGAAGCTCCACAGGCTGCATCCTTTTGCCGTCCAGTTTTACAGGCTCTCCGGCCTCAAACTCAATATCGATATAAGTCGGCTTATTCGGAGCCTTCTCAGGCGATACCGAGAGCTCAAACATACTCTCAGGAGGCTCTGCCCACGGGTCTTCTAAAATCCCCCCCTCATAGCTAGTGTGAAAGATGTTCCTGTCACAGCTATAGGGCTTTGCTTTGGAAACGGGGACATGGATTTTATGTTTTTTAGCAAAATTAATCAGATCGGTACGGGATTTCATATCCCACTCTCTCCACGGGGCTATGACTTTAATCTTGGGATCAAGGGCATAGAATGTAAGTTCAAACCTCACCTGATCATTTCCCTTGCCCGTAGCGCCATGTGAGACAGCAAATGCTCTTTCTTTCTTTGCTATTTCTATATGCCTCTTGGCTATAATCGGCCGGGCAAGAGAGGTTCCAAGCAGATATTCACCTTCGTAGACCGCATTTGCCTTAATTGAAGTAAAAACGAATTCTTTAACGAATTCTTTTTTGAGGTCTTCTACATAAACCTTCGATGCGCCTGTTTTTAGAGCCTTTGCCCTTGCAGCTTTCAAGTCTTCACCTTGACCAACATCAGCCACATATGCAATCACATCGGCATCATATTGCTCTATAAGCCACCTTAGAATGATCGAGGTATCAAGACCTCCGGAGTAAGCCAGTACTATTTTTCTTTTCACAGTTTTTTCCTTACGATTATTAATTATAGATAAATAAGTTATGAGGTTCTACAGAAAATTTATTTTTCACCGGTTGCAGGCGCGCCTCTTAAATCCTGCATATAGTATTTTGCGCCCTGGTTTTCATAAAATTTTTCAAGTGAAAACCCTATGTACTCTAACTTTTCCAAATCGTCACCGTTATAATTTGCCTTTTTTACCTCTTGAGAAAGTTTACAAACAAAAGATATATCTTCTGTGGGCCTGTCCTGACAAATAAAACCAATCTTAAAATCAGATTCTATTTCAATGTGGTTTGGCAATACATAACCAACTGCAAGCTTTGCGCTTATTAATTCAACCACTATAACGCTTACCTTGCTCACACCCTGTGATTCACTGCCTCCGGACACTTCAAACCTGTATGCATAGTAATCCAGCTGCTGACCCTCTTGATCCAGTTTACTTATGTTCCAGTAATCTTCCGATTCTACCCAGCTCATTAGTGTTAACATCTATATTCCTCCAACGCTATTTCCTAAGTCCTATAAAACTTAGCTGCCTTCCTACCCCTTTGCCTTCTCTTCTGTAAGAGTGATAATTTAAATTGCATTTAGTGCATATTCCAATAACTTCAATACTCCCAACTCCGGCTTGTTTAAGAATTTCTTTATTAACATGCTGTAAATCCAACATGTATTTCTCTCCACTTGGGTTAATAAAACTATCAGTTTCCTCATATTTTTCAATGAATTTTATAGCCACATCCCTATCAACCTCAAAACAGCACCTGCCTATGCAGGGCCCAATCACAGAAACAATATCATCCGGAGCGCTGTTATAACTATTTTTCATAACGGATAAAGCTTCAGATATTATCCCGCTTAATGTACCCCTCCAGCCTGCATGAACGGCTGCTACGACTGACTTATTTTTGTCATACAGCAGAACGGGGACACAGTCCGCAGTATAAACGCCTATACAGATACCTTTAAGATCCGTTATAAGCGCGTCCCCCTGCAGTTCTGATTCAAAATCCGTATGACCATTAATTATGCACACCTGACTGCTATGTATCTGTTTTAATTTAACAAGCCTGGAAATACCGCCTAGTTTACAAATTTCCGGCTCATCATAATCGGCGCTTTTATTACAGAAGCCATAGAGAAGATCACCATAGCCAAGAAGTTTTTTCGAAATGGAAATAGTATCCGGCTTATTAGTCATATTGCTTAAGTTTACCGACAGCTTCTTTAATATCCTCAGGCAGCGGCGCTTCAAAATACAGCATCTTGCGATCTCTTGGATGCTCAAACGAGAGCGAAAATGCATGAAGGGCCTGACGGCCTAATCTCTTGGAGACATTATTAATAAAGGCGTCCTGTATCTTATGACCATATAATTTGTCTCCCAGGATTGGATGCCCAATCTCTGAGAAATGAACCCTGATCTGATGCGTTCTTCCAGTGTGAGGTGAAGCTTCGACCAGACAAGCACCCTGGTAGTTTTTTACCAATGACCATTTTGTAACTGCAGTTTTGGTACTATTGGAATCTGAAGAAAATTTTATTCTGTCTGTTCTGTGCCTTCCGATGGGAAGAGTTATTTCACCCGATTTTTCTTTTAAATTGCCTGCAAGTAAAGCTATATATTTTTTTTTAACATTCCTGCCCTTAAACTGCTCTACTAAAAAGTTGTGCGATAGATCATTTTTGGCCACCACCATAATCCCTGAAGTATCCTTATCTAACCTGTGAACAATTCCCGGTCTTATCTTCCCTCCTATACCGGAGAGGTTTTTACATTTATAAAGAAGCGCATTTACAAGCGTGCCGCTCTTGATACCGGCTCCCGGATGAACGCTTAAACCAGCCGGTTTATTTATTACTGCTATATCATCATCTTCGTAAATGAACTCTGTGTCTATATCTTCGGGAGCTATATCTATTTCTTCTGGCTGTACGTACGCAATCCTGATAGTTTCACCGCCAAGAAGCTTCTTTGAAGGTTTAACCGGAAGATCGTTAATGAGGATATTGTTTTGCTCTATCAGACGCTTGATCTGGACTCTTGTAATAGAAGGTATTAACTCTGAAATTATAATGTCGGCTCGCTTTCCTGCATAACTTGCAGGTATTACAATTTCATCCGGAAGCTCTTGTTTATCCATCGGGAGGCTATGATTGCAGCTTATGTTTTTGAGATTCCTGTTTTTGCTGGATAATTCTCCTTGCTGCTGAACTAATCACACCCGGCACGTTTTTACTCCTGCTTATCTGCTTTAAATCTTTATCTCTCATATGACGAATAAAGTTCATAGAAACATCAGCTGGCGACTTGGGGTTTGTTACTAAAGATAACTTAATATCGTAATGTTTAGTCCATTCCCTGTTATTAGCTATTTCTCTTAAAACTTCTTCGCTTACAGTTGTAGACTGGGCTGCCAGGCTTACTTCAATATCCGACATTCTGGGATTTTTGAGCGCTGCCAGAGCTACTACCCGGTTTGGCTCTTTAATAAGTATTCTTCTGGCTTCGGCATTTCCCATTAGACACAGCTTGAGCTTTTCCGGCAACTTCATTTTTTTGATAGCGA
>JABAHS010024624.1_pt1 | contig 12875 bp, 11 predicted proteins | sample 7062111 | NCBI WGS metagenome assembly JABAHS01 (sample SAMN14534600, study PRJNA622989) | marine sediment metagenome | biome: marine biome [ENVO:00000428]; feature: marine pelagic biome [ENVO:01000023]; material: deep marine sediment [ENVO:00002113]; isolation source: pool of 4 deep marine... | reverse complement strand
ACTCACCCTCGGTCCCGATCTCGGCCGCGCAGGCCCGATCGGGCGCGTGCGCCTGCCGGGCATCGACGGCACGGACGGGTTTTACTATGCCTGCCTGGTTCGGAAATAATGGGTGGGTCACGCTCGGCGACGCGCTTGCGGCAGGGTCGTCGCGCATCGGCCGCGGGCCGGAGGCGGTAACGAAAGCATGAGCGACACCCGAGCAAAGGCAAAGAATATCCCGGGTTCGCACCACGATGCCGCCCCGGCGCGGAGTCCGAGGCCACCGCATGCGGCGGCCATCGTTCTCGCCGGCGTCTTGCTGCTGAGCGTCGTCACCGCTCGGCGGGCATCGACGTACTGTCGGTGAAGGCCAGTCTTCGCGAGGATCGCCTGCTCGCCCGCACCCAGCTGGAAATCGGCCTGAGCTCGCAGGCAGCCGAGGCGCTGGAGCGGGGAATACCGCTCGTCTTCGTCATCGACATGGCAATTCATCGCAGGCGGGCATTCATCTGGGACCGTCGCATAGGGCGCTGGGAGTTTCCCTTCACGCTGCGTTATCACGCACTGTCCGGCCGCTATGTACTGGAAGCGACCGAGTTGGACGAGTTCGACACCTTTCTCACGGTGGGCGAAGCGCTCAGGGCGCTGGGCGGACCGCGGTCCCTGTCGGCGACCCTGGCTGAGGCGCCGGTGGCGACAAACGAGGCGTTGCGCGTCTCGGTGCGCGCTCGCCTCGATATCGAGGCCCTGCCCGGTCCGCTGCGCGTGAAGGCCTACCTCACGCCCGGATGGCGCCTCAACAGTGGTTGGAGCCGATGGAATATCGAGCCCTGATCGCACGTCTGATCGGTCCCACCCCGACAATCGTCCTGTCGGTGGTGCTGGTGGGCGTGCTGATCATGCTCTCGGCGGCAACCCAGCATTCGCCCCGGTTCGCCGATCACTACTCGACGCTGCTGGCGGCGAACGTCCTCGGCATCATCATTCTGAGCGGACTCGTCGTGCTGAATCTGTGGCGGCTCGTGCGACAGTTCCGCAGGCGCGACCTCGGCTCGAGGCTGACCGTGCGTTTTCTGGTCGCGTTTGCCATGCTCGGTGTGCTCCCCCTCGCGGTGGTGTACTACTTCTCCGTACAATTTCTCAGCAAAGGCATCGACAGCTGGTTCGACGTGCGCATCGAGCAGGCGCTGGACGATGCCCTGCTGCTCGGACGGGCGTCGCTGGAGGCGATCAAGCAGGACCTGGTAGCCCAGCTCGAAAACGACGCCGCTCGTTTGTCCGAGGTCCAGGCCGATCTCGAATCCATTGAGCTGCTGAACGACCTGCGCGAGAAGAGCGATTACGCGGAGATGACCCTCTACTCGCAGACGGGCCGGATCATCGCAACGAGCAACGTCGAGGCGCGCTCTCTGATTCCCGATGCCCCCGAGGAGGCGATCCTGTCTAAATTGCGTCAGGGGCAGCTGCAGGCGAACCTCGAGCCCCTTGCCGGCGGCGGCCTGCAGCTGCGCATCGTGGTGCCGGTGTACTCGCGCAACGTCAGGGAACCGATGCGGGTGCTGCAGGTGCTACAGCCCCTGAGCCTGCGTTATGCCAATCTCGGCGAGAGCGTGCAGACGGCCCGCGCGGAGTACGAGAAGCTCGTGTACTTGCGTGCCCCGTTGAAATACAGCTTCATTCTGACGCTGAGCCTGATAACGCTCGTCACGACGCTGTTTGCGTTCTGGCTGGCGATTTTCTCGTCGCGCCGCCTCGTCGCACCGCTGCGCGAGCTCGCTGCCGGCACCCGGGCGGTGGCGAGCGGTAACTACAGCAAGCGGTTGTCGGTGACCAGCGCCGACGAGCTCGGCGTACTGGTGGAGTCGTTCAACGAGATGACACGTGAGATCCGCCGGGCCCAGAACGAGGCCCGCGAGAGTCATCGTGAGGCCGACGAGCAGCGCACCTACCTCGAGACGGTGCTGGCCCACCTCTCCTCCGGTGTGCTGTCATTCGATCGCGGCGGTTGTCTGCGCACTCAGAATGCTGTCGCCGACCAGATTCTGCGGGTGAACCTGCTCGACTTCACGGGCCGACGCATCGACGAGATCGCGGCTCAGCACAAGTGGGCCGAGCCTTTTCTGAGGGTCATCGAGCAGGCCATGGGGCGCGATGCGGCCGAGTGGCAGTCGGAGGTGACCCTTTTCGGCCAACGCGGGCGCCAGGTGCTCATCTGCCGTGTCACACGGCTGCCCGGAGACGACGAGTTAAGCGGCGGTCACGTCGTTGTCTTCGACGACGTGACCGACCTGATACAGGCTCAACGTGACGCCGCCTGGGGGGAGGTCGCGCGCAGGCTCGCCCACGAGATCAAGAACCCGCTCACCCCGATCCAGCTCTCCGCCGAGCGCATACGACACAAATACCTGGGACAACTCGACAAGGACGAGCGCGACACGCTCGACCGTGCGACGCGAACGATATCGCAGCAGGTAGAGTCGATGAAGCGCATGGTGAACGCTTTCTCCAACTACGCCCAGCCGGTGCAGATGAGGCCGAGAGCGATCAACCTCAACCAGCTCATACAGGACGTGGTGGAGCTGCACAAGCATCGCACGCTAGAGATCGATATCGACCTGGCTCGCGACCTCCCGGAGATCATCGCCGACCCGGACCGATTGCGGCAGGTTCTCAACAATCTCGTCGTCAACGCGCGCGACGCAGCGCCCGAGAACGAGACGCCGAAAATCACCATCGGCACCCGCCGGGCGGGGGACGACGCTTACGTGGAGCTGCTCTTCAGCGACGACGGACCGGGCTTTCCGCAGGACATCCTGGCGCACGTCTTCGAGCCCTATGTCACCACCAAGGACAAGGGCACCGGCCTGGGTCTGGCCATCGTCAAGCGCATCGTGGAGGAGCACGGAGGCTCGATCTGGGCGGAGAATCCCGGCTCGGGAGGCGCCCGGATCACGGTGCAGCTGCCGGTGAGCCTCGCCTCGCGGCCCGGACTGCCGCAGCCACGGCCGAATGTTGCCCGGGCGCAGAGCGGCTGAGGCGAGTGCCGCGATGACCTTGCGATTCGACATGCGCTCCTGTTACGACACCCCGCCGCGTCGGGGGCAAGCGCCCCGTTTCACGAAGCCGCGCCCCCGCCGATGAGCGCCGCAACGATTCTCGTCGTCGACGACGAGCCGGATATCCGCGACATCGTCGAGGAGATCCTCCTGGACGAAGACTACGCGGTGCTCAAGGCGCACGGAGCGGACTCGGCCCGCGAGAGATGCGCCGAGCAGACCCCGGATCTCGTGCTCCTGGACATCTGGATGCCTGACACCGACGGCATCACTCTGCTAAGAGAATGGATCGAACAGGGACTCGACGCCGAAGTGGTCATGATCTCCGGTCACGGCAATGTCGAGACCGCCGTGGAAGCCATCCGCTGCGGCGCCTACGATTTTCTCGAGAAGCCGTTGTCGACGGCCAAACTGCTGGTTACCGTGCAACGGGCACTTCAGGCCCGTCGCCTGCGGCAGGAGAATCTGCGTCTGCGCACCCGCCTGGAGCCGAGCAGCGAGCTCGTCGGCGCGAGTGCCGCGATCGAGCGTCTGCGCGATCAGATCTCCCGCATCGCCGCCACCGACACCTGGGTGCTCATCACCGGTGAGCCCGGCAGTGGGAAGGGCGTTGCCGCGCGCTCGCTGCATGCCCAAAGCGCACGTCGCGATGCTCCCTTCGTCGACGTGAGCTTAGCCGCCATTCCAGCTCAGAACATCGCCATGCAGCTGTTCGGAGCGGAGGAAGGGGGCACACCGCGGCAGGGGCGCTTCGAGCAGGCGCAGCACGGCACCCTTTTCCTCGATGAGATCGGCGATCTGGATGGTGCGACCCAGATCAAGCTCTTGAGCGTGCTCGAGGAGGGGCGCTTCATGCGCATCGGCGGCCGCCATTCCATCGACATCGACGTGCGCGTCATCGCCGCCACCAATCAGGACCTCGAGCGCGCGGTCGCCGAGGGAACCTTTCGCGAGGATCTGTACTACCGTCTCAACGTAGTGCCGCTGCGTGTGCCGCCGTTGCGCGAGCATCTCGACGACGTTCCTCTGCTGGTCGACTTCTACGTAGCGCTCATTGCGCAGCAGGAGAACCTCCCCGAGCGACGCTTCTCCAAGGCTGCCATGGAGTGCCTGCGCGCCTATGCTTGGCCCGGCAATGTGCGCGAGCTCAGAAACGTGGTGCAGCGCCTGTTGATCTTGAACCGCGGTGAGACGGTGAGCGCAAACGAGGTGGCAGCGGCGCTGCCGCAGAGCGCCAGAGAGAGCACCGGCGGGAGTGAGGTAAGACCGCAGGGCTTCGAGCTCAGCCTGCGTGAAGCAAGAGACGAATTCGAGCGTGCCTACCTGCTCTATCACCTCGAGCGCTCCGGCGGCAGCATCTCCGATGTCGCGAGCAAGGCCGGCGTCGAGCGTACGCACCTTTATCGCAAGCTCAAGTCGCTGGGAATCTACCCGAAGGCTCTCAAGGCTCACCCGACCAGCTGAATCGCTGCCATGAAGATAATCATTCTCGGCGCCGGGCAGGTTGGCACGTCCATGGCCGAAATACTCGCCGGCGAGGCCAATGACATCACCCTCGTCGACATCGAGCCGGGCAATCTGCAGGGGCTTCAGGATCGCCTCGACATTCGCACGGTCCACGGCAGTGGCTCCTACCCCAAGATCCTGCAGCAGGCGGGCGGGGAGGATGCCGATCTGATCCTCGCCGTAACCGACCGCGACGAGGTGAACATGATTGCCTGCCAGATCGCGCACTCGATGTTCAAAACACCGACGAAGATCGCACGCATAAGGGCGGCCGAGTATCTCAACCACCCGGAAATCTTCTGCAAGGAAGCCGTTCCGATCGACGTCATCATCAGCCCCGAGCAGATCATCACGCAGCAGATCCTGAGGCTGATCGAGCACCCGGGCGCTCTGCAGGTAGTCGACTTCGCCGACGGCAAGATACAGCTCGTGGCGGTTCGCGCATACTACGGCGGACCTCTCGTCGGCCACGAACTGAGCGAGCTCCGGCATCACATGCCGAACGTCGAGACGCGAGTCGCCGCGATCTATCGCAAGGACAGGCCCATCATTCCCAAGGGCGATACCGTGATCGAACCCGACGACGAGGTGTTCTTCGTCGCCGCACGCAAGCATATTCGCGCTGTCATGAGCGAGCTGCGTCATATCGACGAGCCCGGGCGGCGCATCATGCTCGCCGGCGCCGGCAATATCGGCTACCGCCTCGCGGCAACCCTCGAGCGGCGCAACTACAGCGTCAAGATCATCGAGCGCAATCCTCCGCGGGCGCGTTGCGTGTCCGAGCTGCTTGACGGCGTCGTCGTGCTCCAGGGCGACGCCGCCGACGAGGAGCTCATGCTGCAGGAAAACATCGAGAGCGTGGAGGTATTCTGCTCGCTCACCAACGAGGACGAAGCCAATATCCTGGCTGCTCTGCTCGCCAAGCGTCTCGGCGCCCGACGTGTGATGGCCCTGATCAACCGCTCGGCATACGTGGACCTCATCCAGAGCAGCGTGCTGGACATCGCCATCTCGCCGAGGATGGCGACCGTCGGCACGCTGCTCACGCACATCCGCCGCGGCGATGTGGTGGCGGCTCACTCCCTGCGTCGCGGCGCCGCCGAGGCAATCGAAGCCATCGCCCACGGAGACCGCTCCTCGTCGCAGGTGGTGGGCCGGACCATTTCCGAGATCAAGCTGCCCCCGGGGGCGACGCTGGGGGCAATACTGCGCGCGGATGAGGTCATCATCGCCCACGACGACACCGTCATCGAGTCGGAGGACCACGTCATTCTCTTCGTGCTGGACAAGCGACACATTCCCGAGGTGGAGAGGCTGTTTCAGGTGGGCGTGACGTTCATCTGAGACGACACCTCGGGGCTCGCACCACGCAACCCGCTCCCCTTGCGAATGGCGGCGCAATGAGACAGGCTCTGATCGTCCTCAAGATTCTCGGCATCCTGCTGATCATCTTCAGCAGCACCCTGCTGCCGCCCCTGGCGATATCGTGGTTCATGCATGATGGCGCGTTGCAGGCCTTCGCCATAGCCTATGCCCTGACGCTGCTCACCGGCGCCGCCTGCTGGCTACCGATACGCCGCACCCACCGCGACTTGCGGTTCCGTGACGGGTTTCTGGTCGTGGTGCTCTTCTGGACGGTTCTCGCCACCTTCGGCACGGTGCCCTTCGTGCTGTCCGATGAGCCGACCATGTCGATCACCGACGGCTTCTTCGAGTCCATGTCGGGGTTGACGACCACCGGCGCGACGGTGCTGACCGGTATCGACGATCTGCCGCTGTCCATCCTCTACTACCGCCAGCAGCTGCAGTGGCTCGGCGGCATGGGAATCATCGTGCTGGCAGTCGCCGTCATGCCCATGCTGGGCGTCGGCGGCATGCAGCTCTATCGGGCGGAGACGCCCGGGCCGCTCAAGGACACCAAGCTGACCCCGCGCATCACGGAGACCGCCAAGGCGCTGTGGTACATCTACCTGGGGCTCACGGTGCTGTGCGCGGCCGGCTACTGGATAGCGGGAATGAGCGCGTTCGATGCCATAGCGCACAGCTTCTCTACCGTCGCCATCGGTGGCTTCTCCACCCACGACGCCAGCTTTGGATTTTTCCAGACGCCGGGGATTTCTCTCGTCGCCATGGTGTTCATGGTCATCTCCGGCATCAATTTCGCACTCCACTTCGGCGCCTGGCGATCACGCAGCATTGCGTGCTACTTCCGCGACAGCGAGGTTGCCGTCTACCTGTGCATCCTGCTGCTCGTCGCGTTGCTGACCTACCTCGTCCTGCTCGCGTTCGGAACTTTCGGCAATTCGCAAGAAGCGTTGTGGCACGGGTTCTTCCAGGTCATCTCCATCGGCACCACGACCGGCTTCACGACCTCGGGCTTCCACTGGTGGCCGTCGCTGCTCCCGGTCATGCTCATCATGATGAGCGCCGTCGGCGGATGTGCCGGCTCCACCGCGGGAGGCATGAAAGTGATCCGCGTCATACTGCTCTACAAGCAGGGCAGGCGCGAGACGGCAAAGCTCGTTCACCCGACGGCGCTAATCCCAATCAAGTTGAACGGCAGGCCGGTTCCCGAGCACGTCATCAATTCCGTCTGGGGATTCTTCTCACTGTACATCCTGAGCTATGTCATCCTGTCGCTCGCCATGACCGCCACCGGGGCGGATCTGGTGACGGCGTTCTCAGCCGTCACGGCCTGCCTGAACAATCTGGGGCCGGGACTGGGGGAGGTGGCCGACAACTACGCCTCCATAAGCAATCCCGGGAAATGGATACTGAGCTTTGCGATGCTGCTTGGCCGGCTGGAGCTGTTCACGCTGCTGGTGCTGTTCACCGGCACCTACTGGCGCAACTGAGGGTAGACCCGGCGGTGGAGCTCATCGAACGCTTCGAGAAGATGCTTCGCGACGGGCAGGACAGCGCGCTGCTGCGTTTCGGCCTGGGCTGCGAGTATCTCAAGCGCGGGCAGCACGGCGACGCGGTCCGCCACCTGCGCGAGGCGCTCAAGCAAGACCCGTCGTACTCGGCCGCCTACAAACAGCTCGGCAAGGCGCTCGCGGCAAGCGGTGACGCCGAAGCCGCCGCGGACGCTTACCGACGCGGCATCGACGCCGCTGAGGCGGGTGGCGATACGCAGGCGGCGAAAGAGATGCGTGTGTTCCTCAAGCGTCTGCAGGCCTGAGGGCGGCGAGACCAGTCACGGGGCCGCCGAGGGCAGGGGTGCATCGGCTAGCGGACCGACTGCGAGCTGACGCCGCGCCTCCTCGAGCACCTTCTGCCAGCGGATTTGCGCAACGCAACGTCGCCGACAGCGACTTCGTCGGGGGCATTGCCGGCATTGCTCGTCGGCCCTCAGCACCACGGCGCGCTCGCCCACGGGCCCTATGCGCGCCTCGTCGGTCGGCCCGAACAATGCGATCACGGGAACCCGCAGCGCACTCGCGAGGTGCATGGGAAAGCTGTCCCCGGACACCATCAATTCGGCCCGTCGCACGAGCTCGGCGAACTCGAGCAACGACAGACGTCCCGCCAGGTTGACGACGGACTCTTTGGCCGAGGCGGCAATCGCGCGGTCGATCTCCGCACGCTTGCCCGCAAAGCCGGTGACGATCACCAGCAGCTCACGGGGAAGGTTCTCCATCAGGCGAGCGAAGTTCTCCAGACCCCAGTTCTTGCTTTCCCAGCGGGTGAACGGGCTCACCACCACGATCTTTGCCGCGCGTGGGTTGATCTCCCGCAGCAGGCGGTCCACACGCTCGCGCTCGGCGGCGGACGTGCGGATCTCCATCGACGAATCCCTGACGCTCACGCCGGCCCGCCGCAGCACGCCGTCCATCTCCTCGATGGCGTGCACCGAGGGATTGCGGTAGCGTTCGGCGAACCACCAGCGACCCTTGACGATTCTGCGCGCGGCACGCGCGGCATAGAGGAACATCACGGATTTCCATCGACCCTGCAGGTCGATGGCAAGATCGTAATGCCGCCGCCTCAACCGTCGAATGACGGCAAGCACGTGCCTCAACGTCCAGTGCGGACGTCGAAACCAGTCGCGTTTTACCGCGTAGCGATCGAACTCGACGATCTCATCGACCCAATCGCTGTGCTTGAAGATGTCACGCGACGTGCTCGCCGTGAGCAGCGTGATGCGGGCCCGAGGGAAATTTTCCCGCACCGTGCGCACATGTCCCGTGGCGTGAAGAACGTCACCCAGCGAGGTCAGCTTGATGAGCAGGATCTCCACGATGATTACGGCAGCTTCCGCGCGCGAGGCTCGATTTTATCACCCGCCCGTCCCGAGCCGGGCTCAGGCATAGAAGTCCGGCTCGCCCGCGGGCCGCGTCTTGAAGCGCCTGTGGAGCCAGAAATACTGCTCCGGCATGCGCCGCACGGCAGCCTCGATGGCAAGGTTGACCCGCGTCGCGTCGGCAACGGCATCTCCCTGCGGAAAGTCTTTCAGGGGCGGCTCGATCTCGATCTCGTAGCCCCCTCCGCGGGGCAGCTGACGCGTGCAGCAGAGCATCACGGCTGCATCGGCGACCTCGGCGAAACGACCGACGGCGCTGACCGTCGAAGCCGCAATACCGAAGAACGGCGCGAACACCGCCTGGCGGCGGCCGAGGTCCTGGTCGGGCAGGTAGTAAAACGGAGCACCGGCGCGCTGAGCGGTGAGAATCGGGCGCAGGCCCTGGCGATGTTCCACCAGCGTGAAAGGGTGCGCGTCCGGGCGCTTGCGCACGAGGAGGTCCAGCAGCCGGCTGCCACTGCCGCCGCCGGTGCACACGCGCCGGTAGCCGCGATGGATCAGCTCGTGCCGGGGACGCTTGTACATGGCGACCATGGGCTGCTGCAGCGTGAGATAAAGAGCGCCCAGCGGCAGCGTGACGAAGTGCGGCGCCAGCAACATGACGGCCCGGCCGGCATCACGCGCGCGCCGCACGTGCTCATAGCCCGTGAGACGCACGACGCGCCGCAATCTGTCGCTCGACGCCCATACCGCGACGCCCAGGTCGAGAATGCTCTGTCCCGCCGCATGAAAATGGCGCCGCAGCAGCGCCCGCCGCCGCGCCGCGTCGTAATCCGAAAAACAGCGCTCGAGGTTCCGCTCGGCGACGCGGCGACGCTCGCCGGCGGCGTGCAAGGCGAGCTCACCGAGCGCGCTGCCCAGTGCCCAAACCAGGGGCAGGGGCAAAGCGCTGGCGAGCCGCCAGGGTCCGACGCCCAGCCAGGTCGGCCAGTACCGCGGGTGGTACACACCCACAGGCCTAGTACGGCGGCGGCTCATCGTCGGGGCGAGAGCGAAACCATTTCAGCGTCCACAGGTACTGCTCGGGGGCTTCGCGAACACAGGCCTCGAGCTCTTCGTTCATGCGGGCGGCGTCGCTGATGCGGTCACCGCTCGGGTAATCCTGCATCGCAGCCCTCAGGATGATCTCGTAGCCGGCGCCGCCCTCGAGCAGGCGCGTCATGCAGGGCACCACGACGGCGTTCGTCGCCGCGGCCATCCTTCCGGCGGTCGTGATCGTCGCCGTCGGCACACCGAAAAACGGCACGAAGACGGAACCCTGCGTACCGAAGTCCTCATCGGGAATGTAGTAACACGCCATCTGGCGCCGCATACCCTTGATGAGCGGCCGCAGACCCTGTCGGCGCATGACAAGGGTGCTGCCGAAACGTGTGCGCCCTCGCCAGATCACCCAGTTGAGCAAACCGTTGTCGAGCGACTTCATCATGCTCACCGTCGGATGCAGCCGCGACAACATGACGCCGCCAAGATCCATGCCCACCACGTGCGGCGTGATGAGCAGCACGCTGCGACCGCTGTCGAGCAGCTGGCGATAGGGCGCAAGCCCCCTGATCTGGGTCAGGCGGGCCAGCTTGCGCTCCGACGCCCAGTAGATCAGCCCGAGGTCCACCACGCTCTGGCCGTAGGCGCGAAAGTGGCGCCGGACCATGTCCTCGCGCTCGCGCTCCGACAACTGCGGCAAGCACAGCGACACGTTGATCGACGCGATGCGCCGGCGCTTCTCGTTGACGGTGTAAAACGCGCGTCCGAGCGCGGCACCGATGGCCAGAGAGACGCGCCGCGGGGCAAACGCGCACAGCCGCAGAAACCCCAGCAGCAGCCAGCTCGGCCAGAATTTCGGCGCCAGGAACTGCGCCGCGAAGGCGGGGGCCGATACCGAGAACCGCCCCCCGGCGCCGTGAAAATCCCGCCGCCCGGGCGCCTGCGTCGCCGTCACGGGCGCGGCCGCCGCCGCTCGCCGCGGCCGATCCGGCGCCGAGCGACGCGAGCAGGCGGCGACGCGGCCCCTGCCCGCTGGTCCGTCACCGCAGCCTCGTTCACTGACAGTGCGCCCGCAGCGACGGCTCGAGGACGGCCACCTGCTGCAGGTCGTCCCAGGTGTCGATGTCCTGCAGCGTGGGCAGCATGACGCCGAATTCTATACCGCACTCCCGCGCCGCCGACACGCTACGCGCGGCCACCTCTTCCCCATCCCAGTCGACACCCGCGAACATGCTCGGCGAGGTCCTGCAGACGCCGAAGAAATAGAATCCGCCGTCGAGCGTGAGGCCGAGGACGTTGCGTCCGCGGGCAAGCCCGCCGTGGGCGAGACCGAGGCTGTCGGTCGAGACCTGTGGCACATCGCAGCCCATGACCGCAGCGGCGCCGTGCTCGCGGACGCCTCTCGCAAGCGCGGCGTGCATCTTCACCCCGAGGTCGCCTTCGACCTGGCCGCACAGGCGCAGCCCCAGCCGTGCGGCGAGGCTCTCGAACAACGGATGCCGCGCGTCGGGCCAGCAGCACAGAACGATCTCTCCGTCCCAGGCACTCGCGGCCCGTTCGGCGGTGGCGGCGACGAGATGCGCCGCGATGGCGGCGGCACGACGCGCGGAGCACTGCGGACGCAGCCGGGTCTTGACCGCGCCCGGCAGCGGCTGCTTGGCGAAAAGATACAGGACCGGTGACTTCATCGGGGGTTACCGTACCACGAAGCCAGCCGCTGCGGCGCGACACCGAGCCAGTACATGAGCCGCAGGCCCCACATCCGCAAGATGGTGCGCCCCACGCCGCCGGCCTGCCACCGCCGCGCCGAGGTCCGCACCCGGCTGCGAATCCGTGCCGGCCGCCCGTCGCGCTTCAACCGCCGCGACAGCTCGATGTCTTCCATCAGCGGTATGTTCNNCAAGCGCCGGAACAGCCCGCGCTCGACGAAAATTGCCTGATCGCCCGTGGCGATCCTGCTCAACGCCGAGCGCGCGTTCATGGCCGCCTCGACGACGCGGAAGACCGGCCTCGGGTCGTCCAGTCGCACGTCGAAACGCCCCCATCGAAAACCCTTCGTCAGCTCCCGGCGAATCGCCTGCGCCGCCCCCGGCGGCAGACGCGTGTCCGCGTGCAGGAACAGGAGCACGTCGCCGCGGGCTTGCTGCGCGCCCGCATTCATCTGCAGCGCTCTGCCGCGCGCAACGCCGCGCAGCACCTGCAGCCGGGGCCAACCTTGGGCCGGCGCGCGCGCAAGGAGCGCATCCACGCACTCGCGCGAGTCCGTCGCGGTGCTCGCGTCCACGACAACGACTTCGTGCAGACCCGGTTCGTGCAGCAGGGCCGCGACGCCGTGCAGGCTGTCCTGGTCCTCGTTGAAAACCGGCACGACCACCGATATGTCCAACGCCTCACCCTCCCGAGCTCTGCGGCGTCGCGGCGACCGGCGCCGCGATGACCCGACTGCGTAGCAACGGCCCCGCCGCGCCGACGCGCGGCGCGGCGCTCTCTCCCGGCCGCCGGCCTCCATACATGCGGATAGAGTATCATCGGACCCGGATCCACCGATCACGTCTCCATGGTCTTCAGCACACCGGTCTTTCTCTACCTGTTCTTGCCGGGCGTTCTTCTGGCTTACCTGTTGACGCCCAAGGCCTTCAAGAACTTCCTGCTCCTCGCGGCGAGCCTGCTTTTCTATGCCTGGGGTGAGGGCGCGTTCGTGCTCGTGATGCTCGCGTCCATCGTCATGAATTACTGCGCCGGCATCGTCATCGCCGCGTTCAGAGGCCGTCATGCCGGCAAGGTCGCGGTCGGCATCGCCNNTCGACAACCTCAATCCGCTGCTCAGCGCAGCGGGCTTGTCGACGATCGAGCTCGCTGCGGTGCATCTGCCCATCGGCATCTCGTTCTTCACCTTCCAGGCCATGTCCTACGTCATCGACGTGTATCGCGAGCAGGCCGTCGTGCAGCGCAACCCCATCAACAGCGCGCTCTACATCTCTCTTTTTCCCCAGCTGATTGCCGGGCCCATCGTGCGCTATCACGACATCGACCGTCAGCTCGGCTCG
>JABAHS010019206.1_pt1 | contig 12879 bp, 7 predicted proteins | sample 7062111 | NCBI WGS metagenome assembly JABAHS01 (sample SAMN14534600, study PRJNA622989) | marine sediment metagenome | biome: marine biome [ENVO:00000428]; feature: marine pelagic biome [ENVO:01000023]; material: deep marine sediment [ENVO:00002113]; isolation source: pool of 4 deep marine... | reverse complement strand
TCAAATCCTGCAACCCGGCTGCAACCAAAGAGTCAGTTGTATGCGCATAAGAGTGTTTTAAGGCATTCATACTGGCAGAATCAAATTCGTTATGTTATCATTCACGGATAGTCCCATGACAGGGAAAAAACCGCCCCGGTTGACGGTTGATACAGTAAAGGAAGGGTATAGACATGAATAAAAACATTATACATTGTACACGGCGTGAGTTTGTGGCGGCAGCATCTGCGGCCATGGCCGGCACGGCATTAGGAAGTACCATTACAAAAAGCAAGGACAAGGCTTTGATGAGAATCGGTTTTCATACTGATGCATTCAACTCGTCTTACTGGAATTTTGAGAAATGCCTCAAATGGGCCCAGGCCAACGATGTCCACTTTATCGAATGCGGGCTGATTGACGGGGTCAGCTGGATTCACGGTCTCGGCTATCAGCCGCATGTTGCGCTTTACGAAGATCCCCTTTTATTGCGCAGGAAAATGGAGAAATATGGCGTGCAGTTTTCACAGGTGGACGCAGCGTTCCCGCTGTCAGGCAGGGACGGGCCGTTGTATGGCGTGCCTTATGTTCTCAAAAGCATCCCCTGGGCCAAGCTTGCCGGCTGCGAAAGGATTGCCACAACCGATGGCCTGCACAAGCCGGAAGGGCTGTCCGATGATGAAGCCATGGACCTGATGAAACGAAGCTATGGCCAAATCATCGAAGTTGCCGAAGCCTATGAAATGACCATCAGCATCGAGGTGCATGGCTATTTCACGACCAATCCCGACATGATGGAGAAAATGCTGGCATTCTGTGATTCGCCTTATCTGCGCATGAACATGGATACGGGCAACACGTTTATTGCCGGACAAAATCCGGTCTCCTTTTGTGAACGGTTCAAGAAGAAGGTCACCCATGTACACGTCAAGGATGTCAGCAAATCTCTGGCCGCGGCGGTCCTTGGTAAGCAGACTGGTATCGCAGTCAGCAACTGTGCCATCGGTGACGGCGTCAACCCGGCCAACATCCGGAAGGTCCTGACCATTCTGCGGGACATCGGATTTAACGGCGTTCTGAGCATGGAATGCGAGGGGGCCGGCGGTCCCATGATAGAAAAATCACTCGCATGGCTGCGTCGGACACTTCGCGAACTGGATATTCCCACGGACGGGTAATCAGTATTCCCGGTCCTTAATTATACCCGGCTGGGGAATGGGATATTTTCCTTCGGCATCGGGCTGCAGTGGCGCAGGAGAATCCATCGTCAACTTGTCCAGACCGGGCGCCATCTCGTGGTCGCTGTTGAGGATCTGTTCATATGTGATTTCCTGGCCGGTGTGTGCTGCCATGCGGCCCAAACTCGTCACGAGGCTGGTCTTAACCCCGCGTTCGGTTTCGTTATAGGGCTTGTCTTTACGGATGGCGTCAATCAGGGCGTTCCATTCGTTTTGATATGGATTCCTTTCCTGGGGTTTGACTTTGGATTGCCAGATCATGTTTGAGCGTTCCGTTTTCTGTCCCTTGTAAGTGCTGGATGGCATTCCACAGTCACCGCTGTTTGATACGATCGCCACGCCTTTGCTGCCATGCGCGAAGCTGTTATAGATGTTTTTACAACCCGGGATGCAGCGTCCATCCATCATGAGCTTGCTGCCGTCGGGATACGTGTATTCCACCGAATAGGTATCGAAATTCTGGTCCACGTAAGTGATGCCTTTGGGGCTCTTGCGATAATGGCGGCCGCCCAGGGCATGGGCCTTGATCGGCCAGTCGTTTTTCATCCAGCATAGATGGTCGATGATGTGGATGTTAAAGTCGCTGAAGTTACCGCCGCTGGCCCAGATGAAACTGTGGAATCGCTGTACCTGGTAAAGCAGGTCGCTGATGCCGGCCGGTTTGGGCGGCGAGGAGAAGAAACCAATGGGTCCATGCATCCGGTAGCCTCGCTGCATAATGATATCGCCGATTTCACCGTCCTGGATTCGCTTATACAAATCCTGGAGCGCCCGGCTGTGACGTGACATCAATCCAACGCCTACTTTGAGGTTCTTATCAGATGCCTGTTTGGCGAGCTTGAACATCCGCCGGCTGGTCGGGCCGTCCACGGTGACGGGCTTTTCCATAAAAACATTGAGGCCTTTTTTGATCGCGTAGGTGAAGTGCACCCAGCGGAAAGCAGGAGGCGTTGCAAAAATCGCGACATCGCCGGGACTGAGACAATCCATAGCCTTTTTGTAAGCGTCGAAGCCGACGAACCGGCGGTCCTCGGGCACATCCACTTTGTCGGCGTGTCTGTTCTTTATATTATTGTAACTGCTTTTAAGGCGATTTTCGAAGACATCTCCCATGGCAACGAGTTTTATTGGCCCGTTCTTGACCGACAGGGCGTTATCGGCTGCGCCTGTACCCCTTCCTCCGCAGCCTACCAGGGCCACCTTGATAGTATTGTTCTCTCCTGCGTAAACGCGAGGAACAATACCTGCTGCCAGAGCCGAACTCGCGGCGATTCGGCCGGTGTTTTTTAAGAACTCACGGCGAGAAGTGCTTTTGTTAGTAATGTCGCTCATAACGGTTTTCCTCCTAACTGAAAGGTTTTAACTTCTAATGCACATTTACTCCGGGAATTACTGTTTCCCTTCGGCCTGAACATCGTATAGGCCACACTGCACACTATAATAACCATTCTACAACATTTTACAAGTGTGTTTTTCAGGCATCGAGGTATGTCGGTTTATCCGCCGATTCTCAGGATATAAAGGATTGTTATTATTGTAGGATTTCACTTCTGATGGTATTATGCACATTGACAGGCCTCGTTTAATCATGTTACCGCTGGAAAGCCGTACTTATCCGGTGGTTTGAGAAGAGATTTGGAAAGGTACGGGAGATATCGTTATGAGAAAAAGGGGAATGGACAGACGTCAGTTTTTAAAACGGGCTGCGCTTACCGGTGCAGGTGTTATAGGTTTTCCGTGCTTTGTTCGCTCAACAGCGCTGGGTAAAGAAGGCCGTGTCGCACCGAATGATCGGATTACTGTCGGCTGTATTGGGATGGGCGGCCGGGGCACCAGTAACGCCCGGGCTTTCATGGGCAGAAAAGAGACGCAGGTCGTCGCGGTTTGCGACGTCCACGCCGAGAAGCGAAGCAGGGCGCGCCGTCTGGTCAACGAGCACTACGGCAACAGGGATTGTGACGCCTACAATGATTTTAGAGAGCTGGTGGCGCGTGAAGATATTGATGTTGTTTCAGTCAACACGCCGCCCCATTGGCACGCCATACCATCTATTGAGGCAGCCAGGTCAGGTAAGGACGTTTTTTGTGAGAAGCCGCTGTCACTCACTATCGCTGAGGCGCAGGCCATGGTTAAGGTGGTCAAGCGTTATGAGCGTGTGTTTCAAACCGGCAGCCAGCAGCGTTCGAGCTGGAACTTTCGTTTCGCCTGCGAACTTGTTCGTAACGGTTACATTGGCGACCTGAAAAAGGTGAGGGTTAATTCCGGCGGTGCTCCCAGGTGGTGTCATCTGCCGCCGGAACCTGTGCCGGACTATATCGATTGGGACCTGTGGCTGGGTCAGGCCCAGTGGAGGCCGTTCAATAAACGGCTTCTCGCACACCAGGCCTGGGGTTATCGCGACTTTGCCGGCGGTGGAATGTGCGGCTGCGGCTCACACGATATCGATATCGCCCAGTGGGGTATGGGCAACGACGACACCGGACCGGTAGAAATCATTCCTCCTGACGGCAAAGACTATAAGCTGCTCACCTTCAAATATGCTAATGGTGTCACTATGACTAATGGTCGTTTCAGGGTCGACGGCCCGGCCTGGGTAGTTTTGTTTACCGGCACTAAAGGCAAGGTTGAGGTAGGCCGCGGACATTTGCGTACCTGGCCGGAGTCTCTTAAGGATGTGAAGATCGGAAATGACGAAGTACACCTGTACGAAAGTAACGACCACAAAGGTAACTTCCTCGATTGTGTCCGCACCCGTCGTCCAACAATCTGTGACGTCGAGATTGGCTGCCATTCTATAATTGTCTGTCACGTGGGCAACATCGCCTACTGGTTGAACCGGCCTTTGAAATGGGATCCGGCCCGTGAGGTGTTTGTCGGCGACGAAGAAGCAAATCGGCTGCTGTCACGGCCGATGCGAAGTCCGTGGCGTCTGTAAGCTTGATCGTGACCATTTTTTACTCTTGAACTAGGATAGCGAAAGCATTAAACATAAGATTCTATACTTGTAATTCCCGTAAATTCCGATGCAGGTGATACTATCAAATGAAATTAGAAGCGATACGGCCCCATTTTTATGGCCATCTTCATAAGCGCACCAGTTATTTCTTCTCAATATGTACTACCTCTAACTTATATGTTTTGCCCGGTTCCAGTACAACCATCGTAGCGTTTGATCTGTCGTAATCGGTTACCAGCTTCATATCCGTGCCGACCAGATACTCCCCCGGAGGCACACCGGTGAACTCGAAGCTGCCATCTAATTCGCATTTTTGAGAACCGTTCCACTTGCCGTACCAGCTTCCAACCGGCCGGACGTAGACATCAACCTGTCGGGATGGTAAATTTCCATCCTTATCGGCAACCGTTCCTCGTATGACGGCTGTGGCTACCATTACCAGTTTCAAATCATCATGCGGGACTGAAAATCGCTGGAGGAACTTTGGTTCCAGGAGGCACAACTCCCCCGACCGGCATCTGATGTGAGCAGCCGAGCCTTCTGGTAGGTTCTCAATGGCAAAGCGGCCATCTTCGTCGGAAATAGCAGAGGGATTTGACGGGCCGGGATAGCCAGAGCCGTCCATCCCGACTACGTTGGCGGCCCATACCTTGGCGCCTGCAATCGGATTGCCTTCACCGTCGGTTACTATTCCTCTGATGGAAGAGGAACGAGTCAGAGTCGTTTTAAATGCATGGTATTCAGGTAGCTTGTTGTTATAGTAATCCCCCAATCTGCGAGGAGCATAACCTTGGGCCCGGACACGTAACTCGTAGTAACCTGGTGCTATCCCACTAATCCGGCAGAAGCCTTCTTCATCCGTAGTGCCCTCAAGAGCTTTTTCCGTCTTGCCTTGATGGTGTTTTATCAGCACAATCGTTGCGCCGGAAACAGGCTGTCCGGTTGCACTATCAAGGACTGTACCATCAACGAGGCCTTTTCCGGCGAATTCATGTGCAATTGATCCCGGCCGTTTATCGATGACTGTCAAATTCTCAGGGATCCGGACTTCTTCCCAGATAATAGACCCTCCATCGTTGATATAGACGTCCATTCGCGGGGGATCCACAGGCTTTCCGAATCTCGGATTATCCGAGAAGAAGACACTGCTGGGTTTATTGAAGTGCCAGTTCCACTGTTTCGGATCCCATACCATAAATGTGAAGTCTATGACGTTGGCCGATGATTCACGGTTGTCCTCCCCAAAAACACTCTTTTGGGGACCATTGTGCACAACAAGTTCCACTCTGTCGGCCTCAATGGCAGACAATGCCTTCAGGGCCTGATTGAACTGGTCGGTATTTTTGCAGCGGAACTCAAAATGATGCTCTCCGCCTCCGAATGGCGGGCCCTCCCAGTATCGCACCCTGTTCGGCTGATTTGCAACCTCGGCCGAGCCTTCCGGCCAGGCCGAATTGTGAACAGGCTGATCGCCCGACATAACTGTGATCCGAGCGACACATGGTGTCGGTGGCACAAGGGCCAGGCAGAATACGGCCAGACTCATTAAAACGATTATTTTTCTTATACGTTTCATCGTCAATACTCCTTAAGCTTTCTTATTTCTTTCTTATTTCCTAACTACTCTTCTTCCCCAGACGAATTATCTCTTTTTGCTTTCTTATCTTGAGAATTATCCCTATCACTGATTGAATCCTCACCTTCCACAATAGGAACTTGTACACTTATAAGCTCGTACTGGCCTTCATTGCCAATCCCCAGAAACAGAATAACCTCTGTACCGGTCCCGATGTTTGAAACGCTAAGCGACAGGGGATACGGCACCTGGACACCTATCCTGTTTTTCGATTCAGCCCTGTTTTCCGATAAACGGCCGTCCAGAACCTTGATTACATCAACATCCCACCTGGTGTCCCCCGGTGCGTCCTCGCTTACAATACCGGATATCCTGATGATTCTGGCGTGTACCACCGTCGAGGCGACGGCCCGAAGTTGCCGAAAACCACGTCCCTCCGTCAAATCCTTAGTCCCATGCCACATCATATTCTCAGATGACCTATGATCTGGAATATCCCGGGCTATAAGTTCTGTCTTATTATCTGGAGCATCAGAAATTGGCTTTGCCGGAGGTGAAGGTCTTATCGTTTGGAAAATGTGATATCCGATAAGACCGGCAGACAGGATTACCGCTGCTGCCGCTGCAAACCTGAATCTATTTGACCTATAAACAGCCCGCCACCTGTCCTGTCGACCCGTGCCGGATGGACGTCTTGTGGATTCCTCCATCAAGTCCAGCAACTCGGCAAGGACTCTGTTGTGCATCTGAACGGTCGGCTCAACGTTCAGATGCCGAATTGAATTTTCTATTTGCCCGATAGTTTTCATTCTCATTTACCTTGATGTTTATGACCGACCTTAATCTGCGAAGAGCATATTGATATCGGCTCTTGGCGGTATTCGTCGAGACCTGCTGAATCGCGGCAATCTGCCTGAATTTCATTCCGCCATTCAGGTGAAGCACTACCACCTCTCGCTGTTCGTAAGGCAATGTGGCGATAGCACATGTCACTTCGCTGGTTTCTTCATCTTGTATCGCAACTTGTTCAGGCCCGTCCGCAAGAAGCTTTGCAGCACTTGCATGCTCAACAGCGCCCGACCGCCGCTTCAGGGACCGCATCTTGTCACGTGCACGATTGATAACGCACGTCGCCAGGTAGCTTCGCAGATTTCCCCTGAGGCTGATCGTTTCTCTGGTTTGTATCAAAGAGCAAAAAACGTCGTGCACTACATCCTCAGCTGCGTGTGTATCCGTCAACAAAGCAGTTGCAATTGTCAGCAGGTATTTCTCATACTTGACATAGAGCCGGGTTAGCGCATCTTTGCTGCCGCTCTTGAAACGTCGCAATAGAAGCGTATCCTCAAGCATCAAGCCGTTTTCCCGTTCGACGAAAGATCTTTCATCGGTAACACGATTCAGACAACCACTTTGGCTTAGAGAAAGTCAAAATTTTCGACAAAGTCAGATTTTTTGGTACAAAGGCCACCGGCCCGGAATCTGTGTCTTCAGGTGAACCGGGAACCGTATATTTGAACCTGATTCCTCATTTCTTGGCGATAGCCCCCTTTTTGCGAAATTGTCGCTACAACCACACCTCTGTATGGGCTGCTTGTCAAGCATTACAAAGTGATTATAAGATTCGAAAATCGGGAGATAAATAAAATAGTTATTATATTGGTGATAGGTTTTGTAACTTAGTGAAAACAGATTTCCAAGGCTGGAGACAACAATCATTGACTAAACCACTGAAAAATGGTAAAATACACGAGATTTATGTAATGACGGCTTTGAGGCCAATAAGGATAAAATCGCGATTAGTGGTCTGAAACATCTGTGAGGAAGGAAATTAAGATGCCCATAACTGTGAAAACATTGTTGTCCTCTCTGGGACGCCTTACAGCACTATCTTTGATATTGGTAGCATTATTAACCGGTTCGACCAGTGCCCAGTCTCAACTCGTTGGTGATTTGGACGGGAACTACAGGGTTAATTCCAAAGACCTGCGGATGTTTTCCTGGCAATGGCTGGATCCTGACTGTAGTGTTCCCGGCTGTATTGCCGACCTGGATGGTGTTAATGGGGTAAACTTTAGCGACCTTGCTATACTTGCACTGAACTGGCAGGTAGAAGAAGAACACCTGGTAATCAGTGAGTTTATGGCCAGTAACGCCAGTGCGGAACCGCTGGAAGATAGCGAGATCCTGGACGGAGACGGCCAATCATCCGATTGGATTGAAATCTACAATCCATCCGGTATAGATGTCAATCTGGATGGCTGGTATCTGACCGATAGTGCTTCCAACCTGACCAAATGGCAATTCCCGGACGGACTCGAGGTTAAGCCGGGCGAGTTTCTGATTATCTTTGCCTCGAATAAGACGCATGAGGAATATCCATATAATTACCCGTATCTTGACCCGGGCGGTTACTATCACACCAACTTCGAACTCGACAAGGATAATGGTGAATATTTGGCATTAGTGGCACCAGATGGTAACACCGTCGTTCACGAATACGCTCCGATGTTTCCTATACAGTTGACGGATGTCTCTTACGGCCTGACACAATACGCATCGACGCTCGTTCCGCGGGGCATGGCCGCTTCCTATCACGTGCCGGCCAGCGGCGATGCGACTTTGGGCACGGATTGGACCGCTGCCGACTTTGACGATTCGGCATGGAATACGGGAAAGACCGGTATCGGTTTTGGCCTTGGTGGCTCACGGATGGTTGCCTACAACGATTGTGTGTACAACAGCGCCGACCAGTACATTGCTGACAACGTTACGACCTATTGTATTGGCAGTGGTAATCCCGGTCCTACTTCCGGGCCGTTGATAGACCAGGCAACAGGTGACGACATGGGCGTTACGGTGACACTAACGCAAAGCGGTGGCGTGAATTGGCAGTCGAGTGCTTCTACCGGTGGAAGCGACTGCGCCGTAGACACTGACGCTCATAACACGTTCGGCGGGATATCTGACATGACCGGCGTGATACATTACGGCAGCGCCGGCTGGTGGGTCGACCTGACGTTCACGGGACTGGATCCGACAACGGAGTACACTTTTGCCACATCTGCTAATCGGGGTAATTCCAGCTATTCTAACCGGTTGACGATTTATACCCTTACCGGCGCCGATAAATACGTTAACGCCAGTACAAGCGGAGTGGATGTCCTCGCTGAAAACAAGGTTAGATTCATTACCGGTGACAATCACAGCAGGGGGTATGTTGCACGCTGGACGGGTATAACAGCGGCTGATGGCAGTTTTACCGTACGGGCTGAGGCCGACCCAAATAGCGCTGAGGGTTATAAGGCATATTCTTTCGATGTCTTCATGCTTGAAGGAGGATCCCGCGGAACCGACGTACAGAATGAAATGTTGGGTGTAAATTCCTCGCTATGGATGCGATCCGAATTTAATCTCGAAGAGGGTGAATCGGAGATATTTGACACGTTAACGTTGAGTATGAAGTACGAGGATGGATTTGCGGCATATCTGAACGGTCAGCCGGTCACAAGCCGCAATGCGCCGAACTCGGTGCAGTGGAACTCGGCAGCTTTGTCCAATCGTCCGGATGCGAATGTATCGACTGCTGAGGTGATTAATATTATGTCATCCGTAAACGCGCTGCAGGATGGCGCGAATGTACTGGCCATTCACGGACTAAACGATAGCGCTGCCGATCCTAACTTCCTGATTCTGCCCGAACTTACCGCCGCAAGCAACATGAGCATCCCGCAATACTTCACCACACCGACGCCGGGTGCGTTCAACATTCCCGGTGCAATGGGTGTTGTTGAGGAGGTATGGTTCAGTCATAAACGTGGTTTCTATAGTAGTCCGTTCCAACTGATTCTTTCTACCGGAGATGATGACGCCTTGATCCGTTACACAACTGATGGTTCGTGGCCGACGATAACACATGGATTTACTTACAGTACCCCGATTAACGTTGGTGGAACTGCCATCGTTCGTGCCGTTGCCGTCAAACCGGGATATTTGAATTCCAGAGTCGAGTCGCATACGTATATTTTTATCGATGACGTTATCCTTCAGGACTATCAGGCGACATTGGATGCCGGTCTTCCGAGTTCATGGGGTGGAACAAGTCCTGATTACGGGATGGACCCGGACGTTATCGGGCAGAACGGAGTTGATTTGTTCGGTGGCATCTACACGGCCACAATTCGTGACGACCTCAAGTCAATTCCTACCTTGTCGATCCTGATGGACGTCAACGACATGTTCGGGCCCTACGGCATATACACAAATTCCACATCCAGAGGCCCAGAGTGGGAGCGTCCGGGGTCTGTGGAGCTAATCTACCCCGATGGTATAGAGGGCTTTCAAATCAACTGCGGGGTACGAATCCAGGGCGGTTGGTTTCGGCAGCACAGCGGAACGAAAAAGCATTCCCTCCGTCTTCTGTTCAAGGGGATGTATGGAGAGACCAAGTTAAGGTATCCATGGTTCGGCGAGGAGGCTGTAGATTACTTTGATACGATTGTGCTCCGGGCCGGTGCTAACGATGGCTACTCGTGGAGCGCAGCTTATCTGACCGAGCAGTACACCCGTGACGAGTTTGGGAGAGGTCTGCAGCGGGCGACGGGGAACGCCGGTTCACACGGGACATTTGTTCATCTTTACATAAACGGAATATACTGGGGACTATATAATCCTGTTGAGCGGCCGGACGAGGCGTTTGCGTCCAGCTACTACGGCGGAGACAAGGAGGACTGGGATTCGCTTCATGACGGCTCGGTTCACAATGGAAACAAGGACGCCTGGAACCAGATGCTTTCGTTGTGCGTCTCGGCTCAAAGCTCCAATGCAGCTTACCAGCAGCTTCAGGGCAATAATCCGGACGGCACACCAAACCCGAATTACCCACATCTACTGGATGTTCCGAACTACATTGATTATTTAATCGTCAACCTCTGGGGGGGCAACTGGGACTGGCCCTGGAAGAACTGGTGGGCGGGCAGGCACAGGTCGGCTGACAGTACCGGTTATAAGTTTTTCTGCTGGGATTACGAGAACACCATGGGAAACAACCGCTCCCGCTCTCCCCTCAATAAGAATGCTCTGGATAATAATTTTTCTTCTGCGGGAGAACCGCATCAATCTCTTAAACTGAATGCTGAGTACAGAATGCTCTTTGCCGATCGCGTGCATCGGTTCTTTTTCAACGGTGCAATCCTGACGCCGGAGTCATTGACCCCTCGCTATGAGGCACTGGCGGCCAGGGTTGAAAGGTCCATCGTTGCTGAGTCGGCACGCTGGGGCGACCAGCACCACCATCCGCCGTTGACGCTCCAGCAGTGGTACGATGAGCGGGACTGGATTCTGTATACCTATCTTCCCGACCGGACTGGCATCGTTTTGCAGCATTTTATTGATGCCTCTCTTTCTCTCTATTCTTCCCTGTCTGCTCCGATTTTTTCTATCAATGGTTCATATCAACACAGCGGCCAGGTATCAGCCGGCGACGAGCTAACTATGGTTAATCCCAATGCCTCTGGTACAATCTACTACACCACAGATGGCAGCGATCCGCGAGAATATCTTACCGGCAATCCCGTCGGAACTCCCTACGCCCCCATCACGTTGAATAAGAGCACACACGTTAAGGCCCGCATATTGGACGGAACAACATGGAGCGCGTTGAACGAAGCGATATATGCGGTCGGTCCGGTCGCAGAAAATCTGCGCATCACCGAGATTATGTACCATCCTCAGAATACCGGCGACCCAAATGATCCGAACACCGAATTCGTCGAGCTGAAAAATATTGGAGCAAGTACACTGAATCTTAATTTAGTAAAATTTACAGAAGGAATCCATTTTACCTTCCCGGATACCGAACTTTCTCCCGAAGAATGCATCGTGGTTGTAAGAGACCAGGGTGCATTTGAAGCTAAATATGGCACAGGGATAAATACGGCAGGCCAGTACTCCGGCAGCCTGGCTAACAATGGAGAAAGGATTAAACTGGTGGATGCCGCCGGTCAGACGATACTGGATTTTGAGTACGAGGACGGATGGCATTCAATCACTGACGGCGATGGCTTTTCTCTGGCTATAATAGAGCCGGGCGATAGCGCCATTTATAGTTCACAAGGCCTGGTTGCTCACTGGAAGTTCGATGAGGGTTCCGGTAACACTGCGACAGACAGCGCAGGCACCAACAATGGAACGCTAATTGGAAATCCAAACTGGACGGCTGGTCGAATTAATGGAGCTTTGAGCTTTGACGGTGTGGATGATTATGTTGTGGCTGCTCCTGTCGCTGCTTTAACGAGAGACACCTTAACTGCACAGGCATGGATACGCACGAGCGAGTTTGCGGGATTATGGAATCCTGTAATGACTCAAAACGCGGGGGGTAATGGTTACTATTTCTATGTTTCCAATAGCAGGCCTGCATTTTACCTTGTTGTGGGACCGGCTTATGTCCAGGCGACTTCTCTCGATCAGATTGAATCGGACCAATGGTATCATATTGCCGGGACCAATGATGGTTCCAATCTGAAGCTTTACGTCGACGGCCAACTGAAAGACACTGATAATTCAACCGGTTTTTTAGGCGTTAGCAGCAATGCTTATATTGGTTGTGAACCTACTTCTTCGCTTTATTACAAGGGCCTGGTTGATGATGTTCGTGTCTATAATCGGACAATCAGCGAAAGTGAATTCAAGGATTTAACCGACCCGACGAGACGTTGGAGTCGGAAAAGCTCCTGGCGTACGAGCTTGTACCGCAACGGCACACCCGGCGTCGATGACAGCGGCAGGCTGCCTAATCCCGGTGACATAGTAATCAACGAAGTTATGGCGCATTCGAATGCCGGACCGGACTGGATCGAATTGCATAATACCACCGACGAAACGATTAACATCGGCGGCTGGTTCCTCAGTGACAATGACAGAGATGAGCCAAACCTGACAAAATACAGGATTGCCGACGGAACAACGATTGGCGGCAATGATTATATGGTCTTCTATCAGGACACGGATTTCAACAATCCCGGCGACCCGGGCTGTCTTGTGCCTTTTGCATTAAGCGAGAACGGCGAGGAGGCGTGCCTGTCTTCATATCTGGACCCGAATGGCTTCCTGACAGGCTACCGAGATGTGGA
>JABAHS010034971.1_pt2 | contig 12895 bp, 13 predicted proteins | sample 7062111 | NCBI WGS metagenome assembly JABAHS01 (sample SAMN14534600, study PRJNA622989) | marine sediment metagenome | biome: marine biome [ENVO:00000428]; feature: marine pelagic biome [ENVO:01000023]; material: deep marine sediment [ENVO:00002113]; isolation source: pool of 4 deep marine... | reverse complement strand
GCCAAAGTAGTCGCTGATCTTGAAAAAAAGATCGGCAAAACAACACCCGTTGAATTTGTTCAGAATTAAAGCGGAGGAAAAGAAATGGAGTCAAAGCAGATCTTCTTATACTTTTTCGTTTTATTTTATCTATTTATGAGTGTGCCGATTTGGGGACAGGAGCGGATCGCCAGGAGCGTTTTTGGTAACGGCGGCACAGGGGTTTCGAGCAGCGAGAATCGAATCGTCGGCACGTTGGGTCAACCACTGATTGGCACGAGCAGCAGCACCGATAACATTCAGCAAGCCGGATTCTGGTACACGACCTTCGGTCTTATCACGAGTGTGGAGCAAGTCGAGGAGGCGCAGTTGCCCACTGAATTCCGTCTGGAACAAAACTATCCAAATCCGTTCAATCCGACGACCACGATTCAATTTTCCGTGCCGAAGACCTCAAGCGTGAGCATCAAGCTTTATGATATTCTCGGACGGCGCGTCGCGACGCTTGTGGATGACGAATATCAAGTCGGCATCTACAACATCTCGTTCGATGCCAGCGATCTGGCCAGCGGCGTGTACGTGTATCGCATTCAGGCAGACGGGTTTGTAGCGACCCGCAAACTCATGCTGTTGAAATAGGTAAATGGTGGTTTCAGATACTGATCCTGTCTCCCGTGCGTACCAGGTTAAGGCGATTGGCGATGATCTTCTCGAGTTGAGATCATAACCACCCTGCACTCAAAATGTAATGAAGCGCTTCACAAAATTATCGCTTCTTAACCAACTCTAAAAATGGAGCCCAAAATCCAAAGAAGCACTTAATATTGCATTCAACAAATTCGTTGCATTTTACTGAGTGAGACGATACATTAACATATCCGATTTGAAAAACGTGGTAAGATTTAGGGGGGGTGAGTTCGAACTTGCATCTTGCAATGGCAAACCTACTTGAAAGTGCAGGATCATGTCCCACAAAAATCGCAACAATTTGAAACTGTCTTTCTATCCTCTGACGGTTGAAAACTGGCCGGATCTGGAATCGCTATTTGGCCCAAAAGGAGCATGCGGGGGATGCTGGTGCATGTGGTGGCGACTCACCCGGTCGCAATTTGAGCAGCAAAAAGGGGAGCCAAACCGGCAGGCCCTGAAAGCCATCGTAGACTCCGGCAAGACTCCCGGAATATTGGCTTATCAGGAAGATCAGCCCGTCGCCTGGTGTGCCATCGCCCCGAGAGAAGAATATCCGGTGTTAGCTCGCTCGCGCATCCTTAAGCCCATCGATAACAAATCAGTGTGGTCGCTTGTCTGTCTGTTTGTGCCCAAACCATTCCGCCGAAAGGGCCTGAGCGCTCGACTCATTCAAGCGGCGGTCGACTTCGCCAAAGAGCAGGGCGCCAGCATTATCGAAGGCTACCCCATCGATACGGACAAAGACCGTTATCCCGATGCCTTTGCGTATACTGGCTTCTATCCAGTATTCAAAGAATTAGGTTTTGAGGAATGTATTCGTCGATCTGAAACGAGGCCGATCATGCGCCTCACGGTTCAGAAAAAATAGAAGCGGCGATTCATTCTCTCTTGTATTAAATCCAAAATTACAAACAATGAAAATCTACTGTCCCAAATGCAAATGGGAACCCTCCCCCGATGATCGTTGGTTGTGTGGTGTGGCCGACTGCGCACACGTCTGGAACACCTTTGAGACCATGGGACGCTGTCCCAATTGCGGCAAAATCTGGCAAGACACCCAATGCTTGAGATGCCATCGCTGGTCCAAACACATGGACTGGTATCACTTTGATCCGCCAACCGACGAAGAGCTCGCAGAAGAAGAGTTCGACGAACTTCAGACCGTGAACGAGTAGCAGAAGACATCCACGAGTGTCCACAAATTATCCAGTCGCAAATGAAACGCGAACCACAGGTATCGCACCGAGCGAGTTCTCACCGTCTTCTTCAAGTCGGGTGTTGCTCACTGCATCGGATAATCCACCACTCTATGAGAGCGAGCAAAAAACCCGATATTTCGTGTCCTCCCTGAAATATCACGCATAACGTCTCCTCTCTTTAAACCAAACCTCATATTTCAAAAATCCCACAAGTGCAATATTAATAGCTATCTGGAATCTCCTCCGGGTGGCTTTTTTAGTTTTGGCATGCGTCTTGTCTATGGTGTTGGACGTCGACAAAGTCAAGATAGGCTAATTAGTCTCATATTATATGAACATAAAACGAAAGGAGATGAGGCATGAAAAAACTTCCTCTATTCTTTGCTCTAACTTTGACGGCCATAAGCTTGGCTTTAACCAACGCGGTGGTTACCGGGGAGAAAAACACATCGGAAGAGCGCAGCAACATCGAAGCTTACAACCTCGATGATACCCGCATCGCGTTGCGTGGCTACAGCCCGGTTTCCTACTTCGAAAAAGGCGGAGCCGAACGGGGCAAGAAGGAATACATGGTCGATTATCGCGGCATCAAATACTATTTCGCCAGCGAAGCCCAGCGACAGAAATTCCTGAAAAACCCCGAAAAATACGAGCCTGCTTTCGGCGGGTGGTGCGCCTTCGGCATGTCCGTCGAGGGTCGCTTCCGCATCGACCCTGAGAAGTTTAAAATCGTCAACGGCAGATTGTACGTTTTCCTGAACGACATCGAAGTGGATGCGAAAGCGCTGTGGGAAAAAGACGGCGACGATGACAAACTGACTCGCAAGGCGGCTGCCTTCTGGAAAAAAGTAAGCGGTGAAAATTTCCCCTCATCATAAATATGAGTTGAGAGCAGTGGCCTTGAAGAAGGCTCTGCTCTCATCAATTTAAAAACAGAAAGGAGAACTCATGGCACATACACAACAGCCAATCATTTCACCTCCAGGTGGCGGAGACGAGTTGATCCTCGCCGGAAATCAGGTTTTCCATCGGGCAAAAAGCGGCGAGACCGATGGCGTTTTCTCCGTGGTAGAGTTGGTTTCAAAGCCCGGCACCGGAGTCTCGGTTCACGTCCACGATAACGAAGACGAACTGGTCTACGTCGTCGAAGGCGAAATCGAGGTGACGCTGGGTGACCAGAGCATGAAGGCCACCAAAGGAGTCATGGCGTTACTGCCGAGAGGCATCCCCCACGGCTACACGAACGTCGGGGACACACCGAGCCGCGTGCTGGACGTCATTTTGCCGGGTAAGTTTGACAACTACTTCGTGAAGATGCACAACCTCTACCTGGAAGATGACGGCGACTCGGAAAAGGCCGATGAACTCGCCAGGGAATACGGCATTCGTTATCTGTAATTTACCCGCATAGACCTCCTTAATGCCAGGCAATTATGGAAAGAAATCTTTCCTATTGCCTGGCTCTTCCTAAAATAGGAGACATTGAAATGAAAGTAGATTCGAAACGTGTCATTGTTTGGCCAGCCGTTATGCTATTATTGGTGGTTACCTCATTCGTGATGGTTGCTGCGCAATCCGGCAATTCCAACACCTTCTCGCCGTACGTGGACAACCTGGGGCAAATCAGCGTGCCGCCGAATTACCGTACCGAGATGACATTCATCGGTACCTGGTCGATTGCGGAAGAAGATGTCGAAACTAGCGCTGCCGCCAGCGGCCACGGCGCTGCTTCTCTGCACAATGTGTACACTCAGCCTGGTACGATTGAAGCCTATCGCAAGACGGGCAAATTTCCCGACGGCGCAGTACTCGTGAAAGAGCTCCTGAAGACCAAAACCGAGCGGTTGACTACAGGGAGAGCGAGCTGGGGATATGACCTGGAAGGCTGGTTTGTGATGATCAAAGACACCGCCGGCCGATTCCCGGACAACCCCCTCTGGGGCGAAGGCTGGGGCTGGGCGCTGTTCAACATGGATGACCCGCCGAAACTGACCACCACCAATTTCAGGACGGACTGCCTGGGTTGCCACATCCCGGCAAAAGCCACGGATTATGTCTTCATAAACGGCTATCCGACGCTCAAGTACCAAAAGATAGGTGGATAGTTCGTAGGGCAAGCATTGGCTTGTATTTGGCAGCCTAAAGGCTGTACTACGAACCTAACTACGAACTTAACTGAATCATTTTTTAACCAAAACTCAAAGGAGACAGAACAATGGTCAAGAAAACATCATTCATCATTCTTTTCGTAGTCGTTGCGACCATCGCACTGGCAGTGGTCGCCATGTCGNNCCGAGGAGTTTCGGGAGTGGACTTTAGTTGGTGTTCCACTCACGCCCAACGATATGAATGCAGGCAAAGCGCCCTTTCCGGAGTTTCACAACGTTTACATCGATCCTCCGAGTTGGGAACACTACAAACAGACCGGTGAGTTCCGCGATGGCACGATGCTGGTCAAAGAACTGGTGAGCGTGGGCTCGAAAAGCGCATCGAGTGGAAACGGGTATTTCATGGGTGAGTTCATCGGGCTCGAAGTCGCGCTCAAAGACACCCGGAGGTTCCCGAATGAGCCCGGTAACTGGGCGTACTTCAGCTTCGGGCACGAATATCCGCTGGCGAAAACCGCCGAAGCCCAGCCAACATCCGTCTGTGGCGGCTGCCATCTGGCGAATTCAGAAGAGGATTTTGTGTTTACGCAGTACTATCCTGTGTTGCGAGCCGCCAAGCCGAATAAATAACCGATGACTACAAGCCATCGCTGTTCCCAATCTTTTGGCAAAAGGGGTTGCAGGCGGCTGTTCGCTTGCAACCCTTGATTTTAATCCAACCGCAAGATTTTGAAAGTGGCTAATCGTGGTCAAGCCTCACTCGATGCGCGAGGAGTGTAAAAATCAGTGAGCGTAGCGAACGTATTGTTACCGGTAGCTTCCAAAATGCAAAAATACGCTTCGCTGATTTTTGCACTCCAATTGCAACGTAACTTTCGTTTAAACATACGATTAACAAAGTGAGAAATGTTGTTCAATTATTCTGACTGAATCATTCATGCACGGAGAATTTGAAGGAGATTGTCAAACAAGAATTTTGTTTGTTGAAAAGTTTTTTTACTTGCCAATGTTGTTATATTTTCATATTGATAGACGACCCCTTGCTTCCCCTTTGCTTTTCAACACCGGAATGCAATCGGCCAAATCACCGAAACCTAATGAGAGGATGAGTCATGCATTCAATCAACTCAGCTAATCACGCGAAAACATTAGAAAAGATTAAGAAATTTTACATCTTTCTATTCGCCTTCATTTTTGTCGTGTCCCAACTTTTTTTAAATGTTTACGCGATCAACTATTTTGAAGACCGGTTAATTAAGCAACGACTTGAACAGAATCAGCAGATGGTGGAAATGGCGTTCGATGCCTTCAAGAACGCCGCTCTGGGGTCTCATGATTATGAAACAATTGTGCCGCTCTTGAAGGAGATGACTTCAAAAAAATATCTTAACAGCGAATCCTTTATTTGCGCCATCGATTCAAGTGGCTACATTATCGCTCACCCCGACTCAAACAGGATCGGCCTATATAGAGGAGATGAACAGATAGCAACCGCATCGGGATGGCGTCGCTTCGTTGGTGAAGCTTATTTGGTTGAAGGAATCTGGGAAAACCGGGATTTTGCAACCGTTGAAATCGTATCGACGCTCTACGATGAGGAGACCCAAATTACTCTCGCGGCGCATCAAAATAAATCCCTGGTGGCCGAGAAACTACTGGGCATCCGTCTGTATTTTATATCTTTCAGCGTTCTGATTTTGGGAGCTCTCTTCGGTGTCGGTTGGTTGCTTACCCGCAATGTGGTAGGCAAATGTCTCGCTCAAATCGAACAATATGAACATAAACTGCAGGCCTTTAATACCGAACTCGAGCAAAGAGTCGAAGAGCGCACCGAGCAATTAGCAAGGACCAATGCCACCCTGAAGCAACAAATTAAGGAGCGCAAGCAGATTGAAGAAGCGCTGCGAGCCGTGACCGAGGGGACGGCCGGCGTGACCGGTGGCGATTTTTTCCGCTCCCTGGTCCAGCATCTCGCCACTACACTTCAGGCGAGATTGGTTTTTGTGACCGAATGTACCGATGCATCCAAAACACGGTTGCGCACGCTGGCCTTTGTCGAGGGCGGAAAATTCAAAGAGAACATCGAGTATGACGTGGCTGAAACGGCTTGCGAAAAGGTGATCGAGGGCAGAGTATCCTTCTACCCCGAAAACCTGGAAAAGCTGTTTCCGAAGGAAAAGGGCTTTGAGTCCTACGTGGGCGTGCCACTGCGCGATTCCTCAGGTCAATTAGTCGGTCATCTGGCCGTCCTCGATGACAAACCCATGGGTGAAAAGACCTACTACACCTCTATTCTGGAAATCTTTGCCGCACGTGCTGGCGCCGAGTTGGAACGCAAACGGACTGAAGAAGCCCTGCAGGAGAGCGAAGAACGATTTCGCAGCGGTTTCGAACATGCTTCCATTGGCATGGCCATGACCGCTGGGGACGGTCACTTTATCTCGGTCAACAACTCCTTTTGCAGCATGCTCGGATACTCCGAGGCCGAGTTGCTGGCCAAGAATTTTCAGGAAATCACGTTCCTGGATGATTTGGAGAAAAGCGTCGACAATTTTCAGAAAGTCCGACGCGGTGAAATCGACTCGTTTCAAACGGAAAAGCGCTACCTTCACAAACACGGGCACCTGATTTGGGCGATTACCAGCGCGTCTGCCGTGCACGATTTGGAGGGCAAACCGTGGTATCTGTTCGCGCAAATTCAGGACATTACCGAGCGCAAACAAGCCGAAGCCGCCTTAAAAAAAGCCCACGACGAATTGGAGCTGCGGGTACAGGAGAGGACCGCCGAGCTTTCGGAAGCCAACGAACTTCTGGCCAGCAAAAATGAAGAACTCGAGACCTTTGCCTACTCTGTCTCACACGATCTGCGGGCGCCATTGCGCAGCATCGATGGCTTTAGCCAGGCCCTCCTGGAAGATTGCACCGACAGGTTAAACGAGTGCGGGAAGGACTACCTCAATCGGGTGCGTACGGCCAGTCAGCGCATGGGGCACCTGATCGACGATATGCTGTATCTATCCCGTGTTTCCAGACGAGAAATGACGCGCGAGGAGGTTGATTTGAGCTCCATGGCTGAGACCATTGCGGAAAAGCTCCAGCAAGAACAACCGGAACGCCAGGTGGCGTTTGAGATCGAGCCCGAAGTCAAAGTTTGTGGAGATGCCCATCTTTTGCGGATTGCACTTGAGAATCTGCTTGAAAATGCGTGGAAATACACCAGCAAGCATCCCCGCGCCAAGATCGAATTTGGAGTTGCCGACCATGACGGTACGAAGACGTATTTTGTGCGAGACGACGGCGCCGGTTTCGATGCCAAGTTTGTTGGCAAGCTTTTTGGTCCGTTTCAAAGGCTTCACAGAAGCAATGACTTTGAAGGCAATGGCATCGGTCTGGCAACCGTGCAACGCATCATTCATCGTCACGGAGGTCGTGTGTGGACTGAGAGCGCCGTGGAGAAAGGTGCGACCTTTTACTTTACGCTTTCATAAGGTCGTGTCACAAATGTTAAAACCATAGAACGCGGATGACACGGATGCAACGGATGTCAAAAAGATTGGGGCTTAAGGATTGCGTTGGAAATTTTCGAGAAATGTGTGCAGTTTCCGCGTCTTCGTGAACTTCGTGGCTTTATGAGTTTTCAGGATAAATAAGCATCAACGAAAGAGAACTGAATGAAAGAAAAAATCATCCTTTTGGTCGAAGACGAACCCGATGACGAAGCCCTCACTCTGAGGGCGCTCAAACAAAATAATATCAAGGGCAAAGTCGTGGTCGCGCATGATGGTGTCGAAGCGTTGAACTATCTCTGGGGCAGAAGCCACTACGCGGATCGCGACACCAGCATTATGCCACAGATCATTTTCCTCGATTTGAAGCTCCCCAGAATGAACGGTCTGGAATTTTTACGGCACATTCGCTCGGATAAACGAACCCGGCTGTTGCCCGTTGTCATTTTGACCAGTTCAAAAGAGGAAGAAGACATCCTCAACGCCTATGCACAGGGGGCAAACAGCTACATTCGCAAACCAGTCGATTTTAAGGAGTTTGGTGAAACAGTACGACAATTGGCGTCATATTGGTTGCTCTTAAATGAAGCACCGACAAACGTAATTCGGGAGGAATAGATGAGCAAACCCATTCGGGTTTTGATCGTCGAAGATTCGGAAGACGATGTGCTTATTTTGCTGCGACATCTGCGGCGCAATGGATTTTCCCCAATTTACGAGGTGGTGGAAACCGCAGAAGCCATGCGGGCAGCTTTGAAAAAACAGCAATGCGACGTCATCATTTCCGATTATTCCATGCCGAACTTCGACGGTCTGACCGCATTGCAGACGTTGAAAGAAACCGGACTCGATCTGCCATTTATCATCGTGTCTGGCGTGATCGGTGAAGAGGTGGCGGTGTCCGCCATGAGAGCCGGCGCCCATGATTATCTGATGAAAAACAATCTCACCCGACTCATCCCGGCCATCGAACGTGAATTGCAGGAAGCAACGGAGCGCCGGCAGCGCAGGCTGGCTGAGCAAGCATTGCGCGAAAGCGAAAAGCGCTATAAAATGGCGACCGAGGCCGGCAACGTGGGGGTCTGGGACTGGAACCTCGAGACCGATGAACTTCATCTCGATCCGAAATTAAAGGCCATGCTCGGTTACGAGGCGCATGAAATCCAAAATCACATGGATGCCTGGCTTGAGTTGGTGCATCCAGACGACCGGTCCAAAGTAACCAATCAAGCCCAAAAACATCTCGAGGGCGCGTTGCCAATTTATGAAATCGAGCACCGGATAGTGCATAAAGATGGAAGTGTCCGCTGGTTTCTGGCTCGGGGTACCGCACTCCGGAACGCAAGCGGCGAGCCGTATCGCATGATTGGCACCGACACCGACATTACCGACCGTAAGGGTGCTGAAGAGGCGCTACACAAAGCCCTCTCCGAAGTCAAACAGTTAAAAAACCAACTCCAGGCAGAGAACATTTACTTGCAAGAAGAAATAAAAACCCAGTACAATTTCGAGGAAATCATCGGTACCTCTCCTGCTCTGCAAAAAGTCTTTCAGAAAATTGAACAGGTCGCCAGCACCGATGCCAGCGTCCTCATCACAGGGGAAACCGGCAGCGGCAAGGAGTTGATCGCCCGGGCCGTACACAACCGCAGTAAGCGTGCGGACAAAGTGCTGGTCAAAGTCAACTGCGCGGCTTTGCCGGAAAACTTGATCGAAAGCGAACTCTTCGGACACGAAAAAGGCGCCTTCACGGGCGCGCTTGCGCGAAACATTGGTCGCTTCGAACTGGCAGACCAGGGCACGATTTTTTTGGATGAAATTGGCGACTTGCCATTGGGTTTGCAAACCAAACTGTTGCGCGTTCTCCAGGAAGGTGAGTTTGAACGTGTGGGAGGGTCAAAAACCTTGCGGGTGGATGTCAGAGTGATTGCCGCAACCAACCGCGATCTGGAAAATGCGGTCAGAAATGGTGACTTTCGCGAAGACCTGTATTACCGGCTGAATGTGTTTCCCATTCACAGCCCGCCGCTTCGGGAACGCAAAGAAGATATCCCCATTCTCGCGAAACACTTTTGTGACAAATCCCGGGCCAAGATCGGCAAAAACGTAGATTCGGTTGACCAAAAGGTAATGGATGCCCTGCTTGCTTATGATTGGCCGGGCAATGTGCGCGAATTGGAAAACACCATCGAACGCGCTTTGATCCTCACCCAGGGGAATCGCTTAAAACTGGGCGACTGGTTGCCGCAGCGCTCTCTTTTAAAAAGCCCGACGTCCTCACAAAGCGGTGCGTCGCACATCCCCACGATATGGGAAAACGAAAAGGAGTACATCACCAGAGTCCTGGAGATGACCAATTGGCGTGTCCGGGGAGAAAAGGGAGCCGCAAAAATTTTAGACCTCCACCCTTCCACGTTGGAGTCAAGAATGAAGAAGTTGAACATCAAGCGCAAAAGTTAGGCTGCAAACTGAAAAGAGCACAATTATGTTGACTTCTGTTATTTTGACTCTTTGATTTTGAGACCCCCGCCAAAGCCCGACATTTCGTGTCACCCCTGAAATATCACGCCTCACGTCCTCTCTCGTTTAAATCGACCCCCAGATTAGTATCCATTCAAACCTTTTATTTACAATTACTTGCAAGATTCTCCTGCAACGCTTTTTTTGTTTGGCACAGGAGTTGTCTAAAAATAAACTATCGACAATTTTCAAAGGCTAATTTTAACCATTTAGGAGATCAAAGATGAAAGTACCCCTTTGCAAACTGGATGAGATTCCCGAAACAGGAACCAAGAAGATAGACTTTCTGGGACGCGAAGCCCTGGTCTTTAAAGTCGATGGCGAACCCAAGGCCATTCTCAACATTTGCATGCACCTCGGCGGCCCGATGAAGCTGGAGAATTGCACGTTGGTCTGCGAGTGGCACGGCGCCGAATTCGACTGCTGGGATGGCAAGCGCCTGAAAGGGCCCGCGCGCCGCGATTCGCAATTGATCACCCTGCCTACGCAGGTGGAAGATGGCACGTTGAAGTACGTGTTCGGCGACTAATTTTAGAACAGCGGGCGGCCTACAAGTATTAATGCCAAATTTGAACGAGGATTCTATGACCGACTCCCCTTACCACAAAGGAGAACAAGAAGTCCAGAAAAGGATTGGCGAGGAAACCATCGCCCAAAAAACTGGACGGATTATCAGCGATAGCCTACCTGCCGGCGCTTGGAAATTCATCGATAAACAGCCTATGGTGATTGTAAGCAGCCAGGATGTGAAGAGAAATATTTGGACTTCAATTCTTGTGGGCGAGCCTGGCTTTATGACTGCTGAGAATGAAAGGAATGTCCGCATACATTTGCCTTCAATTGTTAGCAGTAAACTCGATCCCTTCTGGGAGAATATCCGCCAACAACCAAACATAGGGATGCTGTTTATCGAACTGGCTACAAGAAAAAGGTTAAGAATCAACGGCATTTCGACTCTGTCAGACCTGAATATGCACGTCTCCGTGCAGCAGGCTTATCCCAATTGTCCGAAGTACATCCAGCGCCGAGAGATTGCAGTGACGGAATCGAACAAGCGCTCTCATTCAAGGAAGCGCGGAACGGTATTAACCACGGAGTTTAAAAACTGGATAGAACATTCGGATACCCTCTTTGTCGGCAGTTCTGACGACCAGGGCAATCTCGATGCCTCCCACCGAGGCGGAAATCCCGGTTTTGTAAAAATAGCGGACGAAACGACGCTCATCGTACCGGATTATCCGGGAAACAGCATGTTCAATACGTTGGGGAATTTTTGGGTAAATCCCAAAGCCGGCGTTCTGTTTGTGGATTTCGCAACAGGAAACACGTTACAACTCACTGGCAAGGTAGAGATTTCCTGGGAGGAAGCCGGAACTGAAGAAACCACTGGCGGGACAATGCGCTTCTGGAAGTTCTTTATTTCGAAATGGATGTGGATGGACTCGCTTAAGGGTGTCAACTGGAAATTCGTCAATCATTCGTCCTTCAATCCTTCAACCAAAAACCATTGAATAAATGTGGAGGTGACATTATATGGAAGCCATATCTGAAGTATCTGCTACCGAGAATAGTAAAGCTTTGAGAGTCCAATTTGAGAAGTTAGCGTATCCCTTAATGGATAAACTCTTCAGCACGGCACTGTCGATGACCAAAGACAAATTGGACGCTGAAGACCTGGTGCAGGAAACCTACTTGAAAGCTTATCGCTTCTATCATCGATTTAAGCCCGGCACAAATTTTCGTGCCTGGATATTTCGCATTCTTGTGAATAATTTCATCAATCAATATAGAAGTATACAGAAGCAGCCTACAAAGGTAAACTTTGAAATCGTCTCTAATCTCTTAATAAGCTCAGACCTCGGGCAAGCAACAAAGGATGACGTAAACCCTTTGAGCGAGAATTATGCCGAACTCTTCGATGATACGGTCTCCAAAGCCCTGGATAAATTGCCGGTTAAGTATCGGCTTTTGGTTCTCTTATCTGATGTCAACCAACTAAAATATAAAGAAATTGCACAAACGCTGGGATGTCCGGTTGGCACGGTAATGTCGGGACTGAGTCGCGGACGCAAAAAGTTGTCGAGATTACTAAAAAGATATGCCGTCGAGAACGGTTTTGTAAAGCAGAAGCTTGACTGATGTACACTTGATAATTCGAGATCAGTAATTTTCTCTTCTGATTTTTTCATGCTAACCCGCGCGTAGCCGCAGACAAAAGGTCAAGATGATTAAAGTCAAAATAATTTATGTTGTAGAAATTTCAGCATTATCTCACGGTAAATTATCTTGTTTTTTGTTGACTCCCCTATTATCGCGTGCCTCTCTCCTCCATTCATGAACATCCCATCGCAACATATAACACAAAACTCCATCGACGCAACTGTTCGCTGACGAACAATTACTGTATTGTCAGCGTATAGTTTTCTTGTCAAGTGACAACAGTCTCTCTCCTAAGTTTTTAAAAAACAATGATGGCATAAATATTGAAGAAATAAAGTCTTTTAAAACTTGTTGGCTTAATTCGCCCATCCAAAATTCACGGAGATAACCGGATGTTTAAAAACTACCTTAAAATTGCTCTTCGTAACTTAAGAAAATACAAGGCCTATTCGTTTATCAATCTGTTCGGTTTGGCCATTGGCATGGCCTGTTGCATCCTGATTGTCCTTTATATTCATGATGAACTAAACTTTGACCGCTTTCATGAAAACTGGCAGAGGATTTACCGGATCGTGGAAAATCGCAGTTCACCGGACCAGGGCGAACGCCAATTTGCCATCACCATGCCGCCGCTTGGCCCAACCATGGTCGAGGAATTTCCTGAAGTGGCCAACGCCGTTCGGTTCATCATGGCCGGTCGGTTTACCATGGAGTACAAGAACAATAAGTTCTA
>JABAHS010098929.1_pt1 | contig 12900 bp, 10 predicted proteins | sample 7062111 | NCBI WGS metagenome assembly JABAHS01 (sample SAMN14534600, study PRJNA622989) | marine sediment metagenome | biome: marine biome [ENVO:00000428]; feature: marine pelagic biome [ENVO:01000023]; material: deep marine sediment [ENVO:00002113]; isolation source: pool of 4 deep marine... | reverse complement strand
AAAGGCGGGGCTGGTGTTTCGGATGGGAACCTTGTCCGAATACCGCCACACCTCGTTGAACAAGCCCTGAAAACAGTCCCCAAACAGATAACACTTTATAACAGGCAAGGGGAGCCTGTGATCCCAATGGGTGGCCACGAATCATTCTTTGGTACCGGCTCTGATTGTTTGAATATCCTTGACCATCGTACGGGAAAGCGCCGCAAACCCATTTTGAGCGATGTTGTTGATGGGATGGTTCTATGTGACGCCCTGCCCAATATTGATTTTGTCATGTGTATGTTTCTGCCTGAGGATGTCCCCACAATGGCAGCAGACCGGTATCAGATGCAGGCCATGCTCACCCATACTTCAAAACCAATCATCTATGTTACGACCGATTTAGCTGGCTGTAAGGACGCGGTTAGAATGGCTGAAGTGGTTGTTGGCGGAGCGCAGGCCTTGCAAAAAAAACCAATAGCGGCCTGTTATATCAATGTCACAAACGCCCTCCAACATAATGAAGAAGCTGTGCAGAAACTGCTGTTCCTATCGGGAAAAGGGTTGCCGGCAACATACATCCCTGTGGCCCTGGGGGGTGCAACAGCACCGATTACAGTGGCCGGGAATATGGCCATCTGGCATGCAGGCTGTTTAGTTGGGTTGGTTCTTTCTCAATTGAATCGAGAAGGCGCACCTTTCATTACCTCGGGCTGGGGAGCCAGCGCGCTGGATATGAAAACCATGGTCAGCCCGTACACAGAGCCGGAGAAACAATTTGTCGCCCAAGAAATTGCCCATCGATTGAATTTGCCCATGTTTGCTTTTGGGGGCTTCAGCGACTCAAAAATAGCTGACCAACAAGCCGGCATCGAGGCTGCTCTTACGTTAATGGCCAATTTTATCGCTGACAGCCATCTTATCCACGATTTAGGCTACCTGGAATCAGGGCTGACTGGATCACTGGTTCAGTTGGCAATTTGTGACGAGCTGATTGATTGGATCAAAGCAGCCTTTGGAGAAATCCCAATCAATGATGAGACATTAGCGCTCGATGTTATTCACGAAGTCGGACCTGATGGAGATTTTCTCAATACAGACCATACTTTGAAGCACTTTCGCTCGCGCTGGTACCCAACCCTGATTGAGCGCGACAGTTATTCAAATTGGGTAGAAAATGGAAGTTTGGACCTCGGTCAACGTGCAGCGGCGCGTGTGGATCAAATTCTGGCCCAACACCAACCAGATCCGCTGCCAACTAAGGTTCAAATGGAATTGAATAAGATTGTCCAGCAAGCAGCTAAAAAATATGCCAGTTAACATTGGAGGAAATTTTGACTGATCTTCTTCTCTATAACGGAAAAATATATACCCAAGATGCCCGGCTTCCCCACGTGAGTGCGATTGCGATCCGGGATGGAAAAATTTTAGCCATCGGAGAAGATGATGAGATGCGAAGCCTTGCAACCCCCACTACAAGGCAAATAGACCTTGAAGAGAGAAGAGTGATTCCGGGGCTTATCGATGCACATTTTCATTTTTATGAATGGGCATTGCTTCAGCGCGGTTTGATTTTGGAGAATACGTCATCGCTGGTAGAGGTCCAGCAGCACGTGCAAAACGCGGCCCAAGAATCAGAACCCGGGAATTGGATCGTCGGACAAGGGTGGAATCAAGAAAACTGGCCGCATCCCAATTTACCCACCTGTATTGATTTAGATCTAGTGGCCCCGAACAACCCCGTGATCCTCTGGCGGACGGATTTTCATTTGGCATGGGTAAACACTGCCGCTCTTGAAGCTGCCGGAATCACCACAGAAACAGTTGATCCTGATATGGGTCTCATTGATCGTGATCAGGCTGGGAAACCTACAGGGATTTTGCGTGAATTGGCAATCAATCTAATCAGAGATGTGATGCCGGTTGTCAGTGCAGAGGAAACAGATGCCGCGATGCGCAAGGTGATGAGTAAAGTCCACAGTTTGGGGTTAACTGGTGTGCATGATTTCCGGATCATGGGCGGGGAGGATGGGCCTCCAGCCCTGCGCGCCTGGCAAAGACTGCATGCCAATAGGGATCTGAAGCTACGGGCTTGGGTAATGTTATCCGGCGAACTTCTAGATCAAGCGATTGCTTTAGGATTACAAACGGGATTTGGAGATGATACATTGCGAATTGGGGGAGCAAAATTTTTCTCCGATGGCTCTATCGGTTCCCGCACTGCATTGATGCTTGAACCATTTGAAAATGGTCGTAACGGCATCCCGCTCACCCCGATGGAAGAGTTGGCCAGAGCGATATCAAAAGCCTACCAAAATGGGGTGTCCACAGCTATTCATGCCATTGGCGACCGGGCTGTAAGAGAATTATTAGATGTGTACACTGAGGTCCATGGTCAGTCAGAAAAGCAGGCCAAACCACAAGTCCCTCACAGAATTGAGCATGTCCAGCACAGCCATCCGGATGATTTGATGCGTCTGGCACCGCTGGGATTGGTGGCTTCAGTTCAACCACTGCATATCACTGATGATTATCAAATGATTGACAAAGCTTGCGGGTCGCGGGCTCAGTGGGCGTACGCCTTTCGGGATTTGTTAAATGCTGGTACAGTGCTGGCTTTAGGATCAGACTGCCCTGTATCTTCCCCTAACCCTTTTTGGGGAATCCATGCCGCTGTAACACGTCGACGGCGAGATGGAACACCGGAAGGAGGGTGGTATCCTTCTCAAAGGTTATCTGTTTCTGAGGCAGTCTGGGGATATACCATGGGGTGTGCTTATGCCAGCGGGCAGCAAGATGCTCTGGGCAGCCTCACGCCAGGAAAACTTGCTGACATGGTGGTATTAGATCGAGATATTTTCAATGTCGATCCCATGGATATAGCCCAAACTCAGGTTGAGATGACCATTTTTGATGGACGGATTGTTTATCAGGTTTAATGATAAATGGGTCAAAATTAGTTAATTGAAGACGGTTTAGGAATGAGTCTTTCAAGAATGAATTAACATCCTCCAATATTTCTCACGAAACACCTTCTGCGACTCGAACGCTATATAAAAAAAATTCTAGGTGTCGGGCTGAAAATTCGGCAGATCATCCAATTTTTACCTTGAGTCAAACCGAATTTTAGATAAAATTCACTCAGGATCAATCCTGGGCGAGTTCCTGGAGTTTCCTCCGGAAACTCTTAAACAATCAACCGCCGACTGGCGGTTGATTGTCAGTACCCCTAAGACGACATGTTCCGAACGAAACCACTTCCAAACAATCGGGGGTTTTCCCGATTGTTTGGGGGGAAATACGGCTCAATCACGTTGCTTGTGAAAAATCTTTGATGAAGATTGAATTTGTCAAGGAATTCTGGTGTTACCTATTATTTTTACTTCTAAATTGCTAATAAGTTCTCTTTTACTTTTTCGATTCAAATGTAACTTTCTGTCTTCGGGACATATGTCCCATATAAACCTGTAATTTGTCACATATTTCTTCCAAAGTTATGGAAAGTTTTAATAGTTACAAAATCTAAGTTTTGAAGATTTTGGTCATCAATTATAGTAGGTTGAACTAATTTAGAAGTATTTCCTGAAAGAAAATTTGGAGATTTTATGGCCGAACAAACCCCTCGGACAATCAATCACTTTGGGTTATTTAAGTTCAGCAGCACCTATTTCCAACTGTCCAACTCAGATAAAAAATTGGTTCAAAAGACCTTGTTATCTGGTCTAGAAAACTCAGCAACAAATAGTGATATCTACCAGTTATACCCTGCTGAAGCCCAATCCGATTTTTTAATTTGGAGTTCGACCACCGCAGAAGCGGAAAGTGATGCAGGGGAATTTTTTACCAGTTATGCACGGGCGACTAATCCACTGCGCCAATATCTCACCCCTACCACTGTCCTCTGGGGATTTACAAAGCCCTCTCAATATACGAAGGCTCGTTCAAAGCAGGAGATCGATCCTTTTGCGGAGATGCGAAAACGCTATCTGGTAATCTATCCCTTCACAAAAACAGCGGATTGGTATTTGATGAGCCGGGAAGCCCGCCAGGGAATGATGAATGAGCACATCAAAATTGGGAAGCAGTATCCAGAAATCACCCAGCTTTTGTTGTATTCATTTGGCCTTCAGGATCATGAATTTGTCGTCGTTTATGAAACCGACGACCTGACTCAGTTCTCAGACTTGGTTTACGTCCTGCGCGATACAGAAGCACGCCGATACACCAAAAGCGATGCTCCGCTTCACACAGCAATCTACCATCCGGCCGCTGAAACGTTAGCCATGTGGGACAATATTTTGGGACAAACTGGTGAATAAAGAAACTGAAACCATCGGCGTATTATTGATGGCTTACGGCAGTCCGGAAAGCTTACATCAAATGGAGGAGTACCTGTTAGATGTGCGCGAAGGACGCCAACCCAGCAAAGAACTTGTTGAGGAAATTTCAGAACGTTATGCACACATAGGAGGAAAATCACCCTTGCTGGTGCGCACTCGCCAGCAGGCTGAAGCGCTTGAAGAGGAATTAAACCAAAGACACCCACAAGTTAATTTCAAGACGTATATTGGGATGCGTCATTGGGATCCAAGAATTGCACAGGCAGTGGAAGAGATGAGAGCCGATGGGATTAATAGAGGTGTCTCAATGGTATTGGCGCCGCATAATTCCAACATGAGCATTGGTAAATACTACCAGGCTCTGGACCAGGCATTGAAAGATGAAGATATCCACTTTGCGCGCATCGAGAGCTGGCACAAGCACCCCAAATTTTTAGATGCAGTCAGTGAACAAATCCAACACGCTTTGCATACATTTGGCAATGTTGATCCATATATTATTTTCTCCGCCCACAGCTTGCCTACCTCAATTCTCAAAACAGGAGACCCATACGACGACCAGCTCAACGAAACTGCCGGGTTGCTGGCAAAACGTTTTGAGCTGCAGGAAAATCGCTGGCAATTTTGTTATCAAAGTGCGGGGGCCAGCGCAGTACCCTGGCTCGGTCCCCAAATCGAAGAAGTTGTGGAGCAACTTGCCAAAGATGGCGAAAAGAATTTACTCGTGGTGCCAATTGGGTTTGTCAGTGATCATGTGGAAGTCCTCTACGATATTGACGTTGAGGCCAAACAAATTGCACACCGTTTTGGAACAAGGCTCGAACGTTCCCCCTCACTTAATTCCACCAGGACATTTATCAGTGCTTTGGCAGACATTATCGAAGAATATTGTGTGATTTAGCTATGGAGTTAACCATGAAAATCATCTGTTTAGGAATTAGCTACAGAACCGCTCCGGTAGAGATTAGAGAAAAACTTGCCTTTGTCGATCAACAAATCTCTAATTTCTTATTGAAAGTAAAGCAATCAAATTCTTTTGATGAGGCTGTAATCCTTTCAACCTGCAACCGGGTCGAAATTTATCTGACAGCCGAAGAAACGCGATTTGATGCGGTGATAAATCAATTATCGGACCAATTTAATGTGTCTGAGGAGGATATTCGACCATCCGTGTACAAGTTGGTGGATGGACAGGTAGTTGCACATTTATTCCGCGTCGCATCTGGACTGGATTCGATGGTGTTGGGCGAGCCGCAAATCCTTGGCCAAGTTACTGAATCCTATCAAACCGCCCTGGAGTTTGGCACAGTTGGCGCGCGCCTTTCAAAGTTGTTTCTATCTGCAATCCACACCGGAAAACGGGTACGCACCGAGACATCGATTGGAAAAAAATCAGTCTCTGTTTCCTCGATGGCGGTCAACCTGGCTGCAAACCACATCCAGGACTTAAAAAATGCAAAAGTGGCTTTGCTGGGAGCCGGAGAAATGGCAGAACTGGCGATCGAAGGTTTCCGTAAACGCGGCGTTGAAACTTTCTTTGTCATCAGTCGTACCCTGGCAAGCGCTTGTAAATTAGCTGAACGCTGGCAGGGTGAGGCGGCCACCATGGATATGCTTACTGAGATAATGGAAAACGCGGATATCCTTGTCTGTTCCTCTTCTGCACCGCATCTCCTCATCCATGCCAATCTTGTAAAGCGGATTATGGAGAAACGCTCCAATAACCCCTTAACCATTCTTGATATTGCTGTGCCACGCGATGTAGATCCCAAAGTTGGCGAGATTGCAGACGTTCAATTGTACGATATCGATGACCTGCAGGATGGTGTTGCACAGTCACAAGCTGCCCGTGAGCGAGAGGTGCCCAAGGCCGAAAAAATCCTCAATGAGGAGTACCATTTCTTCCTTGATTTCCTGGCCACACTGAAAGTTGTTCCCGTCATTAAGCAAATCCGCAAAAATGCAGAGGATATTCGTGAGGTTGAGCTGGAAAAGATGCTTCGTCGAATCCCAGACCTGACCCCTGAAATGCAGGAACACATTCATCAGATGACCTGCTCACTGGTCAAAAAGCTGTTACATGCCCCTACCGTCTGTTTGCGCCAGGAAGCAGCTGGCCCTGATGTAGATCAGTTTGAAATGGTAACGCGCCATCTATTTGGATTAGAAAATTCCAATGGGTCAAGTTGATGAATAGTTCTACCACCTTGATTTTTGCTACCCGTCCCTCTAAACTGGCGCGCTGGCAGACCAATTATGTCATTAACCTGCTTCAGCAAGCAGTTCCAGAACTGGTTTGCGAAGAGGTCGTAATCACCACCCGAGGAGATAAAGTTTTAGACAAACCCCTGCCGGAGATAGGGGGCAAGGGACTGTTCACCCAGGAACTGGAAGCGGAACTGCTTTCTGGTAATGTGGATGTCGCTGTACATTCCCTCAAAGACCTCCCCGTGGAGGACAGTCCGGGATTGACTGTAGGCGCCATCCCAGAGCGGGAGGACCCGAGAGACGTGATTGTTTCCCCAGCAGGTCATTCACTGGAAACTTTACCGCAGGGTGCTGTGGTAGGAACCTCCAGCCTGCGCCGTCAGTCACAGGCACTGGCGCGGCGGCCAGACCTCCGGGTCAAATCGATTCGCGGCAACGTGGATACCCGCATCCGCAAAGTGGAAGAAGGACAGTACGATGCAGCAGTTATGGCAGGTGCCGGGATCACCCGCCTGGGCCTGGACCGACATATCGCTGCCTGGCTCCCATTTACGGTCATGCTGCCCGCGCCCGGGCAGGGAGCTTTGGGAATCCAATGCCGGGCTGAGGACGAGAGAGTACTCTCAATTCTAAGCAAGATTCATCATACCCACACCGCTCGAAGCGTGCTCGCGGAAAGGGCTTTTCTCCAGGCTTTAGGAGGAGGCTGCTCGATCCCGGTCGGAGCATATGCCCGCATTGAACACCAAACTATCTTGATGGATGGTCTGGTTGCAGCAACTGACGGTTCCCGGATGATATCCGCCAGCGGCAAGGGTGCCAATCCCCAAACGCTTGGGGAAGAGTTAGCCGGTCAAGCCTTGGCACAAGGAGCAGGAGAGATTCTCAATGGATGATCTCACTGGAAAGCGGATTGTGGTCACCCGGCCCCAAACCCAATGCCAATCTTTTCTCGACCTGCTCCATGCAGCGGGAGCGGTCCCTTTTTGTTTCCCAGTCATAGAAATTTCTCCAATGGCTGACAACCGGGAACTGGACAGGGCCCTGCGCAACCTCGCCGGCTATGACTGGTTTGTCCTCACCAGCGTCAACGGAGTCGCCGCTGTCTGGGAACGTTTCGAGGTACTAGGGATTCAGCAATTACCAGAGTCACTCAAGATCGCGTGCATAGGACCAAAAACTGCGGCCGCGCTGGCAAAACATGGGTTTCAAGCTGATTTTGTTCCAGACGAGTACATTGCCGAGGCCATCTTGCCCGGCCTGGGAGAGTTAGAGGGTCTTAAAGTCCTCCTCACCCGCGCCGATATCGCCCGGCCAGACCTGCCGGAAGCAATCCGGGCTGGAGGGGGAACGGCAGATGATATCAGCACCTACCGCACGCTTCCCGCCCAACCTGATACTAACGGCCTGGAAGAAATCTCTAAAGGTACTGATGTACTCACCTTTACCAGCCCCTCGACCGTGGAGAATTTCTTCCAGATCATCACCGATGCAGGGTTAGACCCATTGCACCTGCCCGGCGACCCAATTGTGGCCTGTATCGGGCCGATCACTGCCAGAGCTGCTGAAAAGAAGGGCTACCGCGTTGCAGTCATCCCGGAGAATTACACCATCGAAGGGCTGCTGGACGCAATTATCCAACATTATTCGGAGAAGTTACATGAGCAGAAGTAAATTTCCTGCTTTCCCGATTTCCAGGCCCAGACGGCTGCGAACCAGCGCCAATTTACGCGCCATGGTCCGAGAGACGGAGATCAATCCAAACGATTTTATCTACCCGCTGTTTGTCCGGCATGGAAAAAACATCCAGCAAGAGATCAGTTCAATGCCGGGGAATTATCAATGGTCNNGAAGCAAAACACATCGCTGATCTTGGCATTCCCGGCGTGATCTTGTTTGGCATTCCCGACGGGAAGGATCCCGTCGGCGAGGAAAATTTCGACCCGCACGGCATCGTACAGCAAGCAGTACGTGAAATCAAGAATGCAGTGCCGGAAATGGTCGTCATCACGGACGTATGTCTCTGCGAATACACCGATCACGGACACTGCGGTGTGTTGAACCGCGGGAACAACCAAACGCCCGCCTTGCCCGAAGACTATGTCCTCAATGATCCCACCCTGGAGATTTTAGGAAAAGTGGCTGTATCCCACGCCGAGGCCGGCGCGGATATCGTTGCTCCCAGTGGGATGATAGATGGCATGGTGGCCTCCATGCGCGCAGCCCTCGACAGTGAAGGTTTCACCAACCTTCCGATCTTATCTTATGCGGTCAAATACGCTTCTTCTTATTACGGTCCCTTCCGGGATGCGGCCGAATCCCCTCCCAGCTTTGGCGACCGCAAATCCCACCAGATGGACCCTTCCAACCGCAGGGAAGCGCTCAAAGAAGCGGCCCAGGATGTGGCTGAGGGCGCCGATATGCTGATGGTCAAGCCCGCCTTGCCCTATCTCGATATTATTTATCAGGTCCGGCAAGCCTTCCCTGAACTGCCGCTGGCAGCCTACAACGTAAGCGGCGAGTTCAGCATGCTGAAAGCAGCCGCTGCCAATGGCTGGGTGGACGAGAGGGGGGTTGTGCTCGAAACGCTGACCTCCATCAAGCGCGCCGGGGCAGACCTGATCCTAACCTACCACGCCAAAGAAGCCGCCCAGTGGCTGAATGGCTAAATTTTATTTATGGAGTAATACATGACTAAACCAAGTCACCTATCGAAAAATGCTGCCGCTGAACGGCAGTATCACGACAAACGGATGGTTATCGCTGATTTCAACGAGGCCCCATTCACCATCGCTTGGGAAGTGACGCGCGCCTGTGCCTTTGCCTGTGTGCACTGCCGGGCAGACGCCATCCACCAGCGCGACCCAAACGAGCTTACCACTGAAGAGGCATTTCAACTGGTAGACCGCCTGACTGAGTTCGGCAGCCCGATTTTGATCTTTACCGGCGGCGACCCGATGATGCGGCGCGATTTGTTTGAAATCATCGCCTATGCCACAGAAAAGGGCTTGCGCTGCTCCCTCACCCCCACAGCCACCGCTTTACCGACAAAAGAGCGCCTCCAGAAAGCCAAGGAGGCCGGCATCCGCAGGATCGCCCTCAGCCTGGATGCTCCCACCCCGGATGTGCATGATGCCTTCAGGCAGGTAAAAGGTTCGTGGCAGCGCACAATGGACATCTTACACCGCGCCAAGGAAGTCGGCCTGAGCGTCCAGGTCAACACGACTGTATCTAAATTCAATGTAGATTTGCTCCCGGATATGGTGCCGTTCATCGAAGAAGTCGGGGCCGTGCAGTGGTCGGTGTTCTTTATGGTGCCCACCGGGCGCGCCCAGGCGCAGTACATGATCTCGGCAGAGCGCCACGAGGAGGTCTTCAACTGGCTGTATGACCTCTCGAAAGACGCACCTTTTGATATTAAAGGCACTGCCGCACCTATGTACCGCCGTGTGGCGATTGAGCGGAAAAAGGCAGAAGTTGGAGAAGGCGAAAAGGTGACCTTCCAGGGTGCTGGGTTCCAATATGCAGACGGATTGAACCGCCCGCGCAAAGGTGTTAACGACGGCAACGGATTTTTGTTCATCTCCCACATTGGGGAGATCCAGCCTTCCGGGTTCCTACCCGTCACTGCAGGATATGTGCGCGAGGATGATGTGGTAGATGTTTACCGCAACCACCAAATCTTCACCGATTTACGCGACCCTGGCAAGCTCAAAGGCCGTTGTGGGGTATGTGAATACATTGATATATGCGGGGGGCAGCGCGGCCGTGCCTACGGCCTGACCGGGGATTTTCTGGAGACAGACCCCGCTTGCTTCTATATCCCCAATGCATATCAGAAAGCAGGCGCTTAGAGATGAAAGAGATTAAATCGAGATTTTTACGTGCTTGTCACCGGCTTCCGGTTGACGCCACCCCGGTATGGTTCATGCGGCAGGCAGGTCGCTACATGGAAGAATACCGCGCCATCCGGGAAAAATTAACACTGCTCGATATGGTCGAGCGGCCAGAGGTCGCCGCAGAGGTCACCCTCCAGCCTGTCAATGCCCACGGCGTGGATGCCGCCATTTTATTTGCGGACATCTTACTGCCTGTAGTGCCGATGGGATTTAACCTGGAGTTTGTCAAAGGGAAAGGCCCTCAAATTTATAATCCCTTCCGGGTCGAAGCAGACCTCAATCGGATGCAGAAGATTGACGCTAAATCCGACCTCGGACACGTCATGGAAGCCATCCGGATTTTGCGCGGTGAACTCACTGAAGAGGTCGCCCTGATCGGGTTTTCCGGTGCGCCGTTTACGGTGGCATCTTACATGATCGAAGGCGGACCGTCTAAAGAATACCATCATGTCAAATCCTTGATGTTTGCCTATCCCGAAGTATGGGCGCAGTTTATTGGAGAGGTGACAGATGCACTCACCGATTACCTGGTCTCCCAGATTGAGGCCGGCGCGCAAGCTGTCCAGGTCTTCGATTCCTGGGTCGGCGCGCTCAGCCCTGGGGATTACCAGCAGCACGTTCTCCCCTATTCAACCAAGATGATCCAGGCAGCAAAAGCCAAAGGCGTTCCCGTGATTCACTTCGGCACCAACACCACCACCCTGCTCCCTCTGATGAAATCAGCCGGCAGCCACGTGGTCGGTCTGGACTGGCGCATTCCTCTCGATGAGGGCTGGAACCTGCTCGGCGAAGATGTGGCTGTGCAGGGTAACTTAGACCCGATCGCGCTCTTTGCACCGAAAGACGTGCTGGGAGCAAAGGTTAAAGAAGTGCTCGATCGAGCTGGAGGCAGATCCGGCCACATTTTCAACCTCGGGCACGGTATTTCCAGGTTCACCGACCCGGATCAAGTCAAAACGGTCGTAGAGATGGTTCACGAATGGACGGCAAAATGAAGGTAGTTATCATCGGCGGAGGGATTGCGGGGCTGGCAGCAGCCCATTACATCGAGAAAAAATCCCAGGAGAATGGCCTATCCGTCTCGGTAACTGTACTCGAAGGCGCAGACTACTGGGGAGGGAAGATCAAAACCACCGTCGAGGACGGCTTTGTCATCGAAGGCGGTCCGGATGCCTACCTGGTGACCAAACCCTGGATGCGTGCCCTGTGCAAAGAACTTGGTTTTGAAGCGGAACTACATGGTACCAGCCAGGAACACACAGAGACTTACATTCTGCATAAAGGTCAGCTCACCTCGATCCCTACTGGTCTGACCATGACCATCCCGACGGAATTTGGCCCATTGCTGAAAACCAGGCTGCTGACCTTGACTGAAAAAGCCCGCATGGGGTTGGATTTTCTCATCCCGCCAAAAGAAGATGAGACCGACGAAAGCCTGGCGGGTTTCATTTCCCGCCGCTTGGGAAGAGCAGCCTATGACAACCTCGTCGGGCCGCTGCTCAGCGGAATCTACGCCGGGGATGGGGACCGGTTAAGCCTGCAGTCCACTTTCCCAATACTGCGGGAGATGGAAGTCGAGCACGGCGGGCTGATAAAAGGTGCATTAGCCCTGAAATTAAAGCGCACCTCGATGGCAAAGAAAAGGGCTAACGGAAGCAAAGCCGGAAAATCCCGCAGTATTTTTGAAACCCATAAAGGCGGCCTAGCCACGGTTGTTGATGCCTTGGTCGAGTCCCTCGAGCAGCGCGGCGTACAGATGGTGCTGAACGCACCTGTGGACCGCATCGAGCAGAACGGGACCGGATTTTCTGTTTACAGACAAGACGGCAACCAGATCAACGCCGACGCAATTGTGGCGGCCACCCCCGCTTATACTGCTGCAGAACTATTATCCAACATTTCGGGAGAACTTGCAGAAGAACTGGCCGCGGTTGAATACGTTACCACCGCTACGGTTTCTCTGGCGTACCGCAAGCAAGACATCCCTCCCCTAGAGGGATATGGCTACATCATCCCCCAAAATGAGGACAGCAAAGCCCTCGCCTGCACCTGGACCTCCACCAAATGGTCAGGACGGGCGCCCGAAGATTATGCCCTGCTGCGGGTCTTTGTCGGCCGGATTCAGGATGCACAACAGCTGCCTGAGAAGGAATCTGAGCTGATCCAGATGGCGAAGGATGAAGTGCGCCAGACCTTGGGGATTGAGATTGAACCGCAACACAGCTGGGTCTTTCGCTGGGAAAAAGCTATGCCGCAGTACAACCTCGGTCACCCCGAGCGGCTGGAACGAATCGAAGCAATTTTGGATAAATTTGATCATCTGGTGCTGGCTGGCAACGGCTATTATGGGATCGGCATGCCGGACTGCATCAACTCCGGTATCAAAGCGGCCGAGAAGTTACTTCAGAGAGAGAAAGTGAGCGCAAGAGATGGGAATTGAAAAATCTGTACAATTATTTGATCAAGCCAACCAG
>JABAHS010000156.1_pt1 | contig 12901 bp, 12 predicted proteins | sample 7062111 | NCBI WGS metagenome assembly JABAHS01 (sample SAMN14534600, study PRJNA622989) | marine sediment metagenome | biome: marine biome [ENVO:00000428]; feature: marine pelagic biome [ENVO:01000023]; material: deep marine sediment [ENVO:00002113]; isolation source: pool of 4 deep marine... | reverse complement strand
GCGCCCCGGGTCAGGGCCTGGGTGACCTGGTCGCGGGGCAGGGCATCGCTCAAAGGCGGCTCGCTGGGTCCAGAGGATGGGTCCGACATGCTTGGCTCCGGATAGGCTGCATGACAGGAGTGCGGCTCGGCGCCCGGCCGGCATCCCGCGCCGGGTGTCGGGCGATGTTACACGATGCGAGGTTTCACGCTATGTTTATGGCGCGGAGAATTGATCGCTCGGCGGTCGTCCCCATCTATCGTCGTAGGGTCGAGGAGAAGAGCCAAAGCGACCAGGAACGGCCGGCGGTCGGGGCGACGGATTCGGGGGCCGAGGGCGAGGTGCGGTGAGACGGAGATCGGTGGAAAGGTCGATGAACACGGACCGGCGCGGCCTATTTCGGGCTGGCGCTGTCGCCGGGGCCGGGTTCTGGCTCATGGGGATCTCGTCCTTCCAAGCGCTCTTCGTTCCTAGCAAGAAGCTCTGGGAGTATTGGATCGAGCACGATCCCTATTCCGAGACGACGATCGACCATGGTCCCTGGAGCCGACTTTTGTTGCGCTATCTCTCGGTCGGGGCCGATGGGGTCAACCGTTTCGGCTACGCGGCGGTCTCGTCGTCCGATAGGCAGGCGCTCTCTACTTATGTGGAAGGTCTCGCGAGCGTTCCGATCCGCCGTTATCGCAAAGAAGAGCAGCTCGCCTATTGGATCAACCTTTACAACGCCGCGACGGTCGATGTGGTTTTGGCTCATTATCCAGTGGACTCGATCAGGGACATCGATATCTCTCCCGGGCTCTTCGGCGTCGGCCCTTGGGGAAAGACACTTTTCACCATCGAGGGTGAGGAGGTGAGCCTCAACGATATCGAGCACAGAATCCTGCGGCCGATATGGCCCGACCCACGGCTGCACTATGCGCTCAACTGCGCGGCGGTCGGCTGCCCCAATTTGCAACCGACGGCCTTCTCGCCCGATCGTATGGAAGAGATGCTCGAGAGTGCGGCCTATGCCTTCATCAATTCTCCCCGCGCCGTATGGTGGAGTGGCGAACGGCTCTCGGTCTCCAGTCTTTATGCCTGGTATCAAGAGGATTTCGGCGGCGATGACGCCGGCATCCTGAGCCACCTGCGCCATTACGCCGAGCCCGGCTTGCACCAGCGCCTGGCGGAGGTGACGCGGATCGACGACCATGACTATGATTGGGCCCTGAACGGCACCGAGAGATCGAAATCCTGATTGCAGAGAAAGTGCGACCATGAGCGTGAAGGAGAGGGCAGCGGCGCCGGCCGGCCCCAAGTGGCTGAAACCGGCGACTGAATTCGGGCCTTTGGCCGTGTTCTTGGCCGTCTATTACTTTTACGGCCTGTTTCCCGCCACCGGCGCGCTGATCGCGGCGACGGCCGTGGCGCTCGCGCTGGCATGGGGGATCGAGCGGCGTTTGCCGCTCATGCCGCTGATCACGGCGGGCGTGGTGGCGATCTTCGGCGGGCTGACGCTATGGCTTGCGGATGAGACTTTCATCAAGATGAAGCCGACCATCGTTCAAGCCATTTTCGCCGCCGTTCTGTTCGGCGGCTTGCTTGCCGGCAAGCCGTTGCTGAAGCCGCTTTTGGGCGCCGCCTGGCAAATGGACGAGGCCGGCTGGCGAAAGCTCACGTTGCGTTTCGCGCTGTTCTTTGCCGCCATGGCGGGACTGAACGAGGTCGTCTGGCGCACACAGACCACCGATTTTTGGGTCTCTTTCAAGGTCTTTGGCATACTCGGTCTGACGGTTGCCTTCGCGGCGAGCCAAGTGTTCATGCTCCAGCGCCACATGCTGGCCGAGGGCGAGGCGCCGAGCGGCCACGATCAAGAACGGAACGACTGACCGGCCGGAGTCCTCGCCACGGCGGCAAGGGACGAGGTGCTTTCGAATACACGTTGGAAGCGTTACTCTAACCTATGGTTAACCCTTAGTTGTTATTGATCGAAGGCGAGACCGGCCTCCTGGTTTGGGGCGCGGTCATTTCGGGCCACTCTTTTGAGGTCAGCATAGATGGATACCCCGATCAATCAGCCGGTCGTGCGCGACCGTTGTCCGCCGCCCAAATCCGTTGCCGATACCGAGATCGAGCTCAACAGCCTGCTGCGATTGCTGTTGAAGACGGTCTACGTCCGCGGGCTGGAGAGCGCATCACAGCTCTCCTTCGCCTTGAAGCTCCCGCTTTCGGTCGTCAACGAGCTCTTGGAAGAAGCCAAGGAGCGCGGCGTCTTGGAGGTTCTCGGCTCGGCCGGGCATCGTTTGGCCGCCGAATTCCGCTACGGCATCACCGAGCGGGGCCGGCAATGGGCCACCGACGCCCTGGACCAGTCGCTCTATGTCGGACCGGCGCCGGTCTCCTTGGCGGATTTCCACCGCCAGGTCGAGCGGCAAAGGGTCACCGAAGAGCAGGTCGAGCCGGACAACCTGGTGAAGGCCCTGTCGGACCTGGTGATCTCGAAGTCGATGATCCGGTCCCTGGGTCCGGCGGTGAACTCCGGCCGTTCGGTGCTGCTTTATGGCTCGCCCGGTAACGGCAAGACGACGATTGCCAGCATTCTGGGCCATGTTTTCACCGACATCATCCACATTCCTTACTGCATCGAGATCGACGGACAGGTCATCAAGGTCTTCGATCCGACGCTGCACGAACCGATGGAGGATCTCTCCCTGGACCTCACGGGGGCGGCGGCCGAGGAGGAGGTGTCGATCCGGACCGAGAGCGTCGACCGGCGCTGGGTCGCCTGCAAGCGTCCTTTGGTCATCACCGGCGGTGAGCTGACGCTGGCCATGCTCGATCTCAATTTCAACCCCCATGCCCGTTTCTACGAGGCACCGCTGCATATGAAGGCGATCGGCGGCACCTATGTGATCGATGATCTGGGCCGGCAGCTGGTGCGACCCGACGATCTTCTCAATCGCTGGATCGGCCCGATGGAGACGCGGGTCGACTACTTGACCCTCAACACCGGCAAGACCTTCGAGATCCCCTTCGACGAGCTCTTGATCTTCTCGACCAACCTGATGCCCGAGGACATCATGGATCCGGCTTTCCTGCGCCGGATTCCCTATAAGCTCGGCGTCCCGGCGCCGAGCCCCGAGCAGTATCTGGAGACCTTCCGCATCGAGTCCTCCTCGATGGGCATCGACTACGATGACGACATCGGACGCTATGTCATGAACGAGGTGACCGAGCGCTTCGAGCAGCCCCTGGCCTTCTACCAGCCCAAGTTCATCCTGCGGCAGATCTACCATGCCTGCCGTTTCGAGGGCCGCGATCCCGAGCTCTCCGAAGAGCTTATCCACGAGGCTTGCATGCACCTGGCCCCGCGCAGCGAGGACTTGGGCATGACCCGTTTCGCCTATAGCTGGGACAAGGAGCAGAACAAGGGCCGCGCGCAGGACGAGTGGGAGCCGCCTGACGGCGCTTGAGTTCCGGCACGGCTCTCGTGATGACGACCTCCCGGGTGCACGTCTGAGCGATTTCATGCGGCTTTGATCTCCTCTAGGATGCCGCCTGCCACTCGCAAGCGGAGCCCTAGAGCGCGCCCATGACCGCGGCCGCCAATCATGCCAAGCTGACCGAAGGTCCGGTCCACCGTCATCTGGTGGACATGGCCTTGCCGATGATGCTGGGCATTCTCTCGGCCGTCGCTTTCAACGCCGCCGATACCTACTTCGTCGGGCAACTCGGCACCGGCCCCTTGGCCGCCATCAGCTTCACCTTCCCCGTGGTATTTCTGGTCATAAACCTGTCGGTCGGGCTGGGGGCCGGCATTTCCTCCGTCTTGGCGCGCACCATCGGTGCCGGGGATGGCACCGGCGCGCGGCGTTTGGCGAGCGCGTCGTTGTTGTTCGCAGTGCTGTTCTCCGCTCTCCTGTCGCTGCTCGGTATGGTCACCATCGAGCCGCTCTTCACGGCCATGGGGGCGGAGCACGAGCTGCTCCCCGACATCCGCGCCTATATGGTCATCTGGTACCCGGGCCTTGGCTTCATCATTCTCTCGATGAGCGCCATCGCGATCCTCCGGTCCATTGGAGAGACCCGCCTTCCCGGCTACCTGATGGTGCTTGCCTCGTTCTTGAACATCGTCATGGATCCGATTCTGATCTTCGGTTGGTTCGGTGTGCCGCGCTTGGAGATCGCCGGCGCGGCGATCGCCACCGTCGCGTCCCGCGGTCTTCTGGTGGCGGTCCTGTTTCACCTCCTCTGGCGCCGCGACCTGGTGGAGTGGCGGTGGCCGGGCGCTGCGGACCTCATCGACTCCTGGCGGCGCATCCTCCACGTCGGCCTACCGGCATCCGGGACCAACGTGATCATTCCCTTGACCATGGGGGCGATCGTCGCCCTGGTGGCGACTTTTGGGAGTGACGCCGTGGCGGGGTTCGGCGTCGCCACGCGCATCGAAGGGGTAACGCTGGTCATCTACTACGCGCTCTCCGCCGTCATCGGGCCTGTGGTCGGGCAGAACCTGGGCGCCGGGAAAGTGGAGCGGGTCCACCAGGCGGTGGCGATCAGCGTGCGCTTCTGCTTTCTATCCGGGGTCGTCACGGCGCTGATCTTGGCGCTTTTTGGCGGCGCCATCGCCGGCCTTTTCAGTGACGAAGCGCGGGTAACCGCGGTGGCCCAACACTATCTATGGGTGACGCCGATCAGCTATGGCGGGGCCGGCGCGGTCATGGTCTGTTGTGCGGCGTTCAATGGGCTGGGGCTGCCCGGGCCGCGCGGTCGTCGTCTCGGTGTTACGGATGTTGGCGCTCACCCTGCCGCTCGCCTACCTGAGCGCGCCCTTTCTTGGGCTGTTCGGCGTTTTCGCCGCGGGATCCTTGGCCAACCTCATTGCTGGGGTGGTCGCCTACCGTTGGATTCGCTTGACCGACCTCGGTCCCGAAGGTGCGCCGCCCGGTTGATCGCCGCCACCCCGAACCTTACCTAACTAAGGCGGGCAATCCGAGCGATCGCGATCGCCGAAAGGGAGGGTGGGGCGATGGCCCAAGGCTTGAACACGGACTTCTCGCGTTTCGTGGTCATGCACACTGACGCGATGGAGTGGCAAGCCAGCCCCAGCAAGGGCGTCTGGCGCAAGCGTCTCGACCTTGCCGGCGATCCCGAGAAGAGCCGGGTCACCTCGGTCGTGCGTTACGACGCTGCAAGCCGCTTTCCGCCGCACCCGCATCCGGATGGCGAGGAGATCCTGGTGCTCGCCGGCGTCTTCTCCGACGAGAGCGGTGACTACCCGGCCGGTAGCTTCCTCTTGAACCCGGAGGGTTTCGTGCACGCGCCCTTCTCGGAGGAAGGATGCACCCTCTTCGTCAAGCTTCGTCAGTATCCCGGCCTGCACCGCCGCCACATCACCCTACCAACCGCCGATGCGGACTGGCATCCGGGTCATACGGCGGGCGCCGAGTTTCTGCCTCTCTATCATGAGGAGGGGCATTCCGAACGCATCGATCTCGTGCGCTTGAAGCCGGCGACGTTGCTGCCGGCGCGGACCCACCCGCATGGCGCCGAACTCTTCCTGCTCGAAGGCGACCTGGCGGACGAGCACGCCGCCTATCGGGCCGGGTCCTGGGCGCGGTTTCCGCCGGGCACGGACCATAGCCTATCGACCGAGGGAGGCGCGCGCTTCTACTGGAAGCGCGGGCACTTGGTGTGAGGTTCGTGCCTCTATCGCACGTAGGACGCGCCGTTCACATCGAAGGTGGCGCCGGTCAAATGGCGGGCGTGATCGGAGGCGAGAAAGGCGACGAGGGCGCCGATCTCCCGCGGATCGGCGATCTCGCCCAGCGGAATGTCGGCGATGACGGTGCTCAGCGTCCGCGGATCGACGTTCGCCGCAACCATGTCGGTCTCCGTGAAGCCGGGGGCGATGGCGAAAGCGAGAATGCCCTCGGCGGCGAAGCCCCGGGCGATGGTCTTGGTCAAGGTGACGAGCGCGCCCTTGGAGGCGCCGTAGGGCATCTGCTCGGGGACCTCGCCACGAAAGGCGGCTCGGCTGGCGATGTTGATGATCTTGCCGCCGCCTTGGGAACGAAAGCTCCCGATGGCTTCCCGGCAAAGATCGGCGGCGGCGATGAGGTTGATCTGCAAGACCCTCTGCCAGGTCTCCCGCCAGGCATCCTCGGGGTCGTCGACCGAGACGGCATCGAACACGCCGGCGTTGTTGACCAGCACGTCGATGCGCGGAACCTGGTCCAAAGCCTCGCGCCAAAGGCCGGCCGCGGCGCCAGGCTCGGCCAGGTCAGCTTGCACGAGATGACAGCGTTCGGGCCCGATTTCGGCGCTAAGCGCCTCAGCCTGCTCGCGCGCGGCATTGAAGTGCAGCACCACCTCGGCCCCGGCCTCGGCAAGCGCGCGCACGGTGGCGGCGCCGATACCGCGCGATCCGCCGGTGACCAAAACCACCTTTTCGTTGAGATTGATCATGTCTCTCGCATCCCTTGTCATGTAGCCTCTTCGCCGCGATCAACGATTTCTTAAGGTTGTTGACCTTTTGTCGATGACATATTTCTAGACTTGGTGAGTTTCCGAAACCATGGCTATTGGCCCATGTATCGAATAGGCGTCGTGATGGTCATCGCCGGTGCGCTGCAAGCCCTGCTTGTGGCCTGCGGACCCCTTGCCGCATTGTCGGTCGCTTCGACCGTGGTCAAGGGAGCGGCCGTGGCCAGCGTGGACGGCGACGAGGCCTCGCAGGATTGCTCTCAGCAAGGCTTGGCGGAATGCGAGCGGGAATGGCGCCAGGCGCAGCTTGCCCAGGCCGAGGCCTTGGCCTATGCGCAGACCCTGTCCGAGCCGAAGCCCGAGCCCGAGAAAACCGACGCTCACGAGGCCTTCGCCGCCTACCTGCGCAGCGATGAAATGAGCGATGGCTGGGTCTTTCTCTGCACCGCCGCCAATCTGGGGCATCCACAAGCGCAGCTCTTGCTGGCCCGCGCCTACAAGGATGGCTGGGAGCCGGTCGAGCGTAACGACGTCAAGTCCTACGCTTGGTACCGCCTGGCGATCGCCGGCGGCCATGGCTTCGCCCGGTCCGAGCTGAAGGCGGTCACCGCGCGCATGGAGCCGGAAGTCCGGACCTGGGCCGAGATCAACTCGGCGAACTGGAAACCGGACTTCAATGAGTGCGAGGTTTCCTTGGACGAGACCCTCCAGGGCGCGTGAGCGTGATCGGCCGTTCAGGCGCCTCCGACAGGTAGCTCGACGATCCCTTCTACCGGGCAGCGCTCGGCATGCCAGCGGATCATGCCGCCGGTCAGGTTGGCGACTTTCTCGAAGCCGGCGCGGCGCAGAATGACCGTGGCATGGGCCGAGCGTCCGCCGGCCCTACAGACCGTGACGATGGGCCTGTCGCGGGATATCTCCTCAGTGCGCGCCGACAGCTCGCCCAGCGGGATCAGCTTGGCGGCGTGGATGTGCCCGAGGGGGCCCTTGAACTCCTCCGGTTCGCGCACGTCGATGACCTGCACCTCGGTCAGTCGGTCCTCCAGCGGGCGTGGCTCGATCTCCCAGATCCCAGCGAAGGTATAGGTCAGGGGGGCCCAATCCGGCTCGCCTTCAGCTGGGATGTCGTGCTCGGGCCGGCCGCATCTGAGGTTGGCCGGCACGGCGATGTCGATCTTCTTGGGGTGCGGTAGGCCCAGGTTGTTCATATAGCCGGCGAAATCGCTCTCGCTCAGCTTGCCGCCGAGGCGTGGGTTGAAGCGTTTCTCCTCGGCGACGCTGGTCGCCGTCAGGCCGCGGTAGTCGTGCCCCGGATAGAGCAGACAGTCATCGGGCAGGCTGAAGATCTGCGCGTGCACCGAGCGGTAGAGGGTGACCGGATCACCCTCCTGAAAATCGGTGCGGCCAGAGCCGCGGATCAGCAGGCAGTCGCCGGTGAAGGCCTTGCTCCGGTCGTCGAGCACGTAAGTCAGACATCCGTCGGTGTGGCCGGGCGTCTCCCGCACCTCGAGATACCGATTGCCGAACGCGACCCTGTCGCCCTGGTGAAGCAGGCGGTCGGCGCCCTCCGCGCCGCTGAGATGCGACAGGGCGATGTGGCTGCCGTGGCGCTCCTTCAGTAGCCAACCCCCTGTCACATGATCGGCATGGACATGGGTTTCCAGGCTATAGACCAGTGAAAGACCCAACTCCTGCAGCAAGGCCGCATCGCGCCGCGCCTGTTCATAGACCGGGTCGATCAGCACCGCCTGGCGGGTGCCGCCATCCCCAAGTAGGTAGGTGTAGGTGGCGCTATCCTGGTCGAACAACTGGCGGAAGATCAGCATCGGCGGGTCCTTCACTGCTTGACCGCTGGCCTTATGGGCACCAAGGATGAAACTATAATCCCATTTGCGCGAAAGGCGCAGCCCTTAGGGAGCACTGCCGATGCTCATCGCCCAGATCACCGACCTGCACGCGGGGGACGCGACGGCGCGGCTGGACCCGCCGCTCGACACCTTGGAGGGCGTGCGGCGTGCGGTCCGTCACCTCAACTGGCTGCGTCCGCGCCCAGCGCTGGTCATGATCACCGGAGACCTGGTTGCCGACGAGGAGAGCCTGGCCTGTTACGAGGCCCTGGCGGCGGCGCTGCGGGAGCTCGAGGTTCCCTTCCACGTCCTCCCCGGCAACCACGACGACCGCGGCTTCATCCGCCGGGTCTTCACGCCCCTCGGCGCATTGCCGGCCGAGGAGGGGGACTTCCTCCACTACACGCTCGACGCGGGTGAGCTGCGCTTGATCGCGCTCGATACGCATGAGCCGGGACGCGAGGGGGGGCTCCTCTGCAAGGCCCGGCTCGCCTGGTTGGAGGACTGTCTAGCCTCGGCGCCGGAGCGGCCGACCCTGCTATTCATGCATCATCCGCCCGTCGCCACCGGGATCGAAGAATTCGATGCCATCGGCCTGGCGAACGGCGAGGACTTGGGCGCCATCGTCGCCCGCAACCCGCAGATCCAAGCGATCGCCTGCGGCCACGTGCATCGAGATATCGCGACCGCTTGGCGCGGCACCTTGGTGGTGGTCACCCCGAGCACGGGCTACCAGTATGCGCTCGACCTGCGTCATGGGGCCGATCTGACGCGCATTGCCGAGCCCCCGGCTTGCCGTCTGTTTCGTTGGCAGGCCGATGCGGGGTTGATCGCGCACCTCAGCTATATCGGCGCTTGACGACCTTGCCGCGGGTGGCGAAGGGCCAAACCGACACCGCCCGCCAGGCCGCTTGGCGTGACGGGCGGGGCCGGAAAGCTTGAGAGCCCTTAGCTCTCGATCGCCAACTCCTCGCCGAAGATGAAGTTGGCCGGGTGCATGGTGAAGCCCTTCAGGCGTTTGTCGGCCGCGGTAATCTGCGGACGCCAAACCGGTTGCGCGATGGGGCCGCGCTGTTGCATCAGGATTTCGATCTCCTCCATCACCTTGCGCCGCTCGTCGAGATCGAGCGTCGCCTCGGCCTTATCGAGGAGCCCGTCGAACTCCTTGTCGGCGAAGCCTGTCGGGTTCCAAGGCACGCCCGAGCGGAAGCCGAGCGAGAGGACCATGAAGCCGAGCGGGCGATGGCCCCAGGCCACGAAGCCCATGGGGAACTTGTCCCAGACGTCCCAGAACTGGGCCGAGGGCATGACGTTGATCTTGGCGCGAATGCCCGCATCGGCCCACTGCTGAGTGATGGCCTGAACCGTAGCCAGCTCCCAGGCCGGGTCCTTCTTGCAGTTGAACTCGATGTCGATGCCCCCTGGATAGCCCGCCTCGGCCAAAAGCTGCTTGGACTTCTCCGGGTTGTAAGTCATTTCCGGCAGCGGCGCATAATCGGGATGCACCGGGCAGACGAAGTGATGCTCGCCCTTGAGCCCCAAGCCACGCATCGCGACCTCGAGGCATTTACCGGCATCCATGCCATAGCGCATGGCGAGCCGCACCTTGGGATCGTCATAGGGCTTTTCCGTGATCATCATCTGCACGACCGCGGTGTTGGCGGTGTCGGCCTGATGCACTTCGGCATGGGGGATGGCCATGAGCACGTCGAGCTGGGAGATGTCGGCCTCCCATAGCAAGTCGACTTGCTGCGAGGCGATGGCCGAGATCGCGGCCGACGGGTCGTCGCCCAAATCGATGAAACGAATGGCATCGAGGTTCGGCTTGGGCCCCCAATAATCCTTGTTCGCCTCGAGGACCGAGATGACCCCAACCTCGTGCTTGGTCATGGTGAAGGGGCCGGTGCCGTTCGAGCCGGGACCGAAATCGCCGTTCTCCTCCGGATCGATGATCGCGTTGGTGTAATGGAACAGATGCTCCGGGATGGCCACCTGCGGAACCTTTAGGTTCAGGCGAACCGTGTGGTCGTCGACCTTCTCGATGGCGTTGGCATCCCAGATCTTGGTCGTCTTCGTGGGATTGCCTTGATCGTCGGTCTCGCCGGTCTCGACTTCTTCCAGAAGATAGGACTTCATCAAGCCGATCGACGACGAGCCCGTCGCCGGGTCGAGGACGTGGTTCAAGTTCCACACCACATCGTCGGCGACGAAGGGTCGGCCGCTATGCCACTTGGCGTCCTTGCGCAGGTGCAACGTCCAGGTCTTGAGGTCGTCGCTGGCCTCCCACTTCTCGGCCAGGAGCGGGCGTGTGACGCCGTCTTGGCCGGTGCGGGTCAAGGTTTCGCAGACATTGAGGGTGATGGTCGCCGGCTGTGACCAGTTGTGGGCATGCGGATGGGTCACCTCGTGTACCCGCATGCCGATCTTGGCGCTGCCGCCCTGCGGCAGAGCCGCCCGGGCCGGTCTGGCGAAGGGCTCGCCGGTGACCTTGCCGACGAAGGCATAGGCCGCGCTCGCCGAAAGGCCGAGCCAAGTCGCGTACTGAAGAAACTCGCGGCGCGGCAATTTGCCTTCGGCGAATTGTTGCTTCAGCGTGGCAACGCCCGGATGTTCTCGTTCTTGGGTCATATCGAGAGATCTCCCTATCATTGAGGTCCTTACCATCATGCCCGCGCACCCGACCGGGGCTGAGCGATGGGAATGGCCTACGTGTGATTGGTTACGGTTTTTAGCTCTAACGCTTCACGACGGGCTCTTGGGGAGTCAAATCAACCCGGCGAGTTGGCGTCCGCCGCCCGGCAGAAATCGGCGATCGTCTCGACAAGGCTGGGGATCAGCGGCGCGGGCAGGTCATGGCCCATCCCCTCGATCAGCTCAAACGCGGCGCCGGGGATAAGCCGCGCTGCGCGTTCGCCGCTGTCGGCGCCGATCAAGGGGTCCTCGTCGCCGTGGATGATCAAGGTCGGTGCGGCGATACGACGCAGCAACTCCTCGCGCGAGCCGGCGGCCAAGATCGCCGCGCGCTGACGCTCTATGCCGCCCGGGCAATAGCAGCGCTCCATCGCGGCGATGGCCTGCTCACGCAGAGCGCTCTCGCTCGCGGGGTGTGTTCGGCTGCCGAAGAGCCGCCCGTCGCGGATGTTCCTGGCGATGATGGCATCACGGTCGGCGGCGTCCGGCCAAGGTTCGCGCAACGCCTCGATGGCCGGCCCCGGCCCCGACAAGGGATTGGGCTGACCGGCGGAGGACATGATGGAAATCAGGCTCGCGGTACGTTCCGAATAGCGCGCGGCGACGATCTGCGAGATCATACCGCCCATGGAGATGCCCAAGACGTGGGCCTTTTCGATGCCCAACGCATCGAGCAGGCCGACGGCGTCATCGGCCATGTCGAAGAGACTGTAGAGCGCTTGCGAACGGGTCTCGGCGCCCGGCGGCGCGCAGGGCCCGAATTTCTGACTGAGCCCAGCGTCCCGGTTGTCGTATTGCAGCACCCGAAAGCCGCGCTTCAAGAGCCTGTCCAGGAAGGCGGCCGGCCATTCGATCAACTGCGTTCCCAGGCCACGGGTCAAGAGGATCGGTAAGCCATCCTCCGGCCCATCCGATTCGTAGAAGATCTCTATCCCGTTGGCGGTGATCGTTGTCATGGTTCCTCGTCTATCCAAGTGCGCGTTGCCGTCGCTTCCTCGGATGCATAGCCGAGACCGTCCGTGGGTTTCAAGACGAGGGGCGCCGTCGCGGCGTCATCGGTCTTTTTCGCTTCGCTCTCGACCATTCTTTAAGGTTGTGCTTTGGTTGACACATGGGAATGCTCTCGAACCTCTTGTCCGGGCTTTTGAAAATCGCGGCGATCATGTTCTTGCTGGCTGGCGCGGCGGTGGCCAGCATTTGGCTTTACAAGTTCTCCGGCGTCTTTCCGCGGGTCGTCTACCTCTCTTGCTCGGCGACCGACAACGAGGGCGCCATGCGCCCAATTCCCTACGCCTTCGTCATCGACGAACGCGCGGGTGAGGCCTATTGGGAGACGCCCACCAAGACGGAAGACTATCGAACCGTTACCTTGTCGGAGGCCATGGTGATCATCGAATGGGACGTCGACCCCGCATCTCCGGCCGATCCGCAGGCGGTCGGCTATGATCTCAAGAGACTGACCATCGACCGCTTGAGCGGCGAGACGCGGCTCAGCCTCATGACCAAGGACGGCTCGAAAGACCGTAAGCCGATCAGTAGCGGTCGTTGCGTGGATCAACATCCCCGCTTTTAGCGTGCGGGCCATCGGCGCACACCGATTGGGTGGTTTTGTTACAATTTTGGGATGTACATTAACCATATTCGTGCGGCTCAATAAGGCCTTAGAAGTATTCTCCTACGAAACGAGAATCACGATAACAACAAACCTTCGGGCTGCCCCAGAGACGGGCGGCCTTTTTTCTTGCCGTTTCTGCGGCAGAGAGCAAACGATCGCGGTTTCGACTTCATGCTCCGATCGTGCCGTACGATTTTGATTTATCGACCGGGCCGCGCGCGTCATCATCGGGGCCGATCGGGTCCGTCACGTCGGCTTCGATGGATGAAATGATGGATTTCAGCATTCAGCTTTCGGCCTACTA
>JABAHS010006379.1_pt1 | contig 12905 bp, 15 predicted proteins | sample 7062111 | NCBI WGS metagenome assembly JABAHS01 (sample SAMN14534600, study PRJNA622989) | marine sediment metagenome | biome: marine biome [ENVO:00000428]; feature: marine pelagic biome [ENVO:01000023]; material: deep marine sediment [ENVO:00002113]; isolation source: pool of 4 deep marine... | reverse complement strand
TCCATGGCCGTCGCTCGCATCGCCAGACCGACCCGGGAGTACCGGAAGAAGGCCACCAGAGCGGCACCGACGATGACGGCGGTGACGATCATCGCCGCGGCACGATGCTGCACGACCACGTCGCCGAGCTGCCAGGTGTTGAAACCCCAGGGATCTCCGACCGAGCGGATGTTGACACCGATCAGGTTGTTGACCGGGGTCCGTATGGCGATGTCGAGACCGATGGTGAGGATGGCGATGGCGAACAGCGGCTTGCCGATCATCGGCCGCACCGCAATACGTTCCGACAGCCAGCCCATGACGGCGGCGGCAATGACCCCGAGGCCAAGTGCGAGCCAGAACCCGAGTTCCTTGTCGATGGCCATCCACGACACCATGTAGGCGGCGAACAGCATGATCGCCGGATGAGCAAAGCTCAGCACCTGCATCGACTTGTAGATGATGACGAAACCCAGCGCCAGCAACATGTAGATGGAGGCCAGCGACAGTCCCGCCACCGTCGCCTGCAGGAACGTCGTCACGCGTACATCTCCTCGATGAGTTCGGAGAACTGATCGGCGAGCACCCTGCGCTTGATCTTCTGGGTGGCCGTCAGCTCACCCTCCTCATGGTCGAGTTCTTTCGGGATGAGCGCGAACTTCTTGATGGTCTCGACGCGGGCGAAGTGTGCGTTGGCTTCATCGACGGCCTTCTGGATCAGTTGCTTGACCTCCGGTTTCTCCGATAGGTCCCGATAGGTGGTGAACGTGATGTTCTTGCGCAGCGCCCAGTTGGCGACCGTGTCGAACTCGATGCCGATCAGCGCCGTCAGGAACTTGCGCCGGTCGCCGATGACCATCGCCTCCTTGATGAACGGCGACACCTTGAGCTTGTTCTCGATCTCCGACGGGGAGATGTTCTTGCCGCCGGCCGTGATGATGATGTCCTTCTTGCGGTCGACGATGCGCAGGAACCCTTGCTCGGTCCATTCGGCCACGTCGCCGGTGTGCATCCAGCCGTCGGGGTCGATCGTCTCGGCCGTCGCTTCCGGGTTCTTGAAGTAGCCGAGAAAGACGCCGGGCGACCGGACGAGGATCTCCCCGTCGTCGGCGAGGCGAATCTCGACGTCGTCGATTGGCTTCCCGATGGTCCCGAGTTCGATCTCGCCTTCGGCGTTGACGGTTCCCACCGCCGTCGTCTCGGTCATGCCCCATCCCTCGTAGATGGGAATGCCGAGCGCCATGAAGAACTTCAGCACCTCGGGGGCGATCGGCGCCGCACCGCTCACCGCCTGCTTGCAGCGCTGCATGCCGAGTTTCTTCTTGAGCGACCGATAGACGAGCACCTCGCCGAGGAAATGGGTGAAGCCTCCCCACGGGCCGCGTGAGCCTTTCTCGAGCAAACGGTCGGCGTTCTTCATGCCGGAAGCGAGAAAGATCTTGTAGAGGACCTTCTTCAGGACAGAGGCGTCGTTCATGCGTATCTGCACGGTGGCGTGCATCTTCTCCCAGATCCGCGGCGGTGCGGGGAAGTAGGTCGGCTGGATCTCCCCGAGGTCGGACACCACCGTCTCGATGGACTCGGCGAAGTTCACCGTCGCCCGCATGGCGAGGGCGCCGGCCAGGTCGTAGAGGCGACCGAAGACGTGACAGAGCGGGAGGTAGGACAGGTACTGGACATCCTTCGGCATGTCGTCACCGGCGATGAGCTTCAGGCCGGCGTCGGCGACCCAGGTCATGTTGCGGTGCGCCAGCATGGCCCCCTTCGGCGGGCCGGTGGTGCCGGACGTGTAGACGAGCGTCCCGACGTCGTTGGAGTCGATCCCGTCCACGAGTTCATCGATGTGGCCGGGGGACTCGGCCAGCGCCGCCCGTCCCAAGCCGAGGAACACGTCCCACGACATCAGCATCGGGTCGTCGTAGGTACGAACCCCGCGCGGCTCCACGAAGATGATCTTCTGCAGGTTGGGGAGCTTGCCTTTCACCTCGAGCGCCTTGTCGACCTGCTCCTGATCCTCGGCGATCAGCACCTTCGCCTCGGAATGCCCCAGCAGGTACTCGACCTCGGCGGCCGGGTTGGTGGGATACAGACCCACCGAAGCGGCCTGAATCGACTGGGCGGCGATATCGCTCACGACCCAGGCAACCCGGTTCTCCGACTGGATGGCGACCTTGTCCCCGGGCCTCACGCCGAGCGACCACAGCGCCATGCCGGCGGCTTTGACCAGCTCCCAGTACCCGGCGTACGTGGTTTCCTGCCAGATACCGAATTCCTTCTCGCGCAGCGCCACCAGGTCTGGTTCCTCGCGTGCGATGGTGCGCAGCAGGTCGGGGATACTTCCGGCGCCGAGGACGGGAGCCTCACCTGCCGGTCGTTCGAGCGTGCTGGTCATTGTTCCTCTCCCGTTTCGACTCCGATCGGCTCGTCACCGTGTGCCTCGAACTCCTCGCCGAGATACGCCTTGATCACGTCCGGGTCTCGTTGCACGGCAGCCGGCGCGCCCTCGGCGATCTTCTTGCCGAAGTCGAGGACCATCACCCGGTCGGCGATGTCCATCACCAGGCCCATGTCGTGCTCGACGAGGATCATCGAGATGCCGAGCTCCTCCTGGATGTCGAGGATGAACCGCGCCATGTCCTCGGTCTCCTCGAGGTTCATGCCGGCCGCCGGCTCGTCGAGCAGCAGGATCCGAGGATCCATGGCGAGCGCTCGTCCGAGCTCGACCCGCTTCTGGATGCCGTACGGGAGCATGCCGACGAGGCTCTTGCGGTAGGCCTCGATCTCGAGGAAGTCGATGATCTCTTCCGCTCGTTTCCGGTGCTCGACCTCTTCCTTCTGCGCCAGACGCCAGTACAGCGCCGATGAGAGTATCCCGGACTTCATCCGCAGATTCCTTCCGAGCAGGATGTTGTCGAGGACGGTGAGGTTGGCGAACAGCTCGATGTTCTGGAAGGTACGCGCAACGCCGAGCTGGGCGATCTTGCTCGGCTTCATCCCGACGATCTGCGTCCCGTCGATCGAGATCGACCCCTCCTGCGGGCGGTAGACGCCGTTGAGGCAGTTGAAGATCGACGTCTTGCCGGCACCGTTCGGTCCGATGATGGCGAACAACTCTCCGTCGTCGACATGGAAAGAGACACCGTCGATGGCCACGACTCCGGCGAACGACAGGCGGACGTCGTTGAACTCCAGGAGCGGCTCACTCACGACAACCACCTCTTCCGGCGCTTGTAGTGCTTCACGTCGCGGAAGGACTTGCGCTCTCCCCCGCCGGCGTGGAGACCGAGGTAGAACTCCTGCACGTCCTCGTCTCTGAGGAGTTCCTGCGACGGCTTGTCCATCACCATCTTGCCGGTCTCCATGATGTAGCCGTGGTCGGCGATGGACAGCGCCATGTTGGCGTTCTGCTCGATGAGCAGCACCCCGGTTCCCTGCTCGTTGATCTCGACGATGATGTCCCGGATCTGCTGCACCAGCAGCGGCGCCAGCCCGAGACTCGGTTCGTCCAGCAACAGGTACTTCGGATTGGACATCATCGCCCGTCCAATCGCCAGCATCTGCTGCTCTCCTCCCGACAGGTAGCCCGCCAGCGACTTGCGGCGCTCTTTGAGAATCGGGAAGAGATCGAAGACACGATCGGCGGCGGAGGTGTAGTCGGAACGGCTCGTATGGGCACCGACGCGCAGGTTCTCCTCGACGGTGAACTCACCGAAGACGCGCCGGCCTTCGAGGACCTGGGTGACACCACGCTGCACGATCTCCGAGGGCTTGGCTCTGTTGACCACGGTTCCGTCGACTCGGATCTCGCCCTTCGTGATATCCCCCTCGTGGACGTCCAGCAGGCCGGTGATGGCCCGCAGCACCGTGGTCTTGCCGGCGCCGTTGGCTCCGAGCAGCGCCACGATCTTGCCTTCTGGAACCTGAAACGAGATCCCTCGCAGCACCAGGATCACGTCGTGATAGACGACCTCCAGATTGGCGATCTCAAGCAAGTGCTCACTCCTCCGCAGTCACGCCGGGTGGGCGCATCCTATTCGTTTCGCAGGGCGCCGCGTCCGTTAGTGCGCGATTTTTTGCGATGACATGCACGAAAGCGCATACTCCTGGTCTACGCTCCCTCAACCCATTCAGAGCCTTCCGACCAGGTCTCCTTCTTCCAGATGGGCGCCCGTGCTTTGAGTTCATCGATGATGAACCGGCATCCTGCGAACGCCTCTTGACGATGGGCCGACGACACCGCCACCACCACCGACGGCTCGCCGATCTCGACGCGTCCGGTACGGTGCGCGACGGCAACGTGGTGGAGCGGCCAGCGGGTCCGTGCATCTTCGACGATCTCGGCGATCTTCGCCTCCACATGCTCCGGGTAGGCCTCATACTCGAGATGAGTGACCCCCTCCCGCCCCGGTGAGTGATTCCTGGCCGTTCCGGTGAACACCACCGAGGCCCCGCTCTCCGGAGATCCAACGGATGCTCCCAGCGCCGCCACGTCGAGCGGCTCTGCGCTGATGATCACCCGGGTCGTTACCTGTGGTTCATTCATAGAATGCAGTGTATGAGCCACTCCGAGTTTCCACCGCCGCCGCGGCACGGAACGGCACCACCCGCCCCGCCGCCACCACCGGCGCCGGCAACGCGGCCCGCCGTCCCCCCGCCGGCGAACACGCCGAAGGCGCGGAAACCGAAGTGGCGAACGATCCTGATCGCCGTCCTCGGCGGCGTGATCGGAAGCGGACTGACCGCCGGTTTCCTCTGGTGGAGCGGGGTCTTCGAAGAAGCAGATCCCGTCGCCGTCCCGCCGCCCGTCGAGACGGTGACCACGACCACCGTTCCCGCACAGATCGTTCAGACGGTGACGATCACCCCGCTCGACGGGAACTCCCGTGTTTCCGCCGTAGCGGCCCGGGCGATCCCATCGATCGTGACCGTTGAGGTCGGCGACAACGTCACCGTGGAGGGGGCGGACGGAACGACCCGCACCGTGTATAGCGTGTTCGCCACCGGTTCCGGTGTGGTCTTCCGCTCCGACGGATTCATCCTCACCAACAACCACGTCGTCGAGGATTCGGTGATCACGAAGGTGGTTTTCTCCGACGGACGGCGCTTCGAAGCCAGGATCGTCGGGACCGACCCGCTCACGGACATCGCGGTGCTCGAGATCGACGCCGACGAACTGCCGGTCATCGACTTCGCCGACATCAGCGGACTCGCCATTGGAGACGAAGCGATCGCAGTCGGCAGCCCGCTGGGGCTCGAGGGCGGGCCGTCGGTCACCGCCGGAGTGGTTTCTGCCTTCAATCGCCAGTTGACGATCGGCCCGGGCGTCAACGACTCGCTCTACGGACTCATCCAGACCGACGCGCCGATCACGCTCGGTTCGAGCGGCGGCGCCCTCCTCAACGGCCAGGCACAGCTGATCGGTATCACCACCGCCATCGGCGTGAGCGACGTGGGAGCCGAGGGCCTCGGGTTCGCCGTGCCGGTCGACATGGTCGAACGGCTGGCGGCCGACCTGATAGCCGACGGGTTCGTCCGCCACGCCTACCTCGGCATCGGTGTCGACGATGCGATGACCGTCTCTGCGCAAGGCGCCGAAGTGCCCTCCGGGGCGGCGATCACGGGATTTGCAGGCGGCTCTGCGATACAGCTGGCGGGAGCTGAAGTCGACGACGTGATCGTCGCCATCGAAGAGCGTCCCATTGCCACCACCTTCGACCTCCTCTCGGTCCTACGGTCCTATCGAGCGGGAGATCAAATCGCGATCGTGGTCGAACGGGGCGGTGAGACGATACAACTCGATGTCGAGTTGGGCCTACGTCCGGACGACCCGTGAGCGAGGACCTCTTCTCGCAGCTCTTCGAGCTGTTCAACCAGCCGGGACCGGTCAACTGGCGCCTCGCTCGCGAAGTCGCCACGCACCTCGCAGGTGACCCGGAGCCGATCGACCCGTGGGTCGCCGACGAGTACCAGCAGCTGACACGACTCGCCCAACTTCAGATCGCCGAGGCCACCCCGCTGCAGGTCGGCTCGGCGATCTCCGGGTCGCCCGTCGACGGCGCCACATGGGCTGCCGAGAACCTGCGGAGCTTCCGCTACCTCGTCGAGCCGCTGGCCGACCAGCTCGACACCCCGGCCGGCGCCGGCCCGCTCGATGCCATCCTCAAACCGCTCGGCCCGGCGCTGCTGGGCATGCAGATGGGAGTGATGGTCGGCTTCCTGAGCCACCGCGTGCTCGGACAGTTCGATATCGGGCTGCCGACCGTAGAGCGGCAGGACATCTACTACGTCGTCCCCAACATCGAGGCCTTTGCCGGGGACCACGNNACATCGAGGCCTTCGCCAGGGACCACGACCTCGAACCGCAGCACGTACGCCTCTGGGTAGCCCTGCACGAGGTCACGCACCAGGCCGAGTTCTCCGTACCGTGGGTACGGCCCCACTTCTTCGAGCTCGTCGAACGGTACGTCGGGGCCATCGAGATCGACATCACCGGTATCACCGATCGGATCCAGCAGATGCAGGACCCGACGCAACTCGAGCAGATGATGGAGGACCCGACGGGCCTGGCGGGTCTGCTGTCGACCGACGCACAGCTTCCTGCGCTGGCCGAGGTGCAGGCATTCATGTCGTTCCTCGAAGGCTACGGCGACCACGTCATGGACCGCGCTGCACCGAAGCTCCTTCCCGACCTTTCCAGAATGCGGCAGGCAATGGAGAGCCGCCGTTCGGAACCTTCCCAGGGCGAGCAAGTGCTCAACCGGATGCTGGGACTCGAGCTGAAGCACGAGCAGTACCGGCTGGGTGGGGACTTCTGCGCCGAAGTAGCCCGCCGGTGGGGGGAGGACGCGCTCAATCGCATCTGGCACTCCCCCGAGGACCTGCCGACGCTCGACGAGTTGGAGGACCCGGTGGGCTGGGCGGCGCGGGTGCTGCTGGACGAGCTGTAGCGTCCCAACGACCCCGTTGTGAGCATGCTGAGGCAATCTGTGGGTTCTGGCTTGCTACCGTCTGAGTAATCGATTCACGAGGAGCTATTCCATGTCCATTTCTGTCGGCGATCCCGCCCCCGATTTCACGCTCAAAGACCAGGACGGCAACCCGGTGTCGCTCAGCGACCTCAAGGGTCGCAAGTCGCTGATCGTCTTCATCCCGTTTCCGTTCACCGGAATCTGCGCCGGAGAGCTGTGCGACATCCGCGACAACCTCCACATCCTCGAGTCGCTCGACGCCAACGTGATCTCGATCACCTGTGACACCCGTCCGGCCAACAAGGCATGGGCCGACGACCAGGGCTTCACGTTCAAGATCCTCTCGGACTTCTGGCCGCACGGAGAGACGGCGAAGGCGTACGGGTGTTTCAACGAGACCACCGGTAGCGCCTGGCGGGCCACCTACGTCCTCGATGCGGACGGCATCGTGCGCGACATCATCGCCACGGATTCCCTGGGCGACCCCCGTCATGTGTCGGACTACCCGAAGGCCCTCCAGGCCATCTAGCTACCCCCGTTTTCGCGCGTGATCATTCCCGCATAGGGCCGGATTCACGCGCGAAAACGGGTCAGCCGAAGAGTCCTCTCCAGAACCGCACGAAGAAGTTCGGCTTCCCGGGAGCCGGCAGCGCTTCCAGGACCTCCTCCTGGATATCCAGCGGGAGATCGCCGATCAGCACGATGCCGCCCGACTTGGTCTGCCAGGCCAGGATCACCTGCCCCGGGTAGAACCGGCGCTGATACTCGCCTCTGGCCATCTCGACGACGGGAGCATCTGCGAGTTCGGGCACCTCGATCGTGCGATCCGAGACGAAGAGCGTGAAGGAGAACAAGCCGTCGGCGTAGTAGCCGTTCGTCACTCCTTTCGCAGGGCCTTCCGAGATTCCGGCGAGTCGGAAGCCGGCGATCTCGTCGGGAAAAGCATCGGGATCCACTTCGCCGCGAGTTCCGGGTTCGGGTGAGGTGGCGAGGCCGACGAGGAGGTCGCTGGAGATGGTCGGCGAACCGGCGTCGAAGCTGAGATACCGGCTCGAGCAGTAGGTGGTTCCGTCGCCGTTGAAGACGTCCGAGGAGAGCAGCGCTCCGGTCGAATGGTCGAAGAGCAGCGACACGCGGACGGTCTCGTCGTCGATGACCTCGACGGCGGTCACCGGTCGACTGAGGAACCGCTCGCGTCCGACGATCTCGACCGTGTAGTGCGCATCCAGCGTCCAATCCTCACCGTGGGACACCCGCGTCACGCCCAGGGCACCGTCGGCATCCTCCACCACTCGCACTCCGCCGGCCTGACGGACGTAGCTGAGCTCGGAGACCACCCCGTCTGGAGTGAAACACACCACCGTCTGTTCTGCGCTGAACTCGGCGTCGGCCTGCTCCTCGAGATAGGGACCCAGATCGTCGGAGGCGAATGCCGGAGCACCGGACAGCACGACCGCTACGACCATGACCAGGACGATCGACCGGCGGATCATTCCGCACCGCCGATCGCCGCCGGAACCACCTTGCCCGGCGTCAACGGCGGGTCGAACTGAGACCGGTTGTTGTGCTCGACGCTGATCTCGTTGAACGTGACCGGGACGGTCGGTTCGGGAGCGATGAAGGTCGCCACACCGATGAACCCGGCAACCACCGCGGCTGCTGCGGCCGCCCAGACTCGCGGACGGCGCACGAGGGGCACCACGTTGGAGTCCAGATCGAAGAGACCATCGGGTAGGTCGAGCATCGGTAGCGACCGCAGTGCCGCTCTGGCCGAGTGGAGGTCGGCGAGCTCCGCCTGACAGAGCGGACAATCGGCGATGTGCGAGGTGACACGTGTCCGTTCGGCCGGCGACACCTCTCCGTCGAGATAGGCAGACAGCAACTCGCCGAGGTGGCTCATCGCAGCGCCTCTCTCATCATTCTTCGTCCCCGATGGATCCTGCTGCGCACGGTCCCGACCGGCACGGCGACCGCAGCGGAGATCTCGTCGTACGACAGCCCGATGACGTCACACATCACCACCGCCTCCCGGAAGTCGTACGGGAGTGAAAGCAGCGCTTTCTGGACGTCGTCACCGAGTCGAATCGAGGCGAGGACGTCGTCCGGCGACGGTGAACTGATCGCCGCAACACGATCGACCTCATCGGGGAGCGAACTGGTCGGGCGGCGCTTCTTCTTCCGGACGTCGTCGAGAAAGGCGTTCCGCGTGATCCGCCACAACCACCCGTCGAAAGACCCGGGCTGATAACCGGCGAGCCCGCGGTCGACCCGGAGCAGCACTTCCTGTGCCAGGTCGGCAGCGTCATCGGGATTCCCCGTGAGGCGGTAGGCGAAGTTGTAGATCTTTCGGCCATGTGTCCGGGCCACCTCTTCCCAGCTCAGAGGATGGTCTTCAGGCATCGTTGCCTACCCGAAGAACGCCGGACGCGACGAAAGAGTTCCTAGGACTTCTCTGATGGTTCCTCGGGCGAATCCTCATCCGCGCCGGCCTCGATGCCCTTGCGGAACTCCTTGGCCGATGCTCCCAACGAACGCGCGAGATCGGGGAGTTTCCTTGCCCCGAACAGCAGCAAGATGACGGCGAGTATGAGGATGAGTTCGCCTGGACGTAGTCCAAACATGACGGTCTCCCTTCGGCCGACATGATAACCCCCGGCGCGCGACTATCCGCCTTCACGCTACTCAGACGCACACGATGCGCAAAGGGTTCCCGATGCGAGGCTACGGTCGCCAGGCGGTCCAGTATGCCCCCAGGCGGGCGACGAAGTCCGGTGGCGCTTCCGCGTAGATGCGCAGACCGATCGGCCCGGCGTGCTCCTGCAGCTCTCGCCGGCGGAACTCGCACACGGAGCGAAGGAGCTCCCGAGACCGGGACGAACCGAGGCCGTCGTCCGTTCGCAGCAACTCTGCCAGTTCGGCGAGATCATGCTCCTCACCCAGCAGTTCGGCGAGTCCGTCGACCGATGAGGCGAGCCCGCCGACGACCTCCGGCCACATGGGTGCGAGTGCTTCGGTCTGGAACCGTAGGTAGCGAACGCGTTTTCGCCAGTCGTGAAACGCCGGCTCGGTCCGAAGGTCGAACGCAACGTTCATCCGGCGGCGCCCCCTGCCGTACACACGCTGGAGCCCCGGAGCGATCGCCCGGAAATCGTTGCGGATGGTCGGTACCTCCCGGGTCGTCCCTTCGACGGGGACCGCTGCGTAGCGCGCTCTCGCCGAACGCAGCGTCGCCACCAAGGGGCGCAGCGTGTGGTCATCGAACACGGCCGCTTCCTCCTCATCGCGACGCATGTCGAGGACGGCCAGTGTGTCGTCGAAGGCACGCTTGCGCATCTGTTTCTTGTAGCGCCGCCGAAGATCGGCGACGGTCGAGTGCATGACGGCGAGGCTCCGGGCGGCCGAGAGCACGCGCCCGGTGTCGCGCAGCAGGACGTTCTCACGCCGGTACACGTCCTTGCCGACCTCGTCACGCACCAGCCTCAGCAGACCTCTCACACGCCGGAGCGCCTTGCGCGCTTCGTGTACTGCCACAGTACGGTCGGGTCCCGGCGCGGTCAGGTGGTCGATCGCCCAATCGAGATGGGCGAGACTGAGCCGGCGAATGCCGGCCTGAAGTGGCTCGGATCGGGTGAAGGAAGTAGGCGGCTTCGGCCGATCTTCAGGAGAGTTGCCATGCGGAGAGGGGTGAGGAGCGGACGGCCGCTCCGGTCGAACCTCGGCCGGCGATGCGGGCCACGGGGGATCTGAACCATCACGCAGGTCGATGACCACGGCGAGATCCGACAACTCCCCCGGCCGGCTCACGCTCGGTGCACTGCCCATATGGTCAGCGTAGTCAACGGCTGCACCTCCCCCGCTCGCCGGGTTCGGCGCGGGCCGACTAATCCAGTGCCATCGAATCGACGAACTTCTGCAAGCGCTCCCTCGTGATGAACCGGCATCTCGGATCCCGGCGCTCGCGTTCGTACACCTCGAACGGGCCGAACTTGTCGGTCACCAGTAGTGCTCGCTCGGTTCTCGCTCCTGCGAAGTCGGCAACGAACTGGCTGATCGCCTTCCCTTCCAACTCCGGGTAGTCGCCCGCCTCGTGCGCGACGGTGCGGACGAACGTGCGCACACCGGCCTTTTCCGCCGTGAACGTGTCGTCGGTCACACCTTCGGAGATCCGGTAGCCGAACATCGTCAGCATCGCTCGCACGAGTTCGCCCGACTGCATCGTGGCCGGATCCACGCCCTGTGCCCGCAGACCGAGGTCGACGGCTTTGGGAAGGCGGAGCTCCGAGCCGATCGGACCGAGCCGGTCGGCCGCCTTCGTATCCGCCAGGGACGGTGCATGCTCCGGTTTCTCGCCGGCGAACTCCTCTTCGAGCGGATCGTAGGCGATGTGGCCGAGCTGGAAGGTCGGGGCGCTCACCGATGGCGGCGGCAACACACCCGGTTCCTGGAGTTTGACGACGCCCACACGGCGCGGCTCGGCCCCGCGGCCGGCCATGACCACGACCCTGGTGACCATGTCGATCGGAAGCGTATGCCGCTTTTCGCGCACGACCTCGATGGCCTCATGCTTCAGCAAGTCCTCGAGAACCTCGTCCACGTCGCCTTCGGGAAGGGGAACGTCGAAGGTGACGGTGGCGTCCTCACCGTGCACATGGAAGCCGGACACATGCGGCCGTGGGCGCTCCACATCGATCTCGCGGGCGGCAGACGCCTTGTCCGGCTCGCGATAGCCGAGTTCTTTCTTGAGCTGCTCGCGCCGGTTGCGCAGGACAATCGCCACCACCACGAGCACGATCGCGACGCCTATCAGGAAATACCCACCTGCCTGCACATCCACCTCTCTGATCCTGTCGGTGACCTCATACTAGAAGGAGCGAGATCATCCGACGGTTGTCGGTCTTCAGTCCTCGGTTGTCGGTTCAGACCTGAGCGTTGATGCCGGATCGGAACTGAGAACCGACAACGGAAAACTGAGAACTTGAGAGTCACCAAACGAGCCGCTCACCGGCGGTTCCTGCTCTTCGATCGATGTTCGAGATCAGACCGCTTGACGACGGCGGGCGGCGATTGCGCGTTCCTTGCGAATCTTCCGCCGCTCTCGTTCGGAGAGGCCACCCCAGATCCCGAACTTCTCCCCACTTACGATGGCGAACTCGAGACACTCGACGCGTACCTCACATGCCGCGCAGATGGACTTCGCTTTGCGTGTTGACGCGCCGCGTTCCGGGAAGAACAGATCTGCGTCGGCACCCCGGCAGCTGGAGTAGTCCTGCCACGAGAGATCGTCGAGTGCGAGTGCTTCAATGAGTGTGCGTTGCACGAGTTCCCTTACACCCGTGTAATTACATTGGTGTCATCTTCGTACTCTGCGCGCGCGCTGTCAAGATGAGAATTATGAGCCGCACGGCCTGTTTCTCGGCGTCCACCGTCGGTACGAAGTACGAGGTACGAAGTACGAAGTACATCTCAGCGCCACGAGCGCTCGAAAAGGGCCTTCCGGCCCCACTCCTGCCGGCACCAGCGCCCCACCTCAGCTTCTAGTCTGTGGCCATCAGCTGACACCCACGGAGGAGGCGCAGTGACTGCGACCGGCACGCCGACCAAGAAGGGCTCGCGCCCCTTCCTGGTCGAGTTCTACGGCTCGGCCGTCGGCAAGAAGTGGGTCATGGCCGTCACCGGGATCATCATTCTGGGGTACGTCCTCGTTCACATGATCGGGAACCTCAAGATCTACCTCGGAGCAGATGAACTCGGTGTCTACGCCATCGACCATTACGGCGAGTGGCTCCGGGAACTGGGAGAACCGTTCCTTCCCAAGACCGGGTTCTTGTGGATCTTCAGGGCGGTGATGACCCTCTCGATCGTTCTCCACATTCACGCCGCCTACGTACTGACGATCATCAACCGGAGAGCCCGGCCCCAGAAATACCAGGCCCCGCGCGAGTACCTCGTGGCCAACTA
>JABAHS010150045.1_pt1 | contig 12910 bp, 10 predicted proteins | sample 7062111 | NCBI WGS metagenome assembly JABAHS01 (sample SAMN14534600, study PRJNA622989) | marine sediment metagenome | biome: marine biome [ENVO:00000428]; feature: marine pelagic biome [ENVO:01000023]; material: deep marine sediment [ENVO:00002113]; isolation source: pool of 4 deep marine... | reverse complement strand
TTCTTCGAGAAATTCTTTGAAGCATGTCTCATGCTGAACTTCATCGTGCAGGATAGCTTTTGCAAGATCATATGTTCAAGGATCATTTCAAGCAGGAGTACTTGATATCATTACAATCTCAACAGAAGCTTAGCATTTTGGCTATACCTTCTCTCAAGTTTAGAAAAAAAGAAAATTCGAATTTTTTGGTTAGTGCCTATCTTTTTTCAAGGAAAATAGTCATAATTCTTTCCCATGTACTTCTTTCGCGTGTTTTTTCAACTCTTTTTTCGTTTTGAAAGTTTTATCGCACAGTTTACATTCAAACTTTTTCTTCGCGGACATTGGTTCCACCTATATAGGAAGATTCTCAGAATTGTTTATAAATTTTTTGCAAATATATTGCAAAAAAAGTAATGACGTAAGGGAGACCGAATACTAAGACGTAGGATATCGTAACTAAGATAGAGCTTGATTAGAGGATACTACTAAAGTATTCACGTGCAAAATCTAAGCCAGTTAACACACCGTAACTAAATGTTAATGGGTTGTGGTCTAAGTGATAGTGACCATGCTAGGTTACGTTGAACTGTGAACTATTTGCTAAAGCGAGAAATACTCCTGATCGCTCTACTATTTGCTAAAAACGGAGCGTTTCATCCTATACTTCTCTTACATAATTAATAAGGGTCCCAATGCCTTCAATACTCACTTTTACCGTATCTCCATCATGTAATGGGCCTACTCCCGATGGTGTACCAGTTGCTATTACATCCCCCGGCTCTAAGGTCATGTACCGTGTAATTTCAACAATTAGCTCTGGTATTGAGAAGGAAAGCTGGTCTCGGGTGGATTCTTGTTTTAGTTTCTCATTCAATAGTAGCTGGACTCGTGCATCTATCGGAACTTCCTCTGGGGTGGCTAACACAGGCCCCAATAGTCCTGCATTATCAAACGCTTTTCCACGCACCCAATTGGTTTCTTTTCTTTGATCGTCCCGATTAGAGACAGCATTGAAACAGGTGAAGCCTTTGACAACATCCATTGCCCTCTCTGCTGAAACGTTACGACATTGTGTTCCAATGATTACCGCTAACTCAGCTTCATAATCCACTCGTTCTTTCCCCTCTGGTAAGGTTATTGTACCCTTATGACCGACTAAAGTGTTTGGAGTTTTCAAAAAGAGTAACGGTCGGTCTGGGATCTCTCTTCCCGTTTCTTCAGCGTGATCAGCGTAATTCAAGCCGATGCAAATGATTTTTGTAGGTTGTGCGGGGGGAGAATGTCCACCTCCTCTGGAGAATACTCTTCCCGTCCGAAGGCTATGCGTTCCTCTCTCCAAGAGCCAACTCGTACGTATCCTACGGGATCGCAAAATCGCACATATTTCATTTGTTTTCCCGCAAGAGAAAGAGAATTAAGGCTTTTTAAGGGTCAATCGGGGATCACAGTTGCAATCTAGGTTTCTGGAATTGGATCTGGTTGAATCTATCCCTCTGTCCCTGAAAGCCCAACGCTTATTTGAAATAGATTCCAGGACGTATAGGTCGGGCTTCCTTTGCTTTCTAGTTCGTTGTTTCACCACCATTAACGGAAGTAACTACCTCGTTTATCATAAAAAACGGGCAAGTTGGAAGGTCACAACGTTTGAACGGTGGTTCGAATTTGTTCGGCTACGTATTCTACGTCTTCTTTTGTAATTCCTCGATGCGTGACGAGACGTACTTTCGTAGGGAAGTAGGGTAGAGCGAGAAATTTAATTCCCTGATCTGCCATCCGTTCTACGAAGGTTTCTGGAGATACAGGTAATCCGTCAACCTTGGCCATTACAATATTCGTTTGTACATCGTCCATATCGACGTGAATGCCGTCAATAGCGTTTAAGAGTTCAGCTAAGATGTGGGCATTCCTATGATCTTCTGCTAACCGGGGGATCATTTTCTCTAGAGCAACAATGCCTGGTGCGGCAATAATCCCTGCTTGGCGCATCCCGCCACCTAGCATTTTCCTGATCCTCCGTGCTTCATGGATAAATTCCTTCGAACCAGCAAGGATGGAACCCACTGGTGCACTAAGCCCTTTACTTAAGCAAACCATCATGGAGTCTACGTGTTGGGTAAACTCTTTTACATCCGTATCAAGTGCCACGGCCGCATTGAAAATTCGGGCGCCATCTAGGTAGACGGGAATGTTATGCTGATCTGCCACTTTCTTAATCGATTGTAATTGCTGTGGTGTGATAATGACGCCACCTTCCATATTATGAGTATCCTCCACACATATGAGACCCGTTCGCGGTGCGTGTACATCTTCTGAACGGATCGCCTTCTCTATTTGCTCGGGAGGGAGAAATCCTTTCTCTCCATCGATGACGCGCGGGAGAGTATGAGCAATGACGCCCATTGCACCAACTTCATAATTATAAATATGCGATTTTGCTTCCACAATTACTTCTTGGCCACGATTCGTATGCGTAGTGATGGCAATGACATTTCCTTGGGTACCACTTGTTACCAAAAGCGCCCGCTCCATCCCTAGCTTTTGGGCGGCCAAGTCTTCGAGCTTATTCACGGTGGGGTCTTCTTGAAAGACATCATCGCCTAGTTCAGCATTTTTCATAGCTTCACGCATTTCTTTCGTGGGAAGGGTAACCGTATCACTTCTAAGGTCAATAATTTTGTTCATACTTCTTATCCCCTTGTCTTCATTTCCTTGTTTACCCTCAGAAAGCGGAATAACAGAATTAATAGCGTAGGTTTATATTTACAGTGTGGAACGTAACTACCCTCTCTAACACGTTTATTCGTAATTTTCTGTGTTAAACTGTTTAACAAAGATTTTATACTCTTCCACGGGATTAGATGACTTTAACGTTCTCTGGCGAACTCGGAGAGCATTTATATTGATGTATATAACGATAGCTAAGGTAGATTGAAAGTACGCTGAGTCCGATCTGTCAAGAACATTGAAACATGGAACATGCCATCGAGACTGACTAGACGGAAGATAAAAAGGTTGAGGCTATTCAAAACGTTATGTGACTCTAATCGAGAGTTCCTAATCCTTTGCATGGAAGCTATTAAGAAACCAGTCACAAACAAGCTATCCCGTCTGTACGTAGGAAGGAATGAACCATGGAGAAGGATTAGAAGGCTCGGTTGTTTTACAGTCGAGCTGCAGAGGTAAGCTTATTGACATCTCTCGATGTTTTTTTGCTGACCTCACGGTAAGGTAGTGGCAACCCTTGCGGGTTGTCAATTCACGGCTTGCGTCGTGACGTTGACCTTATCGCTTTCTGCACAACCGAGCACTGTACACGTTCAAGTTAGTATTAAAAAAGATCGAAATACTATAGGAATACTTAGGGAATACCCTTCGAAGAAGACCTTTAATATGTGGAAAGTAGCGACTTTGCTTCGTTCTAGGACCTCTCAAAACCCATTAGAATGCCTCTTGGACGGAAGGGGATATAAAAGGGGTAACTCTCAAGTTATGAAACGAATAGGTCTGGTGAAGAATGTGACTGAAGTTCTAGTCGTGTATCACTCAATGGGCGGAAACACAGAACAAGCAGCAAGATATCTTACGGAAGGCGTAAAAACCGTTGAAGGCGTTGATGTTACGTTAAAAGAAGCATTAAAAGCACATGTCGATGATCTCCGTAACTGTGATGGTATCGCCATCGGTACTCCAGATTACTTCTCATACATGGCTGGAGCAGTGAAGGACTTCTTTGATCGCACGTACTATCCCACGAAAGGAGAAGTATCTGGTACACCCTGTGTACTCTTTGTGAGTCACGGGGGTGGTGGGAAGGCTGTGAAATCGCTCGAAGAGATGGTTGAAACCTTTAAGTTTAAGCAAATTACTACTCCACTACTCCTTCGCGGTGCTCCCAATCAAAGAGAACAAGAAGAACTACGTGATGCTGGAAAAAAACTAGCCAAAGCATGTCAAAAGAATTGCTAAAACCTTCAAAATAAGCTCTCGTTTCAGATAATCGTGTTATGTGCTGTTATCTGTGCCTCTTGTGCATGTTGTATCTTCTCTGTGAGATTCTTCGCTTTTTGTTCAAATTTCGCGAGTAACGAACCTAACGGTTTAATTTCCAGTCAAAAAAGAAAAAACGGGAACTGGTTTTAGAGCTCCCGTCCGATAGTAAAACCTTCATGAATAGCCTCTAATGCTTTACGAGGTTCACTAGCATCTCCAATTACATCTACCCTTTCAGCCACCTCTTCTGCCTTCTTTACCAGCTCATTGCTCAGTGATGGCGATCTTCCGAGGGCTAAAATTACGGTATCTGCCTTTACGGTCTTCCTTTGCGTTCCAGCAAGGGCGATCAAGCCCGTATCGGTGATTTCTACTATTGGTTGCTCAGTCAAGACGCGTACTCCCTGCCTTTTGAGGAGGTTATCTGATTTCACGAATGAAAGTCGTGATTGTGGGGCCATATCCCTAGCGATCTCCTCGAGCGCCTCCACGAGTGTCACATCTTTTCCTTGGTTTACTAGGTAAAGGGCCGTCTCACATCCTACAAGCCCAGCACCAGCGATAGCAACAGTCTTTCCGACCTCTACTTCTCCTCTAAGTACTTCGTCAGCGGTCACCGCCTTATTCACTCCTGGAAGTTCGGGGACCAGCGGTTCAGATCCTGTGGCCACGATCACCGCGTCAGGATTGAATTCCTCGATTGTCTCTGGGGTTGCCTTCGTACGGAGGTGAAGGGCAACGTCTAGCTTTTTCAATTGCACCTTGTACCAATCGATGAGCCACTTGAGGCGTTTCTTAAACTTTGGTACTGCAGCAGTGTTCAGGAGACCCCCGATCTGATCCTTCTCGTCCACGATCGAAACCTCATGCCCTCTGATAGCGGCGATTCGAGCAGCTTCCAGTCCCGCTGGACCTGCTCCAATGATGAGTACCTTTCGCTTCTCCGATGGACGAGGCAGGTGCTCTTCGTTAGGCCAATTGTATTCGTACCCAGTGAACGTGTTTACCGTACACCAAATCGGTTTGTTCTTCACGATCCTGCCGATGCATCCGTCATTACATGCGATGCAAGGTCGGATATCCTCGGGAGCGCGTTTTGCTTTTCGAACCCAATCGGGGTCAGTAATGAACTGCCGACCGAGGAAGACCATATCGACTAATTCTCTGTTAATCGCCTGTTCAGCTTGCTCTGGCTTCGTAATAAGTGCACCACTGCTGACAGGTACGTCCACAACGCTTTTGATCTCCGCTGCTAGGTTAAAGAAATCATAGAGGTCTCCTTTCTCAAGGTACATGGAGGGATGGTTCAAATCTGAGGCTTCGGCTGTTCCAGCAGTCACGTTAAACTTGTCAACTCCGACGTTCTCAAGGGCTCTAGCATGTTTTATTGCTAAGTCAATAGTGATGCCGCCTTCTAAAAATTCGTCTGCACAGAGCCTGAAATCAACTGGGTACGCCGAACCACACTTCTGTTTGATATTTTGCACTATCTCCTTGGCAAAAAGCAGCCGATCCATACCATATTTGTCGCTTCGCCGATTGGTAACGGGAGAAAGGAACTCGTTTACCAGGTAGCCATGCGTCCCGTGGACTTGCACCATGTCAAATCCCGCACTTTGACATCGTACCGCGGCATCTCCGAAAAGCTCAACGATCTCTTCAACTTCTTCGGTCGTGAGCTTCTTTGGAAGCGGTTTGCCTTGCTGATTTTTTCGTCTAATAGCTGCAGGCCCTTCAATCCGTGGTGCCGCAGCCGGATTGGCTTGTATACCACCATGGTTCAACTCAATACTTGCTCGTGTTCCGTGGGACTTGATACTCTCCGCAAGAGTGGTCAACCCAGGAATGCAACCGTCTTCATGCGCGCCGAGTTGCGTGACGCCAAGCCTACCTTCTGGCTTCACAAAGGTAGCCTCTACCGTTATAAGTCCTGTCCCGCCTCTGGCTCGTGCCTCATAGTACGCTCGTAGTTTTTCGGTCAAATAGCCTCCACGGCTTCCGTATCGTGTTCCCATCGGTGCCATTTCTAACCTGTTCGGAATGCGAAGCGATCCCACTTGAATTGGTGAGAAGAGCACATTTTGGTTTTCCACGTTTCTCCCTTGTTTCCATAGAGAGGGGATTTTCTCCCAATAAAAAAACCTATATATGCAGGATCGGTAAAAAGTCCAACTTTTTGTCACGGTAGTTTTAGTTCCGCACCTGTCTTTTTAGAAACCTCGTATAGTTTGCACACGACCCACGGCATAGTTCTGGGACGGAAGCAGGAAATACGAACGTGAATGGTGTGTCATTTAGGGGAACTGTTGCCTATCATGGAGGGCAAATGCAATAGAGTGCTTGTAACGATTCTTGAATTAATGCGGATTGTAAGACGACTAATTAGTTAGTAAATGAGTAATGCGTTACCGATTAGTAAGAACGGGCTATCTGGAGGCAAAGACATGAACATAAGAAAAGCTCGTGCAAAAGAGGTTGATGGTATCCTCTCTCTTCTGAGTCAACTTTGACCAAACAAAGAATTGAAACCAACGTGTATCCAACGGATTTTCCATCAACTCATTGATTCCCCTGACGCAGAGGAGTTTCTAGCAGAAATGGGGGGAACATTATGGGATTATTAGATGGTACCTTTCGTCAGACCTTGTTCTATCAAGGGTTAACAATGATTATCGAAGATTTTATCATTTGCAAGCAGCATTGAGGGAACGATTTTGGCACGCAATGTGTACACTTTGCGGAAGAAGTAGCCCGAAAACGGGATTGCAAAGCAATTGAGCTTTCCTCGAGGTTTCATCGAAAAAGAACGCATACGTTATGAAAAAACTAGGGTATCGTTGCTCAGATTATCACTTCCATAAAGTACTTAGCGACTAGTCTTTTTGCTTATTACCAAGTTAAGTACCTACTAAGTGGCCATTTTAGAGCTTTTAACATTTCATGGCACCTACCAATGCAAGGGGTCCTCCCTTTTTAATGGCACTTCATTCTTTGAGAAATACACGGTAATGTGACTGGAATGATTAACTCCTCCAGTAAAAACGATAAAAAAGAGAGTAATGATCTCCCTAGCTGGCCTGTCGAACTTGGAGACTATCGTTTGGGCGAAGGACATCACGTAGCAATTGCTGAGATAGAACAGTCGATGGACGTTCCCGAGGAGTGCTATGCCATCAAGGGGAAAATCGTGACTCCTAACTTGGGCGTGGTCAGAGCGGTGCGAAATCTAGTCGCAAACCCTAATCTTCGTTACTTGGTGCTGACAGGATCCACGGTACCAGGATTTATGCCTGGGCAGGCCCTCATATCGCTTAAAGCGCAAGGGGTCGATGAGGAGAACCGAATAGTAGGAGCAAAAGGCTACAGACCGTTTGTAAGGGGATTATCTGGTGAAGAAATATCTACCTTCCGAGAACGGATTCACATTCGCGATCTTCGTGGGCAGTCAGAGACGCAAGTGATTGAAGCGATAAAAGCGCTTCCTACCCCCGATCCAGAAGATCTCATCCCTCTTCAACGGCAAATGCCAGAACGAAAGTTGAAAGCCCAACAATTCCAACGGGATACGATCTTCGTTGGTGGATACTTAAAACGTACGACACCTTCAGCCCTCTGGCCCGCGGTTTTACGACACATCTGGCTTTATGGGGAAGTTAATGACTCTGAACGCGGAGAAGTCAGAGAGACCCTTGCTTTAACCGCTAAAGTAGCAGAGCCCCTCAACGATCTGTATTTTCCTGGGTATCCTATGCCACAAAAGGAGTTGGAACGGTATGGAGAGCATTTCCTCCAATCCGAACGTAAAACCGCCTCTTACACGTATGGGGACCGATTACATAACGTTGGAAACATGGACGCAGTCCTGGATTACTTGAGAGATCATGAAAGCACGAGGCGAGGGATCATCACCCTTTGGAACCCAGAAGTCGATGTGGGAAGTACGAGTCCTCCCTGTTTCATCCATACTCAGTTCTTCATCCGAGACGAAACTCTTCATTTAATCGCCTATTGGCGATCTCAAGACATGTTCGGTGCTGCCCCTGCGAATTGGTATGGCCTCTCCCATATGATGGAAGAAGTTGCCAACGAACTGGGGGTTACCGTGGGACCATGGACAACTTTTACCGCCTCTGCGCATCTCTATAAGAGTGATTGGGGGAAGGTTACGAACGTGATCGGTGAATTTCCACGAGAATTGAAGGTACGCCCGCACATCTTTAATAGCGATGAGCTGGGGTACTTCTTGATTAGGCTGGGGGAAGCTATCGAGGTCGAACACCGAAATGCACAAAATCAATTGTTGTACCGCCTCACGGGGGAGAATGCGGAGAAAATAGGCCGAGAAATCGCTCACCTTTCACCAAACTTGAATTCTCAACATTTACTGTATTTAGGGAGGGAGTTAATGAAGGCAGAAATAGCCCTCAAGACTGACGGAACCTATACTCAAGACAAACGTCTCGACTTGTAGATAGCGTGTTTAGCAACGATACGTCCTGAGGAACCTTGAAGAGGGGGTAATCAAAAGGTTATTCCAAAATGGAAGCCTTGACATTGCAGTATAGAAGATATAACTTTACCTACGGAAGGTTGGGTGCCTCATCGAAGATCTAACCTTTATTCTAACACTCGGAAACAGAGATTGCTAGGCAATTTTGTTACTAAGCATCGTTCATTGTCTAAGTGGAAGTCCGTTTAGCAGAAAGAATCACTAACAGTAACATACAAAACGAAAGGAGGGCACTAACATAGAACACCCACTCAATGCCCCCACTTCCTAGGATCATCCCCATGAGTAAGGACCGAGACTTTGACCCAGCTTGACAAATGCTCCATTCATGGTCATCATCATACCCCGATGTTTCTTTTCTGCTGATTTGAGGAGAAGAGTTTGGCGTGTGAGCATATTAAGCCCTTGGGCGATCCCAAAGGTGATCGTCAGGATGGAAAACAAAAAGAGTCGTGGAACAAGGGGAATACTGAGTAACGCTAAGGTGTAAAGAAGAAATGCCACTTGTAGCACAATCAGTTCGGAATCGCTGTTCGTAAACTTCCCGATATTTGAGGCGATACCGATCATCGTAAGAGACATCGATGCAACAATGAGCCCAATAGTGAAAGAGGATGCCCCAAATGATTCCGAGAGCAAGAAGGGGAAATACGTGAGAAACGCTCCAAAAAGGAGGATAAAGGTGACGATAGTAAGTAGAAAGAGCGTTACCACCTGGGATGATCGCAAAAGCTGCCAAAATTCCTGTAGATGTGCCTTGAGATCGTTTTCTCGTTCTAGTTCTGGCGTTCGCATCAAGAAGAACACACAGATTGCCACGGGAAGTGCGATTAGGGGGAGGAGAAACGGATAATACCATCCAAACACCGTGACTGCTCCACTTATTGTAGGAAAGACCGCATTTCCAATGCTTTGAATGCTCACATTGTACCCTAATGCAGTTTTTCGTTCTTCCCCAGAGTAGAGATCTCCTATTACTGTTACAGAGAGGGAGACTAACGGGGCGGCACCCAGTCCTTGGAAAAACCGTAGCACCATCATGAGTTTGAAATCTCGAACAAAGGCAATCATTGATCCAGTTAACGAGAAGATTATCAATGACGGTGTGAGGATCTTCTTTCGTCCGAAACGATCAGCAAGCAAGCCAAACAACGGAGAGGCGAGACCGGGGAGCGTATAGACGGTGATGAGGAGGCCTGCTTTTTGAGGTGTGATATGTAATTCCTCACTCATAGTTGGGAGCGCGGGGGTAACACTGGATACCCCCCTCATCGCAACGAATGTGACGGTGAAAAGGATCTGGAGATCAGTCGACAGGATCAGGGGTGTCTCACTTTGCGTCAACGGGAATCTTCTTTCTTCATCTGCTAGCATTTCGATCACGCACCGAAAGTCTCTTGAACAGGGGGTCGGAATCTGGGTTTATTTTTTCCCTTTGACCACCACGAAAGAGCCCTGCCCGAAGCCAGGGCGTACAGGCTCCAATTCCCCCGTATTAGGCAGGGATTGAAAAATGGTCTGGGTATACTCAAAATCCTTGAAGCCAGCCTTCTGCAGGTGAGCAACCACCTCATCTACTGAGTAGAACTCTGCTATTCTGTAGAATACGTTATTTCGTTTGTGTTTTTGGTAGGTTCTACCAACCGGACTCTCCCGGTCTATAAATCCATTGATAAAACACCCTCGTGGTTTCAATATCCGGTATATCTCTCCAAAAGCCTGATCCACATCGTCTAAGAAACACAGGGTAGTTACCATTAATGCATAATCAAACCTTTGGTCCTTGAATGGGAGATCCTCAGCCACGGCGTCGATAACCATAATGCCTTTCTTTCGTGCTTGTGCCCGCATCTTTCTGGAGGGGTCAACCCCCATTTTGATCCCAAGGGGCCCTGCGAACCTGCCGGTTCCCACACCGATTTCAATGCCATCACCGCTTTCTGGGAGGAGCGCCCTTACCGCCCTCAGCTCCGCCTGGTAGACGAACTTATGCTTCTCGAACCATGCCTCGTACCTCAAGGGATGTTCTTCAAAGGGACCGATTTTAGACATTGTTACCTCCAGCCGTCTCTTATGGGTAGCCTCTTTCCTAACTTATATTATAGCCTTCTTCCTCGGGCATCACCATGGAGACGAGATCTCTCAGTTTCAACCCTTCATTTCCCCTCAATTACTTTTATGAGCAAATGGAGTCTTACCTTAATCATGGTAGCCGCATTGATTGGGCATTTTTATTGTGAGGTTAAATTGGCAACTCCGTAGGGTGTTCAACATGAGTAAATTCAAAAATGGGAAGAGCGAGACTTTACCGTTCAGCCGTTAATACCCAGTCTCCTGTTCCAAGGCGTGCTATTTCTGGTCGTAATACCCTACCTCCTCTTTCTATTCTCAGTGCTATTCGATACCTGGATCGATCTACCGCGCATCTCATTTGGGTGGGCTAACATTGCCATTGAAAGTGTCCTCCTCGTACCTGGTGGAGTATTTGCGGCGTGGTCTGTGGTTGCGCAATTTCTCAGAGGAAAGGGCACACCAATGCCTATGATGCCCACACAGATTCTTGCTATATCTTGGCTTCAGCATCTTGATTGGTTCACTTTCAGCCGTTGCCGTTTCGTTGCTCTTCACTGGACTACTTTCAATATACATTAAACTGGTGGAAGAACAGGAGTTAGAAGAGCGGTTTGGAGCGGCATACCTTACGTATAAAAAGAACGTGCCTTTTCTCATTCCCACGAGGAGAAGTACAAGCAAGCAGTAACTCAGTATGTTTCCACGTCATTTCGTTTTCGAAACCCGTTAGAATTTGGGTTAGATAGACAAAACTCTTCTATTTTTGCTCGTCATTATGATTTAGCACGTGAAACCTTTTGTTGTAGAGGTTGACCATCAAAGAATCTATTACTTCACGGCTATCGACCTGGATCGAACAAATCCGCAATACTGCTTGCTTTTTAGAGAGGTAAAGAGCACTCTCACGGAGTTTGGTCCAAAGGGTACTATAAGTGGAGAAGCTCAATGAAGTTTTAGCTTACTGATACCCTAGAACAGCTTCGTTGCCACGATAAATAACGCCAAGCCCACTCCAGCCAGGAACGCAATGCTGGAATGTTCTTTCTCTTGTTCTCTTGCTTCAGGCAAAAGATGTGACGAGGAGAGGTATAACAAAACGCCAGCAGCAAATCCTAGCAGTAATCCGAGTTCTACATCTTTGACCCCCGAAACGAGGGGATACACGATAAACGCCCCGATGGGTGTAGTAAGACCCGCGATCATGAACGCATAAAGCATAGACAGCTTCCTTTTCGCCCCCCCTCTTATTAGAACAAGGTAGGTGATAACCCCTTCGGCAAATTCATGCACTACCATTCCCGTGCCTGCTAGAATGCCAACTAAAATTGACGCTTGAAACGTTACGGTGTACACAATGCCATCGATAAATGAATGAATGCCTATCCCTTCTGCTGCTGTCACGCCAAAGGCGAGTTCTCTTGCTTTTGTGTGGCGTTTTATCAGTCTGTTGGAAAAAAACATGAATAAAAAGCCAATCAATGCAGTAAATCCCGCGTAAAAGTTTTTCTGAATAGCGTTAGGTAAGGCAAGGGTTAACGGAACGGACACTAATATTCCTGCTGCGAAGCACATAAAGTACGTTTTTGCCTTCTCAGCCCATGTCCTATACCTAAAAATAGCTAAAATTCCCAAACCGTTTACGATAGCCGAAAGAATAGCAAATCCGGCTATCCACGTGAACGTACTGGAAAGATCAAACATTCTTCATCGCCTACCTCAAAATCATTCCTCATTCATTGTCTCTCAAACGCCAGACGAGATTACACTTACCTCTAACTCGTACCACTCAAGAGGATCTAGTCCCAGCCGGATGCGGTTAAAAGAAGTCCTGATACGCATGTTCGTATACGCTAGTATTCTTAAGGGCTTGAACCCTACGTGAGTATTTGATCGCTGGTCCAACCGTTCCAGTGTGTTTCTCTTCCCACTCCTTCATTGACATGCCATGTTGCTTAATGATTTTATCGCGGTAAAGATCGGGAAACACATTATAGGCACAGAAGGGAATGACTCGATCGTCTGGACCAAGATAGGAGATGCAGCATCTTTCTACACGCTGAATATCATAGTTGTATAGATCCTGAAAGTGCATCATCCCCAGGAAGAGTGCCCTCCCATGGAATCTTCCAAGAGATTTGTAGTTTCGCTTCCACAAGATGTTTGCAAGAATAACCCGCATATCCACACCCTCTGGTGACTTGGACGGGTCGACGAAGCGTGAAAGTAAATGGGCGATCAGCTTAGACGCAACTATCCACTTGTTTCTTCCTCTTTTTAACTCTTCGCTCTTTTTTCCTAAGTACTCCCTAAGTCCTTTAACGTCCACAAAGTCAGTAACTGGTACATATCTCTCTA
>JABAHS010115995.1_pt2 | contig 12910 bp, 9 predicted proteins | sample 7062111 | NCBI WGS metagenome assembly JABAHS01 (sample SAMN14534600, study PRJNA622989) | marine sediment metagenome | biome: marine biome [ENVO:00000428]; feature: marine pelagic biome [ENVO:01000023]; material: deep marine sediment [ENVO:00002113]; isolation source: pool of 4 deep marine... | reverse complement strand
GCATGCGCCACAACGGCTGCCCTTCCCTCACACTTAAGGAAAGCCCCAGTATACTGAGAGACGATCCTGTTGCCCATATTGAAAGCTCATGCGTAGGCTGCGGCCTTTGCGGCGAGATTGCTCATGCCGCGGTTCTCTGCCCGTCGTTTTATAAGGTTGATGTAATAACCAACCCTTCGTTGTTGGATAAGTTTTCAAAAAGGATTAACAATTATCTGATATCACTCATTAATTAGCGCCTATCTAATTTATTTTTCTTTATAAATTCAATATTTCACTTTATAATCCTCACCAATATATGCCAAACGCAAATGACATTCTTAAGATTTTAATACCTGCTGTAGGGGGTCAGGGCGGGGGCGTGATGACAGAATGGCTTGTTACGGCACTGCTAAATACGGGCTTTGAGGTACAGAGCATCAGCCTGCCTGGTCTGGCACAAAGAGGCGGTTCGACAGCATATTACATTGAAGCCTATAAAGCTTATGGAACTGGGACCAAAGAGCCTCTTGTTTTTTCTCAATATCCCATCCCGGGTAATATAGATATAATTCTTTGCCAGGAATTCTTAGAGCTTGGAAGGGTGCTGCAGCAGGGGTTTGGCTCCAAGAAGACATCAATTATTTCCAGCACGCACAGAATCTACTCAACACCGGAAAAACTGCCTGTCTCAAGTGGCATATTTTCAGATGAAAAACTCCGCAGCATTGCAGACGAATTCTCGACAAGGTTTATAGGCCTCAATGCCCAGAAGCTTGCAAAAGAAGGCGGCATGGACGATCTTGCCATAAACGCCATACTGTATGGTGCGCTAGCTGCCTCAAGGGCTATCGCGCTGAGACCAGATGATCTTAAAAATTCTATTGAGATAGCAGGCATAGCAGTACAAAACAACCTTAAGGCTTTTGAGATTGGATATGATTATATTAAAAACAATTCAGCCGCCGGCCAAAAAGAGATAACTGAGCTTAAAGTCTTTACCGACGAGAAGATACTCTCGACGAAAAGGAAGTATAGAGCAGATTTTATGAAGATTTCAGATTATATTAGCAATTTTTTCCCGCAGGAAATAAAGGTTTATCTTCTGGAAGCCGCTCACAGGCTAATAGATTATCAAGACCCAAACTATGCCGAGCGTTTCCTGGATACGGTTACCAAGGTTATTCAAATTGATAAGTCCCATGGGCTTGAAATATCCGAGAACTTCACAAAGAACCTGGCTGTTATGATGAGTTATGAAGACGGCATTAGAGTAGCAGAGCTTAAAGTCAAGTCTCTCAGGTTTTCAAACATTGCTCAGGAGATGAATATCAAAGACGACCAGATTTTTAGCGTAACAGATTATCTAAAACCAGATGCTTATGAGATTTACGGCCTTCTTCCAAACATATTTATTAGTCCGCTGCTTAAAATAATAAACAACACCCCACTTAGAAAACTTAAAAGAAGTCATAAGGATATAACATTTGCCCAAAAACCAAAAACGACCGCTTTTTTCGGATTTCTCAGACTTTTTTTACTGGCTAAAATGAAACCACTAAGACCCTATTCGCACAGGTTCTATAACGAGCAAAAAATTATAAACAAATACATTCAAAGCACAATAGAGTATACTATGAAAAATCATAATCTTGGACTTTTGGCTGCCAAGAGCGGCTCGCTGGTTAAGGGATATGGTGATGTAAGGAGAAAAACAGTAGATGTATTTTTAAGATTTATAGATAATATTATCTGGCCAATATCGATGAATTTAAAAGAAGATGAGCAGGCCAACCAATCACTGTTAAAGTTTGCAGAGCAGTGTCTAGAGTCTATAAGCTCAGAAAGTGAGCGGATTTTTGAGTATGAAAAAGAGTTAAAAGAAAAAATTATTTTCGAGGGAGCAGCAAATGGACAGTAACCCCACTGCAGCGATTATAGGCGGCATTATTGGAGCTGTAACAGGAGCATTAGTTTGGACTGGAGTAACAATAGTTTTAAGGCAGGAGTTTGGAGTTGCCGCTATTGCTATAGGATTTATAACCGGGTTTTTTGTAAGAAACCTTGGTAAAGGCACAACAAGCATCTACGGCATCATGGGGGCTTTATTTACTTTTCTGGGATGCATGGTTGGCAAACTATTTACAGTCATTTATCAACAATCAAGAGGAACAGGAATATCATTTACCGAAGCTCTAATGGATTTTGACCTAAGCATTACAATTCCTTTAATAGAGCAAACCATGCAAAGATTTGACTATCTATTCATAGCTACGGCAGCATTTACAGGTTATTTGTTTTCAATTCATAAGGGCAAGCAAATGCACTTTAGAAGAAGGTAGCAGGATAGCAGTTTTATGACATAAGTTCAATAAACTTATTAAAGAGATAAGAAGAATCATGGGGCCCCGGGGAGGCTTCGGGGTGATACTGAACTGAAAACGCAGGATATTTATTGTGCTCAATGCCTTCAACCGTCTTGTCATTAAGGTTTATATGAGTTACCTCAACATCCTTTCCGAATGAATCGGCCTCAACGGCAAACCCGTGATTTTGCGAGGTTATCTCGACCTCGCCGGTCTTAAGGTTCATTACAGGCTGATTGGCGCCCCTATGGCCAAATTTGAGCTTAAATGTCTTTGCCCCAAGAGCAAGGCTTAGTACCTGATGGCCAAGACAAATACCAAATATTGGTTTTTTGCCGATTAAGGACTTTACGTTTTCTGCCGCATATTCAACCGGAAAAGGATCGCCCGGGCCGTTTGAAAGCAAGATACCATCAGGATTCATAGACAGTATTTCACGAGGCGATGTGGTAGAAGGCACTACGCTTACTTCACATCCAAGATCAACAAGCCTTCTCAGTATATTCCTCTTTACTCCAAAATCATAAACCACTACTTTATAATTTTCTTTAGATGCTTTTTCATTACTGTTTTGGGGCTTCCAGCTCTCTGTGCCCTGCTCCCAGGAGTAAGGATTTTCACAGGTAACGGGTGAAACTATGTCTCTTCCGGTAATAGAGGGATAAGCCCTGACCTTGTTCTTAAGACTCTCGATATCCAGATCAACCGAAGATATCACGCACTTCTGCGCCCCGTCGTTTCTTATCTTTTTTGTAATAGCTCTTGTATCTATCGACTCAATTCCAATAGTGCCGTGCTCTTTCAGGTAAGTTCCAAGGTCGGAGCGAGATCTCCAGTTGCTGGGAGTTTCCCAGAACTCTTTTACTACAAACCCTTTAGCATGAGGCCTTGATGACTCCACATCCTGCTCATTAATTCCGTAGTTGCCAATTTCAGGGTAGGTCATCACGATGATTTGTTCACTGTAGGAAGGATCGGTAAGAATTTCCTGATAACCGGTCAATGAAGTGTTAAAAACTATCTCTCCAAATACTTCTCCCTCAGCGCCAAACGCACGGCCGAAAAAGTATGTGCCATCTTCTAGTAGTAGAACTGCCTTTTTCATTTGCGAGTTGAAAATAACATCAATTTATATGGTGTCAAATATGACATGATGATTAATTACGAGGTATTTTAATAAATTTGTTTCTGTTATCTATTTTTAGTATATAATTAGTAAGTTAGTAGTTCTTATACATTTTTTATTACGTTACGATAATGTGGGGAAAGTGATAATATACTGACGATGAAAGGCGAAAGCATATTAATAGTAGATGATCTCGAGTCTATAAGATTTTTACTACAAGATATTTTAACAACTCTTAGATATAATTGCGAACTGGCAAAAGACGGCAGCGAATGCATTAAAAAATGTAATTCCACGCAATACGATTTAATTATGCTTGATTTTTATATGCCAAACCTAAACGGCCTTGAAACCATAGAGATTCTAAACATGAATAATATTGATACGTCTATATTAATGCTTTCTTCTTCTAAAGATATAGATGATGTTAAAACTGCGCTTAAACTGGGAGCATACGACTATATATTCAAGCCATTTGAGATTAAGGATATAGAAGCAACCGTAAAAAGAGGTATAGAGCGGACAAAGCTGCTAAGGGAGAACAAATACTACCAGCAGCAGCTTGAAAAAAAGGTACTGGATCAGACAAATGAAATGATGGCGCTCTATGCCGATACCCTTGAAGGAATGGTACTGGCGCTTGATCTCAGAGAGCAGGAGACCGGATATCACTCTTACAGGGTAACCGAATACACCCTTCATCTTGCAACACAGTTAAACCTTCCAAATGAGCAGCTGTCTATTATAGTTAAAGGCGCCCTTCTCCATGATATTGGAAAGATAGGCATTCCTGACAGCGTGCTTCTTAAAAATGAAAAGCTTACACCCAAAGAATGGGAAATCATGAAAACTCATCCACAGCTTGGATACAATCTGCTTAAAAAAATTAATTTTCTCGAAGAATCCGCAAAAATAGTTCTCACACATCACGAATGGTATGACGGCAATGGCTACCCCAATGCAATGTCAGGAAAGGACATACCCATTGGCTCCAGAATTTTTTGTATAGTAGATGCGCTTGACGCTATGACAAGTGACAGGGTATACAGAAAAACAATAGGTTTTGGTGAAGCCAAACAAAAGATTATCGAAGCTTCCGAGTCACAGTTTGATCCTGAAATAATCGAGTTGTTTACCAAAATATCTGCAACAGAGTGGATTGATCTTAAAAACAGGATCGAGACATCGGGAATAACTTTTCTTAAAAACATTTTATATAATACAAACAAACAAGCTGTATAAGTCATAAAAAGTGGATCGTTTAAACCTCTTATATAACACTTTTTGCAACGCGGGAAAGGAGCTTATTGATCCATCCACTTTTCCATACAGAGAGGTAGGGCCTGATACTAAAAAATGGTGGATAGGACTGCTTAACAATCTGTTTTTAAAAGGTTACCTTGCAGCGGAATACCATAATCTTGAAAACCTGCCGGAATATGGACCGGGCATTGTTGCGGCAAACCATTTTTCTCACCTTGACGGGCTGCTTATAAACGGAGCATCCGCTTACAGAGCCAGAAGAGAGGTAGTATTTTTTGCGGCAAAGGATGTATATGAAAATAATATGGTTTTTAAAACCATGTGTAATATTGTTAACTGCATACCCGTAAAAAGGAATCAGACTGACAGAGTGTCATTATTAAAAGCAATAAGGCTTCTCAAAAAAGGTAAACTCTTTGGAATATTCCCTGAAGGACAGAGATCAAGAAATGGTAAAATTGCAGAGGCTAAGGATGGAGTAGCGATCCTTGCTCTTGCTACCGGTTACCCTGTAATACCTATGGGAATTGACGGTACTTATGAGGCTTTACCAAGAAAGGCTAAACTAGTTAAACCTGTAAAGGTAAGCCTCAAAATCGGTGAAGCTCTTTTCTATAATAAAGTCAAAAAACCATCTCAGTCTCAAATTGCCCAGGTCAGAGATGAGATAATGTATGAGATAAAGAACCTTAGGAATGAAGCCTTTGACTGGAAAGAAAACAGGCTTGCCGCATAATAACAATTAACCAAGCCGCTTTTTCAGAAGTTCATTAATAACCTTTGGATTAGCCTTGCCTTTTGTTTCTTTCATTACCTGTCCCACAAAAAACCCAAGTAGTTTCTCGTCGCCGTCCTTAAATCTCCTAACTTCATCCGGGTGTTTATTCACAATGCTTCCAACGAGACTTTCTAATTCACCCTCGTCTGATATCTGCTCAAGGCCCTTATCCTTAACGATTTGCTCTGCAGATTTTCCTGTCTCTATCATCTGAGAGAATACGTCCTTTGCTATCTTTCCACTTATAGTGCCTTTTTTCACAAGTCCAAGCATTTTGGAAAGCTCTGCTGGCCTGATTTGGAAATTATCAATCTCGTCTTCATCGCCAATCTCTCTTAAAACCTCGTTTATTATCCAGTTTGCAACTATTTTAGGATCATTGCAGAACTCTGTGGACTGTTCAAAATAATCAGCCAGGGCTTTTGTTGATGTTAGAATAAGTGCGTTTGATTCCGGAAGACCATATTCTTCTGCAAATCTTTTCCGTCTGCTCTCTGGAAGCTCCGGCAGAGAATCCGTTAAACTATCAATAACATCCTGCTCCAATACCACCGGTAGTAAATCCGGGTCTGGAAAATACCTGTAGTCATGAGCCTCTTCCTTGCTTCTCATTGAAAACGTGACGTTTTTACCGGAATCAAAGAGCCTTGTCTCCTGCACTACCTCTCCACCGCTCTCTAATACCGATATTTGCCTTTCTATCTCGTACTCAATTGCCTTTTGTACAAACCTGAAGGAGTTTACGTTTTTAATCTCTGCTTTTGTCCCAAGTTTGTCCGTACCCTTTGGCCTTACTGATATATTCGCATCACACCTTAGGCTTCCTTCTTCCATATTTCCGTCGCAAACGCCTATAAATGTAAGTATTGACCTTAGCTTTTTCATATAAGCAACGGCTTCATCAGCATTTGACATATCAGGCTCACTAACTATTTCAATAAGAGGTACACCGGTTCTGTTGAGATCAACATGGCTGGAATGCTCCGAATCTTCGTGTATAAGCTTTCCTGCATCTTCTTCCATATGAATTCGCGTTATCCTGATTTTTTTTGTACTTCCGTCTATATCAATATCCAGATATCCGCCTGTACAAATAGGCTGCTCATACTGGGTAATCTGGTAACCCTTGGGAAGATCGGGATAGAAGTAGTTTTTCCTGTCAAATCTCGATATATTATGAACAGTGCAGTTTGTAGCAATTGCAGCCATTGAGGCATATTCTAAAGCCCTCTTATTTAAGACAGGCAGCACCCCTGGCATCCCCAGACAAATCGGGCATACCTGGCTGTTAGGCTCTGCGCCAAATTTAGTAGAGCAGGAGCAGAATATTTTTGACTCTGTAGAAAGCTGGGCATGTACTTCAAGACCAATAACAGCCTCGTATTCCATTTTAATAAAACCTCGCCGTTTTCTTTTAAAACTATTTATTTATAAGGATTTTTAGAAGAAATGCAAATCGCGTGATTGTTATACCGGCATTATGTTTAAATAATACTCTTAATGTCTTCACTAGATTTTTACTCTTCTTAGCCTAAGCGCATTTCCTATTACAGAAACAGAGCTGAAACTCATAGCTGCTGCGGCTATAATAGGGCTTAGCAGTATACCAAAAAAAGGAAACAAAACCCCGGCTGCTATTGGAACTCCGAGTGCATTATACACAAAAGCGAAGAAAAGGTTTTGTTTTATATTTTTCATAGCATGCCTGCTCAATTTTCTTGCACGCACTATTCCGTTAAGGTCGCCTTTTACAAGCGTCACTCCGGCGCTTTCCATTGCCACATCGGTGCCAGTGCCCATGGCTATGCCTACCTCTGCCTTTGCAAGAGCGGGTGCATCGTTGATTCCATCCCCAGCCATAGCCACTATATGTCCTTCACTTTGTAAATCACTTATTTTTTGAGACTTCTGATCCGGCAAAACACCCGATATTACCTCATCTATCCCTAGTTTGTCTGCCACGGCCTTTGCCGTTGTCTGCTCATCACCCGTAAGCATGACAACCTTTATATTCTCTTTATGAAAACTAGAAATCGCATCCGGTGTTGTTTCTTTTATTGGATCGGCAACTCCGACAAATCCTGCTAGGTTTCCATCTATCGAAACAAACATCACCGTCTGGCCCTCTGACCTTAATTTTTTTGCTTCACCCAGCAATGCTTCTAAGCTTACTCCCAGATCATTCATGAATTTTTGATTTCCAAGCGCAATTTTATGACCCCCTACTAACCCCATTACACCTTTACCCGTAATAGATTCAAACTGATCTACTTCTTGTATTTCTGCCCCCTGTTCTTCTGCCCCCTCCACAATTGCAGCGGCAAGAGGATGTTCGCTTCCTTTTTCAACACAAGCCGCGTAAGTTAGCAGCTCTTTTTCAGCAATGTTATTTACAGTCCTTATTGATACAAGCTTTGGTTTACCTAAAGTAAGAGTTCCGGTCTTGTCTACAACAAGTGTGTCAACTTCCCTTAGCTTTTCTATAGCCTCTGCATTTTTAAACAAAACCCCTGCCGTAGCTCCCTTTCCGGTTGCAACCATTATTGACATAGGCGTTGCCAGCCCGAGTGCACACGGGCATGCGATTATTAAGACTGCTACAGCATTTATTATTGCATAGACCATTGCAGGGGCAGGACCAAAAACAGACCAGACAATAAATGTAATAATAGATATTGCAATGACTATAGGAACAAAATATCCAGATACTTTATCTGCCAGACTCTGTATAGGAGCCCTGCTCCTCTGAGCTTCTGAGACCATATAAACTATCTGAGCAAGCATGGTTTCCGCACCTACCCTCTCGGCCTCGATAATCAATGAACCTGTGCCGTTTACAGTAGCGCCTATAACATTGTCACCCTGGGTCTTTTCAACCGGTATAGGTTCTCCGGTAATCATCGATTCGTCTACTGAGGTTTTACCTTTTAATATCATGCCGTCTACGGGCACCTTCTCTCCAGGGCGTACTCTTAGTTTGTCGCCGGGCTTAACGTTTTCCATATGAATTTCTTCTTCCGTTCCATCATCCTTGATGAGGATTGCGGTTTTTGGAGCAAGCCCTAGAAGAGCTTTTATCGCAGAGCTTGTCTGCGACCTTGCCTTAAGCTCAAGCACTTGCCCAAGTAGTATAAGGGTTACGATTACGGCTGCAGCTTCAAAATACACCCCTACCTTGCCGCTCTCCCCTCTGAACGAAGAAGGAAATATTTCGGGAAAGAGCGCTGCTGCCGTACTGTATATATAAGCCACTGCAACCCCAAGCCCTATTAGGGTAAACATATTTAGACTTTTGTTTATTATTGATTTATACGCCCTTAGAAAAAACGGCCAGCCGCTCCAGAGCACTACCGGGGTTGCAAGAACGAGTTCAACATACTGAAGACTTTTTGAAGAAAGCAGCTTTTTTATGGATTCAACCGGTATCATATGGCCCATTGCTATTACTACTATAGGCAGCGTGAGTACAGCACTTACCCAAAACCGTCTGCTCATGTCTTTTAACTCCTGATTTTCCTCCTCGTCTACGGTTATAACTTGTCTCTCCAAAGCCATTCCGCAGATCGGACAGTCACCGGGTTCGTTCCGTACAATTTCCGGGTGCATCGGGCAGGTATACTTAACTGCCATATCCATATACGGAGTTTCTTTTTCCAGTGACATACCGCACCTGGAACAATCCCCCGGCTCATTTCCAATTACTTCTGGATGCATTGGGCAAATATATTTCATATTTTCAATCTTTAAAACTATACCAATTTAAAACCAATTAAAATCAAATTTTAGTTTTCATTGTTTTATTTTCCAATTCTCTGCCCCTCCAGATCGCATAAATAGCCGGGATGATAACAAGAGTAAGAATAGTAGAAGTAACTAAACCCCCAACCATTGGCGCCGCTATTCTTTTCATGACGTCTGCTCCTGTGCCATGACTCCACATAAGGGGAAGAAGACCCATAATAAGGGCCATCACAGTCATCATCTTTGGCCTTACCCTTTGTACTGCCCCATCGTGTATGGCTTGCTCAAGATTTTCGAGGCTCAACCTTCCTTCGGAAACCGTCTTTTCATAAAACTCATCCAGATAAATTATCATTACTACACCAGTCTGCGCGGCTAGGCCCGCAAGGGCTATAATGCCAACCCATACGGCTATGCTAAGGTTGTAGCCTAGGATATATAGAAACCAGATGCTTCCAACAAGAGAAAAAGGCACTGAAAGAAGAACAATTATAGACTCGGTTAAAGAATTGAAATTAAGAAATAGCAGTATAAATATGATAAATATTGTAAGAGGAACTACATAGCTTAATTTTTCTTTAACCCTTTGCAGATATTCATACTGGCCTGCCCACTGAAGCTTGTAACCTTTTGGAAGCTGTACTTTATCATTAATTATGTCCCGGGCTTTATTTACAAAACCTGCATAGTCACCGTCTGAAACATCGACGTTTACAAACCCTACTTTCTGTCCGTCCTCGTTTCTTATCTGCGGCGCTCCTGTAGTAAACTTAATATCGGTCAACAAAGACAGAGGTACATTAATGCCAGTAGGGCTTGATACCAATACGCCTCCCAGCTCCTCGATATCATTTCTAAACCCCCTTTGGTACCTGACATTTATGGGGTATCTCTCCTGACCCTCAATCGTATGAGATATATTCTTTCCACCAATAGCGCTTTCAATCACGTCTTCAACGTCTCCCACTGTAAGACCATACCTGGCAGCCTTCTCTCTGCTTATATTAAAATCCATGAAGTAGCCTCCCGTAACCCTGTCAGCAAAAACGCTTCTTGTTCCAGGCACTTCAGTTAATACTTTTTCAATTTCTATCCCGATGTTTTCTATTGTTTGTAAATCAGGGCCAAAAACCTTAATGCCGAGATTGCTCCTAAAACCTGTCGAGAGCATCTCTGTTCTTGTTTGTATGGGCATCCAGAATATATTTGCCATTCCTGGGAATTTCATTGTCGCATTCATCTCGGATATCAATTTGTCCCAGGTCATCCCTGCCCTCCAGTCCTTCTTTGGTTTCAGTGTGATTACTGTTTCAACCATGCTCAGAGGCGCAGGATCTGTGGCCGTCTTTGCCCTTCCTATTTTTCCAAATACCCTTTCCACCTCTGGGAATTTCATAAGCATCTTGTCCTGAATATGAAGGATTTTCGACGCTTCTGTTATAGACATTCCGGGAACAGCCGTGGGCATATAAAGAATCGTACCTTCATTTAGAGGAGGCATGAATTCTTCTCCAAGCTTACTGTATGGCAGATAGGTAATTATCAATATAATGCCGGATACTACAATTACCTCTTTTTTAAACCTGAGAGAAAACCTTACAATCGGATCATAGAGTTTTATAAGAAATCTGTTAATCGGATTATGATCTTCTGATTTGATTTCCCCTTTTATAAACAGGACAATCAATGCCGGCGTAAGAGTTATTGCCAGAAGGGATGCAAAAAACATTGAGAAGGTCTTTGTATAAGCAAGAGGTTTAAACAGCCTTCCTTCCTGTGCTTCCAGAGTGAATATAGGAAGAAACGATATTGTAATAATGAGAAGAGCAAAGAATATGGGCTTTCCTACTTCTTTCATTGCATCTATTATTATCTCTGTCCTTTTTTGATGATCATCTCCTAGAATCTTTCCCTCAAGCCGCTTATGCACATTTTCAACAAGCACAATCGAGGCATCTACCATGGCCCCTATTGCTATTGCAATGCCTCCGAGGGACATTATGTTCGATGTATTTTTCAGATAAAACATAGGAATAAAGGCCATGAGCACAGCAAAGGGAATCGTGAGAATAGGTATTGCGGCGCTCCTGAGGTGAAAGAGAAAAACTATAATCACGATGCTTACAATAACACTTTCCTCAATAAGCTTTTCCTTTAATGTATCAATTGCTCTCAGTATAAGCCCGGAGCGGTCGTATGTAGTTACAATTTTAACCCCTTTGGGCAGTGAAGACTTTATCTCTTCTATTTTGGCTTTTACATTTCCAATCACATCTAGAGCGTTCTCGCCATACCGCATAACCACAATGCCGCCTACAGTCTCGCCCTTTCCGTCTAATTCCGCAAGACCCCTTCTGATTTCAGGGCCCATATGAACCTCGGCTATATCCCTTATATAAACCGGCGTGCCATCCTTTCCGACACCGACAGGGATTTTCTCTATATCAGCTGTAGACTTTATGTACCCCCTGCCCCTTACAAAGTATTCCGTAGAAGCAAACTCTACTACCCTGCCGCCCACATCATTATTGCTTCTTCTTATAGCAGAAATAATCTTATTAAGCGGTATGTCATAGGCTACAAGCTTGTTTGGATCGATTTCTACCTGATACTGCTTTTCAAACCCGCCTACGCTTGCAACCTCCGCTACACCAGGGACCGATTCTAACCAGTAGCGCAAATACCAGTCCTGAAAAGTACGGAGGTCGGCAAGGCTATTTTCTCCAGATTCATCTACAAGGGCATATTGATACACCCATCCTACTCCTGTGGCATCGGGGCCTAAAGTGGGGGTTACTCCTTCTGGCAGTTTTCCAGAGACCTGATTTAGATATTCCAACACCCTGCTCCTTGCCCAGTATATGTCTGTCCCGTCTTCAAATATGATATAGACAAAGGAAAGTCCGAAAAATGACTGCGCCCTTACGAATTTAACCTTAGGCGCTGCTATCATAGTTGTTACGACAGGGTAAGAAATCTGATCCTCTACAAGGTCCGGGCTTCTGCCCTTCCACTCAGTAAATACGATTACCTGAGCATCTGAAAGATCGGGTATAGCATCGAGTGGGGTGTTGTTCATAGCCCAGAATCCCCATGCCGATATGAATAAAATACCAAGGATTGTTATAAATTTATTTCTAGCCGAATACTCAATTATTCTTTCTATCATAGTAGCCTCGATGTCTGATTAATGGTGATTGTGCATATTGTCTTTAGCCTCAGCCGAATTGTTCATATCAGACCGAGGCGTATTTACAGGGAGTCTATTTTCTTTCATCTGCATATTTTCCTGCCCGGTGTCCTCTCCCCAAGATGCCACCGCCGCCCTCACCTTGCTTTCAGAATCAATGAGAAAGTTTGCGCTTGTTACTACGCTCTCACCTTCTTTTAGCCCCTTAAGCACTTCATAGTATTGCTCTGATTTATGACCGAGCTGTACCTTTCTTATTTGCAGTATCCCGTCTCCCTTATCCACAAACACTATATCCTGCTTACCAGTTCTTAGGACTGCGCTGGTGGGAACAGACAATTTTTCATCTGAGGGTATTTCAATTGTTACATCAGCAAACATTTCCGGCAGCAGCTTCAGATCTGGATTAGGAAACTCCAGCCGGGCTTTAGTCGTTCTGGTTTTTTTCATTAAATGGGGCCATATGA
>JABAHS010032354.1_pt2 | contig 12914 bp, 13 predicted proteins | sample 7062111 | NCBI WGS metagenome assembly JABAHS01 (sample SAMN14534600, study PRJNA622989) | marine sediment metagenome | biome: marine biome [ENVO:00000428]; feature: marine pelagic biome [ENVO:01000023]; material: deep marine sediment [ENVO:00002113]; isolation source: pool of 4 deep marine... | reverse complement strand
GCGCTCTGCTGCAGGTCGAAATTCTTTGCCAGTACCGCCTCGATGTCCGTGACGTCGGAGTCTTGGTCCATCGGCTGTGAGAGCTCCACGACACCTGAAAACTCATTGCCGCCGTGGTAATCCCCGTCGGTGAGCTTGAACTGTGTGTAGTACTTGGCAGACATGGCTACCAAGAGTACGGACGGGTCGCGATCCGGTCTGTGAGCCAAGCCTCAAATTGCCGTGTGGTGCCGGCCGATCTGCGGAAGAGTGAACGGGTTCACAAAGATCGGCCCGGCGCGGGGCCTCGACCCCCCGAAAGCGCTCGATTCGGCGTAGAATAGGCGAATTGACATAAGTATTGCCGAATAAGTAGAGCTACTGCACAGTTTGCGGCAGGCGCGATATGTAATATTCGAGCGAGTGCGCTTGGGCGCGCGCGGATAGACCACAGATGAACCAGCGGAACTACAGAATGGCTGCCAAGACCAGTTTTGTCAGATTTCTCCTGCTCGCCGTCTTCCTGGCCGGAGCAGGCCATGCAATGGCGCAGGACGAGCTGCGCCGGACCTTTTTCCGTGACGCCGACGCGGCCAAGGAAGCGGCTGACGCGCTCGACGCCAGGCTGCTTGCGCCGCGCAGCTACGAAGCCGGCATGGAAGACTACCAGGACGCCGAAGTCGCCCTCGAACGCGGGCGCAACATCGAATATGTCCGCCGCAAGGCCGGCGAGGCGGAAGAGAACTTCCGTACCGCCGCCAAGACGGCGGAGCTCGCGCATACCGCGCTGGCGCAGGTCATGAAAAGCCGCCAGGATGCCGCGAATGCGCGTGCGCCGGAGCTGGCCCAGGAAACCTGGGACCGGGCACAGCGCGAGTTCGGCAACGCAATCCGCTACCTGGAGCGCGGCGACTTGAAACGGGCCAAGGAAAACGACATCGAGGCGACGACCTATTACCGCGACGCCGAGCTCATCGCGATCAAGGCGCAATACCTCAGCGAAACGCGGCGTCTGCTCGCCGATGCAGACCGGGCGAGAGTCGGCCGTTATGCGCCGATCACTCTCGGCAAAGCCAAGCAGCTACTCGCGGAAGCCGAGCGGGAACTCAACGAGAATCGCTACGATACCGATCTGCCGAGGAGCCTTGCTCGCCAGGCCAACTACGAAGCTAAGCACGCGATCTATCTGTCGGAGGTCGTTCGTGACATCCGCGACAAAAACCTGACGGTCGAGGAACTGATCCTGCAGTGGGAAGAGCCTTTGACCAACATCGCCAGCATGGCGGACATTACGCCGGCAATGTCGGAAGGTCACGACGACCTTGAGCTGGAACTCGTGACCTATATCGAGAATCAGCGCAATCGCATCCAGAGCCTCGAGCAGGAAGTCGATTCCAATATCCTCAGGCTCGCGGACATGGAAGACGAAATCGCGGCGCTGGACGAACGGCTGGGCGGCGCGACGGCCGAGCGCGCTGCGCTCGTGCAGAGGCTGCAGGCCGAGGAACAGATCAAGGCCAGGTTCGAGCAGGTGGAGAAGATGTTCGCCCGCAGCGAAGCGCGCGTGTTCCGCGAGGGCAACAACATCATCCTGCGCCTCGTCGGCCTGACGTTCGACAGCGGCAAGGCCGAGATCAAGCAGGAAGACTTCGACCTGCTTGCCAAGGTCGAGCAGGCGATCGACGTATTCCCGAGAAGCGAATTGATCATCGAGGGCCACACGGATTCCTACGGCGGCGACGCCTCGAACCAGCGGCTGTCGCAGGAGCGTGCCGAATCGGTTCAGCAGTACATGATCAACGCGATGCGGATCCCGAGCTATCGGCTGATTGCCACCGGCTTTGGTGAAACCAACCCGGTCGCAAACAACGAGACCGAATCGGGCCGCGCCAGGAACCGGCGCATCGATATCGTGATCAAGCCGAACCTCGATCCCGCCGCCTAGCAGTCCGTCCACTCAATCTCACGCGGCACAACAGTCCGCCAGTTCAGCTGGCGAGAGGCTGCTAGCGGGACGCCCGTTGCCACCATTCGCGCACGCACTCGGCGGTTGCCTGCTGAACGAGGTAGCCGTATTCGGCGTGCACGTTGAGCGCGCCTTGCATGCGATAGTAATTGAAGACCTCGATATCGGTGATATCGGTCACCCTGCCCTGGCGGATCATCGCAGCAAAATCGTTTCGCAAGTTTCTGTCGATCGCGGTGAGTTCGCCGATCGCCGCAATGTTGGTCCACGCGCGGATATTCGTCGGGAAACGGTCCTGCTCGGGTTCGGACCAGCCCAACAGGTGCCGCTGCACGCGTTTTTGCCCGAGCGGACTGCCCGTCGTGACCAGCAGGTCAACCGCGGCATCGCTGCCGTCGCGGGTCAGCTGCCACAATGCATCGTAAGCGATGACGGAACCCATGCTGTGCGCCAGCAGCAGTACCGGACGACCCGCGTCACGGGCATCGATGAGCGCGTTTTTCAGCTTGGCGCGGGCCGCCTCGGCACAGCCGTGGTTGTCGTGAACGTATCTGAAGTAATCGCGCAGATGCACCTCGATCTCCTCCGTCGCAAGGCTCGGGATGACGAAGGGCAGGAAATCGGCGGCATTGAACAGGCTGACCGCGAAGCGGCGCCGCAATGACGTGGCGGCACGGATGTCCTCGTCGCCGGCCCGCTCTTTCTCCAGAACGGCTGCGATGTCGTCAAGGTCGAGAGTGATGTCGCGATGTTCACCGTAGAAGTCATACGTCCAGCTGACCAGCTCGAACGCGCCCGGCGCGCTGATGGCAGCAGCCGTCGCCGGATCGCAGCGGCCGATGCTTTCTGCCAGGCAGCGCAACAACTGCTCACGATGCAGTGACGCTTCGGGTTTCGGCTTGAGCCCGGGAATGTAGATGACCAGCGGCGATCCGGGCACCCGACTACGCCTCCGCTTCCAGCAACTCTCTCAGCTCGCTCATGTCGGTCACAACTGCGTCGGGCGCCGGCAATGTTTGCGGCCAGCTGTCACCGTTACGGTTGATCCACGCCGTACGGAATCCCGCCTCGCGGGCACCGTGGATGTCCGCCTCCGGATGATCGCCCACGTGCAATATTTCGTCGGGCGCCACGCCGGTTTCCGCCACCGCGGCAGCGAAGATGCGTCGCTCCGGTTTAGCGGCGCCGGCGCTGACCGCGGTAACAACACCGTGAAACAGGTGCCGGATCCCGATCTTTTCGAGATTCGAATTACCGTTGGTCAGCGCAACGATCGTGAACCGCGTAAACAAGGTCTCGAGTTCGGCGAGCACGTCCGGGTATAACTCGACGTCATTGCGGACGTCATCGAAGACCTTGAATGCCGGCTCCACCAGTGACTCGTCGTAGCCTGCGCGGATGGCGACCCTCTGGAGCACTTTCTTGCGCAGGAATCGGAGGTCGAAATGCCGCTCCTGGTGCTCTTCCCTGACCTGCTGCCGCATCGTCAAGAGATCATTCGCCGCAAACGTATGATGGACGCGCGGATAGTGCTCGCCGAGCCATTGCCAGAGGGTTTCTTCTGCCCGGTAGATGACCGGGTTGATCTCCCAAAGCGTATTGTCGAGGTCGAGGGTAATAGCGCGGATGCGACGCACGTCGATCACCGGTTGCAAGTGTCGGGGCATTGTCGTCTCATAGACTGCGACAGTTCAACTGGTCCCGCTACAGGATAAGGAAGATGAAATACCTGCACACGATGGTCCGCGTCACCGATCTCGACGCTTCACTGGATTTCTATTGCAACAAGCTGGGGCTCCGCGAACTGCGTCGCAAGGAGGTGGAAGCCGGCCGCTTCACGCTCGTTTTCCTGGCCGCGCCCGGAGACGAGGACGCACAGGTCGAGCTCACCTGGAATTGGGATCCCGAGGACTACGGGGAAGGCCGTAATTTCGGCCATCTCGCCTATGCGGTCGACGACATCTATGCAACCTGCCAGCAGCTGCTGGACGCCGGCGTTACGATCAATCGACCGCCGCGGGACGGCTACATGGCGTTCGTCCGCTCGCCGGACAACATCTCGATCGAATTACTGCAAAAAGGCGACGCGCTGCCGCCACGGGAGCCGTGGGCGTCAATGGAAAATTCCGGCAGCTGGTGAATGGGGACAGAGTCGACGCTGACCCCGGCGGTTGATGGCTCAGGGATTGACCGGACTCAATGGCGGCAGCGTGTCGGCCGCGCGCTCGGGCTCATCGTCGCGCAAAACCGTGATCGATCTGAGCGACTTGGCCAGCGCTTCGCCATCCCAGTGCTCATCACGGGGACCATAGCTGGCGCTGCACAGCGCCTGCAGCTGGGTCGACAGCGGTAGCGCGACCCGGTTCGCGATTTCGCCGACGCTGCGCGGCATATCGGCCGGCCACTCCAGCCTGCCCCAGTCGAGCAGGTTCGACTTTACCCCGGCGGCGTCGCCATCGCGCGCTGCTTTGCGGGCGGCCTTGAGGAACTTCGCCTGCTGCTTGTGGATGGGCGGCGGCGCAGGTTCTTTGGGTGCTCGGCTCACCGGCCGGCGCGACCACCACCACGCGATCACCGTCAGCAGCCAGATACCGGCGAGGCCGGCGCTGACATACGCCCAGAAGTCGACGTAAACAATCTGCGTTTCCACGGCCGGCCCTGGTTCCTCCGCCGGTTCCTCGACCGGCGCCGGCGGCGGTGGCAGCAGCGCGTTCGGCGAGGGCAGGATACTCAGCATCGATCCCGGCAGGCTCGCCACCTGCCATTCGCCGGCATCGATGTTCCACCAGGGCAATTCGACCGTCGGCAATTCCACTTCCCCCGCGGCGACGCCGATCATCGCGTACTGGTCCCTGCGCACTGCGCGGATACCGAGCTGCTCCGCGGTGTCGCGAAACTCGGGCTTGTCCGGGTAGATCTTGATGTTGTCGGACATTGCCGGCTCGATCACCGGTATCTGCGTCGACAGCTGGCCGAGCGCGGTCACCGTAATGTGCCGCGTAATCGGTTCGCCAGCGGGCAGGCTGCCGGGTTCGCGCGACCAGTCTTCGCTCAGCTCGACCGTTTTCGCCGGGAACCAGACCGCATCCGGATAGTCGGCCGGCGGCGGCGGGATCGGATTGACGGTGACGTCGATCGCATCCGACTCAAAAATCTTGCGGCCCGTAATACGGCCGTTGCGCAGGACGCGCGCCTCGAAGCGCGCGGGTTCGATCGAGATCGTGCCGCTCTCCTGCGGGAACAGCGCGTAGACCCGCTCGACGACGTTGTAGGCCTTGCCGTTGAGGATCGATTCGTAGCTGCGTTCCTCGCCGGCCGACTCGACCAGCACCTCGACGCCGCCGATCGACGGCTCGCTCAGCCGCGGCTGGCGCGTGGCCACGGCGCGATAAACCTTGACGCGGTAAAGGACCTGTGCCTGCACGAAGCTCTCTGCGTGATCGACCTCGGTGGTGACGAAGATGTCGGCCTCGCCGGGAATATTCGTCGATGGCGGGGTCACGCTGATCGGCACCGGCTCGCTCTGCTCGCTGCCGATGCGGACCGGAGGAATTACGAGGTCTCCCTCGCGGCGCGCCATCAGTACGTAGGTCCAGGTTCGCGAGCGGCTGATCTGGCCGTTGACGATCGTCGTGTTGCTTAACTGGCTGCGGGTGCCGACATAAAAATCCTCTTCGAGCGCGGAGGCATCCGGTTCGACGTCGATCGCCGTGTCCACCGTAATCTTCAGCGTGAAAGACTCGTTGAGTTCGACATTGGCGCGATCGATGCTGGCAATGACTGCGGCATTTGCGGTCCCCGCGAGAACAAGCGCGATCACAAACAACAATGAGCTTAATTTTTTATTCACAGTTCCTACCATGGTTGGGTCTCGTCGTCAGGCCACAGGTTATTGCCGTCCTGGTCCCTGCCCTGCCGCTGGTACTGATACCTGAATTTACGTCGCAGCAGGCCGCCGGGATCGTTCGGAATTCGACGAAGCCACTGCTCCATCGCCTGCTGCTGTTCCTGGGCACGACGCATCGCCAGCGCCTGCTCCTGCGTCATGCCCTCCTGTTCCTGAGCCTCTGCGGATTGCTCCATTGCCTGCTGGGCGGCGCGTTCCAGTTCCTGCTGCATCGCCTCCAGGTCTTCCTGGCTGGTGCCCTCCTCGTCGCGTACCGAGGATTCACCCTGCTGCCCCTCCGCGCCCGCTTCGCCGGCCTCGCCGGCCTGGTCCGACTGGCTCTCACCCTCGGACTGCTGCGCGCCGCCGCCGGCTTCCGAGGAGTTTTCCTGGTTGCCCTGCTCGCCCGCCTGGGAATCCTGCTGCTGTTCGAGCATGTCCTGCAGCAGATCACGGTTATACCGGGCATCTTCGTCGTCCGGGTCGATTTCGAGGGCCTGGTCATAGGCTTCGATCGCGGATGCAAACTCGCCGAGTTTCGCGAGCGCATTGCCCTTGTTGTACAGGCTGTCCGTGTCCTCGAGGTTACCGAACCCGGCGGCGCTGCCGCCGTAATCGCCGGCGCGATAATTGGCGACCGCGCGCCAGCGAGGGTCCTCGAAAAGTTCTGCGGCGTCCGCGGCGCTGCCCTCGTCCAGCAGGCGCTGCGCCTGTTGATCCCTGGTCAGCCACAGGTCTTGCCAGGAGAAGGCATGCGCGGGCTCGCTAACCGGCAGCATGAAGACCAGCAGGCAGAGGACCAGGCCCTTGCGGAACGCAAGCGCCGCCATCGGCACCAGCAGCAATAGCAGCCAGGGACCTTCTTCCTGCCACTGGTCGGTGGCGAGCGATTCGTCCGACTCGGAGCCGGCGCCGCCGACAGGACCCGAAAGTATCTCCTCGATGTCGGCATCGTCCGCCGTCATGACGGCGTAGCGGCCACCACCGGCGGATGCGAGGCGCTGCAGTGCGCCCGCCTCCAGCTTGGGAACGGCAATATTGCCGGAGCGATCGGTGACGAAGCCACCGCCGGCACGCGGAATCGGTGCGCCGTCGGGCGTACCGACGGCGAGCACCGACAGCGAATAACCGGCCGAGCGCAGCTCCTCGGCGGCGCGTTCCGCGGCGGGCGAAGAACCGCCATCGGTGATCAGCAGGACCTCACCGAGCGCGACCCCGGCCTGCTCCAGCAGCTGCTGTCCCTTGGTGATCGCGCTGAGCGGATAGCTGCCGCGGCTCGGCATGATGTCCGTGCTCAGGCTGTTGACGAGCGCCGCCACGGTATCGGCGTCCGTCGTCAGCGGGGTAACCGTGAACGCGTTCGACGAATAGACGACCAGCGCGGTCTGGCCGCTGCTTCTGCGCTCGAGGATATCGAGGATCTTCAATCGCGCACGCGTCAGCCGGCTCGGCGTCAGGTCCTGGGCATCCATCGAACGCGACAGGTCCAGCGCAATAACGACAGCCTGTTCCGAGCGAAAAACCGGCTGCTCGACGCGGTTCCAGCTCGGGCCGGCCAGCGCGAGCGCGGCGAGCAGGCCGCCGATAAGGACGAGCCACCAGCGATAGGTCAGTTTGCTGATCTGCCCGGTCGACAGGATGTACGGCGCCAGTGCGGGGTCGATAACCGACTGCCAGCTGCCGGGCGCGAGCCTGCGGCGCGCGAGCATGGCGGTCATGATCACGACGAGCGGTATCGCCCAGAGCCATTCGGGCCTGAGGAAATGAAACTCAGCCGGCATGGGCCTTCACCCTTCCTGCCCGGGCGAGCCGGGCGCCCGCCAGCAGGTTCATTGCCGCCAGGAACAGGGCCAGCACGAACGCGCCGCCGAGCGGCCAGTAATACAGCGACTTTACGGGTCGGAAACCGGCTTCCGGCTCGGCGACGGGCTCCATCTCGTCGAGCAAGCGGTAGATGTCCTGCAGCGCGGCCGTATCCTTTGCGCGGAAATAGCGGCCGCCGGTCAGGTCGGCAATCCGGGTCAGCGTCTCCTCGTCGAGGTCTGCGGACGGATTGACGCGCCGCATGCCGCCCGTGATCGACGACACGACCATCTGTTCGGCGCCGATGCCGATCGTATAGATGCGCAGACCGATCTGTTGCGCGAGTTCGGCAGCCTTGAGCGGATCGATTTCGCCGGCCGTGTTGGCGCCGTCGGTTAACAGGATCAACACCTGCTCTCCGCCTTCGGCGCCCTGGTCATGGATCCGCTTCACCGCGAGCGTAATTGCGTCGCCGATCGCGGTCTTCTCTCCGGCCAGGCCGATAAACGCCTCCATCAGCAGCGTGTTGACCGTCTCCCGGTCGAGCGTCAGCGGCACCTGCAGGTAAGCGCGCTCGCCGAACAGGATCAGGCCGATGCGATCGCCCTCGCGGCGGCCGATGAAGTCGCCGGCTACGGCTTTGGTCGCGGTCAGCCGGTCGACGCGGCGATTGCCGAGCTCGAAGTCCTTCGCGTCCATGCTGCCGGACAGGTCGACGGCAAGCATCAGGTTACGGCCGGACACCGGCACATCCAGTTCATCACCGATGCGTTCGGGACGGGCGGCTGCCAGGACCAGCAGTGCCCATGCAACCACGGCCACCCAGAATCGCCAGTTGAAGAGTTGCTCGACCTCGGAGCGATCGGCCAGCATCGAGAACCCCTTGAAACTTGGCACCCGCAGGCCGGCATCCTGGGTACCGACGACCGGTGGCAGCAGTATCCGCACCAGGAAAGGCAGCGGCAGCGCCAGCAGCATCCACGGCCAGGCCAGCGACCACATCAGGCTGCTCCCTCCGGCAACGGAGTTTTCAGGCGTCGCTGGACGGCGTCGATCAGCCCTGACAGGTCCTCATCGTCGCCGATACTCTCCGGACGACGATAAGGGAGCGACTCGATATGCCGGCCGGCGCCTTCCGTGAACGGCCGGCCGTCGAGCCCGCGATCCAGCCACGCCAGCCAGCGATCCCCGGTCAGGCCCGCCATCTCGCCGCGCCGCGCATAGGCAAGCATGCTGCGCCGCAGGAGCTCGGACAGCTCCTTGGCCAGCCCCAGCGCATCGGCGCCCTGCTCGTAGTCGCGACGGATGCGCGTCAGTTCTGCCAACGCGACGCGCCGCGACGCGTTCCACCGCCACTTCAGGAATTGCTTGTACAGGAGATAGAGCAGTCCGGCGGTCGCCAGCGCGATCAGCCCCCACCAGCCGGGTGCGAGCGGCCACCAGCCGACCATCTCTGGCAGGTGTAGATCTCTCAGTGGCAGCAGGTCGGGATCCATGATGCTCGATTCTATCGTTCGCGTTTGCCGAGGGCTTTCTGCAGCGCCTCGACCGGGTCTTCCTCTGTCGATAACGGCAGCAGGTGAATGTTGTAGCGATGGCAGAACGCGTCGAATTCGTGCAGGCGCTCCTCGAACGCGTTGCGATACTCGGTCCTCGCGCCGCGCGCGTAGGTATCGATCGCCATCTCCTCGTCGTGACTCACTAACCTGTATCGACCCGGTGGAGGCAGCTGTCGTTCCAACGGATCGCTCAGGAACACCGCGAGCACTTCATTATGGCGCGCGATGCCGGTCAGGTAGAACTGGGCCGTCCGCGAAAGACCGATGAAATCGCTGACGATGATAACCAGGCTGCCGGGCCGGGTGACGCGACGCAGCATGGCGATCGCCTGGGTCAGCGGCGGTTCTTCGTCGGTAGCGCCATGATCGATGTCGGTGGTCCAGTCCGGATGCGTGACCAGTTCGTGCACATAGCGCAGCGCCGCCTGCCGACCCAGCCGCGGCCGCAATTCGCGGTGCCGGGTATCACCGAACACGATACCACCCAGGCGGTCGCCGCGGTGGTGCGCGGCCCAGGCCAGCAGCGCGGCCGCTCGCGCGCCGTTGACGGATTTGAAGCTGCCGCGGGTCGCGAAATGCATATTGGTCCGCAGATCGGTCATGATCAGGACCGGACGCTCGCGTTCTTCGCGGAACAGCTTGGTATACGCCTCTGAGCTGCGCGCCGTGACCCGCCAGTCGATGTTGCGCGGATCGTCCCCCGGCTGGTAGGGACGCGACTCGTCGAACTCCATGCCGCGCCCTTTGAAATGGGAGACATAGGCGCCCGTCTGCAGGGAATTGACACGCAGGACATCGAGCGCAAGCGCTCGGGCGGGGCCGCTCAGCCGGATCAGTCCGGGTTGCGTAACGCTGACCGGTGAGGCGTCTGCAGGTAACTTGTCGTGTCGCATGAACGGTCGCAGACTAGGGCACACCGACCCCGTCAAGCACACCGTCGATGACCGAGTCCGCGGATATGCCGTCGGCTTCCGCTTCGAAACTCATGACCAAACGGTGGCGCAAAACGTCCGAGGCGACCGCCTGGATGTCCTCCGGGCCTACATAGTCGCGACCTTCGAGCCAGGCATGCGCGCGGGCGGCGCGGTCGATACCCATGCAGGCGCGCGGGCTGGCGCCGTACATGACCTGACCTTCGAGGCCCTTGTTAACGGCGCCAGGGTTGCGGGTCGCTACCACGACGTTGACGATGTATTCCTCGAGCTCGTCAGAAAGATGCAGACCGAGAATCTGCTTGCGGCCTTCCATGATCGCGGTTTCCGGCACGATCGTTGGCGGGGCGAAGTTGTCGCGGATGCCGACCTTGGCTTCGTCGCGGTTCAGGACGAGAATCCTGCGCTCGTCCTCCGCGCTCGGGTAACCGACCTGCACGTGCAGCAGGAAGCGGTCGAGCTGCGCTTCGGGAAGGGGGTATGTGCCTTCCTGCTCGATCGGGTTCTGAGTCGCCATCACCATGAACAGGTCTGGCAACTTGTAGCTGTTCTCGCCCACCGTGATCTGCCGCTCCTCCATCGCCTCGAGCAGGGCGGACTGGACCTTCGCCGGCGCGCGGTTGATCTCGTCGGCGAGGATCAGGTTGTGAAACAGGGGGCCCTCGCGAAACTCGAAGGTGCCGTCCTGCGGCCGGTAGATATCGGTGCCGGTCAGGTCGGCCGGCAGCAGGTCGGGGGTGAACTGCAGACGATGAAAATTGCCCTCGATACTCTCGGCGAGCACCTTGATTGCGCGCGTCTTGGCCAGCCCGGGTGCGCCCTCTACGAGCATGTGGCCGTCGCACAGTAGCGCGATCAACATCCGGTTGATCAGGTGCTCCTGCCCGACGATCAGGCTCGCCACATGGGCTTCGAGCTGTTGAAATTGTTCTGAGACGCTCATTTCTGGCTAACTCCGAGGGCGAAAAAGGCGTGCCATTGTAGTGTTGATGCGCTATCAGGCCAAATGGTCTTTGTCATTTTGTCCCACAGGACGATACCGCGGCGGATGGCCACCCGGGGCCTCGTTGGCCATAATGCGCGTTGACCGCCGGCCGTCGGGCACCGTTTTGAGCGCCAACCCCACCAATCGTTACCACCGAATCGGGTCAAACCTGCCGCTGGCCTTATTTCTGCTGGCCACCGTCACGGCCTGCCAGCGTCAGGCGCAGCCGCCGGCCGCCGCATCCGGCGCCTGCGACGAGACCGCCAGGCTGACGACGAAACTGTATGGCGCGGTCCGCCTGGACCTCGACTGGACGGCCCGGTCCCTGACCTGCGAGGGCATGCCCAGGCCGGATGACGAAGGCGCCCGAATCCATCTGTCCGGCCCGGTCAATGACGGGCCCGGCGCAGCGACGGTCGCATTCATCCTCGGCATTCCCGACCTCGAAAAGGGACGCGCTGCAAGAGAACTCGGCACGAATGTGACTTTCATGGAGGAAGGCTCGGGACGTTTCTTCAGCACCCGCGATACTGACGGCTGCTGGACCGACATCGACTACCAGGAGGCGGTTCCCGACGCCCCGGGGTCGGCCTACCGGATTGGCGGTACCGTATACTGCGTCTCACCGCTCGCGGAATTGAATGGAGGATCCAGCATCAGCTTCACTGAACTCGAGTTTGCCGGACGGCTGAACTGGGACGACCCGGAATGACGTTCGCGCGCGTCTTCGGGATCATCGCGCTGTGGTTCCTGCTGAGCGGGCAATCGGGTGAATACGACTTCGAGGACACGGTCGACGAAGCTTTCGACAGGTCGACGGTAATCATTGAAGCCAGCGAGAATGCCTGTTACCTGTTCGATGTCTACCTGGCGCTGTCCAGTGAACAACGCCGGCGTGGCCTGATGTTCGTCCGCGAGATGCCGGACACCACCGGCATGCTGTTCGTTTATCGACGCAGCCAGATCCTGTCGATCTGGATGAAGAATACCTACATTCCGCTGGATATCGTCTTCTTCGCGGCAGACGGCCGCATCGTCAACATTCACCGGAATGCCGAACCCCACTCATTGACGTCGCGGCGCTCCGAAGAGGCCGTCAATTACGTGCTCGAGCTGAACGGTGGGCTGACAGAAAGACTCAACATCGATACCGGCAGCCGGGTCTATCTGCCTTTGTGAGCAGCAATCGGAAAAACCTCACAGTCTTCAGCGCTGTTTTCCTGCTGTTCTCGTTTCCCGCTGGCTTCTACCTGGGTCAGTACGGCTGGGACGATGACAGCCTGGATGCCACGCTGCGCATCAGCGCGCGACTCGCACTCCTTATATATCTGCTGATCTTCATCGCGAGACCGCTGCGTGAACTGCGCGTGAACATGCTCGGCAGGCAGCTGGTCAAGAACCGACGACTGATGGGCATCGCCTTTGCCGCGATCATGACCGCGCACCTGGTCTTGTTGATCGCCCGGAACGGACTGCCGGCCGAATTTTTCGGGATGCTGATCTATGCCCTCATCTACCTGATGCTGATCACGTCGTTCAACAAACCCGCGGCCGTGCTGGGACCGAGGCGCTGGAGGATTCTCCACAAGACCGGGCTTTACGCGATCGGCATTGCCCTCGCGCAGGCCCAGTTCACGCGCATCCTGAGGGGCGTTGGCGAGCCTGTCCACTACGTATTGGGGGCGCTCGTCGTGATCGCGATCGGCGTCCGCGTCGCGGCGTGGCTGAAAAAACGCCAGGTGCAGGAGCGCACCCAGCGCGCGATCTGACATCGATGTCGGCTACCGGTGTAGGAGCGCGCCCA
>JABAHS010147045.1_pt3 | contig 12918 bp, 16 predicted proteins | sample 7062111 | NCBI WGS metagenome assembly JABAHS01 (sample SAMN14534600, study PRJNA622989) | marine sediment metagenome | biome: marine biome [ENVO:00000428]; feature: marine pelagic biome [ENVO:01000023]; material: deep marine sediment [ENVO:00002113]; isolation source: pool of 4 deep marine... | reverse complement strand
CCCAGATCCACAATCTCTTTTCCGGAGCGACGCAACGAATCGACTAAAGCGGTAATAGCCAATGTTTGCGAAGGTTGAATCTGTTCAATCCTTTTTGCAAAAGACAAATCCATACTCCATCAACTCATCAAGGAACAGATACACGCGACATCTACGATATCCAGCCATGAGCATCCTCTCGATAGATCATTAAACGGTTTTGCCAAACCCTGCAGGATGGGACCGATGGCTTGTGCACCCGCCAGCCTTTCCGTCAGCTTGTAGGCAATATTTCCGGCGTTCAGATCCGGAAAGATCAGCACATTTGCGCGGCCAGCCACCTCACTCCGGGGTGCTTTTCTGCGGGCGACTTCTTCAATCAAGGCCGCATCTCCCTGCAACTCGCCATCAATCTTGAGCTCGGGTCTTTTCCGCTTTGCGATCTCGACAGCGTGTTGTACTTTTTCAACGGATGGGTGTTTTGCGCTGCCTTTTGTCGAGAAGGAAAGCAAGGCGACCAAAGGTTCCTCAGCCGTGAGTTTTTGGTGAGTCTCCGCCGAAGCAATTGCGATGTCCGCCAACTGCTCGGCATCCGGGCCCGGAACAACGGCGCCGTCCGCATACGTCAAAACTTTCGAGTCTTCGAATGCCATCTCAAACGCACTCGACACCAGAGATATATCCTTGGCCATGCCAATGGATTGGATGGCGGCTTTCAGCACTTCGCCGGTGGTGTGCACACTGCCAGCAACCCCTCCGTCGCAAACTCCGGTCCGCACCATCATCGCTCCGTAATAGAGAGGTTTCTGCATGATCTCCCGACTTTGTTCGAGAGTCACGTCTTTATGCTTGTACAGCTCATAAAATATTTGACAGAATTCTTCATAATTTGGTGAACGGAGGGTCTCGACAAGTTCAACCTCAGCTAAACGAATCTCATTCTCGCTGGTTAAGGCGTTGATTTCTTCTTCCTGTCCCAAAAGAACGCATCTCAGAATTTCATGTTGGGTTAAATACTCTACTGCCTTTAAAACCCTGATCTCGTGAGCTTCGGGAAAGACGATCCGCTTATTCGTGGATTTCGCCCTGCTGCGAATTTCTTCAGTGAAATTCATTCGTTCTTGAACCTGTCGATGAGATTCTCGTGTACATTTTGGGGCACAAAAGAACTCACATCGCCATCAAACTTGGCCACCTCCTTGACGATAGTGGAATTCAAATAGGTATATTTTTCGTTTGGCATGAGAAATACGGTCACGATATCACCGGCCAATTTACGGTTCACCAGAGCCATTTGGAACTCATACTCGAAATCCGTGATAGCTCGCAACCCCCGAACGATAACGTCGGCATTTCTTTTTTCGGCGTAGTGCATCAACAGGCCACTGAAATTTTCGACCGTAACATTTTCCAACTTCGAGGTTGCTTCTTCGATCATGTTCACTCGTTCCGAGACCGTGAACAACGGAGCTTTGGATGGATTTGTGGTTACGGCCACGATCACAGACTCGAATAAACTCACAGCCCTCTGGATGATATCCAAGTGTCCATTTGTGATGGGGTCAAACGTCCCGGGATAAATTGCAAGCTTTTTTTCTTTAGGCATTTTGATAGAACGATACGGTGGTGTCGCCCTGACGTTTGCGAGTTTTCAGTTGAAAATGCTTGGTTTGCTCTGACAAAACCGTCTGGAAGTGGTGCTCGATGATCAACCAACCTTCCTTCGCAAGCAATTCGAGCTCGTCATTTAACAGCACGGTGTCTTGAGCAAGCTTCTTATCATACGGAGGATCCGCAAAAATCAAATCAAATTTTAAACTGGAGGAGGCCAATTGTCTCAGAGCTCTGGCCGCGGAAAGCGCTAAAATCTCTGCTCTGTGTTGAAAGCCACTTCTTTGCAAATTACTTTGTAAAACGTTACGGGCATGCGCATTTTTCTCAATAAAAATAGCCTTGGCCGCGCCGCGGCTCAAGGCCTCGATGCCCAAACTCCCACTACCCGCGAAAATATCAAGAACCGAACTCTTTTTCAAATACCTGTTGACAACATCAAATATCAACTCTTTTGTGCGGTCAGTTGTCGGTCTGATTCGACGGCTTTTAATGCCGGCAAGGCGGAGTCCCTTCTTTTCCCCGGCTATGATCCGCATTTGGTTTAAGAGGCCCGGTAAAGAAACAAATTCATGACCAGCATCAACTCTTCGTCGCTGTATGAGATCATATCCGGAGAAACAATGAGGACCTTTGTGACCTCAACGTTGAGTTGGTCCCTCGCCATCGCTTCCAACAGACCAACCAGCGACGTCTTATCGCCATAAATCCGCACCAACATCGGCACTTTGGTATAGCCGTCTGTAAACAAGCCTTCCTGGGACTTGATTTGACGAACCTGTAAACCAAACTGTTTGGAAGTTTTTTGAAACCAGTCTTTCATCTGTCCAAGCGACAGGAACTGGGCGCTGCCACTCTGTGAGCCGCCTCTCACAATACTGCCCGAAATCAAGACCTTTTCCATGGATCTCCCGTTGGTGGCAACTTGACTTTCAGATACCACCGAAAAATTCCCACCGCCCAGAGTCTGGTTCAGGCTTGCGGCGAAATTTCGAGCGTCCGAAGCCGAGGACCCGACAATTTCCAGTCGAATCCTCTGTCCTGCATAAGACAGCAAGGTCGCGTTCAAATTGGAAGGTGTCGAGGTCAAAACGTCGGTTACCGTCTGCAGTGTCGTGGCTGAATTAAACGAGAATGGTCCGGTGACTGGCTGAAATGACTCCCTCGTTTCGGTTCTTGGCGGTTCGGGAGAAGGCGTAACATCCTCGATCTCCGCAACATCGGAAGACGGAGTTTCTGGCTCATCGACAGTGAGTGGGGGTTGCGGTTGGGTTTCGGGTTCGGTTTCCGGAGTCGCCGGTTGAGATTCCGTTTCATCGGGAACGGTCTCAACCACGGATTCGGATTCGGGAATGAACTGCGGCAAATCCGCTTGCTGAGTGGAAGAGTCCTCTTTGAACATAAAGAAATAGATTGCGACACCCAATATCGCAATGACCCCCACAATGATGCCGGCAGAAATTAGGGACGAATAGCTCCTTTGATGAGTGTAGGTCTTCGTGGTGTCGAACGTCTCGGTCCTTTCCTCGAAGGCCAGCTCCTGCGTGTCCATACTAGAGGTTTGCGTGAAATCATCAACACGTTCCTCTTCTTCACTATTTTTCTCTTCCCCCGACTGGTCATCGCCGATCAAGTTTATGTCAACCATAGTTTTACTCCAAAACGTTTGGGATACTTAAATACTATTGAATACCTCTTATGGCTGCTCCTACAGAAATCATGAATCGTTCGGATCTGGTCTCATTAATTTGGTCCCTCAATTTTGTCACGAGTTTTACTTTCTTAAACGGATTCGCACGATCTATGCGGACATTGTACGTATTCTGCAGTCCTTCGAGAACTCCATCCTCTACGGCCTCTCCATAGAGATAAATTTCACTCAAATCCTCGACAGTTCTGCCTATCTGGTGGTCCAAAATAATGCGCCTAAGTTCCTTAGAAATAAGTTGCGTCGTGGTATCGTCTCTATTATCAAGAGTGTTATTAGCCGGAAACGGCACCTCATGCGATAGAAAATAATTTCTGCCTTCCAAAATAGAAAAGTTGACTTTCTTTTCTTCAATTTCGATCAGACCAACTCGACCCACTTTGTTGTAATCGTAGTTTAGCTGCAAAGCTCGTTGTGCGGAAAAAATATCAACATCAACTACTTTAAGTTGCAGGTCCGTGTGTTTGAATATTTGCTTGACGAATTCCACGATTCGTTTGCGCACAATCACGACCAGCATGTGCTTGACGGCACTGCCATCTTGACTGGACTTCAACTGCTCGAAGTCGACGATGTACTCGTTTACCGGTGAGATTGCAAACTGCCGGACTTCCCAAATAATCTGATCTTCTATTTTGCTTTCATTTAAATACTGGTCAACCGGTATCTTCTTGATCAATACCATTCTTGAGTCAAGAGAGAAAGCTGCCTCCTTGACCTGAAATCCTTGGGTTTCACAAAGACGGGTGATATCTTCTGCAAATCTGCGCGCCAAATTCTTGCCGGAAAAAACCTCGAAAGTAAACGGTCGTCGAACACGTCCATTAGCAATCTGAGTTATTTGAAACTCGTTTGAGTGTTTTTCCCCTTCGACTATGCGAAGTTGATCATAAATCAAACTTATTCCAAGTACCCCAGCATTTTCCATCTGGGTCATGTGAACCTCCGCATAAACACGCTGCTACGTGCCTGTTTCCCAACTTTTTTCCCCTTTTTCAATCTTTCCGTGGTTTTGTATATTAAGCCCCCCTACGGTTGATTTTAGAAAGTTACTTTCAACGGTTTGTACATCGGAGCTGTCAATTGGGCAATATATGTTTAGATATTTAATTACGGCAGTATCAACATGCACTAACTTATACGGTTCATAAATCGTCGGACAATTTCGCAATGAATCCAAACCGGCTTCCTTGTACTCGGGAATACGCTCCAAAACGGTCAGAAACCGATCCCTCACCGAAGAGATGGTCTTGATGATCTGTCGTCCTGCAACCTCAGCATCCCTAAGTCGCCCATCTTCAATGGCATTAATAAGGATATCCATATCCAACGTAAATTTCTTGGAATCGACAGTCAAAAAGGCTTCTTTTAGCTGAGCCACAGGCATATTGGGAAGGTTCTTTGTTTTGTCGTGAATGAATTCCACAAGTCCCGCAAGCCTGCGCGATTGCATTTTTATTTCTTGCTGAGTTTTGCCTAATGAGTCTATCATCACAGTATCTACGGCTTGGGGGATATTCGCGACTATCTGCTGCTCAATTGCTTCGAATTCATTCAGTTTGGTTACAACCGAGTCAATCCCTTCCTTAATTAAGGTATCAATATAGGTTGAATATGTGGTATCATTCCTTATGAAATCAATAACCTTGTCCAGAGTATCTGTGTATTGGTCTTTATATTTTAGGTACTGTAACTCGGCATTGAAAATGGTGCCCATCCGTTCTCGACAGACTTGCGTGTTTTTTTGCTCCTGGTTGCGCAACTTCTTTGGATAAACGATGGAAGCTACCAGCACAGCAGCCAAAATAACAATGAGCAGTTCGTAAATGATTGAACCTCTCGGTCTTTCTTCAGCCATTTTTCCTCCCTCGCAATAATTAGTTAAGATTTAATACAGTCAGGTCAATTTACCCTTACATATGGTGCAATTTTTCTGAGAGTCGCTTTTCCAATTCCCTTGACATCCAGCAACTCTTCGATACTTCTAAAGAATCCGTTCCTCGTTCTATGTTCGATTATTCTTTGCGCGAGTACGGGACCAATTCTGGGAATATTCTGAAGTTGCTCATGACTGGCTGTATTGACATCAACTAAAAATTTTTGCTTCTTATCCGTCGAATCTTCAGCTGACGAGTTGGACGCGGCTGATTCAGCACCTTCGCTTTCCGGCTTTGAATCAACGACAAAACCGGCTTGCACCTGTTCAATTTCGTCCGCCTCTGAATCATCAGCCAAAGAAGTGTTGATTTCATGGGCCTTCTTTTCAAACTCCTGGATGTAGTTTGGGACACCCTCGAGAGGATTGTCCTGGCTGAAAAACCGATGATAAACTGTAACCACACTGCCCAGCAACAACGTTGCTACCAGGAAAAGTACAATTCCTTGCTCTTGCTTCGTAAAGCCCAGCATCTTAAAGAATTGCCTCTTTCACTTTCTTGAAAATACTGCGATCGTTTTGCGGCGGTTTCATATGTTCGCTCTTAGCTAATTCTTTGATGAGTTTCTTGTCATCTGAGGACAGTTTTGTCGGCGTCCACACGATTGCCCGGACCAACTGGTCGCCCCTTCCATGACCATGAAGATGGGGAATTCCCTTGCCACGCATTCTCAAGATCTTGTGTGACTGGGTACCTGGCTGGATTTGAAGCTTGGCTTTGCCGTTGAGCGTGGGCACTTCAACTTCGTCTCCCAACGCCGCCTGATCAAAGCTTAGCGGCAAATCATACAAGATGTCATCCCCATGTCGTTCAAAATGTTTGTGTTCTTCCACCTCAATAAACATAATAACATCACCAGCAGGCCCTGCCCTCGGACCGACATTGCCTTCTGCACGAACCGTAACATAGTTACCGGTTGAAACTCCTGCAGGCAAGTCAACTGTGATAACACTGTCTCCGTGCACACGACCCTCGCCATCACATTTTTCGCAAGGATCTTTGAGGATTTTTCCCTCCCCTTTACAACGCGAACAGGTGGCAATGTTCACAAATTGTCCAAAAAGTGATTGTGAAACCTGTCGCATCTCACCTGTGCCCTGACATTGCAGGCATGTCATGTAAGCGTCGCTTGATGCGGCGCCACTGCCTTTGCAAGCATCGCAGACCATCAATTTCTTTAGCTTGATTTTCTTCTGAACGCCTGTTGCAACTTCCTCGAGTGTAATCTTTAGTTGCAGTTGCAGATCTCTGCCTCGACGCCTCTGGTCGGACCTTCTCGTGCGTCCGCCCATTCCAAAAATATCGCCAAAACCGAAACTTTCGGACATGAAGGTCCGGAGCGCGTCGCTCAAATCGAAATCGAAGCCCGCAAATCCTTCGAAGCCACCCTTCAATCCACTGTGCCCAAATCGATCATAACGCTCTCGCTTCTGAGGATCTTTTAGAACCTCGTAGGCTTCCGAAACCTCCTTGAATTTCTGCTCGGCTTCCCCTTCCTCCGGATTGCGATCCGGATGGTATTGCATGGCGAGCTTGCGATAGGCTTTCTTTATTTCCTCCTGACTCGCCTCTCTTGAGACACCTAATACTTCGTAATAATCCCGTTTATTCATAGACTCCTGTCACTTGGTTGAAATTCCCTATGATGATTCTCCACTTTCTTCCTTGCTTACGATTACTTGAGCGTGTCGCAGCACACGGTCGTGCATCGTGTACCCCTTCAGATGCTCCTCAACAACTGTCCCTGGCGGATGATCGTTCCTTTCAACTTGCATGAGTGCATCATGCAAGTCGGGATCAAAAGGTTGTCCCACAGCCTCAATCGGCTTGACTCCCTGCTTTTCCAAAACGTTGGTTAAGTTCTTGTAAATCAATTCGATTCCCTGGAAGAAACTGTCAAAGTCTCTCGACTCCTTTGCCGCCTTCATGGAGCGTTCATAATCATCCAAAATCGGCAGAAGCTGAGCAATCAACTCTGCATTCGAGCTCGCAATTAACTGGATAAACTCGTTTTCACGCCTCCTCTTATAGTTCTCAAATTCTGCCGCCTTTCTCAGCAACGTGTCTTTAAGTTCGTTTCTTTCTTTCTCGGTTTCTTCCAGTTTCTTCTCTAACTCTCTTATCTTGGCAGTTGAAGCCGTTTTTTGCGACTTGCCCTTAGTTTTTTTATGGTTAGAGCCGTGATTGCCCTTTTCTTTGTTTTGAACTTCTTCTTCTGCTTCTTTCTGTTTTGTTTCCTTTTCTTTACTGTCAACCGTCATGGTGCTTCAAATTCTCCCTTGAGTTGTGTTAGCTTGATTGTGTATCCAAGATTTGAGTTAAATATTTTCCCATGTAATCGACCAAAGACATCATTCTTGCATAGCGCATCCGCGTAGGCCCTACCACGCCCAACGTACCAGAAACATTACCTCGATGATATCTTACCGAAACAATGCTGTAGTCTCGGAACATGTCATCCTCGTTCTCTTTACCTATTCTTATGGAAATCTTATCGTCTGAAATTTCATCAAGATAATTGAGAAGCGCCTGCTTGCTTTCGATTAATTGCAAAATCTTTAATGCATATTCTCGATTAGAAAACTCGGGATTGGACAGCAAATAATTCATTCCACCGAAATGCAGGTAATTTTCGTCTTTGAAATTAAAAAGCTTCCGGGACGAGTTTACGATCGTTTGTACAACCTGGTTATGGGCAATGGAATCCCCAGACAAGCGCTCTTCAACGGAATCCAATATCTCTCGAATGGACAGTCCGGATAAACGTTCGTTAACAAACCAACACGATTTTGACAGCGAATCACTATTCACATCCGAATCCAATTCCAGCATGACTGTCCTTACAAAACCAGACTTTATCATGATTACGACCAGAACTTTCCTGTCTGCCATGGAAATCAGTTCCATTTTTTGAAACACACCCTGGTCGAATCTCGGTTCTAAAACAATAGCCAATTGACTGGAAATCTTACTCAGCACGCGTGAAGATGTGCCAAAAATTTCGTCTTCTTCCTCCGAGGCGACTCTGAGGTTATCCGCGATAACCTGGCGCTCTCTCTTTGAGAGCGTTGGAATACCCATGATGCTATCTACGTATAATCGATACCCATGATCTGTCGGAACACGGCCTGCTGACACGTGAGGCTGCTTAAGGTAGCCCCTATCCTCAAGATCATTCATGACATTTCGGATTGTCGCCGGGCTAACCCCTACCCTGTACTTCTTAGACAAGTAACGGGAGCCCACAGGCTTTGCATTGGAGACATAACTGTCAACAATGCAGTTTAAAATCAAACGTTCTCTTTGTGATAAGGTCGATGCTATCATACTCTATCAAACCGACTGTTGCAAACTTCATTATTTCGATAATATATCGACCATTTTCTTGCATAGATCATGTTAAGATAACAATTTTTGCCCTATATGTCAAGAAAAAAGGTGCTACGTAAATTTGAGTTAATTCTATCTTTACAAATAGCGTCTGACCCCAATTAGACTCCCCGTCAGACCCAGTACCACACCCAATCCCAAAAGCACGGCATAGATTTCGACATTGACGGAAATGTACCCGGGTATTTCGAATGCGGCCAGCTTTATGATTCCATATAAGAACACAGCAGAAACAATGCCACCAACGAAACCCTGTGTAATCCCCTGAATATATAGAGGCATTTTGATAAAAAGTCGGGTAGCGCCTACTAACTTCATGGTCTCGATGATCCTCTGTCTCGATAGAATTATCAAACGAATATTATTGGATACCAACATGAGAGCGCTGAGACACACGATGCCTCCTATCAATAAATCGAGGGCGATGGCAATCTTAAAGTATTTCTCCAACAGAACCAAAAATTCTCGCCGATAAACTATATCTTCCTCGCTGATTTCCGCAAGCGACCGTAAATATTGGAATACTTTTTCAGCGCCCGAGGAGTTTCGGTAATTTTCTACCAGCTTAACTCGATATGACGCCGGCAGTGGATTATACCCCAGGGTTTCAAAATAATCCTCTTGCTGATCCTCAAACAATTTCTTGAATTCGGAGGCTGCCATGTCTTTGGAAATGAACGCCACTTCTTTCACACCTTCAAAGCGCTTGATTTTTTTCTCGAGTTCTTTAATTTTGACCCCATCCAGTGAATCATCTAAGAATACCTCCAGCTCCACTCTGCTTCTTAAATTTTCAAATAATTGACCGAGATTAAACGTGACGATCAAAAAGATCCCAATCAGGATCAATGAAATGGCTACTGTGGTCATGGCCACAAAGCTCGAGAATCGAGCTCGTGTTAACCCGCCAAATCCTTCTTTTAAAAAAAACAGCAGACTTTGACTCAACTCAGTGTCCTTCCGTTCCTAATGGAAACCACTCGCTTGAAGGTGCTGTTCACCAGCTCATAATTGTGCGTTGCCATTAAAACAGCGGTGCCTCGCGCATTGAGCTTATCCAGTATGTTCATGATTTCCACCGCGGTCTTTGGATCCAGGTTCCCGGTCGGTTCGTCGGCCAAGAGAACAAAAGGCTCGTTGACAATCGCCCGAGCAATGGCTACCCTTTGCTGCTCCCCGCCGGAAAGCTCCGTCGTCATTTTTCGGCTTTTGTGGCTCAGGCCAACTTCTGCCAAAGCTCGCAGCGTTTTTCTCTTGATATCTTTGAGTCGGGCTCCGGTGACCCGCAAAGCAAACGCCACGTTCTCAAACACGTCTCTATCTTCTAAGAGCTTGAAATCCTGAAAAATAATACCGATTTTTCTCCGTAAATGAGGAATCTCTTTGTTGCGGACGTGCATCGAGTTATATTTGTCGACAACCACATATCCCTCTGTGGGAAATTCTTCCATGTAGATAATTTTCAAAACCGAACTCTTGCCGGCTCCGGTCGGACCGACTAAATAAACAAACTCCCCATTTCGGACTTCCAAATTAATATGATCCAGGCCATCTCCATTGGGGTACGTCATTTTCACATTATGAATTTTTATCATCGGCTTTATTTGAGCGCTAAATCCTTTTTAACACAAAATGAACGCGGTCTGAGCTCTCTGAACCCTTTCTGAGTGAAAATCCATCGTACACGCCCACAACCTCAAAACACGCATGGGGAATTAGTTTCATTATTTCATTAATTTTGAAGATTCTTTGCACATGTCTTTCTTCATAGCAAACATTCTTCTGTGAGTTCCACTGAATCAAAAATTTATTGACCTGAATTCTCTTATGGGCAAGAAAGTGAGATCTTCTTATGTATTGAAAGTCTGCTCTGCCTTCATTTTCGTGGTAACGTCGAAAATTTCTTTTCGAGTTTCTCAATGTACACAAGTCAAAAACAAACACGCCGCCCTGACATAAAACCTCAGATGTACGCTGCAACGTGGACAGAACCCCATCTTCATCCATACAATAATTAATGCTGTCGTACGTACAAACAGCGGCCTGAAAGGGTCTGGCCACATGAAATTGCTTCATGGAGCCGCACCAAAGAGGAACCCGTAAGCTCTTCTCTTGCATTTTTGTTCTCGCCATCTTAAGCATTGCCTCAGATTCATCGAGTCCGGCAACCTGATAATCCAATTCATGTAGTTTTAGCATCAAGCTGCCCGTTCCGCAGGCAATATCTACCACGTCGTGTACAGGCACGTCGGCTTTTGTGAACAATTTGCTAAGATAAGAGGCCCAGCGAGGATAATTCACATGCCGCATCACATAGTCATAAATGTATGCGAGCTGCGAATAGGGCTCGACCACCTTCCGTTTAAGTAGCCAGCTTGACTGCAAGTTTGATGGCCTCCTCCATACTCATAGAGTTCGCTCGGCCCTTGCCTGCAATGTCAAAGGCAGTGCCGTGATCTGGAGACGTGCGGATAATTGGTAAGCCTGCTGTGTAGTTCACCCCGCGACCAAATGATCTCATTTTCAGAGGAATCAGACCCTGATCATGATACATGGCTAGATAAGCGTCCGCTTGAATTGTCTCGCATCGAGCGAACATCGTGTCCGCCGGATAAGGCCCTGCCACGTTCACGCCTCTGCGGTTGGCCGTATCGATAGCCGGAACTATGATGTCTGGCTCTTCATTTCCCAGGAGGCCTCCTTCGCCTGCATGAGGATTTAATCCCGTTACTGCAATCCTGGGATTAGGGATTCTAAATCGCTGGCGCAAGTCCTTATCTAAGACCTCAATCTTGTTCAGGATAAGCAATTCATTCAAGCGCTTGGGGACTTCGGATAAGGCACAATGAGTCGTCACCAGGCCGACTCGAAAGTTGTCGCTCAGCAAAACCATGACTATCTCATCTGTTTTTGTAGCCGCTGCAAGAAATTCGCTTTGGCCGGGAAAGTCGTAACCGGCCAGATGAAATGCTTCCTTTGAAATAGATCCGGTCACGATGGCCTCGACTTTTGCTTCCATTGCCAAACGAACGGCCAGCTCCAGAGCCTTTCCGGCAATCTTGCCTGCCATCCCACTGATTTGGCCGGCTTGCGGCGAAAAGTCTGCGTCAAATCCTGTGTCAAGTATGTTCACTCGATCTTCAAAGAACGTAATCTCGTCGATTGAAGAGTTGACACTCAGTTCCCGATCCAACTGCAGTAAGTTCAGATGTTCCTCAATGACATGAGTCGGGCCAATGACAATTGGTCGGCACGCTTTCGTCAACTCCGCTTTAAACAAAGCCTTCAGAACAACTTCCGGTCCAATGCCATTCGGATCGCCAATCGTGACTGCAATTAAGGGTCGGTCTGTCATCTAGTTCAACTTGGCTTTTGAGCAAACAGAAATGTCCGGACGCCTTCTCTGACAAGTCTGCTGAAAAATCCATCGAGGTGGAGTGCGACACAAAGTTTATAAATCAGCAAGCTCCATTCTTGGAATACCGCGCCATTCATCTGTTCAAGTCGCTCGCTTTTGACGGTATGGCGGTTGATTCTGTCAAAAATGTGATAGAAGAAAACCGGTATTCGAGTTGCGTACTTGACTTCTTTTTCAAAAGTTCCTGACTTCAAAACCCGAAACCCAACGGTTTCAGCCATGCTTTTTAACTCATCGGGCCGAAAGGCAGTGTGAAAGTAACGATCTCCATTCACCCCCTGCACGCCGTATTGCTCCATGATACCAACTTCCGTCCAGGTCGGTTTTCTGCCTCTGTAATTTGGCGTTGTAATCAAAATACTGCCACCATGATTGAGTACGCGAAAGCACTCTGCAAGCACTCGCCGGGCATCAGGAACATGCTCGATGACCTCAGTGCAAAGGATCGAATCGATTGAGCCGGATTGCAGACACAGGTTTTGCGCGTCACATTGCATGAAACAGGCGTTGGGTACTCGCCGTTTCGCAAACGAAAGCACCGATTGCGCGAGATCCATCCCAATGGGCTTGCCCTTTTCGTAACCAGCGAGATAGGCCCCGCGATTGCATCCCAGGTCTAACAATCGTCCATGAAACGTCTGCAAATATGAGCACACAAACTTCCATCGGACACGACCTCGAAGGGAGGAGTAGACCAGCTCTTCCTCCGGGTAGAGCCGTCCTACTGATTCGTAAAATTCCCGGAAATTCTCCTTCTTTTTGATGTCAGGAGTAGTAAGCTTCAATTAGCGAGTAACTCTGGTTTAACTGAGGTAGGAGTGTCCATTTGCTTTCCAAAAAAATAACCACGAAAAGCCAATTTCTTGCATTATGAG
>JABAHS010002607.1_pt5 | contig 12920 bp, 10 predicted proteins | sample 7062111 | NCBI WGS metagenome assembly JABAHS01 (sample SAMN14534600, study PRJNA622989) | marine sediment metagenome | biome: marine biome [ENVO:00000428]; feature: marine pelagic biome [ENVO:01000023]; material: deep marine sediment [ENVO:00002113]; isolation source: pool of 4 deep marine... | reverse complement strand
AGAAACTCGTTCACCAGTGCATTGAGCCTTTCTGCTTCCCGCATGGTGATGTCCATCAGTCGCTGCTGCATCGGTCCGAAATCCACCTCGTCCCTGAGCATCTGTATGGAGCCGCTCAGTGAAGCGAGGGGATTCTTGATCTCGTGGGCAATACCAGCTGCAAGTTCACCCGCCACTGCCAAACGGTCCATCCGTCGCACCTGATCCTGCATCTGACGAAATTCAGTGAGATCCTGAAATATCAAGATCAATCCTATTTCGTCGCCCCCTGGATCCTTTAGAGTCGATTGGGAGAACCCTAAATGGAGCTTAATCCCATCTCGTCGATCAAAATCAATGTCTATCGCTTTTTGCGGTTGAGGCATGTCAGCATTGCCGCTCTCTTTATCACTAATACTCAAATAGGGTACAATTTTGGGGAAAATATCACCAATATGAACCCCCTCTAGATCCCTATAGTTGAAGCCAGAAATCTGCTCTGCTGCCGGGTTAATATATGAAATCTCGAGTTGATTGTTCAGAGTCATAAGTCCAGTATTGATACTTTGAACAATATTGCGGTTTAGCAATTCAAGTTGATCCAGGTCGTATTGTTTTGCTTTTAGTTTGACGCTACTGCGGCGAAGCTCCTCAGCCAGATAACTGCTCAAGAAAGCCACCAGATAAAAGGCGGCAATGTTCATCAGCAGAGTATAGAAGTAGTAGCCAATGGTGTAGGTCATCAGCTCGGAAGCGCGGGTGTAATATGGATGAATAATGCCGAAATATTGGAGGTCCAACAAGGAGCCGTAACCTATACTACTAGCCGAGGCTATGAGGAGGCCTCCACGACGGTAGAGCATGATGGCAGCATTGATTATTGTGAGTATGTACATGAACGAAAAAATGCTCTCGATGCCTCCGGTGACATAGATCAATGCCGTCACGAAAAGTACATCGAAAACGAGCTGTACATAGGCAAAAAGAATGTATTTCTTGATGCGGTCCAGCAACAGGGCATAGCAAAGAGTCAGAAAGTAGATGACACCGGTGAGAATGTACAATGATGCAAGTGAGGTATTGGAGAAGGAGGGGTAAGCCCTGGCCTGTACAACAACCGTGGCAACAAGGAGAAAGGTGGCAAAAAGCAGCCTGAGGACCATGAGCCACTTTATTCTCCCGAGAAGCTCCTCGTTGCGCTCTGTTGAATCTTGTTCCAACTCAGACATGGTTGATCAGCCACCCATGGCTCCGGCCATCTGAAATATGGGAAGATACATGGAAACCACCAGACCACCTATGGTACCTCCCAGAAAAACCATCATAAACGGCTCGAGCATAGCGGTAAGAGCATCAACGGCTGCATCAACTTCGTCATCATAGAAATCGGCAATTTTGCCCAACATGGTATCCAAGGCACCAGTGGCTTCACCCACCGAGATCATCTGTACAACCATGGACGGGAAAACCTCGCTGTCGGCCAAGGGCTCGGCAATGGTCCGACCCTCACTGATGCTTTGTCTGGTTTCTCGGATTGCCTCCTCGATGGTCATATTACCAGCAGTAGCTGCTACAATTTCCAAGCTATCCAGGATTGGGACACCACTGCTGATCATAGTGCCCAGAGTACGGGTGAATTTAGCCACAGCTACCTTGCGAATGAGCATGCCGAAAACGGGAACCTGGAGGACCAGCTTGTCCACCATAGCTCGGCCTTTTTCAGTCTTATAGAATCGCCTGAAAGCAAAGACGAGGAGGACGAATCCGACAATGATGTAGAGGATATAGCTCTTGACGAAATGACTCATCGCTACCACTATCTGGGTGGGAACAGGGAGTGCTTTACCGAAGTCGGCGAACATTGACTGGAACACCGGGATCACAAAAATAAGGATGACCGCCACCACCAGAACGGCAATAACCATAACCACGATGGGGTAGGTCATGGCTCCTTTGACCTTTTTTTTCAATTTGGCAGCCTTCTCGATGTAAGCCGCCAGTCGATTCAAGATGATATCCAGAATACCACCGATCTCGCCCGCGGCCACAAGGTTAACAAAAAGATCGTCAAAGACCTCAGGATGCTGTTTCAAAGCGTCAGCAAAGGTGGATCCTTCCTCAACATCCTCTTTAATGTTCTTCAATATCCTTTTAAACGTCTTATTTTCTTGCTGGCTGAAAAGAATCTCCAGACATTGAACCAACGGCAGACCCGCGTCAATCATGGTCGCAAACTGGCGGGTCATAACCACGATGTCCTTTTCGGTCACCTTGGGCTGGAGAAACTTGACGTTTTCAAAGAGGTCTTTGGGTTTTGGTTTGATCTTGGTGGGCTCAATACCCTGACGTCTTAGGGTGAGGCGAACGAAATTCTCGCTATCTGCTTCCATCTCACCCTTCTTCTTTTTTCCCTTACGATTGACCCCTTTCCATATATAATCTGGCATGGTCGCTCCTTTGTTAATCTAGTAGGCGTTAATGTTACGGGTGGTTACATCCTCCCAGCCTAATCACCATGACCACGATTGTTTCTTCATCCCAGCGCGTCATGCTTTGCTTTTGCCATGCTGCCTATAGTTGCCAGCTGATGAAAATACGGCACGCTAATCTTTCACCGAGCAGCGGACCACTTCCTCTACGGTGGTAATTCCATCTTTCAATTTATTTATGCCTGACTGCCTAAGGGTCAGCATACCCAACCGCATCGCTTCACGTTTGATCTCGGTGCTGGAAGCTCCTACCAGAACCAACTCCTTGAGCTCTTCGTACAGCGGCATAACCTCGTAGAGGGCGATGCGGCCTTTATACCCTGTTTGGCTGCAGGTGGGGCAACCGGTACCATGGTGGCACTTGAAGCTACCCACCTCTTCGTCAGGAACTCCCAAATCCAGCAACGTCTCCTTGGGAATTTCCAACTCCTCTTTGCAATCCTCACAGATTCGGCGGGACAGTCGCTGAGCGAGAATCAGATTGACAGACGAGGAAACCAGAAAGGGTTCCACCCCCATATTGAGCAAACGGTTGACCGTACTCGGTGCGTCATTGGTATGAAGGGTGCTCAAAACCATATGGCCCGTAAGCGCCGCTTTGATCGAGATTTCCGCGGTCTCGAAATCACGGACCTCGCCCACCATAATTATGTCTGGGTCCTGACGCAGAAATGAGCGCAGGGCCGATGCAAAGGTAAGTCCAATGGCTTCATGGATCTGCACCTGGTTGATCCCGCCCAGGTTGAACTCCACGGGATCCTCAGCAGTTGAGATATTTTCTGTGGCTTTGTTTAATTCTGAAAGAGCACTGTAAAGAGTGGTGGTCTTGCCGCTTCCAGTTGGCCCGGTTACCAGTACCATCCCAAAAGGCTTGTAGATCGCATCTTTAAAATCCTCTAGCTGCTTTTCCTCAAAGCCCAACTTGGTCATGTCCAGTTGGAGATTGGATTTGTCCAGAAGTCTGAGCACTATCTTCTCCCCAAACAGGGTTGGTAGCACAGACACACGAAAATCCATCTCCTTGCCCTTGGTCTTGAGTTTAATCCGACCATCTTGAGGCAGGCGGCGTTCTGCAATATCAAGCCTGGACATGATCTTGATCCGTGAGAGAAGTGCATTTCTCAGCTTCATCGGCGGCTTCATTACTTCGTAGAGGACTCCATCAATACGGTAGCGTACCCGAAAACTTTTTTCATAGGGTTCAATGTGGATGTCACTGGCCATCTTCTTGATGGCATCCACCAGAATCAGATTGACCAGCTTTACCACTGGCGCCTGCTCGGCCGCGCTCTCCAATTCCCCGAGATCTAAGTCTTCAGAAGACTCGACCACATCTACGCCTTCTTCATCGAACTCACTCATAACATCTTCCAGAGAAGCACCAGCATCGTAGAACCTGTCCATGGCCGACTTGATGGAACTCTCTGTTGCTACGGTAACACGGATGTTTTTCCGGGTGAGAAATTTAATGTCATCAATGATAAATATATTAGAGGGATCTACCATGGCTATGGTTAGCGTCTGCCCCTCCAGGGAGATAGGAACGATCTTATACTTCTGGACGATGTTCCCAGGTATCATCTCGATCACGTCAGAATCAACGTCCAGTTTGGAAGGATCGGTGGAGGGCACGCCGAATTGCTTGCTCAAGAACTCCATGAGCTCGGCCTCTTCGATATACCCCATCTTCACGAGGTTGCTTCCCAGCATGCCCCCGTTGGCCTTTTGCTCTTGGAGTGCGCTATCCAGCTGTTCGGGTGTGATCAAACCCTCGCGCACCAAGAAATTGCCCAGCTTTTGAGCCATTTAAGGACCTTACCTCCCTTAGTCCGGATATTTCATGAACGGGCTGCTTCAACCGCGAAACCGGGAACCCGCTTTGCGGGACTGAGCGGATCGCAGCGAGCGCACATTATATGACCGTCCTTCTCTGCAAGCCGGAAGCTTGGCGTCCTCGCCTGTCAGGCTTTACACGGTACTGTTCAAGCGCGCTGTTCGCTCCGCCCCCCTGTAATGACCCGGCACGCGGCGCAAGCGGTTGCGCTGTGCGTGGCATACCCTTCTCCATAATCTCGAGAGGGTGATTTGTGCAATATCCGGGCTAACAGGATTTCTTTATCCTGGTTTCGGGGTATTTATGCAAAATACAGACCAAGGGCCTTGAGGCCCATCCAACCCAGCAACCACAGCAATCCACTATGGGGAATGTAAGTTAGTATCGAAAATCACTAATGATAATTTAAACTTAGGAAAACAACTTTTCTTTGTCAAGGCAAATTTCTTTGCACTGATATGTGGCCTTCTCGTGTTACGGTACACTTTTTGATTCACCGCATCGGCACGTTTCGTACTTGAATTCGTTCACTCCGTGCAGTCACCCTAAGACACCAGCAGTCAATTGCTCGCTCAGTGCTTCAATTGACACATCTAATGACACCTACACGATATTTTGGGGTTCAGAGTGTCAGCCCGGAACTTTGGATCTTATTGATCTGGCTCTTGCCTCAATACCGAACCTCCAGCAAGCAGAGGCCCCGAGCCGGTGCTGTCATTCCCGCTTGTTTTCGGTCGCAGGCGGCCACAATCGCAGCAAACTCTTCAGCTGTGAGTTTTCCCCGTCCCACCTCCACCAAGGTACCAACTATGTTGCGCACCATGTATCTGAGGAAGCCGTTTGCCTCGATGGTGATGGCCCGAATATTTTCTCCGACCGGGGCGATACCGGTGGACAGAACTATCCTCTCACTGCTCCGAACAGTGCTCCCCGTTGCCCGGAATGACGAAAAATCATGTCTTCCTTCGAGGAGTTTCAGACATCGCTCCATGGAATCCCATCCCAGTGGTTGACCAATATACCAACCGTACTGCCTCCCCAAGGCCGGTGGCATCGGTCCGTTATAAATCCGGTATTCATAGACCTTGCTGCGTGCATGGAAGCGAGCATGAAACCGATTAGATACCAGCGTCAAGTCCAGGGCAACAATGTCATCCGGAAGCAGGCCATTTAAACCGCGTCGCAGTCTCTCCGGGGAAATTCTGGTTTCACTGAAGAAGTTGGCTACTTGGCCCCTGGCGTGGACACCAGCATCCGTTCTACCCGCACCTGTCAATCGAACCGGAGCCTGGGTCATAATCGCCAGACGTGTTTCCACGACCTCTTGGATGGTCAGCACACCCCTCTGGCGCTGCCAGCCATGGTAGTTGGAGCCGTCATATTCGAGGACGAGTTTGTAATTTTTTTTGGTCCCCTTTGTCGAATCCCTATCTGTCATTGGCTCTTTTAGTGCGCCGTGCCCACCCTACGTTCTTGGCGCTCCGCGTAAAAATCCGAAATTCGAAACACGAAATCCGAAACAAATTCGAATGACCAAAACTTAAAAAGCAGAATACTCGTACGGCAGTCTTTGTTTTGAACATTGGAAAATTCGAAACTGGGGCCCCGCCCGAAGGGTGGGGAGTCCGAAGGACAATTTTGGATTTGTTTCGATATTCAATATTCGATATTCGGATTTTAAATGTACTGTAATTACCTCCTGGCATCCAACTGTGTTGCATAGTTTTTAGTATCTGCCCACATCTCTCAGTGATAAAGTTTACGGTTGCCAAACCCTGAGTCTAAGGCCTTCATCCTCATCAAAACCAAACATCAGGTTCATGTTGCAGATGGCCTGGCCAGAGGCGCCCCTGGTCAAATTGTCGATGGCAGAGATAGCGATGATTCTACCGGTACGAGGCTCCAGCCGCCAACCGATATCACAGTAGTTGGTTCCCCGGACGTGTAGGGTAGAGGGCAGTTGCCCGGGATTCAAAATCCTGACAAAAGGGGCGTTCCCATAAGCTTTCTGGTAAAAACCCTCGATCTCTTCGTCGTTCACCCTTCCTGAAAGGTTCGCATAAAGAGTGGTCAAGATCCCCCTCGACAGAGGAAGCAGATGTGGGGTAAACACCACCTTGATGGCTCTTCCCACAAGGCTGCTGAGTTCTTGCTCGATTTCTGGAGTGTGGCGGTGCTCCCCAACTTTATAGGCTGAGAATCCCTCATTGGTCTCACAAAAGTGAGTGGTGAGGGTAGGTGTCCTACCAGCACCGCTAACTCCTGATTTACAATCGGCTATCAGGCTGTCCGAGTCTAGAACTTCAGCGGCCATCAGTGGTGCAGCCGCCAATATAACGCCGGTGGGATAGCAGCCTGGATTGCCAACCAAACGGGCAGATCGTATTTGATCGCCATGAAGCTCTGGTAGGCCATATACCGCTGCGTCCAGGAGATCTGTGGCTGTATGTTTCTGATACCACTGTTCGTAAACTGCCGCATCACGGAAACGAAAATCGGCACTCAGGTCCACTACCCGCTTGCCGGCTCGCACCAATGGAGCTACCACCTCCATGGCCGTCTTGTGCGGTAAGGCAACAAACACGCAGTCGGCTTTTGCCACCAGGCTCTCGAGGTCCAGTGGTTCGCATACAAGAGAACTCACCCCTCTCAGTGCTGGAAACACCTCATCGATGCGCTGTCCTGCATAGGACTGGGAGGTGATGGCAATCAGTTCTACTTTCGGGTGTTGCTGAAGGAGTGCAACAAGCTCAAAGCCAGTGTACCCCGTGCTCCCAACCACCGCCACACGTACTTTCACAGCTACCCCCTATCCCGGATATTCCACGAATCGCCTGCTGCGACCGCGAAACTGGGAACCCGCTTGTCTCAGATGCCGCTTACGGTGCTGGACTCCGACCAGATCGAAAGACAGATTCTGAGATAAGGTTCAAAACGTGGTTTCGGATGCTAAAAAAAAAGGAGGGCCGAGCCCTCCTCCCAAATCCCGTAGAATACAAGCCTATCGTTTAGAGTATTGGAACCTTTTCCTGGCACCCGGCTGGCCGTATTTTTTCCGTTCTTTAACTCGCGAGTCGCGCGTGAGGAAGCCTGACTTCTTGAGGAGGGGGCGAAAATCAGGATTAACTGCTAGAAGTGCCCTGGAAATACCGTGTTTGATCGCGCCTGCTTGACCCGAGATGCCACCACCTCGTACATTCACATAAATGTCGAATTTTCCTAGTGTCTCTGTCAATTCCAGAGGCTGGCGGATAATCATCTTAGCGGTTTCCCGTTTGAGATAGTCATCAATGGATCGTTTGTTTATGGTTACCTTACCCTCGCCAGGCATCAGCCAGACGCGGGCTACGGATGTCTTTCTTCTGCCAGTGGCGTAATAGCGTTCTTCGCTCATTAACTAGCTCCTGTTCTCAGTACGGTAACTCCAGTGGCTGTGGTTGTTGGGCTTCATGGGGATGGTCGGGCCCGGCATAAACTTTGAGCTTTTTGTAAAGCTTCCGGCCCAGACGATTCTTGGGCAACATACCCCATACTGCGAAGCGCACCAGATCTTCGGGTCTCTCTTCTCTCAGTTTCCGGGCAGTAATCGACTTGAGACCTCCCATGTAACCCGTATGGCGATGGTATGTCTTTTGCTGCCACTTCCTACCGGTCAATTTAACCTTCTCAGCATTGACAACGATAACGAAATCCCCGGTATCGGCATGAGGGGTAAAGGTCGGCTGGTGTTTTCCTCGCAATCTGCTTGCTACTTGACTGGCCAGTCGACCGAGGGTTAAATCGGTGGCATCCACCAGATACCAGCGGCGATTTTCGGGAACAGTCTTGGCACTCACTGTCTTCATGATTCGGCTCCAGAAAGGCTACGTCAGAAACGTTGCTTATAACCATGGTGGATACTACTTGTCAAGTAAAACCAGCACGATTTGATGAAAAATATAAACCTATCACCCACGTCCTAATCGCTGGAGCTGTATGTCTGGTATTCCAGCTCCCCAACTCCATAAAGGCTAATACCCAGGGCAACTCTGCGTTCGTCAGCGCCTGGATCATCAACGTAACTCACAGATATCCCCCAGCATTGCCGTTGTATCATTATATTATACTCGGACTTGATATTTCTCGTCCGCTTTAAGTCGTAGTCACTTCGCATGTTGAAGGAGATCCCCTCCCACAGATTCAGGTGAAGCTGTGTCCCGATCTCGTCCACTACGGTATTGTCATCGTCGTCGAGCTGACGCCGGTAGTCAACACTCAGGTTGTCGCCCCGCTGATTCCAGAGATGTGCCAATAATTCATGGCTTTTGAAGTCTGTATCGTAGGGCGAAAACTGATTCTTGTAAGTAAATCTCACGTAGCGTTTGGGGGTGAAGTCGAGTTGGGTGAAAACGTTAGAAAATGGCCGATCTCGACTAGTGCTGGTGTCTTCCACTCCGCCGTCGGGCTGACTGATGTCGTAGAACTGGCTGAACTCTAGCCTGGCAAAGTCATGGTATTCCACCTCTCCTGGGGCGTGATCGAACCTGGCATTGAAGAAATTGACCAGGCCGTAGGTGATACGATTCCTGCTGTTAACCCGATCCGTACTGTCAAATGAAGGAAGCTTGTTCTGACTCACCTCCGGCCTGTATTCGTAAAGGATCTGCGGCCTCACTGTATGTCTGGTCTTGCTCCAGGTGTCACCACCCATTTTAAAGATCCCAACGATCTCGGTGGCGGCATCCACTCCAGTCTCATAAAGAGTCCTGTTGTGAAAGGTCTTCTCTCGCACCCGACTGTTTATAGGTTCGTCATAATGCTCTATCAGGTAAGCGGTCTCCAGGAGACCGACAAAGGGTTCAACCTCCAGGTAACCACCTCGGCGCAGTGGTAAAGACAACCGCGGATCTAAGTTCACCCTGTGGCCTCGGGTGCCCTCCGGCCTCCAGTAGTTCACGTAGATTCCATTTCCTTGCCAGAAAAAGGGCCCTCCCAGCAAGGGTTGTTTAGAAGCACTGTATGTCGCCAGGGGAAGCTGTTGCAGGGTGGTTTCGTTTTGATCGTCATTGAGGTTTTGATAGTAATGGAGTTCGAAATTGGCGGCCTGTGCGGCCCAGGTCTTATTCAGCAGGAGATTTGACTGCCGGGTGGTAATGGTGTCATCATTTATGAGCCCCCGGCCGAAAGTCTTGCGGAAAACCCGATCAGACTCAGTCCAACTACTAAACCCTGAAGTGAACGTCTGCAGGTAATCGGGATCACTAACAAGATCGAGATCAAGATTTCCTTGGATACCATGGGGGAGAGCAATATCCTGTTTGGATCGCCACCACCAGCGATCCTTGGTTACCCGTTTGAGGCCCGGTAGATCAAAGAAATTTTGGTCCTCCAGCTCATCTCTATCCTCCTGGTCACGGAGATAATCGAAACGAAGCACCCCTTTACTCTTCTTGCTGGCAGCATAGCGAAATTCAGGGCCCATCATCAGGCCGCGCTTGCTCATATAGTGCGAGTATATGGTGGCATCTGTGCTTCTGGAGATGGCCCAGAAAAACGGAAGATCCACATCCCAGCCCAACCGGTCACCTTTCCCCAGTCGGGGCGGTAACAAGCCCGTTTGTCTCTTCGTCTTGGCGGGAAACACCAGATACGGAGTGTAAAGCACAGGGACAGATCTTACATGAAACCGGGTATGTCTTGCAAAACCGTAGCCCTCCAAAGTAACGCGCAGGTCACGGGTCCGGAAATGCCAGCTGGGACGGTCCCCATCACAAGTAGTGAATCTGGCCCGCTCCACATGATAGGTCTGTGGACCCAGTTTTTCGATAATTGCACCACTAAAGTGAAAATTACCTTTGGCCAGGAAACCTCTGCCGGACTCAATGATGCCTGTCTGCTCTTCCAGATCCAGAAATGCCTTCTCCCCTTCCAGCCAGTCATCGCCTTGCTCGATTCGAACGTCACCTTCAAGAATAGCCTCACGAGTCAGTGCGTCCAAACGCATCTCATCGGCGGTAATCACCCTGCCCGGGGCGTGCAGGGTAACATTCCCCCTCGCCCTATAGATATTCTGGCGNNNNGGTGTAGCGAAGGACTTCCCAACGCTCTCCTGGGATCCCGCGGGTAAGTCAGGAAAGAATAAGAATGATACCAATAGGCAAAGCCCAACGATTCTTGCAGTCTTTCTCATAGCCTACCCTGTGAGGATGGGTATTTCAGCACGAACGTAGTGGCAGAACGAGCCCCGTTATTTCACTGGGTTTGCCCTGTTCTTTTCTTCCTGGATCTCCTTGACCTCACCGATAAAGTAGAGCGAGCCAGTCACCAGTACCAGATCTTCGGAAGTGGCCAACCCCATGGCCCTTTCAAGCGCTTCTCCAACAGGTCTTATCAGCTCGGTTCGCTCGGCAAATTCCCCTGCCACTGCCTGGAGTACCTCAGGCTCTGCTGCCCTTTCATATGTGGGCCGGGTGAGAATAATACGCTCAGCCAAGGGGGCCAATTTGAGAAACATACCGCGAAAATCCTTGTCTGCCATAATCCCCAGCACTACGATGAGCCTTCTATAGGTATACTGTTCCTGCAAGGTCTGGCGGAGAGCCACTATACCGGCGTAGTTGTGGGCTCCATCCAAAAGAACTGGTGGCTTCATATCAAGCAATTCCAGTCTTCCGGGCCAGCGGGTCTTGATCAACCCTTCTTTGATCTGATCTTCGTCCAGCTTATAGTAGCCCCATCGCTCCAGAACCTCAAGACCCCCCAAGGCAGTGGCAGCATTCACCACCTGGTGGCGACCAGCAAGGGGTAAATGGAGATTTTCCAGTCGCCATCCCAAGCCGCTGTAGGAAAAGAGCTGTTTACCCAGAGTCCGAATTTTGATCTGTCGGCCAATACGATAACAGGGCGCATGGAGGGCAGAACACCTGGTTTTAATAACCGCGAGGGCCACTGGCTGCTTTACTGCGGTAACCAGTGGTACTTGCTTCTTAATAATCCCCGCTTTCTCCCGGGCGATTCGACTCAGGGTGGAGCCGAGAAACTCCTGATGGTCGAACGATACGTTGTTGATGATTGTGAGATGTGGTTGGACCACGTTGGTGGCATCAAGGCGCCCTCCCATGCCCACTTCCAAGATAGCCCAATCCACCCCTTTTTGCGCAAAAAGGCTAAGTGCCATGGCAGTGGTCATCTCAAAAAAGGTGGGCGGCTCGCGTTCATCCACCACGGCCCTCACTGCCGTAAAGACGTCCATAATCTCCTCGTCCCCAATATCCTGCTCGTTTAACCGAAAGCGCTCATTGAATCTGACCAGATGAGGCGAGGTATATAAGCCAACCGTGAAGCCTGCCCTCACCAGAATAGCGGAGAGCATGGCTGCAGTGGACCCTTTACCGTTGGTACCGGCAATGTGGATTGTCTTCAACCCTGCCTGGGGATTGCCGATCCTGTTTAACAACCTGCTGGTACTGGAAAGGCCGAACTTGATGCCATATTTCTGCAGGTCGTAGAGGTAGCTCAGAGTCTGATCGTAGTCTTGTCCACCCACTTTACGNNGAGCCGACGCGCTCCAAAGGCGCATAGTCGAGATGGAGCAATCTGGTACGTCCATCCTCAAACCGAATCCGCACTTTCAGACTGTCAGGAACAGCAACAACCTTTCCCCTGCCAAAAAATGGGTGCCGCACCGCATCTCCGGGGCTGAGGCTCGCTTCTTGCTGCGACTTAGTTTCAGAATCTGCTCCACGAGTGAATGCTGCTTCGTCTCCATCATGATAATATCTCCCAGGAGGGAGCTGTTCCAGAAATAACGAAAGGGGGACAGATCGAAAACCTGTCCCGCGATCAAAAACTGTGTATGGACTGCAGAGATACAGAAACTCCTTGGTTCTCGTAACTGCAACATAAACGAGTCGCCGCTCCTCTTCCAGCACCTCATCGTCAGCGTAGGCTTGGCTGGGAGGCAAGCGCCCTTCCACAGCTGAAATTAAAAATACCGCTCGCCACTCCAGTCCCTTCGCCGAATGGATGGTAGAGAGCACCAAGTGGTCCCTGGCTGAGTCTGCATAGTCTTGTGGTACGTTGGCACTGGGTGGTTCCAAGGCAACATCTGCTAAGAATTCTGTCAGTCTATCGTACTTCGAGGTCCAGTCCTGCAGATAATCCAGCTCCCGAAGTCTTTTGGGATAGTCGTCGAACTTGGTCAGTAAGATGGGCTCATAGTAGCTACGCACCGCCCGCACTTGTTGACTTACGTTAAGACCCGGCTTGGAAAGCTCTTCAAAGAGATCCACCAGACGGTGAAGACCGTGTTTTGCCGGAAGTTTTTTGGCGTACAAAGCCAATCTCCTTACGCTCTGCTTGTTCTGGCCAAGATAGTTGAGGATTTCCTGACTGCGTTTGCTTCCCACTTGGTTAACCAGGAGGAGCAGTCGATTCCAGCTGATTCGATCTCGGGGGTTTTTCCAGGCTCGTAAGTGGGCTAATACATCTTTGACATGAGCCGATTCAATGAACTTGAACCCACCATACTTGACAAAAGGTATACCGAGCCTGGTCAGGGCGACCTCCAGATCAAATGAATGGTAACTTGCCCTGAAGAGCACCGCCATCTCCCGCAAAGGTATCCCTTGATGCTGCAA
>JABAHS010017354.1_pt1 | contig 12927 bp, 12 predicted proteins | sample 7062111 | NCBI WGS metagenome assembly JABAHS01 (sample SAMN14534600, study PRJNA622989) | marine sediment metagenome | biome: marine biome [ENVO:00000428]; feature: marine pelagic biome [ENVO:01000023]; material: deep marine sediment [ENVO:00002113]; isolation source: pool of 4 deep marine... | reverse complement strand
TATTTGACCAGATCGACGTCGCACCGGGCTATGCAGCGTACTGAATTCTCGATCACACTCGCGACTCCAACCCGATGGTTTTAAAAAGGGTTTTCGGATTTTCCGCGATATCCCGGCAGAGGTGCAGATGAGCAGCAGACCGCGACGTAAACGGGGCGCTGGCCGGGAGGCCAAGCGCGCGGCGCGGCAGCAGCCGAGCGCCGAGCNNCGACGAGGAAGCCCTGCAACTTATCGAGCACAACGCGGACACGGTGCTCGAAGAGATCGGCATCGAGTTTCGCGAGTTCCCGCGCGCGCTGGAGCTGTGGCGCGAGGCGGGCGCGGACGTCGATGGGGAGCGCGTGCGCATGCCGCGGGGACTTTGCCGCTCGATCGTGCAGGCGTCGGCACCGCGCGAATTCACGCAGCACGCCCGTAACCCCGCCCGCAGTGTCAGGATCGGCGGAGATCGCACCGTGCTGGTGCCGGCTTACGGCTCGCCCTTCGTGCGCGACCTGGACCAGGGCCGGCGCTACGCGACCATCGAGGACTTCCGCAACTTCGTGAAGCTCGCCTACATGAGCCCGGGTCTGCACCATTCCGGCGGCACGGTCTGCGAGCCCGTCGATCTGCCGGTGAACAAGCGCCACTTCGATATGGTTTACAGCCATATCAAATACAGCGACAAGCCGTTCATGGGATCGGTCACGCATCCCGAGCGAGCCCGGGACACGCTCGAAATGGCAAAGCTCGTGTTCGGCGAGGAGTTCGTCGGCCAGAACACCGTGGTGACGAGCCTCATCAATGCCAATTCGCCGCTCACGTTCGACGACACCATGCTCGGCGCGGCAACGGTCTATGCCGAGCACAACCAGGCGACAGTCATTTCGCCGTTCCTGCTGGCGGGCGCGATGTCGCCGGTCACCGTTGCCGGCACGGTCACCCAGATTCTTGCCGAGGCGCTGGCCGGCATGGCCTACGTGCAACTCGTAAGGCCCGGGGCGCCCGTCGTGTTCGGTACGTTTGCGGCGGCAGTCTCGATGCAGTCGGGCGCGCCGACGTTCGGTACCCCGGAGCCCAGCCTGATCCTCTATGCGACGGCGGCGCTAGCGCGGCGCCTCGGGGTACCATTCAGGAGCGGAGGTGGCCTGTGTGCGTCGAAGATCCCGGATGCCCAGGCGGCCTACGAGGCGGCGAACACGCTCCAGACCTCGGCCCTGGCCGGGGTAAATTTCATGCTGCATACGGCGGGCTGGCTCGAGGGCGGCCTCGCGATGAGCTACGAGAAGTTCATCATGGATGCCGACCAGGCCAGCATCATCGGCGTCATGCTGGGGGGCATCGACCTGTCGGAGAACGGGCAGGCGCTCGATGCGCTGCGCGAGGTCGGGCCGGGTGCGCATTTCCTCGGTGCTGCACACACGCAAGCGAACTTCGAGCGAGCCTTCTACCGCTCCATCGTTGCGGACAACAACAGCTTCGAGCAGTGGGAGCAGGACGGTTCGCTGGATGCGGCGCAGCGAGCGAATGCCATCTGGAAGCGCATGCTCCACGAATACGAGGCGCCGCCGCTCGATCCCGCGGTGGACGAGGCGCTGATTGACTTCATGGCGCGACGCAAGTCGGAGTTCGAGGACCGGGATTACTAGATGACTGACGATGACTTGAAAGCCGCGGCCGGTGACGCCGAAGACGAGGATATCGTCCTCGCGGACTTGCCCGACGACGAGCTGGTCGAGCAGATGCACGACGACCTCTACGACGGTCTGAAGGAGGAGATCGTCGAGGGGACGCAGATCCTGCTCGACCGCGGCTGGTCAGCGGAAAAGGTCCTCAACGAGGCCCTGGTCGAGGGCATGCGCATCGTCGGTGTGGATTTCCGCGATGGCATCCTGTTCGTGCCCGAAGTGTTGCTGGCGGCGAACGCGATGAAAGGCGGCATGGAACTGTTGCGGCCGCTGCTGGCAGAGACCGGTGTAAAACCCATCGGCAAGATGGTCATCGGCACCGTCAAGGGTGATATCCACGACATCGGCAAGAACCTCGTGGCCATGATGATGGAAGGGGCCGGCTTCGAAGTTGTCGACATCGGTATCAACAACGATGTCGATGCCTACCTCGCGGCACTGGAGGAACACAAACCCGACATCCTGGGCATGTCGGCCCTGCTCACGACGACCATGCCGTACATGAAAGTCGTCATCGACGAGATGGTGAAGCTGGGCATACGCAACGACTACATCGTCCTCGTCGGCGGTGCGCCGCTCAACGAGGAGTTCGGGCGTGCCGTCGGCGCCGACGGCTACTGCCGGGATGCCGCGCAGGCTGCAGAGATGGGTCCGCAATTACTGCGCGAGCGGCGGGAGGCCATCGGTGCATAAGCCGGTGCTCGTCATCGCCTGCGGCGCGCTCGCGCGCGAGATTACCGATCTCAAGCGCAGCTACGGCTGGCGTCACCTGCGCCTCAAATGCCTGGATGCGAAACTGCACAACACCCCAGGGGAGATTCCCGAGCGCGTACGCGGAATGATTTGTGAATCGCGCGAGAATTACGAGGCGATCTTCGTGGCGTACGCCGACTGCGGGACGGGCGGCGCGCTGGACCGGGTACTCGAGGAAGAGGGCATCGAACGCCTGCCCGGGGCGCATTGCTACCAGTTATTCGCGGGCCAGCGCCGTTTCTCGCTGTTGACGGCGGCGGCGCCGGGCACTTTCTACCTGACCGATTTCCTCGNNTACCTGTCGCAATCTCCGGATGCCGGGCTCCTGCAGGCGGCGAAAGAGGCAGCGCGGCGGCTCGCGCTGCCATTCGAGCACGAACATTGCGGGCTCGGCGAGCTCGAGATCGAACTCGCCGATCGCTTATCGAGTTGGGACGATGACCAGGAAGATTTGCGTCTACTGGCGTGACATTCCCTCGCAGGTGATCGTGCAGCGAGGCCGGCAACGCGAGAAGACGTTGCTCAGTGCGCGTTTCCAGGAGGCAATCGATCGCGCGGCCATGCGTGCGGGGAAGGGTGCCAGTGATGCCTACATCGCGGAATGGCGCCGCGAGACGATTCCCTGCGAGGCCGACGGCGAGTTGCGACAGATCGCGGAGCGCGAAGCGGCGAGGCTCGAGTCCGAGTTCAGCGACGAACGGCTGCTCGCACTCGTCAGAAACCACGGCTCGGCCGACGGAACGTAGTCGTGTACCGCATGAGAAAGTGGTCGGTACGCAATGCCCGGTGGCTGAAGCGCGCCTACGCAGGCGTAGAGACGGTGCTGGTCTGGTTCAGCCCGCTGCTTGGACGCATCGGCTATGAACGTCTCGACAAGCCGTTCGCGATGGTCGAAAAGATGACCAAGGGCGTGCTGCTCGACTCGCAGAACTGCGGCCAGTGCATCGTCGGCTTCACCGGGCTGTCCTGCCCGATGAACTGCCCGAAGAAATTGCGCAACGGTCCCTGCGGCGGCGTTCGCGTCGATGGCAAGTGCGAGGTCGATCCGGAGATGCCTTGCGTATGGGTGCTGGCCTGGGAGGGCAACAAGCGTTTCCGTGAAAACGGCTACCCGATTCAGATCGTACAGCCGGCATTGGATTTCCGGCTGATCGGCAAGTCGGCCTGGCTGCGCGCGGCGCGCCACCGGGCGGAAGCGTCGCGGAGTGAATCCCGTGAAGTTTGACGACGAACCTCTGGTGCCGGGCAGCCCGTTGCCCATCCGCCCCGGCCACGCGTCTCCCGGAAGGCTCGAGCGGGTGCTTCGCGCAGGGGCTTTTGCGGTGACCGCCGAGATTGCGCCGCCGGACTCCGCCGATCCTAACGAGGTCTATGAACGCGCGGCGCTTTTCGACGGCTATGTCGACGCGATCAACGCGACGGACGGTTCCGGTGCACATTGCCACATGTCCAGTGTCGGCATGTGTTCGCTGCTGACGCGTCGCGGTTATGCGATGGTGATGCAGGTCTCCGCGCGTGATCGTAATCGCATTGCGATCCAGGGCGACGTGCTCGGGGCGGCGGCGATGGGCGTCTACAACATCCTCTGCCTGACGGGCGATGGCGTCGAGGTTGGCGATCATCCGGAGGCCAGGCCAGTGTTCGATGTGGACTCCATGTCCATGCTGAGCATGGTGCGCGGCATGCGCGACGACGGGCAGTTCCTGAGCGGCCGCAAGCTGAGCAGCCCGCCGAAGGTGTTCCTGGGCGCCGCCGCCAACCCGTTCGCGCCGCCGCTCGACTATCGGCCGCTGCGGTTGGCGAAGAAGGTCACGGCAGGGGCCCAGTTCATACAGACGCAATACTGTTTCGACATGGAGGTATTCCGGAACTACATGGCCGCCGTTCGCGATGCGGGCACGCACGAGAAGGTATTCATCCTTGCCGGCGTCGGTCCGCTCGCTTCGGCACGGTCGGCGGAGTGGATACGCAGCAACGTGCCCGGTATTCATATTCCCGATGCCGTCATCCGGCGTCTCAAGGGAGCGGAGGACCAGAAAGAGGAGGGCGTCCGCATCTGCGTCGACATGATCAACGAGATCCGGGAAATCGAGGGCGTGCACGGCGTCCATATCATGGCGTTCCGGCAGGAGCACCGCGTTGGCGAGATCGTCGAGCGTTCCGGCGTGCTCGGCGATCGTGAGCCGTGGCGGCCCCGGCATGACTGGGAAGAACTGGCGCCCTCGGAGCATGAGGCGGCCAGGAGTTAGACGGCGCATGCAGCGCCCCTTTGGAGGAAGTCAGATGACAGATACCCTGGTGAGCTCGGCCAGCAAGGAAGTCCGGATCGGTTTCGACCGGCCGTTCGTGATCATCGGCGAGCGTATCAACCCCACCGGGCGCAAGATTCTCGCCGAGGAGATGAGCAAGGGGGACTACAGCCGCGTCGAGGCGGACGCCATCGCCCAGGTCGAGGCGGGCGCGCACATGCTCGACGTGAATGCCGGCATCCCGCTGGCGGACGAGCCCGCGATACTCGCGGACGTCGTGAAGCTCGTGCAGTCGATCACCGACGTGCCGTTGTCGATCGATTCGTCGATCGTCGCGGCGCTGGAGTCGGGCCTGTCGGTCTACCAGGGCAAGGCGCTGGTCAACTCGGTGACGGGTGAAGAGGAGCGGCTGGAATCGGTGCTGCCGCTGGTCAAGAAGCACGGCGCGGCGGTGGTCGCGATATCCAACGACGAGACCGGTATTTCCGAAGACCCCGACGTGCGCTTCGAGGTGGCTAAGAAGATCGTCGAGCGCGCCGCCGATCACGGCATTCCGCGCGAGGACGTGGTGGTCGATCCGCTGGTCATGCCGATCGGTGCAATCAACTCCGCCGGCAAGCAGGTGATGCACATCGTTCGGCGACTGCGTAATGAGCTGAAGGTTAATACGACTTGCGGAGCATCGAACGTGAGTTTCGGTTTGCCTAACCGCAACGGCATCAACTCCGCGTTCCTGACGATGGCGATCGGTGCGGGAATGACGTCCGCGATCACGAGCCCGCTGCATCCGGAGGTCATGCAGGCGGTGCTGGGCGCGGACGTCATGATGGGGCACGATCCGGACTGCGCCAACTGGATACGAAAGTATCGAGAGCCGTCCACCGCGGGCGAAGGCCGCGGCGGACGCGGTGCGCGACGGCGCCGCCGCAGGTCGGGCTGAGGCCGTTGGCGGGACAGGACGCGAAGATCGTCTTTCTGCCGTCGGGGCGCCGCGGCGTATTCCCGCACGGCACGCCGCTGCTCGATGCTGCGCGCAGCATCGGCGTCGATATCGATTCGGTGTGCGGCGGCCGCGGGCTTTGCGGCCGCTGCCGGGTCATTTGCACGGTCGGTGACTTCAGCAAGCATGCGATCGGCTCCCGCGCCGAACACCTGTCGCCGCCCGACGTTGTCGAGAAGCGCTTCGGCGAGCGCCGCAAACCGCTGGAGGAGAATCACCGCCTGAGCTGCCAGGCGTTGATCCAGGGCGACCTGGTCATCGACGTCCCGCCCGAGAGCCAGGTGCACCGGCAGGTCGTGCGCAAGAAAGCCGAATACCGCGACATCACGCTCGATACCAGCGTGCGCCTGCATTACGTCGAGGTGCAGCGGGCGGACCTGCGCGAAGCGACCGGCGACTTGCAGCGGCTGTACGACGCGCTCAACTGGGAATGGCAACTTGCCGAACTGGATTGCGATCCCGTCGTTCTTCCCCGGCTGCAAGGGGTGCTGCGTGAAGGCGACTGGCAGGTGACCGTCGCAGTGCATCAACAGTCGCGCATCGTTGCGATCTGGCCGGGCTTCAAGAGCTATGCTTACGGGCTCGCGATCGATATCGGCTCGACGACGATCGCGGCGCATCTCTACAACCTCACGACCGGCGAGAACGTGGCGACGGGCGGCATCATGAATCCGCAGATACGCTTTGGCGAAGACCTGATGAGCCGCGTGTCCTACGTCCTCATGCACCCCGAAGCGGCCGACGAACTCACGCACGTCGTTCGCAAGGGCATCAACGAAGTTATCGAGGACGTCTCGCGCGAGGCGGGCATCGAACCCGAGGAGATACTGGACGTCACGGTAGCGGGGAACCCGATCATGCATCACCTGTTCCTCGGAATAAGCCCGGCGGAACTCGGCGGCGCGCCATTTGCGCTTGCGACCGATAGCGCGCTCGATCTGCGGGCTCGCGACATGGAGCTGCGCGTCAATGCAGGTGCGACGGTCTACGTGCTGCCGTGCATCGCGGGCCACGTGGGCGCCGACGCGGCAGCCATGGTGCTGGCCGAGGAGCCGCACCTGCTCGAGGAGACCTCGCTCGTCGTCGACGTGGGCACCAATGCCGAGATCGTCCTCGGCAATCGCGATCGCCTGCTGGCTTGCTCGAGCCCGACCGGACCTGCGTTCGAAGGTGCCCAGATCAGCTGCGGGCAGCGTGCCGCGGCCGGCGCCATCGAGCGCGTGCGAATCGACCGCGAGAGTCTTGACGTCCGGTTCAGCATCATCGGCTCAGAGGCCTGGTCCGACGACCCGGGTTTCGCAGAGTCCGTGCAGGCATTCGGCGTTACCGGCATCTGCGGGTCGGGCATCATCGAGGCGGTCGCGGAAATGTATCTTGCGGGCATCATCCGCGAAGACGGTGTCATCGATGGCGGGCTTGCCGATCGCTGCCCGCGCGTCGTGCCGGATGACAGGACCTGGTCGTTCGTACTCCACGAAGGGCAGCAGAGGATCGTCGTGACGCAGAACGACGTGCGGCAGATCCAGCTTGCAAAGGCAGCTTTGTATGCGGGCGTCAAGCTGTTGCTGGATCGTGCGGGAATAGAGGAAGTCGACCGGATCCGGCTCGCCGGCGCATTCGGCAGTCATATCGACCCGACGTACGCGATGGTCCTGGGGCTGATCCCGGATTGCGACCTCGAAGCCGTCGAGTCCGCCGGCAACGCCGCCGGGACCGGGGCAGCCATCGCACTGCTGAATACATCGACCCGGGCTGAGATCGAGGCGATCGTCCGCGATATCGAGAAGATCGAAACCGCGGTAGAGCCCCGATTCCAGGAGTATTTCGTCGACGCGATGGCCATACCGAACAAGAGCGACGCGTTCCCGAAGTTGTTCTCTGCGGTGAGTCGCCCGCAATCCGGGTCGCAATCGGCTGGCAGTGACACCGGGCGTTCACGGCGGCGGCGGCGTGCGAGGTAGCAGGCGTTGAGCAGACCCGACGCATCATTGCTCCGCCATCGCGATGCACTCGAAGTGCATTGGCCGTCCGGGCAGGCGAGTCACCTCCATTTCCTGTGGTTGCGTGATAACTGCAGCTGTGAGGAGTGCCGGGTCATCCAGACCAGTGAAAAGCGATTCATGATCAGCGACGTACCGGTGGATATCGCGCCGCTCGCGATGAGCCTGGACGGCGACCGCCTCGTCCTCGTGTGGCCGGATGGTCACGAAACCGTCTATACCGGGACGGATATAGAGGCGCTGCACGCGGTTGGTCCGGGCAGCTGGACGCCCTGGGACAGCAAGTTCTTTCCGGCGCGTTACCCGTTCAGGGCGTTCCTCGAAGCCGATTCGGTTGCCTCTGACGCGATTACCGAGTTCCTGGACAAGGGCGCGATCATCCTGCAGCAGGCACCGACGCAGCCGGGGACACTGGAGTCGCTCTCGCCGCGGCTCGGACCGATACGCGAGGTCCTGTTTGCTCGTATCCACGACGTGCAGGTTGACCCGGGCGGGTACAACGTAGCGCATACTCCCAATGCTCTGCCACCGCACAATGACTTTGCCAGTTATTCCTGGCCACCGAGCGTGCAGGCGCTGCACATGCTCGTCAATGAGGCGGCCGGCGGCGAGTCGATTATCGTCGACGGGTGGAACGTCCTGAGTACGCTGCGCGAGTGCCACCCCGGCCACTTCCGGGCGTTGTGTGAACAGCCCGTACCTTTCAGGGAATTCGACGACGACAATGAAACGTTTGCGGTCGCGCCACTGGTGCGCTGTGACGCCGACGGTACCATCGTGTCGCTGCGGTTCTCGAACCAGCTCATGCAGGTGCTCGATCCCGGGGCGCCCGGCGTCGGCGAATTCTATCGTGCGTATCATGCTCTGTGCGGCCTGCTTGCGGCTAACGATGTAAAGGCAAGGTTTCGTCTCGGGGGCGGCGATATTCTGATCCTGGCGGCGCACCGGGTGCTGCACGGTCGCGAAGCGTTCGAAGCGGTAGGCAGGCGGCACCTGCAGGACGCCTATTTCGAACTCGATAACATCAGGAACCACCTCGTCGTTCTGAAACGCAAGGGGGTATACGGCAGTGGCTGACAAGGTCTCGTTTACGGCAATGGAACACGGTTCGCGCGAGGACTATGAGCTCCTGGCACGCCATGACCGGGAATTCGCTGCGCAACTGGCTGACAGGGTTCTGCAATGGCTGCTGCAGATGGACGGCGAATCGCCGTATCGGATCAGCCGTCTCGAACATTGCCTGCAGGCAGCGACGCGCGCAGAACGCGACGGCGCCGATGACGAAACCGTTATTTGCGCGCTGTTGCATGATATCGGCGACATCCTGGCGCCCAACAACCATTCGGCCGTGGCTGCGGATCTGCTTGCGCCATTTGTCAGTGAGAAGAACGAGTGGATTGTCCGCCACCATGGACTGTTCCAGGGTTTTTACTACTTTCATCATTACGGCATGGATCGCGACGCGCGCGACAGGTACCGCGGACACGAACACTTCGATGCATGCGCGGATTTCTGCGCCAGGTGGGACCAGGTCTCGTTCGATCCCGATTACGAGACTCAGCCGCTGGAGCACTTCGAGGGCCGCCTGCGCGCCTTGTTTGCGAAGGAGCCCAGGCCTTTTGTCTGAGGACATTGGTGTGAGAGGGAGTCGCAATCCCGACATCGCTGGTCGCCTGCGAGCTAATTGCAGGACGGTGACTGAATTAGACTGGCGTGCCGGAAATCTGCGCCGCGAAGACGCAATACAGGAACGAAGCGCATGAGAAAGCAGGCAAGAGTTGTTGTTATCGGCGGCGGCGTGGTCGGCGTCAGTGCGCTGTATCACCTGGCGAAAAAAGGCTGGGGCGAGGATGTGGTGCTGCTCGAGAAAGCGGAGCTGACGTCCGGCTCGACGTGGCATGCCGCCGGCCTGCTGCCGTTGTTCAACATGAGCTACAGCGTCGGCCAGGTGCACAAGTACTCCGTCAACCTGTACGGGGAACTCGAGGAAGAAACCGGCCAGCCGGTGGGCTTCGCCCGCGTGGGCAACCTGCGTCTCGCGATGAACGACGATCGCATGGACGAGTATTACCAGTACGCGGCCACCGCGCGCACGATCGGCATCGACGTGCAATTCCTGACGCCCGAAGAGATCGGCAAACTCTGGCCGCTCTGCAATATCGACGGCCTGGTCGGCGGCATCTTCCACCCGGAAGACGGCTACATCCAGCCAGCGGACCTGACGCAGGCGCTGGCGAAAGGCGCGCGGGCGCGTGGCGCGACCATCTACCGCAACACCGCGGTGCTCAACATCGAGCAGGCGACCTCGGGCGGCTGGGTTATCGAAACCGAAAAAGGCCGCATCACCTGCGATCACGTGATCTCGGCGACCGGCAATTACGCGCGCAAGACCGGCGCGATGGTGGGCCTCGACATACCCGTGATCCCGGTGGAGCACCAGTACATCGTGACGGAACCGCACCCGGCGTTGCAGGAGCGCAAGAAGGAGGGCCTCCCCGAGCTGGGCGTGCTGCGCGAATCGGACGGCTCCTGGTACCTGCGCGAGGAGAACAACGGGTTCATCCTCGGCCCTTACGAAAAGGGCGCCCCGGCCTGCTACGTGGACGGTCCCGACCCGCGCGCGGAATACGAACTGTTCCAGGAGGACATCGAGCGTCTGGAGCCGCACATCGAGGCCGCGATGAACCGCGTCCCGGCCTTCGGCGAGGTCGGCATCAAGAAGGTCTACAACGGCGCCATCGCGTATACGCCCGACGGCAATCCGATCATCGGGCCGGCCTGGGATCTCGACAACTTCTGGCTCAGCGAGGGGCACAGCTTCGGCATTACGGCCGCCGGCGGTGCCGGCTGGCAGCTCGCGGAGTGGATCGTGGATGGCGAACCCACGATCGACATGCTGGGCGTCGAGCCACGGCGTTTCGGCGACTATGCGACGAAGAGATACCTCGTCGAGAAAAACGAAGAAGCCTATTCGCATGTCTTCATCATTCACTATCCCGACGAGGAGCGGCCGGCCGGCAGACCATTGCGGACGGCGCCGTGTTACGAGCGAATGCAGGCGCGCGGTGCGGTATTCGGCCAGAAATTCGGCTGGGAGCGGCCGAACTTCTTCGCGACCGACGGCATGCCGCAGGAAGACGACTGGTCTTTCCGCCGCTCGCGGTGGTTCGAGGCGATTCGCGGGGAAGTGGCGAACACGACGGAGAACGTCGGCCTGCTCGACATGACGGCGTTTGCAAAATGCCGCGTGTCGGGGCCGGGTGCCGAGGCATTCCTCGACGGGTTCGTGGCCAACAGCCTGCCGACGAAGGTTGGCGGTATCGCCCTTGCGCATGCGTTGAACAGCAGGGGCGGCGTGCATTCCGAGTTTACGATTCGCCGTGAATCATCCGATTCGTTCTATCTCGTGTCCGCCGGCGCGCTGCAGCGCCTCGATCACGACTACCTGAAGAAGCACATGCCGCGCGACGGCTCCGTGCAGTTCACGCAATTGACGGGCGCGCACGGCGTGCTCGTGCTCGCCGGCCCGAAGGCACGGTTGCTGCTCGAGAGGGTCACGGATGCCGATCTGTCCAATGAGGCATTCCGCTGGCTCACGGCACAGGACATCGTCGTCGGCATGGCGCCCGTCAATGCGATGCGCGTAAACTTCGTCGGCGAACTCGGCTGGGAACTGCATCACGGTATCGAATACCAGAACCATATCTTCGACACGCTGTTCGCGGCCGGCGCCGACCTGGGGCTGAAGCCGTTCGGCATCCGCGCCATGGACTCGATGCGGCTCGAGAAGTCCTACCGCATGGTGGGCACGGAATTGTCGATCGAATACTCCGCTTTCGAATCCGCCATGGATCGCTTCGTCAAGGCGGACAAGGGCGATTTCCTCGGCCGCGACGCGCTGCTCGCCTGGCAGGAGGCGGGCATGAACAATCGGCTGGTGACGCTCGAAGTCCACGACGTCGACGACGCGGACGCGCTGGGCAACAACGCGCTGCTCAAGGACGGCGAACTGGTCGGCCGGGCAACCAGCGGCGGTTACGGTTTCCGTGTTGGTAAGTCGCTGGCGCTCGGGATGGTGAAGCCGGATCTCGCCGAGCCGGGCTCGGAGCTCGGTATCGACATCCTCGGTAAGACCTACAAGGCCACGGTCATCCCGGACAGCCCGTTCGATCCGAAGAACGAGCGTCTTCGCGACGTGAACGGCGCCAATGACCAGGGCTAGCGGACGTTGCCTTTGCGGCGCAGTGCGCTATGTTGTGCATGGCCCCTTGCGCGACGTGAGCTATTGCCATTGCTCGCAGTGCCGCCGAACGAGTGGTCACTATGTCGCAGCCAGTGCCTGCGAGTCAGGCCACCTGCAGCTCATCGAGGACAGCGGGCTGCGCTGGTACCGTTCGTCGGCGGCGGCAGAGCGCGGCTTCTGCAGGCACTGCGGGTCGAGCCTGTTCTGGCGGCCCGCTCACGGCGCGCATATCAGTATCATGGCGGGAACACTCGACGTACCCACGGGTCTCGCAGCTTGTGAACACATCCATGTCGACAGCGCATCCGACTATTACGTTATCGATGACGGGCTCCCCCGGTTCGCCGGGGACACGCCGCCGGAGATGGTAACGTGAGGAAATACTCGGCATTCAGCCTGCTGCGGCACGCACTCGGCCACAACCGTGGCTGGCGCGAGGCGTGGCGCAGCCCGGAGCCGAAGCGCGAGTACGACGTCGTCATCGTCGGCGGCGGCGGCCACGGACTCGCGACGGCCTATTACCTGGCGAAGGAGCACGGCATCCGCAACGTGGCCGTGCTGGAAAAAGGCTGGATCGGCGGCGGCAATACCGGCCGCAACACGACCATCGTTCGCTCGAACTACCTGTGGACCGAGGCGTCGCTGCTCTACGAGCATTCGATGAAGCTCTGGGAGGGCCTGAGCCAGGACCTCAACTACAACGTCATGTTCAGCCAGCGCGGCGTCTACAATCTCGGCCACACGCTGCAGGACATGCGCGACATCGAGCGCCGCGTGAATGCGAACCGCCTGAACGGTATCGATGCCGAAGTGGTGAGCGCCGAACGCATCGCTCGCGACATCCCCTGGATCAACACTTCTCCGGATGCGCGCTACCCGATACTCGGGGCGTCGTTGCAACGACGTGCGGGCGTCGCGCGCCACGACGCGGTCGCGTGGGGGTTTGCGCGCGCCGCGGATGCGCGCGGCGTGGACATCATCGAGCAGTGCGAGGTGACGGGCATCGTTCGCGACA
>JABAHS010085888.1_pt2 | contig 12935 bp, 5 predicted proteins | sample 7062111 | NCBI WGS metagenome assembly JABAHS01 (sample SAMN14534600, study PRJNA622989) | marine sediment metagenome | biome: marine biome [ENVO:00000428]; feature: marine pelagic biome [ENVO:01000023]; material: deep marine sediment [ENVO:00002113]; isolation source: pool of 4 deep marine... | reverse complement strand
TGATCGGCAAGGGCAAGGGACCGATCGACGCCTACCTCGGCATCGACGAAATCATCGATGTCGCCCGTCGTCACGACGTCGACGCTATCCATCCCGGTTACGGATTCCTCTCCGAGAATGCCGAGTTTGCCGAGGCCTGCGAGCGCGCGGGCATCACCTTCATCGGTCCGACCCCTGAGATCCAGCGTCGTCTCGGCGACAAGGTCTCGGGTCGCGAAGTCGCCGAAGAGGCCGGCGTTCCGGTGGTTCCCGGCACGCAGAAGCCGGTAAACACCGAGGAAGAGGCGTTGATATTCGCCAAGAAGTCCGGCTATCCAATCATCGTCAAGGCCTCCGCCGGCGGCGGCGGCCGCGGCATGCGCGTGGCCCGCGATCAGAAGGAGCTCCTCGAGGGGCTCGAGAGCGCCGCATCCGAGGCGCAGGCGGCGTTCGGCAACGCAGCCGTTTTTCTCGAAAAATATATCGAGAATCCCAAGCACGTCGAGGTGCAGATCCTCGGCGACAAGCATGGCAACATCGTCCATCTCTTCGAGCGCGACTGTTCCATTCAGCGCCGTCACCAGAAGGTGATCGAAATCGCTCCTTCGCTGTATCTGACCCAGAAGAAACGCCAGGAGGTCTGCGACTACGCGCTGAAGATCGCCAAGGCGGTCGACTACGTCAATGCCGGCACCATCGAATTCCTGATGGACAAGGACCAGAATTTCTACTTCATCGAGACCAATCCGCGCATCCAGGTCGAGCACACGGTTACCGAGATGGTCACCGGACGCAACCTGGTGCAGGCGCAGATCCGGGTGGCCGAGGGGCACAAGCTCTCCGACGCCGAAATCGGCATCAAGAGCCAGAAGGACATCAGGCTCAACGGCTTTTCCATCCAGAGCCGCGTGACGACCGAGGACCCCCAGAACCAGTTCGCGCCCGACTACGGCACGATCAAGGCATACCGGACGGCTGCCGGTTTCGGCGTGCGCCTCGATGCCGCCGCCGGCTATGCCGGAGCGCAGATCACCCCCTTTTACGATTCGCTGCTGGTGAAGATCACCACGCACGGCCTGACCTTTCCCGATGCCGCCCGCACCATGGACCGGGCGCTGAAGGAGTTCCGCATCCGCGGGGTGAAGACCAATATCGGCTTTCTCGAAAACGTCATCAATCACTCGACGTTCCTCGCCGGCAAGTGCGACACCTCCTATATCGACAACCACCCAGAGTTGTTTGAACTTCCCCAAAAGCGCGACCGGGCCAACAAGATCCTTCAGTTCATCGGGCACACGGTGGTTAACGGCTATCCCGGCATCCCCGAGGAGAAAGCGCTGAAGTTCAGCGATCTGCGTGAGCCGGAGGTGCCGTACATCCCCTACGGGCAGCCTCATCCGCGCGGCACCAAAGACATTCTCCAGGAGAAGGGGCCCGAGGGGCTTGCGGAGTGGACCCTCAAGCAGAAGCGTCTGCTGCTGACCGACACCACCATGCGCGACGCCCACCAGTCGCTCATGGCCACGCGCATCCGTACCTTTGACCTCGACCGCATCGCCGAGGCGACGGCCCATCTGGGCGGTGGCCTCTATTCCCTGGAGATGTGGGGCGGCGCGACCTACGATGTCTCGATGCGCTTTCTAAACGAGGACCCCTGGGAGCGGCTCGACCGGCTGCGCGAGAAGGTTCCCAACATCCTGTTCCAGATGCTGCTGCGCGGCTCGAACGCCGTCGGCTACACCAACTATCCCGACAACGTGGTGCAGGAGTTCGTCGCCAAATCGGCCGAGAGCGGCATCGACATCTTCCGCGTCTTCGATTCGCTCAACTGGACCACGGGGATGAAGGTGGCCATGGATGCCGTGCGCAAAAGCGGCGCCGTATGCGAAGCGTCCATGTGCTATACCGGCGACATCACCGATCCGAAACGCGACAAGTATCCCCTTGAATATTATGTCGAACTGGCCAAGGAACTCGAAAAAATGGGCGCCCACATCCTGGCGATCAAGGACATGGCCGGTCTGCTCAAGCCCTTTGCCGCCGAGAAGCTGATCCGTGCCCTCAAGCAGGAGATCGGCATCCCGGTGCACCTGCATACCCACGACACCTCGAGCAACGGCGGAGCCATGCTGATGGTCGCCGCCCAGGCCGGCGTCGATGTCGTCGACTGCTCCTTGTCGAGCATTTCCGGCCTTACGGCCCAGCCGAACCTCAATGCCCTCGTGGCGGCGCTCAGGGGAACCATCTGGGATCCCAAGGTCGACGAGGAGGGGCTGCAGAAGCTGGCCAACTACTGGGAGACGGTGCGGCCCTGCTATGCACCCTTCGAATCGGAGCTGCGCTCCGGGACCGCCCAGGTCTACTATCACGAAATTCCCGGCGGCCAGTACTCCAACTACAAGCCCCAGGTCGAGGGCCTCGGTCTCGGTCACCGCTGGGAGGAGTGCAAGCAGATGTACCGCAAGGTCAACGACATGTTCGGCGACCTGGTCAAGGTGACGCCTTCATCGAAGATCGTCGGCGACATGGCCATGTTCATGATCCAGAACGACCTCGAGCCCGAGGACGTCTACGAGCGCGGTCATGAACTGGCCTTCCCGCAAGGCGTCGTCGATTTCTTCAAGGGGATGATCGGCCAGCCTTACGGCGGCTTTCCGGAGGAGTTGCAGAAGATTATCCTCAAGGACGAGAAGCCGCTCACCTGCCGTCCCGGGGAGTTGCTGGAACCGGTCGATTTCGCCGCCAAGAAGGCGGAAGTCGAAAAGAAGGTCGGCCATCCCATCACCGATCGCGACGTTCTCTCGGCAACGCTCTACCCCGGCGTCTTCGAGGAATTCGATCGTCATCGTCAGGAATTCAGCGACACTTCGTTCCTGCCGACGCCGGTCTTCTTCTACGGTCTGGATCCGGGCGACGAGGTCAATATAGCGATCGAGCCGGGCAAGACCCTGATCGTCAAGCTCAATGCCGTCGGCAGGGTCCAGGATGACGGAACCCGCAATATCTACTATGAACTCAACGGCGAGCCCCGGGTGGTCCAGGTCAAGGATCTTTCGATCGCTTCGGAGGAGGAGGCTCACCGGCAGGCCGATCCGGACAATCCCAAGGAGGTCGGAGCGCCGATGCCCGGCAAGGTGTTCAAGCTTCTGGTCAATGCCGGAGACGAAGTGAAGGAGGGCGATGTCCTTCTCACGACGGAAGCAATGAAGATGGAGACCAACGTCAAGGCGCCGCGCAGCGGTGTCGTCTCAGAGGTTCTTTTCAGCGAGGGAGCTCAGGTCAGCCCGGGAGATCTGCTGGTTGTCTTTGAGTAAATGTTTTTGTTAAATGGCTTTGGGTCAATGAAAGGGTCCTCCCGCTTCGGGAGGGCCCTTTCGCTTTGTGGGGGTCAGGGGCCGGTCGGACAGCGGAAGAAGCCGTTCAGGCCTTGCAGGACCTCGCCGAGGTGCTGGCGGATATGGCGGGTGTCGGACATGGTGAGAACCTCCCGGGCCGCCTCCTTGGCGACGCTGGCCGGGATATTGTGCAGGAAGGCCTTGACACGCGGAATGAACGGGGCGGCCATTGAGAATTCGGTGAGGCCCATGCCGAAAAGGACCAGGAAGATCATCGGGTCGCTGGCGATTTCCCCGCACAGGCAGACGTCCCTGCCGCGATAGATCGCCGTTCGCGTCACCTGGTGGATGACCTTCAGGGCGGCCGGATGCAGCGGATCGTAATATTTGCTGACAAGCGGATTGTTACGGTCGGCGGCCAGCAGGTACTGGATCAGGTCGTTGGTGCCGAGGGCGAAGAAGTCGACCTCCTGGGTCAATTCCTCGAGCAGGAGGACGGCCGCCGGCACCTCGATCATGACGCCAAGGGGGATGTCTCCGGCGCAGGGCAGCCCGGCCTGCTCGAGATTTTCGCGGGCCTCCCGCACCACCTCCTTGCAGGTCTCGACCTCCTCAAGACTGGAGATCATCGGGAACAGGAGCTTCACCGGCCCGTGAACGCCGGCCATGAGGATCGCCTCGATCTGGGTGCGGAAGATGTCCCTGTTGTCGAGCGAGACGCGCACCGACCGCCACCCCATAAAGGGGTTGTCCTCCCGCGGAAGCTGGAAGTAGGGCAGGCCCTTGTCGCCGCCGATATCAAGGGTGCGGATCGTCACCGGCCGACCCTCGAAGCCTTCCACCACCTTGCGGTAGAGTTGGTACTGGTCGTCGCGGTCGGGAAAGCTCGATCGCGCCATGTACGGGAACTCGGTGCGGTAGAGGCCGACGCCTTCGGCGCCGTTGCGCAGGGCGACGTCGATGTCGCTGATCAGGCCGATGTTGGCTCGCAGCGACACCTCCACTCCGTCCTTGCTGCGCGCCGGCAGGTTGCGGCTCTCGGCGAGCTTCGACAGCTCAATCTGGCAGTCTTCCTCGAGCCGCTTGTATTCCTCGACGATATGTTCCGGCGGCGAAATGTAGAGGCAGCCCGAATTGGCGTCGAGGATCAGGTGATCTTCGGGGGAGATGTGGCCCAGCGCCTTCTTGACGCCGACGATGGCCGGAATGCCCAGAGACTTGGCCATGATGACGGCGTGGGAGTTTTTCTCTCCGGCTTCCGTGACGATCCCCTTGATTTTCTCGTGATCGAGGGAGGCCATGTCGGAAGGGAGGATTTCCCGGGCGACCAGGATGCCGGGGTGTTTGAGAACCGGCTTGCGGTGCCCCTTGCCGGTCAGGTGCGAGAGGATGCGTCGGCCGATGTCCTTCATGTCGGCGGCGCGTTCGCGCAGGTAGGGGTCCTCCATGCGCTCGAAGGCCTCGATGTATTCCGTCACCACGTGAAGCAACGCGTAACTGGCGCTGTGTCCCTCGGCGATGTTGCGTCGCACCTTGTTGAGGAAACCCCGGTCCTCGAGGATCATCAGGTGCGTATGGAAGATGGAGGCATCGTCGTGCGAGAGGCGGTCGGCGACGCGCTTTTCCAGGAAAATGGTCTGGATGCGCGTTTTTTCCAGGGCATCGGCCAGTCTCTTTAATTCGTCCTGCGTCGACACTGCGGCCTCTTCGATCACCTCGGAGAAGCCAAGGCTTTCGTCGAGGATGTGGGCCGGCCCGGAGGTGACCCCGGGATAGGCAACCGCGCCGCGGTAGGCGGGCTTGGCGGCCGTCTCTTGATCTGCGCTCTCCTCATCTTCCTGGGCGGCAAGGGTCTCCCGGGTTTTTTCGAGCTGCCGGGCGATGTGGCTCGACTCCTCCTCCTTGCGGCGTATCGAGTCGAGAAGGCGCGCGTTGACGACGATCGAGGAGACCTGGAAGGCGATGGTCGAAAGGGCGCTCGCTTCCTCCTGGCTGAATTTCCGCGGGTCCTTGGTCTGCAAGACGATGACCCCGAGCGGGGCCTCGCGGTCGAAAAGGGGAGTGCCGATGAAGGAATGGAAGCGCTCCTCTCGGGTTTCCCGGAAATAACGGTAGCGGGGGTGGTTCTGCGGTTCCTCGATGGCAACCTGCTGCATTTCCTGAATCGCCAGGCCGGCGAGACCCTCGTTGATGTCCATCGCAACCCTGCCGATGGCGCGTCGGGACAGGCCCTTGGTGGCGCGCAGTCGCAGGGTCTGCCCGTCGTCGTCCAGCAGGTAGATCGAACAGACCTCGGTCCGCATGCGGCGTGCGACGAGCGAACTGATGTTGTTCAGGGTTTCATTCAGGTCGTGCGACTTGAGAATGAGGGTGCTGATATCCTCGAGGGTGGTGATGCCGAAGTTTTCGCGTTTCTGTCTGGCCATATTGTATACAATAAAAACTGCATTCAGCTCGCCGCTGCGTAAACAGCATGCCTGCAATGGCTGAGCGTCTGGATTAGTCGATTTTCGTTATGATATCGGAACGTTCAGGCCATTGCCATAAAAAAAACGCCGGCCGGGGGAGAGAGGTCCCGGCACGGCGCAAAAGGGGATATATTCCGTTCAGCAGAAACTCTGGAAAGCCCCAACATAAATTCGGGGTTATTTAAAGCAATGGCCATGCCATGATGGTTGAATGTGCTCTAAGAAGTTGGAATGTTGTTGGATTTTATCGTCCGGGACGGCGTCAGGCCTGGTGGGGTAATGATTCGACCGTCAAAGTGTGTCGGGGCTGGCACGCTTTGACGGTCGGAAGTGGCGAAAAGCTGTAGGTCGCGGCGAATATCAGCGAGACCAGCCGTGAAGCCGCGCACTCCTAGTGTTGTCTGTGTGCCGAAAGTGGCACGTCTATGCCTCCGGTGAACGAAAATCGTCACCGCTCAAGCCGTGTCGCGACAGCATCCTGTAGAAGGTCCGCCGGGGAATCTTGGCGGCCCGGGCGGCTTGAGAAACGTTCCCTCCGGCTTGCTGCAGGTAGTATTTGAGGAGTCCCTTCTCCACTTGGCCGAGGTGCTTGTCCCGCTGGCTGCGAAAGGTGTTGTCCGCCTTGCGCTCGCTGGCGTTGTCGTCGCGCACCGCCATTTCGGAGAAGATCACGGGCAGGTTCTCCAGTCTTATGACCGAATCCTGGGCCAGAACGGCCGCGCGCTCGATGATGTTCTGCAGTTCCCTGATGTTTCCCGGCCAATGGTATTGCATCATGGCGGCGATGGCGCGATCGTCGATTCCCCGGATCGACTTGTTGAGCCGCTTGCAGGCCTTTTCGATGAAATGGTGGGTCAGCGCCGGGATCGACTCGATGCGGCTGCGCAGCGGGGAATTGGTGACGGTGAAGACGTTGAGCCGGTAGTAGAGATCTTCGCGGAACCAGCCTTCCTCGATGCCGTCCTCGAGGTTTCTGTTGGTGGCGGCAATCAGCCTGACATCCACCTTGCGCGTACCGTTGCCGCCCACCGGCCTGATCTCTCCCGAGTCGAGCACGCGAAGCAGTTCGGCTTGCAGCTTGGGGGTGATGTCGCCGATTTCGTCCAAGAAGATCGTGCCGCCGTTCGCCGCCTCGAAGAGACCCTTCTTGTCGGCAATGGCCCCGGTGAAGGCACCTTTGCGATGGCCGAACAGCTCGCTCTCGAGCAGGCTGTCGGTCAGGGTGGTGCAGTTGACGGTCACCAGCGGCTTGTCGGCGCGCTGGCTCTGCTCGTGGATGGCGCGGGCCACCAGTTCCTTGCCGGTGCCGCTTTCGCCGCGGATCAGGACCGTTGTCGGCGTCGGCCCGACCTGGCGGATGAGTTTGACCGTTTCCAGGGTGCGCGGGTCGTTGCCGATGATGATGGTGTCGCCGAACTCCTGGGCCAGGGCGCGCCGGGCCAGCTCGTACTTCTGAGTCAGGGTGTGGTGGTCTTCCTCGAGGCGTTTGAAGGAGTAGGGCAGGCACATCTCAGGTTTGGCCAGATCGCGGTAGACGGCGACGGCGTGTTCGCGGCAGGTGTTGTAACCGCACGAGCCGCAATCGAGTTCGTCCTGCTCGACGAACTTGTTGGTCGACTGCAGGATGCGCCGAATGCTTTCGCCGTTCGGCGTCGCCAGGCGGTGGAACTTGTTCTTGAAACGCCGCGACAGATTGAGCCCGTTGGCGATCTTTTGCGGGTAGTGCTCTGCGGGCCGGGAGTCGACCGGACTGTTGCGATAGAAGTCGAGAACGAGGTTGCGCTTGGAAAAGGTCGTCAGGCGGTTGTTCTTGCCAGGGCCCCCGGTGCAGCCGCCGTTGCAAAAGCGCAGGTCGACGATCTGCGGGGTGATGCGGCCGGCGGCGAGGTCCTTGATGATCTCGAGAGTGCTCTCCTCGCCCTCCGTGGAGATGAATTTGGCTTCGAGGAACTCGTTGCTGATGCCGAACGCCTGGAAGGGCCCGCCGGAAATAGCAAACAGCCGACCGCTTGAAGGCGCATGGCTGTCGAAGTGCTTCTCGGGCAACCGCGGCAGGTCGATGCCGCTTTCACGGAGCATGGTGCTGAGCTCCTCGTAGGTCAGCACCAGGTCGACGGCGCCGTCGACCTCGTCGGAGTCGATCTCGAACTTTCCGGCGATGCAGGAACTGATGTAGACGACTTTCACCTCCCCGGGAAAGTTCTTCTTGATAAATCGGCCGATCGCCACCATCGGCGAGACGACGCCGACGAGGTTGCGCAGCAGTTGCGGATAATGGCGCTCGATCAGGTCGACGATCGACGGACAGTGGCTGGAGAGCATCGGCGTATCGGTATCGGAGCCGATCAGCTCGGCATAACGGTCGCGAATCATTTCAACGCCCGCCGAACCTTCGTGGACCTCGGCAAATCCGAGCTTGCGGATCCCGCAGATAAGCTGTCCCGGGCGGATGTCACCGAAAAACGCGGGAAAGGAGCAGCCGAGAACAGCGACGACCGGGACGTTGCCATCGAGAAGCTGTCGCGTCTTGTCGATGCAGCCAATAATGACCTTGGCCTGCTGCGAGCAGAGCTTGACGCAAATGCCGCAGCCGATGCAGCGCTTGTGAATGACTTCCGCCCAGTCGGCTTCGACCTTGATCGCCTTGACCGGACAATTGCGCACGCAGGCGTAGCACTTGCGGCAGTTTTCGCGGATGGTTTTGATCGGACCCATATGAGGAGTCTCCTGGCACGGGCTTGATGATTTTCGGCGATTGTGCCACCGGTGACACGTGGAGTCAACGTATACATTTTGTCGATAACGTATACATTTTTCGAGACTTATGTGAACAGGTGACGGGAAGACGCGGGGTGTTCCGATGAAAGGACAACCGAGAAGGCGCAGGCCCGACGACGGTGTCCAGGCAGGAATTCACCGGCTGGCCTCGGGGCACGCCGCGGTTGCGCTGCGGCGCATGGGCGTCAAAGGCCCCTGGTTCGCAGGCGGCGGGGGAGGAAGATGCTCAGAAGGTGCGGTAGCGTCCGACTTCGTCGCTGAAATGGCAGGCGGCCAGATGGTCGCCACCCTTGTCTTCCAGTCGCGGAGCGTGCTCGCGGCACACAGGGCGGGCGTAGGGGCAGCGGGGATGAAAATGGCAGCCGTCGGGCCGGTCGATGGGGGACGGCGGCTCACCCTTGAGCGCCACATGTTTGCTGCGGCGTTGCGGGTCGGCAACCGGCACGGCGTTGAGCAGCGCCTCGCCGTAAGGGTGGCGGGGCTGCTCGTAGAGTTGTTGGGCCGAGGCCATCTCGACGATCCGGCCCAGATACATGACGGCGACTCGGTCGCTCATATGCTCGATCACTGAAAGGTCGTGGGCGATCACCAGATAGGTCAGGTTGAATTCCGCCTGCAGGTCCTGGAGCAGATTGATGATCTGGGCCTGGATCGACAGATCGAGCGCCGAAACCGGTTCGTCGGCGATGATCAGCTTCGGTTTCAGGGCCAGGGCGCGGGCGATGCCGATGCGCTGTCTCTGTCCGCCGGAGAATTCGTGCGGATACCGGTGGTAGTGTCCCGAGTCGAGACCGACCCTCTCGAGCAGCTCCACGACCTGGTCGCGAATCTCGCCGTTGCCGCCAAGGTTGTGGATCTTCAGCGGCTCGCCGACGATGTCGCCAACGCGCAGGCGGGGGTTCAGCGATGAATACGGATCCTGGAAGATCATCTGAACCTTGCGGCGCAGCGGCCGCATCTGTCTTGCCGGCAGGTGGGCGATATCGGTGCCTTCAAGAACGATTTCTCCCGAGTCGCAGGGCAGAAGTCCCATGATCAGCTTGCCGGCTGTCGACTTGCCGCAGCCCGACTCGCCGACCACCCCCAGGGTCTCCCCGGCGCTCAGGTCGAGTGAAACACCGTCAACCGCCTTCAGCGTCTGGTGTTTCTTGCCGAGGGTGCCGCTTTTGACGGAGAAAGACTTGGCCAGGTTGCGAACGCTCAGGAGGGTCGGCATCGTCATTGACTCCAGCTGCGCACGAGGTGATCGTCTTCGACCTCTCGCAGCATCGGCAGTTGACCGCGTTGCGGGGCGAAGGCTTCAGGGCACTGGTCGAGAAAGGAATAATGCTCATCGAGGCGGCTGCGGTCCTTCGGCAGCGGCGGGATGGTGGTCAGACGGTCCTTGTGCTGGCCGAGCTTGGGGATGCACTCCATCAGNNATCAGACCGTTGTACATGACGGCGACCCGGTCGGCCATTTCGGCGACCACGCCGAAATCATGGGTGATGAGCAGGGTGGCCATGTCGCGTTCGGACTTGAGGCGCATCAACAGATCCATGATCTGGGCCTGGATGGTGACGTCAAGGGCCGTTGTCGGCTCGTCGGCGATCAGCAGGGCCGGGTCGCAGGCGAGCGCCATGGCGATCATCACGCGCTGCCGCATGCCGCCCGAGAGCTGGTGAGGATAATCGCGTAGGCGCTGTTCGGGCGAGGAGATGCCGACCTGCTGAAGCAGCTCGACCGATTTCTCATGCAGGGCCCGGCCGCTCAACCCCAGGTGCAGTTGCAGGACTTCACCGAGCTGATTGCCGATGCGGAATACGGGATTGAGCGAGGTCATGGGCTCCTGGAAGACCATGGCGACCTGGTTGCCGCGGATGCGCTGCATCTCTTCCTCGGGCAGCAGTCGCAGGTCCTCGCCCCGGAAATTGATCTCACCGCTGACCACTTTGCCCGGCGAGGGCACCAGTCGCAACAGCGACAGGGCGGTCATCGACTTGCCGCACCCCGACTCCCCCACCAGGGCCAGGGTCTCGCCGGAGGCGATGGCGAAATCGAGCCCGCGCACGGCTTTGACCAGCCCCTGGGAGGTGAAAAAGTAGGTCATCAGGTTGGTGACGTCGAGAAGCGGTTTCATCCACATGGTCCTTGNNCGATTGCTGATGCTAGCCGAAGGTCGTTTACTGTACCTGCAAAAGGAGGGACGGTCAAGGTCGCAGGGGAGCGCCGCGCGGCACAGAAGACCCTTTTCAGGGGGGCGCTGCCGTGTTAGAATCCGCCCCTTTTGCAAGTCAGCGAGAAAGCTTGAATGGAGAACGATGTGAAGATGAACGGGGACAAGGTTGCGGCCATCGCCGCCTTTATTGTCGAAGAAACGCAGCTCAAGACCTTCCAGGTTGAAAATACCGTCGAAATGCTCCGAGAGGGGGCCACGGTTCCCTTTATTGCCCGCTACCGCAAGGAGCGCACCGGTGAACTCGACGAGGTGCAGATCCGCCTCATCGAGGAGAAATATCAGTACTTCACCGAGCTGGCCGAGCGCAAGGAGACGATCCTCAAGTCGATCGACGACCAGGGCAAGCTGAACGACGACCTGCGCCGCCGCATCGACCGGTGCCTGCAGAAGACCGAACTGGAGGACATTTATCTGCCCTTCAAGCCGAAACGACGCACCAAGGCGACCATTGCCCGCGAACGCGGCCTGGAGCCGCTGGCTGAAATGGTGGTCGCCCCGCAGTCGCCGGCTGCCACGCTCGAAACTCTTGCCGCAGACTTTGTTGATCCGGAGAAAGATGTCCCCGACACCCACGCGGCCCTGGAGGGAGCCGGCCACATCCTCGCCGAACGACTCAGCGAGGACGCCGAGGCCAGAAATCTCGCCCGGCATCTGACCCGCGACAAGGGTCAGTTCGTCTCGAAGGCCGCCAGGGATCACGACGACAAGGTTGGCAAATACGAAATCTACTACGACTCGCGCGAGCCGTTGCGGGAGATTCCTTCGCACCGCATGCTGGCGATGCGCCGCGGAGAAAAGGAAGAGGTTCTGCGGCTGGGCATCGAGGCGCCGGAGGAGCAGATCCTCACCGGACTCAGGCGCCGCCTGATCAGCGCCGATTCGCCTTACGGCCCATTTCTCGGGGACGTCGCAACCGACGCCTACCGCCGGCTGATCGCTCCCTCGATCGAAGTGGAGCTGCGCCTCGAGGCCAAGAAACAGGCGGACGAGGCGGCGATCAAGGTCTTCGCCGAAAACCTGCGCAACCTCCTGCTGGCGGCGCCGGCGGGCGGCAAGCGGGTACTGGGCGTCGACCCCGGCCTGCGGACCGGTTCGAAACTGGCGGTCGTCGATGCCACCGGCCGCTTCCTCGAGCATGCCACCATTTATCCTCATACGGGAGCGGCCAAGGCGGAGGCGGCACGCAAGGAGTTATTGCGCCTTGTCGGCAAGTTCGATGTCGAGATGCTCGCCATCGGCAACGGGACCGCCGGCCGGGAGGTCGAGCAGTTCGCCCGCGAGGTTCTGGGAGACGAAGGGCTCGACGTGACGGTGGTGATGGTCAGCGAGGCCGGCGCCAGCGTCTATTCGGCCTCGGATATCGCCCGCGAGGAATTTCCCGATCTCGACCTGACCGTCCGCGGCGCCATCTCCATCGCCCGCCGCCTTCAGGACCCCCTGGCCGAACTGGTCAAGATCGACCCGAAAAGCATCGGCGTCGGCCAGTACCAGCATGACGTCAATCAGGCGGCGCTGAAGAAGGCTCTCGACGAGGTGGTGGAGAGCTGCGTCAACTACGTCGGCGTTGATCTCAATACCGCCTCTAGGGCCCTGTTGGCCTATGTCTCGGGGCTCGGCGAATCCCTGGCCCGGGCGATCGTCGCCCATCGCGACCAGAACGGGCCTTTCGCGACCCGCCAGGCGCTGCTCGATGTCTCGCGTTTCGGTGCCAAATCCTTCGAGCAGTCCGCCGGTTTTCTGCGCATCCGCAACGGAAGTCACCCGCTCGACGGCACCGCCGTTCACCCGGAGCGCTACCCGGTCGTCGAGAGGATGGCCGCCGACCTGGGAGTCGATATCGACCACCTGTGTCGCGACGCCTCGCAGATAGACGGGATCGACCTCAATCGCTATGTCGAGAACTCCTTGGGACTGCCGACGCTGCGCGATATCGCCGCCGAGTTGAAGAAGCCCGGGCGCGATCCGCGCGCCGCCTTTCGTACGGCTGCGTTTCGCGAGGACGTGCGCGAGATGTCCGATCTGACCGAGGGGATGGTGCTGCAGGGCACGGTGACCAACGTCACCGCTTTCGGTGCCTTCGTCGATATCGGCGTTCACCAGGACGGCCTGGTTCATATCAGCGAGTTGGCCGACCGCTTCGTCAAGGATCCGCACGAG
>JABAHS010130630.1_pt1 | contig 12940 bp, 7 predicted proteins | sample 7062111 | NCBI WGS metagenome assembly JABAHS01 (sample SAMN14534600, study PRJNA622989) | marine sediment metagenome | biome: marine biome [ENVO:00000428]; feature: marine pelagic biome [ENVO:01000023]; material: deep marine sediment [ENVO:00002113]; isolation source: pool of 4 deep marine... | reverse complement strand
TGCCACTCATACCCACACTGCTCCTGGTTTCATCGACAATGCTTTCAAGGGCCTTTATGACGTAAGCAAGGACAAGGGTGTTATGAAAGCATCCGAATACGGCAGTTTCTTTGTTGAGCGGATTGCCAAAGCTGTAATCGATGCCTGGCAAAAGCGCAAGCCTGCCGGTATGAGTTGGGCGCTCGGGCACGCCGTGGTTGGAATGAATCGGCGGGTACAATATTTCGATGGTAAGTCCGTTATGTATGGAAACACAAACGCAGAGAACTTCTCAAATATCGAAGGCTCTGAAGACCATGCGTTAGAAATGTTGTTCTTCTGGCGACCGGATAAGAAACTGACAGGAATTGTAATCAATATTGCTTGTACCTCACAGGAAACGGAGAATTTGAGCGAAATATCAGCCGATTTCTGGCACGAGGTCAGGGAAGAGATTAGAAAACGATACTCGAAGGACCTGTTCATCTTTCCGCAGTGTGCCCCGTCCGGGGATCTATCACCGCATCTGCTCTTTCGTAAAAAAGCGGATGAGATTATGCTCAAAAGAAGAGGTATATCGAGGCGGCAGGAAATTGCCCGGCGCATTGCGAATGCAGTTGATGATGTTTTACCACTGGCAAGGTCGAATATCAAATGGGAACTGTTGTTCAAACATACGGTTGTAAATCTGGACCTGCCTGAGCATGAGCCTGCCGTTTTGCCCTTTTATGAGACCGATCCCATTAAACCCATTGAATTTCATGTTATTCGGCTGGGAGATATCGCGATAGCAACCAATCCATTCGAATTGTATATCGATTACGGCATCCGTATCAAGGCCCGCAGCCAGGCAGTTTTGACCTTACTTGTGCAATTGTCCTGTCAGACTAATGGATATCTTCCGACAGAAAGGGGTGTAAAGGGTGGCGGTTACAGCGCCGACAAATTCGTTGTCGGGCCGAAAGGGGGGCAGATTCTGGTTAACGAGACTGTCAGGAAAATCAACGAACTATGGTAGCGTGTTTTCTGTTATAATAATTCTGTAAGAAGATGGGAGAATGTATCATGGGCAAAGAACAAGTCGGTACTACGGCCGAACAAAACTTCTGCGATAGTCAGTTATTTGGTAAAGAGTGTGATTGTAGCAAAATCAACCGCCGGGATTTTATGGCATTGACCGCAGTTGGTGCCGCCGGGGCAGTATTGAACAGCACCAAAATGCCGGTCATGGCCGGACCCTTTGAAGAAAACGAATATCTGAAAACCATACCTTTCGATAAGAAACTCAATCCTCAATGGCTTGCTTCGCTCACTGCAAGGGGCAAACCTGCTATTGTGACGGACCCTGCAGCATTGCAGCATATTGGTATGCCGATTAATGGATTGTTCACTGGAAATCTGTATCTTGGTGGTGACGGTAAGTTATGGCTGTGGGATATTTTTAACCGTGTTATCGAAGGAATCCTGCCAAGGCCGGTACAATATAAGGGACAATCACTAAATATGCGCGGTGGTGCAAACTACGTATCTCCAGCCCCACAGCAATCCCCTATTGAACAGGGCTTTGCTGTTCGCATTGGTGATAACGTTCGCTCGTTGGACCACAGCGGTTTTTCGAATATTTCATTTGAGGGCCGATATCCAATCGGCAGGGTAACTTATAGAGATAAAGACTGTCCAGTTTCTGTCAAATTAGAAGCATATTCACCTTTTATCCCGCTTAACACAGACGATTCGTCCCTGCCGGCCACAATTATGAGCTATACAGTTAAGAACGAATCCGGCAAAAAGGTCTCTGCTGAAATCAGCGGCTGGCTGGAAAATGCCATCTGTCTCTACCATCGTGAGCAGGCTTCAGGCATTCGAAAAAATCGCGTGCTGCACGAACAGGGGATGACATTTCTATCATGCTCCGCTGAGCCGATTAGCGAGCAGGAGTCATCGGCCCGGCCCGACATATTATTTGAAGATTTCGAGAAAGAGAATTACGAAGGATGGACAGTTACCGGTACTGCTTTTGGCGATTCACCGATTAAAATGGCCAATATACCCGGCTACCAGGGTGATGTAGCCGGTAAAGGCAAACGTGTTGTCAACACCCATAATGTTCGACAGGGAGAGGACGTACGCGGCGGCGACCAACATGTCGGGACACTCACCAGTAAGCCTTTTGTCATACAGCGCAAATACATCAATTTTCTTATCGGCGGAGGCGGCCATAAGGATAAGACCTGTATGAACCTGCTTATTGACGACAAGGTAGTGACATCGGCGACCGGCCGGAATAACAACCGCATGAATCCAGGCGGCTTTACCGTAACGCAATGGGAGGGAAAAAAGGCCCAAATCCAGATTGTAGACAATGAAGGAGGCGGCTGGGGCAATGTCGGTGTGGACCATATTGTCTTTTCCGACAAGCCGGCACAAACATTTGTTCTAAATGAGTTGCATGATTTTGGCACAATGGGATTGGCTTTGCTTGATAGCAATTCTGAGGACCTCGCTTCGGCTTCAATATCCAAGCCCGGCCAATTCCAACAGATCCTCGACAAGACAATCAAACTATTATGCGATAAACTTCTTGGTTCCGTCGGCCGAAGAATTTCATTAAGGCCGGGCCAAGAGAAAACCGTTACCTTTGTCATCACCTGGCATTTCCCGAATTTGTCGGTTGCCGGGATGAATAATGTCGGTCGCCATTATGCCGGCCGGTTCTCAAATGCACAGGACGTCGCACAGTATGTGGCTAATAACTTCAAGCGTCTAAGTGCATCCACTCGTTTGTGGTGTGAAACGTGGTATGATTCGTCCCTGCCGTATTGGTTCCTCGACCGTACTATGGCGAACACATCCACTCTGGCCACCAGCACCTGCTATCGCTTTAAGGACGGACGGTTCTGGGCGTGGGAGGGTATTGGCTGTTGCCACGGCACCTGTACACATGTCTGGCATTACGCCCAGGCGGTAGGACGGCTGTTTCCTGAGATTGAACGTGACCATCGAGAACACGTGGACTTTGGTGTCGCTTTTCACACAGATGGTGGTATCGGCCATCGTGCTAACCTACAGCAAAGTTCTCATCCAGCTCACGATGGGCAGTGCGGCCGTATACTTGGCGTGTACCGGGAACATCAAATGACGACCGATTATGCCTTTTTGAAGCGGATATGGCCGAAGGTCAAAAAGGCAATCGAATATATGATTCAACGTGACAGTAATAGCGATGGTATTGTTGAAGGTTCGCAGCCGAACACGCTCGATGCCGCCTGGTACGGTAAGATTTCGTTTCTGGTTTCGCTTTACCTGGCAACTCTTCGGGCGGGTGAGGCTATAGCCGTTGAGATGAAGGACGACGACTTCGCAAGGCGCTGCCGGGATATTTCCGAACGCGGGCGCCGGAACATTTTGAAGCTTTACAATGGAGAATACTTCTACCAGATCGAAGATCCCAAGCACCTCAATGCAATCGGGATCAGTAAAGGTTGCTACATTGACCAGGTCTTTGGCCAGAGCTGGGCTTTTCAGGTTGGCCTCGGGCGATTGTTTGACGAGCAGAAAACCAAAAGTGCTCTGCGCGCCTTGTGGAAATATAATTTTGTGCCTGATGTCGGCCCCTTCCGGGAGAAGTTCAAGCGGGGCCGATGGTATGCTGTGGCCGGTGATGCCGGCCTGCTTATGTGTACCTGGCCGAAGGGCGGCTTGCGGGAGGACTTCAAGAAACACTGGCAGTACATGTATTTCAATGAGTGCATGACCGGTTTTGAATGGCAGGTGGCTTCGCACATGATTTGGGAAGGTATGATTACCGAGGGCCTGGCTGTCGCTCGTGCCATTCACGACCGTTACAATGCTGCTTTGCGCAATCCTTATAATGAAATCGAATGCTCCGACCATTACGCCCGTGCCATGGCCAGCTACGGTGCCTTCATCGCTGCCTGTGGTTACGAATATCATGGCCCCAAAGGGTATCTGGCCTTTGAGCCAAGGATAAATCCGAAAGATTTCAAGGCCGCCTTTATTACTGCTCAGGGGTGGGGAAGTTTCTCACAGAAAATTTTCAGGCAAAGCCAAACACAGCAAATCGAACTTAAGCACGGAACTCTCAAACTAAGTGAGATGGAATTTGAGCTGGACCCAGAGATAAGGCCGGGAGACATCGTTGCTGAACTGAATGAGCAGGCTGTCCGAACTCAATGGCGAATCGAAGAACGCAAACTGCGTATACTCTTCCGAAAGCCTGTTATTCTGAACAAGGGTGACAACCTGTCGATCAAGACAAGTGCTGAAGGTCAGTAAAAGCCTTAGAGAAATTGGTTTTTATTTTGTTTACTTAGCAAGGTGCAATTAGTATTTATTAACGAATTAAATCCTTTTTAATCCTGCTATATAATTGAAAGGAAATGTTAGATGGTTCATAAATTTAGGTTCGATTTACTGTTGTATGTGTTAGTAATATCCACTGTAACGCTTTTGGCCGGCTGCAGTGAGATGAATATGAATTCGACTGGAGGAGCCAACAATAACAGGATACGGCTCGAACATGTTGCAATAAATGTCGAGAATCCTGTGAGCATGGCGAAATGGTACAGCCACCATCTGGGGATGAAGGTTGTCAGGAAGGGACCGCCTCCGATTAATATGCATTTTATTTCCGACGCCGGTGGAAATATGATGCTTGAGATATACAACAATCCGCCTGATGCCGTGCCCGATTATGCTTCAATGGATCCGCTTTTGCTCCATATTGCATTCATGGTAGACGATGTAAAGGTCATTCGGGAAAAACTGATAGCTGCCGGTGCGACTGCCGTTGGAGAAGTAAACATAACCCCGGCTGGTGATGAATTAGCTATGCTGCGTGATCCCTGGGGCGTTGCCATACAGTTTGTGAAGCGTGCTAAGCCGATGCTTCGGCACTAATAGAAGTTCCTCTCGGCTTATTTTTTCTTATGCTTCTCCACCAGTCGGTCGACTAATTCTCGCGCATAGCTGAGGGTCCGATACAGTGCCATTCGGCTACCGTTCTTATGGAGGTCGGGATTATAGAATTCCCATACCATCTCGCCCTGCGGCGTAACTTCGAAGAACCGGCCGGGATCAGATTCGGCAACCAAGGTGTTTCCATTTGGCAACCTTACGTTCGAGCCCCTTGCACGAGAGAAAAAGTGTTTTGGAGGCTTGGCCTTATATTCCCACACGATTTTCTCGGCAAGAGGATCAAGTTCTATAATTCGAGTATATCCCCTCACTTTAGTCGACCTGTTGGAGCCGTTGTCATATATCAGCAAGTGGCCGCTTGGAAGCATGGTGGGCATGTGTGGGCCAAAGAGCTCTCCCGGCCCCCAGGCCCAAATGACCTTTCCCGTCTTCCTGTCGATGACTCCAATCGTATCGATGTGCCTTCCGCAGAAGAGAAGGTTGCCTGCCTTAAATCGCGGGTCTTTCCCGGCCGCAGGCCCTTCCGGCAGAACCTCGATCGTGTTGATGTGGGGCCAATCTGAGAACAGTTTTGACGGCGGCATCTGTAGCGGTACGTGTTGGGCGACTTCCTTGGCGTGCTCCTCGACTTTCCATTCCCAGACAACCTTATTATCAGGCGTCAGTTCGACAAGGGTATCTAAGGTGAGCCTGCCGGAGTTTGACCACGGATTAGGCATTGGACGGCGGGATACTACCACCGTATTGCCGTTGGATAATCGTGCGAAGTCATGGTGAGCTCTCAGCTTCGCCTTCCAGATGAGTTTACTGTCCCAATCCAATTCAAGAATCATCACATCCTTAATGATTGCAACGAGATGACCGTTGGGCAGCATCTCGGCCAGATGCCACGTATGGCCCTGTGGATACGACCACTTGTGGACTTCGCGTCCATCCAGGTCAATAATGTGGGCGACCTCCGTACCACGGCTCGAATAGAGCCTGTAGCTGTCATCGCACTTATCCCGTTTCAGGATAGTTACTCCCGCCCGCTTTTTAGCTCTGGGGGGTATGTCATCGGTCGTTGCAGCCTTACAAAACATATTGCATACTAATATCAATAAACCCACACCTAAAGCCCCGATATTACGGACTCTTGCTGCCGATTCTCTCTTGCTTGGCCTGTTCATAATATACCTTCCTTCCTAAGCTACTGCTTATGTTTAGAATGTGTGCAGATTATTACTGATATAATAATAGCTGAAGTGCTCTACGGCTGCAAGTCCCTGGTTTCTGTCATGAACCTGACTGCTTGAAGCCTGTCTACGGATTGACTTCTGTTCCTTTCTTTATTATTATATGCTTCAACTGAAGGCCAACTGCAGGAGCACTTAGCTAATTTGATAAGGATACAAATATGGTTGTAAAGAAATCATTCATCAGAACACTATCGGTTTTTACTCTGTTTTTGTTGAGTGCCATATTCTTGCTGCCGACAGCGCCATCCGAGGGATGTTTTTCAATAGTGGCGGGCAAGGATGCTTCAGCAGACGGGTACGTGATTATAGCCCACAATGAAGACGACACTATCCCTCAGATTGTGAATCATCACAAAATCCCGCGCAAAAAATACTCACGTGGAGAGAAAGTGAAGCTGCTCAATGGCGGCCGATTAAATCAGGTCGAACAAACCTGGGCTTATATATGGTCGGAAATGCCGGGCATGCTTTTCTCCGACAGTTATATCAATGAATGGGGCGTCAGTATCACATCGAACAATTGCCCTTCACGAGAGGACAAGCCGCACATTTCTGATGGTGGAATAGGTTACATGCTGCGACGTCTGGTGGCCGAGCGGGCAAAGACCGCACGTGAAGGTGTCTTATTAGCCGGAAGACTCGTGGAGCGTTTCGGCTATATTGACTCCGGCCGAACATATATCATCTGTGATCCTGATGAAGGGTGGCTTTTATGCGTTGTCAATGGAAAGCACTGGCTGGCTCAGCGGGTTGGCAATGATAAGGTGGCGATGGTGGCCAATACATATACGGTACATCAGGTTGATCTGTCGGATAGGGACAACTTCCTGGCTTCGAAGGATATTATCAAATACGCCGTTTCAAGAGGATGGTACAAACCGGAAGAGGACGGACCATTTGACTTTGCCAGGGCATATGCAAATCCCAAGTCGGCTTCAAGTCTGTCCAACTTCGGCCGACAGTGGAGCGGACTCAGCTATATTATCGCCGAACCGATTCCAATCGGATCGAACCTGCCCTTTTCCATCAAGCCCAGGCAAAAAGTGGATGTAACTCAAATCAAACAGATTATGCGTCACGACAATGATGCAAAAATACTCCAATCAACATCACTGACGGATGATACGGACAAAACCGCTTGTGCGATTTGTAGAGGCAGTACGCAGACCAGCTTTGTTGCTCAGTTACGGAAGAACATGCCTCTGGATATCGGTATCGTTTACTGGGTCTGTCTTGCCCCGCCTCGAACTTCATTTTATATTCCTTTTCACTTTGGTATCTCTGATTTTCCTGTAGGTTTTTTATCAAAATCAGAAAGACCGTCGATTATCTCTTATAATGAAAAAGTCAATTGTGCTTTCCGGGCCGATCCCCTACAGGCTTTTTGGACGTTCTCTAATTTCTATAACAAAGTTCATGGAGCTTCTAACCAAACGATTACAAGAATAAAAGCACAGGCTGAACAAATTGAGAACAATGCTCTTAGCCTGCAGCAACCCCTTGAAGAAACTACAAGTAAGTTGTACAAGCAGAACAAGGCTACGGCAATGCAGATCCTTGCTAACTATTCTAATGGACTTTACCTGTCCTCTATCGAAGCCATGGATAAAGTATTGTCGGAGAAGTAAAATAATATCCGAGTCTTTAGCCTGAAGAACCACAGCATCCCAACCCTGTATCCCTTTTTATAACAAGTACTTATGATGGATTGGCGGAGTGTGATAGTGAAAAGTGGAAAAATTTTTTCAGAAAGTACGAAAGTTTTCGTTGACAACTACGAAGACTTTCGTATATATTGACGATATAAACTAAAAGACCATGTAATTGAAGGAGATATTGATATGGCAAAACCCGGGACTGTACGACCGACTGATAGAGAATTGACGATCCTAAGAATCCTGTGGGATCAGGGACCGAGCACTGTTCGAGGAATTAATGAAGTGATGGATAAAGACCGAGATACCGGATATACCACTACGCTCAAGCTCATGCAAATAATGGCCGAAAAGGGACTTCTAATCCGGGATGAATCACAGCGGCAGCACGTCTATAAGCCTGCAATCACACAGGAAAAAACTCAAAAGCAGTTAGTGGGCGACCTGCTTGAAAGGGCCTTTTCCGGCTCAACGGAAAAGTTAGTTATGCGGGCGCTCTCTGCTAAAAAGGTGTCGGCAAAAGAGCTTAAAAGAATAAGAAAAATGTTTGATGAATTGAAGGGAGCATAAAATGAATATTTTAGGAAATATCCTTTCACAGGAGGCAGTTCACAAACTGGGCTGGACCCTGCTGCATTCTTTATGGCAGGGAGGCGTTGTGGTCTTACTTTTGGTAGTTTGTCTGAGAATATTACACAAATCCTCGGCAAACCTCCGCTATGTGATTTCCTGCTTTGGGCTTGCCGTGATTGTCCTGCTACCTGTAGCCACCTTCTATGTAGTTCCGGCACCGGCACAGATCTCTGATGTGGAATCCATTCCCGGTTTTTCGGCTCCGGCCACAGGAGAGCTAACTGAAGTCTACGATACCGACATGCTGCTTCAACGTGCGACAGAATACACACAGATGCTTCCTACGATTTCCTGGAGACAACGAGCCATGAACTTCTGTACGTCCACTCTTCCCTATACAGTCCTCGGCTGGTTCATGGGTATTCTTGCTCTTTCCCTCTGGCACATTGGAGGATTTGTACGTTTACAGCGTCTCAAACGACAAAAGGTCTGCCTAGTGGACGAATTTCTCAAAGGGAGGTTGCTCAGTCTGGCCGAGCGGCTTAAAGTTGCCCGGTCGATCAAACTCATGGAGTCCGCCCTTGTGCAAATACCAACAGTCGTTGGCTGGTTTCGGCCGGTTATCCTCTTGCCGGCCAGCGCTTTGTCCGGATTAACTCCGGAGCAGATTGAGGCATTACTTGCACATGAATTGGCCCATATTCGAAGATATGATTATCTGGTTAACATGTTTCAAACTGTGGTCGAGATACTCGGCTTTTATCATCCTGCCGTATGGTGGATTTCACATAAGATACGCGTTGAGCGCGAAAACTGCTGTGACGACTTGGCCGTGAGTGTCGGTGGGGATAAGATGGCTTACGCAAGAGCTTTAACTTCGATGGAAGAAATTCGGCAGGCTCAGGGCGAATTAGTTATAGCAGCAAGTGGAGGTAATCTATTCACGCGTATATCCCGCCTGGTTGGCTACGAGTCTGCCGGGAAAGCCCGACACATTTGGACACCTGTAGTACTTAGCGCTCTGTTGATTATAGTGTTGGCAATACCGGTAACTTTTGCACTCACCGCCGCAGACGCCGCCGGCGGCTTACGAGCAGACAACATCACTACTCATGTCAGCGAGCTTGTCGATGAGGAAAATATTAACAGTTCAGTTGCCATGCAGCCGGCATCGCATTTACCTGAAACGGATAGTAATATCCAGCTACTTTTTGAGTGTAAAATCTATGAAGTGCCAGCCGATTTGAAATTCCTTGAAGGCGAACAAAAAGAAGATAAAGTCGGACAGATGATCTGGCTTGGTAAGGAGTATGCCGATTCCTTAGAAGCACTCAGCAGAGAAAATAAGAATGTAAAAGTGCTTTGTGCGCCCCAGGTAATAACGCTTGATGGGGAGGAAACGAAAGTATTAATAGGTACAGACGTACCTTATACGGCAGGTTATGAGACAAGGGGAGACGCAGATGACGAGCCGAGGCGGATTATTAGGAAGGCGTTTGCTGGTTTAGAGTTGAATATGAAGGGAGAGACCATAAAAAATGGACTCAAACTTGATTTGAATATAGACTATGGACAATTGAAGCCTGGTTTCGGAGTGCATAAGGATGACGAAGGACGCGAAATTCAGGTTCCTTTCATGGAGCGCAGGGAGTGCTCCACGGCTGTTATTGTTGGTTCTGGTGAGACTATTGTCATCTGTGGTTTACGAAGCAGCGAAAAACCATTAAGCAATTTAATTCTAACGATAACTCCGTCTATAGTCCTTCCGGAGAAAGGTCCCCAACAGGCCAAAATCGAGAAAGAAGTACGTGCGGTTGATACCGACCCTGGACGCGTAGTCGAATTTCGGGCTGCTGAAGCGGAAAGTGAACGAAAAACAGCGAAAAAAGGAGGAGAGCCAAGATACCATAAGGTACATAAGGGTGATTCACTTAACGTGCCCGGTGTGGTACTCGATGATGAAAGCATTGAGGCTGAAAAAGCAGTCATACAAGCACAAATAAATGCCTTGGAAGCTCAGTTAATCGAACTTCGTAAAAACTATGAAGCCGAGATATTTAACAGGCAGGCCGAGTGGTGGGCTGAAATGCGGGCATTTACCGCCGATGTAGTGGCGGCCCAACAACGCATTATTGATGCTAATTCAGTGCTTGAAGATGACCTGGCAACGCTGGAACAGATGAAGCAGGATATCAAAATCTTTAAGATTATGAATGGGGCTAATTTGAGAACGGATATTGCCTTATATAATAAACTGAAAACAATGGAAGCAAACTGCGACAGACTGGCGAAGAAGATTGGGCGGGATAGATTAAAGCTGGCCAAAAACCAGAAGGAATTAGAAGAAGCAGAGGCCCGTAGGGAGCAATATATTAAGTACCGTCCCCGGGCCGGCACTGACCCTAACGAGGCTCAGCGTGTTATAAACCTGGCCAAGAAAGCTTTAGAGCTACGATTGTCTGAGTTGAACAAACTTAGTTCTGAGCAGACTTCACCGAAAGAGGCGAAAAGTGAAGGGGAGCCAAGATACCATATAGTGCGTCCAGGCGAAACACTATCCAGCATATCTGAGAAATACTACGGCTCTGAGAATAAATGGCAGGATATTCTTGATTACAATCGCAAGATAATTACGGCTGATGGGATTCAGGTCGGACAAAAACTTATCATACCACCTCTTCAGGCATCGGCGAAAGAGCCGAGAAGTGAGCGTGAGCGACTTTCTGCTATGGCCGCCAAGTTTGCCGAACGCGGCGACTTTACCAAGGCCATTGAGCACTTGGAAAATGCAATTGAAATTGCCAAAGCTGAGAAAAATTATGGTATCGGCCTTGCAATCGAAAAAGTGGATGGCCTGATAAGAATCGGTCAGGTACTCCCGGATGCACCTGCATCCGGCTCATCCTTTAAGAAAGGGGATATCATTGAGGCCGTTGATGGAGTCAGTACCGAAGGTATGTCGCTGAATGAAGTCGTGGCCGCGATTAGGGGCCCAAAAGGGACTAAAGTGACTCTGACCGTTAAAAGCCAAAGTCAGGATATAACTATGGAGGAAACCTTCAGGCGCCAGTTGCCGCTGAAAGGTTCGCCGGCCTTACGGGAATACTTTTGGCGTCTCGATGCGTACGAGGCTGACAAGACATGGCCACAATATCGCAAGATCATGAAATACTATAAGCCCTGGTCAGGAGAAACGGTCCACATATACGAACTCAAATATGCCAATCCCAAAGAATTGGCCCAGTTGTTGAACAGAATTCTCCAACGCCGCTTGAAAGGCATAAAGAACAGACCAAAGGATAGTGTCAGAATTGTGCCGGATCCGGGCCATAATAAGTTAATTATTCACGCAAGCCCGGCCGATATCCAATTGATTGAAGCCCTGATTGCCGAGCTTGATGTCCTCGCAAAGCGTGAGACCGCCGCTTTTAAGGCTGCCCCGGACACAGAATATAAACAAGTTCCGGCAGACGACACTACCATCACCCATGCTATTAAGCTAAAATACGCAGATTGTGTAAGATTAGAACAGATATTGCGAGAGCTTCTTTCTCACAGGCAGTTCAGAATAGCAACTGATGAGCGAACAAATATGTTAATTGTGGTAGGCACTGAGTCAGATATCCGACAGATAATGTCCCTGGTAGCCGAACTTGATGTGCCTGGTTTTGATATGGATCGTAACGTTTTGGATACAAACAAAAAGGAGAAGGTCGATTCGGACTTGAAGCCCTCGCCTTCTGTTAAATGATTTAGACCGTGTATAAAACCATACTAAAAACAAGTGAGCCTGTCTAATCCGGACCTTCTTTTTATTTCTCTCAGCGTACCGAAAGGCTTTGCGAGAGAATGTTCTTAACGGTACGACCGACTGAGATTTGAGGCCATCTGTGTCTTGACATATAATAAGCCCGGCCAGACTCATATAGCTATAGGTCAACTTGTTAGAGCCAATTTGTGGCTGTTTGAGCTACAAATAAGATTTCCTCCCAATTCCTACACCAAGTGCTTACGCATAATTTCTTGTATCGTTGTAGCAAAGGCTGTTTTCGCGTCGCTACGGCAATACAGCGACGCTTCGATAAGACCGGATTTTACAAAAACTTTACTTATTATCTGTCAACCTTTGCATAAAAATAAACGTCTGTACTGATATATGGAGCAGATTATCTTGAATAAAAATAAAGACGTGGCACGGGGCGGCAGAGCGATGGTAGAAGATGGTTTTCTAAAACCGTCCTATTGTGGTTCAATAAGAACGGATCTTCCTCTAATTGTAATCGGAAAGAAAAAAAGGCAATTTATAAAGATGATGAGCACAGGCCAGCTCTTCTGCGTTGGAAAAGTTTACCTGAAGACTCAGAATGGAACTATAAGGATAAAGTAAGAGAGTAAGTTCTCTGATTTATAGTTAAAAAAGGCGAAAAAATCCAATTTTGCTGGTGATGTACAATTTTATGGTTTTTTTTTGTTCTCTGTCAACCGATAGGCTACGATAGATGTCTATACTGGTAGATGGAGTTAATGGCCTCGATGGTGAAAACGGACAAAAGCTTG
>JABAHS010000296.1_pt9 | contig 12940 bp, 9 predicted proteins | sample 7062111 | NCBI WGS metagenome assembly JABAHS01 (sample SAMN14534600, study PRJNA622989) | marine sediment metagenome | biome: marine biome [ENVO:00000428]; feature: marine pelagic biome [ENVO:01000023]; material: deep marine sediment [ENVO:00002113]; isolation source: pool of 4 deep marine... | reverse complement strand
AGCAAAGCCCCGTGGTACGGCGGCATGAGCATGAGCATGTCGGCGCCCGCCGCCTCGGCGCGCCGGCCGCGCTCGACGGCGATGCGGGTGCTGAAGTGGCTGCAGGTGACGATGACCGGCAGACGNNAACGCGAACTGCTCGGAGTAGTTGGCGAGAAGGCAGATGCCGTCGTTGCCCTGATCGACCATGCAGTCGATCACGCGTCGCTGACTCTCCAGGTCGAGCTCGCCCGACTCGGTGAACGGCGTGGGAACGATGGGGAAGACGCCCCGGTAGCCATTCTGCTTCACCGAATCACCCACGCAGTTGAATCCCCGGTCACTTTAGCGTTGAATCGAAATCCATGAAAGCAACCATCGCCCTCGTGCAGGGAGACGCGGCCGGGATCGGACCGGAGCTGCTGGCCAAGCTGCTCGACGACGAGCAGGTGCGCACGCGCGCAAATATTCTGATCCTCTCCGACGAGCGGGTGTTTCGCGCAGGCTGCGCGATCGCGGGAAAGAGCCCGGCGGTGCGGCCGATCGCGGGCATCGAGGCGATGGATTTCGACGACGGCCTGCCCAACCTCAGCGACGTGCCGGGCCTCGATCCGAGCGAGGCACCCCCCGGCAGGGTTTGCGTGGCCGCGGGCGGCGCGGTGCTCGAGTGCTTCGGTCGGGCGCTGGATCTGGCCAATGAGGGCCGGGTCGATGGCGTGTGTTTCATGCCCTTTAATAAGGAGGCGATGCACCGGGCAGGGCTCGATGCCGAGGATGAGCTGCAGTGGGCGAAAAAGCGCCTCGGCAGCCGAGGCCGTGCGAGCGAGTTCAACGTCATCGACGGCATGTGGAATGCGCGGGTCACGTCCCACGTGCCGTTGCGCGCGGTGGCCGATCTGTTGAGCGTCGAGCGCATCGTCGAGGCGATTACGCTCGCAGACCGCACCCTCAAAGAGGCCGGCTTTCAGGCGCCGCGAATCGCAGTCGCGGCGATCAATCCCCACGCCGGCGACGGCGGCCAGATCGGGCGCGAAGAAATCGAGGTCATTGCGCCGGCCGTCGAGCAGGCGCGTGCCCTCGGTATTCAGGCCGACGGCCCGTTCCCCTCCGATACCCTCTACATCCGCGTGCGCGACAAGCAGTACGACTGCGCCGTCAGCATGTACCACGACCAGGGCCAGATCGCCATCAAGCTGCTGGGATTCCACATGGGCGTCTCGGTCCTCGGCGGCCTGCCCTTCCCCGTCGCGACCCCCGCCCACGGCACCGCCTTCGACATCGCCGGAGCCAACAAGGCCCGCCTCGAGCCGTCGCGGCGCGCGTTTCTGATGGTCTGCGACATGGCCGAGAACCGACGCACGACGCAGGTGCTGGCCGACGCCTAGCACGAACCTGCCGCCGGCCGGATGGTCTAAAATTCTATAAACACAATCGCCCCATGGCATGGATGGCGATCATGAAGCACGAAATCATCGAGATGATGGCGTTCCCGCGCGAGATGATCCGCGGCAACGTTCCGTTGGAAACCTGCGGGCATACCGGCCACTACGCGCACCACGACCCGGAGTGCGGGGTATGCGAGGCGCGCATCGAGTGCGAGTGGCTCTATCACAACGACGAGCTGAGCGGCTTGGGCGAGAAGCCGCTGGCAGATCTGCTCGAGGCGCTGCAGTCCGCTCTCCTGTACATCGATGCCTGCGTGGCCCGCGCCGGACACACCCCGAGCAAGTGCCGCTGCCGGGCCTGCACCTGGCTCAGGCGCGCCGAATCCCTTCAGGCCGCCGCGAGCCGCTGATCGCCGCCCGATACCAGGGGCGCACCTCGTCGGCGGGAGCGGGATCGACCGGCCAAACGAATCAGGCGCCCGGGCGCAGGCCAGGGCATCCGAGCTGCCTCACTTGCGGGCGCTGACGCGATAGGTAAAGCGCTCACAGCTCGGCGTCGCATCGATCAGGCTGTCCATCTGCACTCGCACCTGGGACTGCGTCTCGAGACACTTCACGATGAGCACGCCCCCCTCCTGGTAGGTGCCCGGCAGTGCCGCCAGGGTGGACGCCTTCTCGTCAGCGCCGAAAAAAGGCATGGCCAGCGCCGGCCGCGCCGCGTCTGGATTGCTCTCATGCTTGAGGGGCCTCAGGTTGACGCTGTCGGCGCGCTTGCCGATGATCTCGATGCCGGCCCGGTGGACGCCGGCCTCGTCCACGGTGAACCAGCGCACGAGCCCGATCGCCGAAGCGCCTTTATTCGTTGCAATGGAAACGATTTCGCCGACACACAGCGGCGTGCGTGGCGGATCGCGCCGCACGATGCCGACTCCCCGACGGCTTTTGTTGGTCACATCCCAGGGCTCGCTGCCATAGATCGCCATGACGCCCGCCTCGTCGGCGCCGCCTTCTCTCCCGTCAGTGCGCCGCCTGCCTTTGTTGACATCCACGTCGACGGTGCCTCCCGATCGTGGATCGATCATCTTCATGACGGCGTCCTCATCGTCTTCGGATACAGCGCCTCGCGCGCCGGACTCCTTACCCGGACCAAAAGTCGCCTGGGTACCGGCGACCGTGCCGCCGATGAGATGTTGAGTGGCAGAAATTCCGACGGCCAGCTGCACGGGGGCCTCGATGGGAGTGCGATCGTTCGACCGCTGCGCGGGCTCTCTCAGGCTTCGAACGATACGACTCAGAATCGCCGATGCCTGTCTCCTGGCGCGCGCCGTGGGAAACGCGTCCCGGCGGCCCTGCTCCACCTCTTCACGAATATTCTCGAGCAGCGAAGAGGTGGCATTGGTCTCGAGGTAGTAGCTTTTCGCCGCCTCACCGGCGGCCTTGTGCGACAACGGCCAGGCGCGTTCGACGCCGCGCGCATCGATCACGAAAACCCCTTCGGGCCCGGCGGCTGGTCGCTGCGCGTCGAGCTCGGCAGCATCGGCACATTCACCGAGAAATTCGAACATTTTCCAGACCTCCCCCGGACCATGATGGTAGGGGTCGGCGACCGCGGTCAGCAGCGTGAGCTTGTACAGATGTGATATGGGCCTGGCGAATTCCTGCCTGTGTTCGCTGTGCGAGCCCGGGCGATCGAGCGCGCCGCGCTCGCGCGCCAATCCGTGCAGTCCCGCAAGCTCTATCCACACGCGAGGTTCGGTGGGCAGGTATTGCTCGTAGGAGTGATTGAGCGAATAGCACAGGAACAGGAAGGCGCGCTGGATAGCGGCGACATCGAACCGGCGGCTTGCGAACAACGAGGCTTTCTTCGACCCTGTTGCGTCCACGACCTGCTTGTAGCCATCCGCCACCTGCAGAGTGAGTGTACGCGCCATGTCGGCGAGACGGCGTTGCTGCTGCAAGGCGCTCACGCCGCTATTACCCTGGCGCTGGATGAGGGAATTCAAGAGCCGCACATAGGCTCCCGCGTGCAGCTCGAGCAGCTCGAAGCGCACGGAGGGCTTCACCGAGGCGGCATTCAGCAGCGACAGCTCCTCGTTCAGACTGCCCAGCACCGCCTCGCGGTTGGCATAGGGTAATTCGTCGACCCAGCGCCTCAGATCGGCCGGGCGGACGGTCGCCGCACCGGCCTCTGTGCCGGGCGCCTCACGTGGTCGGGTTCTCGCACTCAATGGATAGGACTCCTCGGTCGCGCTCCCGGCTCCGAGCACGCGCTCGGGGGCCCGCTGGGAGCAGTTCGGAGGCGATCCCCGTCGGCGACGCGGATCTCGTAGCTGGTTATCGGCCAGATCGCGGCCGAGGTTGAGTCCCCGGTCCCGGCACTGGCCGGCCATCGCGCAATCCCTGGGATCCCGGCCATATCGGGCTCTCGCGGCAATCGGCCGCGAAGGGCCCGGCGGGCCGGCCGCGCGCGTGCGCCGAGGGCGCCCGGCGACCCTGGCCGAGGAAGCTGACCGGGCATGGGCCGGGCGCCGGAACCCGCTGCAAACCGCGCCGCATCCGACGTGTGCAAGGCGCCGCAGAGCGGCATTCGACCGGGTTCAAACCAACCCCTGGTTCGGAAACTGGCGGAGAGGGAGGGATTCGAACCCTCGGTACGCTATTAACGTACACACACTTTCCAGGCGTGCTCCTTCAACCGCTCGGACACCTCTCCGGGGCCGCCGAGTTTATATGAGAAGCCCGGGACAGACCATCACAGGGCACCGTGGTCCATGAGCAACGCCTCGACGGCCTCGGCGAGACGCGCGTAGCCGGCGGCGTTGGGATGGACGTGGTCGGACTTGAAACGATTGTCGCCGAGAACGTCCGCGAGTATGTCGTCCTGCGTGGGCACGCGCAGATCCTCGGCGATGTTCTCGTAGAGGTCCGCCGCGCTCAGGAAAAACCCGATGTTCGGCACCGCGATCATGACCACCGGAATGGAACGCTGCCGCGCGAGCGCGATCATCTCGCGAAGGTTCGCCTCGGTCGCCGCCGGATCGCGTTTGCGCAGGATGTCGTTGCCACCGTGGCAGAGCACCAGCAGATCCGGCTGGTGGCGATCCAGCTCGCGCGCCAGTCGGCGAAGACCGTGCACGGTTTCCTCGCCCGGCTTGCCGGCGTTGATGACGGTGCGCCCGGTGCGGGTCGCAAGCAGCGCCGGATAGCTCTGATAGTCGCGCGCGCCGGTACCGAAGGTGAGGCTGTCGCCGAAGGCGAGAATCACGGCGTCGGGCGCGAGCCGAGGCAGCGGGTCCGCCGCGTCACCGCAGGCGGCGAGTGACACGGCACCGAAAAGCAACGCCGCACGAGCGAGCGTGCCCGCAAGTGAGCCCAATCGGCGCGTCAGCGTGACGCTCAGATCAGGTCCTTGACCGCATCGCGCTCTTCCTCGAGCTCGGCGCGGGTGGCGTCCATCTTCTCTCGGCTGAACGCGTCGATGGCAAGCCCCTGCACGATCTCGTAACGTCCATCGCGAATCGTGACCGGGAAGGAATACATGAGACCCTCCGCAATCCCGTAGCTGCCATCGCTCGGCACCACCATGCTGACCCAGTCTCCTTCCGGCGTGCCATTCACCCAGTCGCGCATGTGGCTCAACCCCGCATACGCCGCCGACGCGGCGCTCGAGTGCCCGCGCGCCTCGATAACCTCGGCGCCGCGCTTCTGCACGCGCGGAATGAACGTATCGCTCACCCAGGCAGGGTCGACCATCTCCATGGCAGGCTTGCCCGCGATCGTCGCGTGGTTGATATCCGGGTACTGGGTCGCCGAGTGATTCCCCCATATGGCGACCCGCTCGATGTCGGCCACCGCCGCGCCGGTCTTCTCCGCGAGCTGACTCTTGGCACGATTGTGATCGAGACGCGTCATCGCGGAGAACTGACGGCGATCCAGATCCGGCGCGTTGCGCATGGCGATGAGCGCATTCGTGTTGGCCGGATTGCCGATTACCAGCACCTTGACGTCGCGCCGTGCGCCCTCATTGAGCGCCCGCCCCTGCGGCTTGAAGATCTTTCCATTTTCTTTCAGAAGATCGCCGCGCTCCATGCCCTTGCCACGGGGCTTCGAACCGACCAGCAGCGCGTAGGCAACCCCGTCGAAGGCGACGCCCGCATCGTCGGTGATGACGACGTCGCTGACGAGGGGATAAGCACAGTCGTTGATCTCCATGACCACACCCTCGAGTGCCTTCATCGCCGGCGTGATCTCCAGCAGCTGCAGCACCACCGGTTGATCCGCGCCGAGCATCTCCCCGGATGCGATTCGGAACAGCAGCGAATAGGCGATCTGGCCCGCGGCACCCGTGACGGCAACACGTACCGGGTCTTTCATTGAAGTGTCTCCCTAACGGAATTCGAACTGGCAGCTTCTCAGCCGCGATCCACCATCGCCAGGTAGTCCCGGCGCGCGGCGCCGATATAGACCTGCTGCGGCCGACCGATACGCTGGTCCTCATCCACCATCATTTCCAGCCACTGGGATATCCAGCCAACCGTGCGCGCCATGGCGAAGATAGCGGTAAACATGTTGAGCGGAATACCAAGCGCGCTGAGAATGATACCGCTGTAGAAATCGACATTGGGATAGAGCTTGCGCTCGATGAAGTAATCATCCTTGAGCGCAATCTCCTCGAGCTGACGCGCGATTTCGAAAAGTGGCTCGTTCTTCGAATCGAGATCGGCGAGCAGATCGTGGCACGCCTGCCGGATAATCGTGGCCCGCGGGTCGAAGTTTTTGTAGACGCGGTGACCGAAGCCCATGAGCCTGAACGGATCGTTCTTGTCTTTGGCGCGCTCCACGTACTTCGGTATGTCGTTGGGATCGCTTATGGCCTCGAGCATGTTGATGACGGCCTCGTTGGCACCGCCGTGCGCCGGACCCCAGAGCGTTGCGATGCCCGCGGCAACGGCCGCGAACGGATTGGTCCCGGAGCTGCCGGCGAGTCTCACGGTGGAGGTGCTCGCGTTCTGCTCGTGATCGGCGTGCAGAATGAGCATCAGCTCGAGAGCGCGCACGGCAACCGGGTTCGGCACGTAGGGCTCGGCACGAACGGCAAACATCATCTGCAGAAAATTTTCCACGTAGCCGAGCGAGTTGACGGGATACATGTAGGGCTGGCCGATGGTGTACTTGTAGGCATCGGCGGCGATAGTCGGCATCTTTGCGATGAGCCGCACGGCCGACAGCTCCCGGTTGGCGGGATCGTTGATGTCCAGCGAGTCATGGTAAAAGGTCGAGAGCGCGCCGATGATTCCGACCAGCATGCCCATGGGATGGGCATCGGCACGGTACCCGTTCATGAACCGCCGGATACCCTCGTGCACCATGGTGTGACGGCGCACCAGGATGTTGAACTCCTCCCACTGCTCGGGCGTCGGCAGCTCGCCGAACATGAGCAGGTAGCAGACTTCCAGATAGTTGCTGCGCTCGGCCAGCTGCTCGATGGGGTAACCCCGATACAGCAGCACCCCCTGCTCGCCGTCGATGTAGGTGACCGCGCTGCGGCAACTCGAGGTGAAGGCGTATCCCGGATCGTGAACGAAGTAGCCGAGCTCCTGACTGATGCCCTTGATGTCGATGACAGGCCTGCCGTGGGTGCCCTCGATCACCGGGGCCTCGAAACTCTTTCCGGTGGCGTTATCGGTCACGGTTACCGTGCGTGTCTTGGCCATGTGTCTGTCCCCTAGTTCAAACCGCAGGAGCGTCTTGGAGGACCGCCGGCAAGGGGCCTTCCGTGTACGTGGGAGGCGATTGAGCCGGAGTCTAGTCGACCCCGGCGAGCAGGGTCCGGATTCTGCCGCCGGTGGCCCCCGCCGGGCATCCGGTCGCACCGCCGACGCTCTCCGGGCGGCCGCGGCTCGGCGAATTCACCCGTTATCGCGATGCGATTATTCTGCCAACGGTGGCGCACTATGATCGCACAGGAACGGGGCGTTTTGTACCCATGTCATGGGCTGATCGGCTAAACTAACGGGCGTTGCCCAATTCTTGAACAAATCTTGCCGTGACGACGCTGAACGGGGCCAGTCGCCCCCATCCGATGAGGCGTGGGCCCAAGGCACAGTCAGGATAACGTCATGCCGAATGGCAGTGCGCTCTTCTCCGGGAACGCAGAGTTCCTCGATTCGCTTTACAAACGCTACCTGGAAAACCCCGAGAGCGTCGACCCGAGCTGGCGGGCCTACTTCGCCGCTCTCGGCGCTGCCGAGCAGGGGCCGGCGCCGAGCGGCACGGCCGCCCTGGACATCGAGTCACGCTCCGTGCTCGCCGAGAAGCAGGTAAAGGTTCTCGAGTTCATCAGCGCCAATCGTTATCGTGGTCACCGCGAGGCGGATCTGGATCCGCTCAAGCTTCTCGAACGTCCGGAAGTGCCCGAGCTGCACCTGGAGCATTACGGATTTACGGCAGAGGATCTCGATCGCCGTTTCAACACGGCGTCATTGTTCATGGAATCCGAAGCGACCCTTCGCGAGATTCGCGACCTTCTCAAGGCGACCTACTGCAACACCATCGGCGTCGAGCTCACCCACATCACTGCCACCCACGAGAAGCGCTGGATTCAAGAGCGCCTGGAGCGGGTGCACGGACGATTCGACTTCTCCAACGAGAAAAAGCGCGACATTCTCAAATGGGTGACCGCGTCCCGCAAGCTCGAGGACTATTTGCATCGGCGCTACGTAGGCCAGAAACGATTCTCTCTCGAAGGCGGCGACGCGCTGATTCCCATGCTCGATGAAATTGTTCAGAGCGCCGGCGAGAAACACGTCAAGGAGATCGTCATCGGCATGGCCCATCGCGGCCGTCTCAACGTGCTGGTGAACATATTCGGCAAGCACCCGAAGGTTCTGTTCGGCGAGTTCGAGGGCAAGATCGATGTCGGGCGTGGGTCAGGAGACGTCAAGTACCACCTGGGGTTCTCATCAGACGTCCAGACCTCTGCCGGCCCCGTGCACCTGGTGCTCGCGTTCAACCCATCGCACCTCGAGATCATCAACCCCGTGGTCGAGGGATCGGTGCGCGCCCGCCAGGAGCGGCGCGGCGATAACGCACGCGAGCAGGTACTGCCGCTGCTGGTGCACGGCGACGCCGCCTTTGCCGGCCAGGGGGTCGTTACCGAGACATTGAATCTCTCTGAAACGCGCGGCTACGGAACCGGAGGAACGGTTCACCTGGTCGTGAACAACCAGATCGGATTCACAACGAGCGATCCGCGTGATGCACGCTCGACCCTCTACTGCACGGACGTCGCGAAGCTCGTTCAGGCACCCATTTTCCACGTCAACGGCAACGACGTGGAAGCCACGATTTTCGTGTCACAGCTGGCGCTCGAATACCGCATGCAGTTCAAGAAGGACGTGGTCATCGATCTGGTCTGTTTCCGCCGCTATGGCCACAACGAGGCCGATGAGCCGCTCGCCACCCAGCCGATGATGTACAAGAAGATAAAGGATCAGCTCGGGCCCCGTCGCGTCTACGCAGCGCAGCTCGTGGCCGAGGGTGTCATGAACAAGGGCGAGCCCGAGGCCGTGGCCGATGCCTATCTGAGTGCCCTCGAGGGCGACACGACGATGTCCCGGCCGCTGGTCCGGGCCTCGGGAATTGACTACCTGGCCGACTGGACGCCGTATCTCAATGCCTCCTGGCAGGATCCTGCCGATACCTCTCTCCCGATCGCGAAGATCGAGGAGCTGGGTCAGAAAATGTGCGCAAGCCCCGAGGATTTCGAGCTGCACCGAAGCGTGCAACGGATCATTGAGGGCCGCCTCGAGATGTCCCGCGGAGAGCGGCCCATGGACTGGGGATTCGCCGAGAACCTCGCCTACGCGTCACTGCTCGAGAACGGCTTCTCGGTGCGGCTCTCCGGGCAGGACAGCCAGCGCGGGACTTTCTTCCACCGACACGCGGTGCTTCACAATCAGAAGCGCAGTGGCACCTACACGCCGCTTCAGCACCTGTTCGAGGGCCAGCCACGGTTCGCGGTCATCAACTCGCTCCTCTCAGAGGAAGCCGTGCTCGGCTTCGAATTCGGCTTCAGCACCGCGGAGCCCGAATGCCTGGTTATCTGGGAAGCTCAGTTCGGCGACTTTGCCAACGGTGCCCAGGTGGTTATCGATCAGTTCCTGAGCTCGTCGGAAGCCAAGTGGGGACGTTTCTGCGGACTCGTGATGATGCTGCCCCACGGCTACGACGGCCAGGGCCCTGAACACTCCTCGGCAAGACTCGAGCGTTATCTTCAGCTCTGCGCCGAGGAGAACATGCAGGTATGCATCCCCAGCACGCCGGCGCAGATGTTTCACCTGCTCAGGCGCCAGATGCTGCGCCCGTACCGCAAGCCGCTCATTATCATGAGCCCGAAGAGCCTGCTGCGAAACCGCCTGTCGACGTCGTCACGCGAGGAGCTGGCCGAGGGCGCCTTCAACCTGACCATCGACGAGGTCGATCCCATCAACCCCTCGGAAGTGACCCGTCTGGTGCTCTGCAGCGGCAAAGTGTACTACGACATCCTGGAGAAACGTCGCGAGCACGAGCTGCGCCAGGTTGCGATAGCGCGTGTGGAACAGCTCTATCCGTTCCCAGAGAAGGAGATCGTAGCGCTGCTCAAACGCTATCCGAAAGCGAATGACATCTGCTGGGCGCAGGAAGAGCCGCGCAACCAGGGCTCCTGGTTCTTCATGCTCTCGAGGCGCCATCTCGCGGGCTGCGTGCACAAGCGTCACAAGCTCACATATGCCGGGAGGGACTACTCGGCATCACCCGCCGCTGGATATCTGAACGTGCACCTGGAAGAGCAGCGGATGCTCGTAGAGAGCGCCCTCGGGCTCGATGTCGTAGAAGCTACGCGCAAAAAAAGCGCATGACCGCACACCGATTCGCGAACCGAATCATCGAACGCAAATAGGAACTCATCAGTGCTCGTAGACGTAAAGGTGCCCGTGCTGGCCGAATCGATTCCCGACGCCACCCTGCTCGAATGGAAAAAGAGCCCCGGTGAGGCAGTAACGCGGGACGAAATTCTCCTCGAGCTCGAGACCGACAAGGTCGTTCTCGAGGTGCCGGCGCCGCAAGACGGCGTGCTCAGCGAGGTGCTGAAAGAGACCGGTGATATCGCCTTGAGCGAGGAGGTCCTGGCGCGCATCGACACCGACGCCGCGCCGAGCGCGGACGCCCGCCCCGGCGACGGTAAAAGGCAGCCGGCCGGGGAAGCGGCACCTGCGCCGGGCGGCGGCGCCGCCCTCAGCCCGGCCGTGCAGCGCCTGGTCAGCGAGCACGACCTCGACCCATCGCTCATCGAGGGCACGGGAAAGGGTGGCCGCCTCACCAAGGGCGACGTGCTGGCTTATTTGGACAAGCGAGCCGCCGTGACGCCCGCGCCCGCGCCGCGCGCAGAGCCGGCGACGGCGCCGCTGGGTACCCGTGGCGAGCGCCGCGAGCCAATGTCGCGTCTGCGCATGCGTATCGCCGAGCGACTCGTCGAAGCACAGCATACGGCGGCGATCCTCACGACCTTCAACGAGGTAGACATGCAGCCGGTGATGGCGCTGCGCCAACGCTACAGGGATCAGTTCGAGAAAACCTACGGCGTTCGCCTGGGATTCATGTCGTTCTTCGTCAAGGCCGCAGTGCAGGCGCTCGAGCGGTTCCCGGCGGTCAACGCCTACATCGAGGGCAGTGAGATCGTCTATCACGACTACCAGGACATCGGTGTAGCCGTGGGCTCGCCGCGAGGCCTGGTCGTGCCCGTGCTGCGGGACGTGGCGCAGATGTCGTTCGCCGACATCGAGACGAAGATCGCCGAGTTCGGCACAAAAGCGCGCGACGGCACGCTCACCGTGGAAGAGATGAGCGGCGGCACGTTCACCATCTCCAACGGCGGCGTGTTCGGATCGCTGCTGTCCACGCCCATTCTGAACCCGCCGCAGAGCGCGATTCTCGGTATGCACAAGACCCAGGAACGGCCCATGGTCGTCGACGGTGAAGTCGTCGTCCGCCCGATGATGTATCTCGCGCTCTCGTACGATCACCGCATCATCGACGGTCGCGAGGCCGTCCTGTTCCTGGTCACCATCAAGGAAGCCATAGAGGATCCGGCGCGCCTGCTACTCGGCGTGTGACGGCGCGGGGAGAGCGGCCATCATGAAGCGTTACGATGTCGTCGTCATCGGCGGCGGGCCGGGAGGTTACGTCGCCGCCATCCGCTGCGGCCAGCTCGGACTCGCGACCGCGCTCGTCGACGAGTGGCTCGGCGCGGACGGTAAACCGGCGCTCGGCGGCACCTGCCTCAACGTCGGCTGCATCCCTTCCAAGGCGCTGCTGGATTCCTCGCACCACTACCACAACCTCGCGCACCTGCTTCCGGCCCACGGCATCACCGTCGAGGGCGCGAGCATGGACGTCGCCGCCATGCTCGCGCGCAAGGACAAGGTCGTGCAGACCATGAATCGCGGTGTGGCAGCGCTTCTCAAGAAGAACAAGGTGAATGCGTACTCCGGTCACGGCCGGCTCGAAACCGACAACCGGGTCAGCGTGGCACGCCACGGTAACGGTGGCGAGGAGACGCTTGCGGCGAAGAACGTCGTCATCGCGAGCGGCTCCGTTCCGGTGAGCATCCCGGTGGCGCCCGTCGATGGCGATCGCATCGTCGACAACGCAGGCGCCCTCGCCTTTCAGAAGGTGCCGGCGCGACTCGGTATCATCGGCGCCGGTGTCATCGGTCTCGAGCTCGGCAGCGTGTGGAAGCGGCTCGGGTCCGAGGTCATCATCCTCGAGGCGCTGGATGATTTTCTCGCCGCCGCCGACCGGCAGATCGCCGGCGACGCGCTCAAGTCGCTCACCAAGCAGGGGCTGGACATCCGCCTCGGTGCCCGCGTCACCGGCGCCAAGGCCGGCAAAAAGGGCGTCGCGGTCAAGTACGAGGACAAGGCGGGGCCCAAGGCCCTGGAGGTCGACCGCCTGGTGGTGGCGGTCGGGCGACGCGCCTACACCGAGGGGCTCGTGGGCGCCGACGTGGCGCTCGCCATGGACAACGGCGGTCGCATCCAGGTGGATGACGTGTGCCGCACGTCCGTCGACGGCGTCTACGCCATCGGTGACGCGGTGAAGGGCCCGATGCTCGCGCACAAGGCGTCCGAGGAAGGCGTCGCCGTCGCCGAGCACATTGCCGGCGGTGCGGTGCACATCGATCACCGCATCGTGCCCTGGGTGATCTACACCCATCCCGAGATCGCCTGGGTGGGCGAGACGGAGCAGCAGCTCAAGGAAGCGGGCAGCGACTACCGCGCCGGCAGCTTTCCTTATCGTGCGCTGGGCCGCGCCCACGGCGCCGGGGACGTCGAGGGCTTCGTCAAGGTGCTCGCCGATGCGAAAAGCGACGAAATTCTCGGCGTGCACATCTTCGGCGCACAGGCCTCGGAGCTCATCGCCGAGGCCGTCACCGCCATGGCGTTTCGCTCGAGCAGCGAGGACCTGGCCCGCACGATTCACGCGCATCCGACGCTTTCGGAGGCCGTGCACGAGGCGGCGCTGGCGGTGGACGG
>JABAHS010028138.1_pt1 | contig 12942 bp, 15 predicted proteins | sample 7062111 | NCBI WGS metagenome assembly JABAHS01 (sample SAMN14534600, study PRJNA622989) | marine sediment metagenome | biome: marine biome [ENVO:00000428]; feature: marine pelagic biome [ENVO:01000023]; material: deep marine sediment [ENVO:00002113]; isolation source: pool of 4 deep marine... | reverse complement strand
GCGATGGCAGTCGCTGCGGTGACCGGCTTGTCGAGAGCAAGCGGGAAGGCAACCACGGATACGGCCAGAGCAACAAACGAAAAGATCATTCCAAGCGCAGTCCCATAGATGAGCAGCGCGAGGCCATGACGCGTCACGAAGAGTTGTTCGACCAAATCACCAAATGACATCGGCGCGAACGCCCCGAATTGACCCGTGTACAAGAATTGCGCCATGAAAAGCCAGGCGACGTAGAGAAGCATCATCATTAAGGACAACGCCAGTATTGGCGCAAATGACGACGTGTGGACAAACTCGAATGCGGCTCTCCAGCCAGGGTCTCCCCCATCGCCTCGCGCACGGCTCATTGAGAACAAGCCAACGCAAACTATCGGCCCTAGCAGGGTAAACCCCGAAACGACAGGGTAAAGCAAGTGATCGACGCTATCGTTCAACAGATAGACCGTCAGGATAACGGCAAACAAGGGGTAGATCAGCGCGAGAAAGAAACCCAAGCTCGGCCGCTCATTGAAATCGGCATAGCCTTCTCGCAAACAACGACGCAGATCACGCAAATGTATCGTGCGAATCTTGAAATCGCTGGAGGTCAGTTGGGCTTGATGGAACGTTAGTTCTGAAGTCATGGCGGACCCTCCTTTACACGAGACCCAAAAGTCTCACATGGGCAGCCATCTTCTCGGCGCACCGCGATTCGGGCTGCCGAATTGAACTCTGGCCTTCGAGAGTACTACACGAACTCGGCGAGTACAGTGATTTCTGCGCAACCGAGTTTGCAGCAACCAAAGATTTTACCTACAAGAAGATAGACAACCCCATGATATTTATGAAAATTTCACGAATTTCTTTGGGGATTTTCAGCGACCCTGAATCAATGCGGAAAGCCCAGTTGACGCTTTAATCGGACCGCACTTCCACAACGCTGGGGTTCAGCTGCTAGTGCAACCCCGGGGAAGGGGTGCGGATGCGTACCTACTGCTACTGCAGTTGCAGGACCTTGGGCTGTACCAAAGCCTCAAAGTCACGGTATGCCAGCTTGATCATCTCCGTGTGCGAATCCGCGTTGAAGGCGATCTGCTCATCCTGGGTCAGGCTGTGATCCACGAAGACCTGCATCTCCCGGAGATTGCCAAACGGCGACATCGCCCCGCGCTCACAATCTGGGAACAACTCGTCAAAGTCCCGCTCGTCGGCAAGGCTGACAGTCTTGGCACCGGTCAGCTGCTTGAGCTTACCGAGATTGACGTGAGACGTTGCCGGCTCGATCACCATCGCGGGTACATTATCAATGAGCACGACGACGGTCTTTGCGACTTCTCGGCCCGGAATATGGGCCGATTGCGCCGTTTCCTGTGCCGTGTACGTGGGAGAATGGTTGATAAGGGTGTAGTTGATCTGCTGACTATCGAGGTACGTGGTCAGTTGGTGGGTCGACATGATGCCCTCCTTGATCGAGGTGCTGTCTGCGTCATCCTGCGCCGATAGAAGCTCAAGCGCAACCGTTATTCCGGCTTAGGAAGAGAGTGTCCGATGACCTAGATGACTCAATGGCACTTCACGGGTCCTGGAAACGACGCCCCCTATGAAATACTTGGGGAAGCCCACCTACAAATCCCAGGGCGGTCAGGGAGAAGAGTAATGGGCATGCAATCGCGAGGTAGCCGAACGGCCGCTTTGAAGCCGCGGATTCAACCGATCGATGCGTCGATGGGATGCGGTGGGGAAGCTGTTCGAGTTTGCTTTGCTTCACTAAACTGCCAACGTGAAACGCGGGGAATGGAGATGAATGGAAAAGTTACAGGTGGCTGTCTGTGCGGGGCCATCCGGTTCGAGACGACTGCCGAGCCGGTATTCCAGCTGCTCTGCCACTGCACAGACTGCCAGAAAGTGAGCGGCGCGGCGGCCTACGCTGCATACGTGGTGCCTATCGACAGTCTCGTGGTCACGAAGGGCGAAACGGCCCACTTCGATGTCACGGCGGATTCGGGAAGGATCAATTCCCGGCATTTCTGCCCGAACTGCGGCACGCGCGTCTGGGCGGTGCTGGCAGAGATGGGGATGGTCAGCGTCAACGGCCTTGCCCTCGACGACCGCAGTCACTTCCAGCCAACGGCCAACCACATGCCCGACAGCGCGCCGGACTGGTGCTCACTCGGCGACCTGCCGGTCGCCTGAGCGGGGGCGCCGCGCTCAGGGGCATCGACGGTTGCCCCATAATCACCTCTTGACGGGCAGAATCTCAGTGCCGTCCAGATAGTCCAGTTCCAGCAGTTCCGCCCGGGGCGCCCAGCGGGCCAACGCCTCAGGCCTCTAGCCCGCCCGTTTCCGGGGCGGGACGCGCGCGCTGGTTGTAAAGGAGCGCGCGCAGCGTTGCGATTTCTTCCTTGCCAAGCTTGGAGTAATCGTTCTGCATGTCCGCACCGACGGCCATACCACGCTGAACGGCGGGGCGCTCGCCGAGCTCTTCGAACCAGCGCTTGAAGTACTTGAACTCGTTGATGTCCTGACCCTGGCCTTCCCAGTTGACCGTCCAGGGGTAGCAGATCATGTCGGCAATGGTGTACTCGTCACCGCAGATGTAGCGCTGGTTGTAGAGCTGATTGTTGAGAATCCCGTAGAACCGGTTCACCTCATCGGTGAAGCGCGTGATGGCATAGCTCTGGTCCCCCGCCTCCTCCCCGGCCCGGCGGAAGTGGCCGCACTCGCCGGTCTTCGGCCCCTGGTTCGCCATCTGCCACATGACCCACTGGTTGACCTCGTATTTCCCACGCATGTCGGACGGCATGAACTGACCCGTCTTCTCCGCGATATAGAGCATGATGGCGCCTGACTCAAAAACCGATATCGGCTCCCCGCCATCTTCAGGGTCACGATCGACGAGGGCCGGCATGCGATTGTTCGGATTGATGCTAAGAAACTCCTCCGTGAACTGGTCGCCCTTGCCGATGTTGCACTCCACCACGTTGTATTCGCAGCCACACTCCTCGAGCTGAATGGTGACCTTTTTCCCGTTGGGCGTGGGCCAGTAATAGAGATCCAACATGTCTTCCCCCCAGATGAAGTTAAGTGAGCTCGATGACCAGGCTAGTTTGCCAATGCGAAACGTTTAGCGAAACTGCCGCGGAGCCGCGGCCTGAATCGGCGCGCGCGAACGCGTCAACCGGCCTCGAGGATACCGGCTTGCGCTTCGACGGCGCGGCGCTCGGCGGATGGCGCCGGCAGGCCGGTCTCGGCGACAACGCCGTTCAGCGACGCGCGGACGGATGCCGCAGAGCCTGTCTCGGCATAGAACTGGCCATACCAGCGGCGCACCTTGTCGAACGGGCCATCCGTGGGCAGTTGCATCACTCGAATCGCCGGCTGCTTCGTGCGCCAGACGGCAAAGTCGGGCGAGAAAGCCTGCAACGCCCCGGCGTCCGTCTCCGCCCAGTACTCACGATCGGCCTCCGTGGCGGGGTTGTTCGGCGCGCACACCATCGTGCCGTGCCACACTTTGGAAACGCCGTCTTCCACGGGGACGTTGGCGATCAACTCGAAGATGAGCGCTTCGCCGAACTCCTGGCGCGAGAGCAGGATCCCCGGGCCCGTGTACCAGGTGATGGTGTGGAAGTCGGACCCGTATAGCTCGATGGTGCCTCCCTGGCGCTGGATCAATACGTGATCGCGGAACTCGTTCTCGAAGTACTTGCACTCCGCCCCATGGGTCGGCAGCAGGTGTCGGGCGTCGGCCATGTTGTCGAGAATCTCGATGCCGTGGATGGCAATCTCGCCCAGATCCTGGAGTTCCCAGCGCATCCACTGCGGATCGTCCCATTCCGCCAGCTGTGGAGGCTCGTATTCGGGCGACCCACCCTCCGGATCGAACCACATCATCAGGCAACCCATCACGTCACGCACGGGGTAGGAGCGAATGGACGCCGACTTCGGGCGCGGCCCGTCGAAATAGGGAATGTCGTCGACCACGCCGTCTGGTCCGTAGCGCCAGCCGTGATACGGGCAGCGGATCGAATCGCCCTCGATCTGCTTCCCGGCCTGCACGATGGCTGCGCTGTCGGCCAGCGCAATGTGGGTGCCCATATGTTTGCAGTAGGCATCCAGCAGCACTGGCCGACCCGTCGCCCCGCGGTACAGCACGAAGTCGTGCCCGAAAAACCGCAGCGCCTGAGCTTCGCCCGATAGCGCATCGCTGGCCCCAACGATGAACCATCCCCGCGGGTAAGTTTGCGGCCCGAGGCCGTATTCAGCAGCTACCGCCATGTTCGCCTTCCACCTTCAGATGAGTTCCCGATACCGACCGCTCAGTACAATGCCGTCGGCGGTATGTCGCCGCCAAAGTTATGCAACCCCCAGCTCACATAGGCATTGTCCTGAACGTTGGCCACGTGACTGATCGCGGTCTGCAGATCCCGCCACCATCGTTCCAGACCGGTCGCTTCCTGAATTCCTGCAGACCCGGCCATCCGCGCCAGCGGCGCGTAGCTTTCAAACACGCGATCGGTCGCGCGAACCTGGTTGCGGCGAAAACGCAGCCGCTGAGCGGGGGTCAATTCGTGGCCCGCCGACGTGAGCTCGAAAAGCTCGGCCAGCATGTGACGCAACTGAAGCACGCTGGCGTCCAGATCCGCTTCTGCCACCGCAAGAGCGCTCAGGTACGCCGGATCCGTTTTGGCGACGTTGCCCATGACGGAGACGCGCTGTGTCATGTAAGCCTGTTGCGCCTGCAACGCGCCTTTCGCGATGCCGAGCGTCCCGGCCGCGATGGCGGCAGGAAACATGACGCCGAACATCATGGCATACAGCGGATTGCCGGGCCGCCATTTGGCCGCATAGACCCCTTCGGTGACCTTTGGCGCTTCGTAAACGCGATACTCGGGAACGAAGACGTCCTGCATCCGCACGTTCTTGCTGCCGGTTCCTTTCAGGCCCATCACGTTCCAGCTGTCGTCCACGATCTCGTAGTCGCCCCGGGGCAACACAAAGTGGCGCACGTCGGGCGCAGGCGAGGCTCCCCCACCGTCCGCCGCGACCATCCCGCCGAGAATCACCCAGTCGCAGTAGTCCGTCCCCGTGGAGTAAGGCCACTCACCCGAGAACAGAAATCCACCATCCACCGGCTTCGCGCGCCCGAAGGGCGCGTAGGGCGACGCCACCCAGGTATCTGGATCCGCGCCGTAGATTTCCTGCTGCACCCGCGGATCCATGATCGAGATCTCCCAGGGGTGGACGCCCACCACGCCGGCGATCCAGCCCGCCGAAGGCTGCTCCGCCCCCACGGCGATCACCCAATCGACGAAATCTACCGGATGCGCTTCCTCGCCGCCCAGATCCTTCGCGAGCAGCAAACGGAAACCGCCCGAATCCCGCAGCACCTTCGCGGTGCGCTCCGTCAGGTTCCGACACCGGTCGCCTGGCAGCGCATCGTCGCGCAGCGCCTCCGCGTGGTTGGTGATGAATGCAGCAGCGTCGTTCATCGGCTCAAAGTTGCCATTGTTTCCCTCCTACCCTGCCAAGCCCCTCTGCGTTTGTACAGGCCGCCGTCCGGAGTCGCGGCGCAATGGCAGCAGCATACGCCCGTGGGCCGAAAGCAGAAAACGTTCATCCCGAACGGTACACTACGATAGGACGGCGGACGGAGCATTGCGTGAAGGAGAGTCAGACATGAACTGGGATGCCGCAGGCGCCATTGGGGAAATCGTCGGCGCCATCGCGGTGTTTCTGACGTTGGTCTATCTGGCCGCCCAGATTCGACAGAACACGAAGGCCGTTAGAGCTTCGGCCTACGATGCCGCCGTCACGCACGTCAGCGGCATTCGGCAGACCATTTTTGCAAGCGATGACGTGACCGACCTCTACGTGCGCGGGAACGAGGACCCTTTCAAGCTGGACGACAAAGCACTGGTTAGATATCGACTCCTGATACACGGGATCCTGCAGTCGCTGTCGAACGTTCAGGCTCAGGTGGAGTTGACCGGACTGCCGGCAAGCAACTGGGAAAGCCAACTACCGATCGTCAAGAGAATCGTGTCTTCCGCGGGCGGCCGTTGGTTCTGGAAAACCTACAAAGACGAATTCGAAGAGAGTTTCAGGCAGGCGGTCGACGGGCTGCTCGACGACACGCAGTGACCACCCTGCCTGATTCGTTTCATTTGGATCAAGATTCGCTTTGCAGAGCGGCTGACGGATTCCGCAACGTCGACCGCCCTGACCTCAAACAAGAGATCGTCGTATACAAACCTCCGCGTTTGCCACCCATTATTACCCTCCGTTGACCTTCTCAAAGTAATCTTCGAAGTATTCGATGTAGGCTCTCACGACTGCATCGATGGTTTCTTCGAACGAGCCGCCAAACGCCCCAGCGGCCAACTCCCCTTCAAAGTTCGTCTTCATCACCTGTTCGCCGGTTGCCTTGTCGGTAAAGATCGACTGGATAGTAATATATGCCTTACCGGCACCCATCCCGATGAAGTAGCGTTCGGCTTGGCTCCCCTTTTCGAAGCTGATGATTGTGCCGTCCAGGACAAGCACACCATTTGTGGAGTCCGAACCTCTCACGACTTCATCAAAAACGCTCTCGCCCGGATTCTCATCTCGATTTTTCATCACGGCCTCATGAAGCGTGTCAGCAATCTCGTTCGCTAATTCGGCCGCATCCTCGTCGTTCAGATTGCTCGTGAAATCACGAATTTCAAGCGTCGAATAATCTGACAATGGTCGCGACGGCGGATCCAGAACGATATACCGTTGAGAAGCACACCCAACTGCAATAAGAGCAATGCACAGCAGTGTTGCCGCATGTTTGAAATTCTTCATCAGACTCTCCTTCATTGATGCGGGCACCTTAAAGATTGGGACCCCGCTTCGTGCATAGGGGTTTACCGAAACCGTCCCGAGGTACCACGAGAGATCCGATGCCACCGACCCAACGAGGGCCAAGCTGCTTCAGTAGTCATCCGAATAGGAACCGAGTGCGGGCGCTTGAAACAACGTCGGTCATGATCGATCACGCGGCTTTCATCTCTGTGGTATTTCCTCGCGAATTGCTGGAGACTCAACAAGGGGACCGATGGGGGAGCAGGCGTGCAGTCCCTTCCACATCTCCATGACCATCAGATCTGACGACTATCCAGAAACGAGAGGTGAACAATAGTGTTAAACATCATGAATCGACTGCGACGCGGGCTCGTCTTTGCAGCGCTCCCGCTTCTAGCCGTACCTGGCTTACATGCCATCGCAGATTCCCACGCTTCAGCACCGGCCCCGGTAGCCCTCGAAGCGTTTTTCTGCACATACAACCAGGGAAAGGATCGCGATGATCTCGACTCGGCAACCAACTTCTACATGAAGCAGGCAAAGAAAGCGGGATTCGAGACACCAGACGCGTTCCTGTGGACCCACAACAAGGGCTCGGCCCCTGCGGACATCGTGTGGATGAACATTCATGAGAACCTGGTGGCCTACGGCGCGTCAGACGACGCAGCCGCCGCTTCCACAGAGATGGCCGAGGTCAACGAACGCTACGATACTGTGGCTGACTGCCAGGCAGCTTTAGGAATGGCTACCCCGATCATCACGCCCGATCCGGAGGCAACCCCGCCGGACATGGTCACGCTGGCTACCTACGCCTGTAACTTCCGCCATGGCGTCGGGCCTGACGCCCTGCCCGACCTCCGCAACCATATCCGGGGGGTCAACGAGGGAATGGGCGACGCTGGCCTGGCCGCAGCCTTCCAGATCGTGCCGATGACCGGGGATGCGGCGACCACGTCGGACGTGGTGTTCGTTGCTGTCGCGGAGAGCACCGAGGCATGGGCGAACAACCTAGCGATGCTCAACAGCACGCCCGCGGGGCAGTCGCTGGCACGTCACTTCAACATGGTCGTCGACTGCGGCATGAACCTCTGGTGGTCCGAGCAGGTCGTGGGCGGGGAGGACTGAAACGCCAGCTGACCATGTTCATTCGGCACCGGCCCCTGCGGGGGCCGGTCGCCATTGGGTCAATCTCGATCACGTCATCAATCGGAGAACGAGCACATGTCAGATCAAGTCGAGCTAACTCTGTCCAACCTGCTCGAGGGTCTCGCCGGAGAGATTCGCTCACCGGCAGGCCCCGGCGCGTTCACCAAGAACTTCAACGAGACGCTGATCGCCGAGTTCCGCGCGAACAGCGGCAGAATCTCCGGCGAGCTGGCAAACGCCGACCTGCTGTTGTTGACGACGACGGGCGCACGAAGCGGCAAGCGGCGAACCACCCCGTTGGTCTACGTACCCGCGGATGGCCGCATTCTGATCATAGCCTCGAAGGGTGGCGCGCCGGCCGATCCCGCCTGGTTCGCGAACCTGGTCGCACACCCTGAGGTAACCGTCGAGCTGGGCAGCGAGACGTACGATGCGCTCGCCGTCGTCATCGAGGGTTCGGAGCGGGACGAGCTGTTCTCAGAGATCGCGGCGCGACTGCCAACGTTTGCTGAGTATCAGAGCCGGACCGACCGGCAAATTCCGGTCGTGGAGCTGCGGCGACTAGACCGCACCTAGCGAGCGTCGATTCTCGAGAAAAAGGCATCGGGAGAGGTTCCCGGGCCAGGAGTCGCCTCGGAGGCGAGCGGTCATCGGATCCGAGCTCGGCCAGCCAAAGCATCTTGAGCTCACCAGCGCGCTTGTCCCCCCCGAGGCCCGACATCCGACGCTGCCCGAACGCCTAGGACTGCTCGATATCCAGGGGTCGATAGTAGTCCTTCCCCTGACTGGCATACTCCTGCATCACCTTCATGAAAGTCGCGCCGGCGGATCCCTCGTCCGTCAGGGTGAGATCCTGGCGGATGAAGTTAATGCTGTCGGGATTTAGCGCCTGAGCCATGTGCCAGTACTTCTCCGCCTGTTCCTTCCGGCCATGCGTGCGGAACAGGTTGGCAAGCCGGAACGCCGCATCGGCTTTCTGCTGGTCGAAGCTGTGCTTGCGGATGTTCTCGGTGACCGTCGCGGCGGTCTGCACGTATTCGCTGTCCGCACCCTTGGCGACCCAGTCCTTGACCGCCGGAGAGTAAACGTCTGTTCCGAACTCGAAGGTCTGCTCTCCGTCACCCATCTGGTGAACCTTGGAATACGTGCCTTCATCGATCCGTACGATCCGGCCGTCCTCGTCGATCCAGGCTGCGGAGGGCACGTTCACGAAATTGAACGCGCTGCTGATGAGGTGATCTTCATCCACCACCTGAACGTATGTGGGGTCGGCTGCATCGAAGATCGGTCCGGCTACCGCTTCACCACCGGTGTCCTCGGCAACGCAGATGAGCACAAAATCGGGGTCGTCGATCTCTTCGTAGACTTGTTGCCACACGGGCACGTCAAGCTGGCATCCTCACCACGAGGACCAGGTGACGATCAGAGCCTTCTTGCCTTTCAAGTCGACGGGTCTGATCACGTTGCCGTGTCGGTCGGTCACCTCGAAATCCGGCACCATGGCGTCGACCATCATGCTTTTGCGTTTCTCGGGTATCTCGGCAAAGCTCCAGACTCTGGACTGAGCATCGGCCACGTAGGGCTGATCGAGCCGTTCGGCAAACGCGGTCAGGTCGAACCATTGCCTGCCATCGCGCTCGACCAGCAGGTCGTCGCCGACGGAGACGCACAGCTCCCCGTAACACGCCCCTTCAGGTTTCAGCTCGAACCCGTTGATTCGCGGAAGGTCTTCCGGGCGGGCGAGCAGGCCTTCCCCGTCGCCGGTGTCGGTCAAGGTGATCTCGCTGCCCTGATACAGCACGGTCGTGGCTCCTTCCGGATGTATCGGCGTTTCCTCGAACGGATACCTCAATTCCGGATACGCCATCATGGCTTTCGCCATCGTTGCTTACTCCCTGGTGGCCCTGTCCCGATAGCCTAGCGTGTCTCGGCGCGATGTAAACGTCGGGCCATCGTGCTGCCTGATGCGGGATGCGCCGATTCCCTCAAGATTCCACGTGGCGACCGTACACGCCGATCGCCTCCTGCACCCGCTCCGTATAGTCATGAAGACCGGGATAGGCCAGCGCCAGCTCGGTCAGCCAGGTAGGCGGCTGGTTGTCGTAAAAGCCTGCCATCATGCCTGCTACGGTGAAGTCGAAGATCCCCGGCGCATCGCCGAACAGAAAGCCCGTGGCGGGCACGCTATCCTCCAGAGCCTGCAGATCCCGCCGGGCAAAGTCGCGTTGCTCCTCCAGCGTGTGCCGGCCCAGGCCCTGAAGATGATACGTCTGGCGAACCTGCTTGCGCGCTCTCCCCGCGGCAAACGACCGGATGAACCCTGGCACGAAACCGAAGAAGTTCTCCACGACGTGCGGCCACCACGCGTCGTCGAGCCAGCGGCTCGCCACGCCGATCCAGTAAAGGTGATCCTCCGCCAGGCGTGTCAGCGCCACCCCCCGCGCTTTCTGCTCGGGGGTCAATCCGGCATAGACACGACCCTGAGTCGTCTCGTTCAGGTACTCGGTGATCAGCTCCGAATCGGCGATCTTCTCCCCGTCCGCAAGCAGATAGGGCAGCTTCCCCTTCGGCGCCTTTCTGGGATCGTTGAGATGACTTTGGGTGAACGGCAGTTCCAGCGAGGTGAGCAGCATCTCAGCCTTCAGGCAGAACGGGCTGACATTCCGCAGACCGAAAGCCGGCGGGAGCGTGACGAGTTCCAACGTGGTCATGACCGCTCCTTTTCCTTTGGCGCTTCAGTATAGAAGAGTTGCGGCGTCAGTTGCGGAAGGCTTGACGGCCTGGCCCACGCAGCCGGTTGATCTGGGACAGGTGCCGGTTTCCGTGCAGCCCGCTACGCTCCGACCTCGAAGAAAGCGTCGACGTAGCGCGCCGTGGCCCGAACCCCCTGCAGACATCCGTGGCTCAGCTCCAGCGCCATGAACGCATAGGTGGCTCCGTACTCGTTGGCGATATGCGTGCGCACGAAACCGATCACGAACCCGCCTTCTTCCGCCACAGCGGCAAGGCGGGCCTGATCCCGCTCGCGAATCAGGGCAACCAACGCGGGCTCTTCGCTGCGCCCTCCGAACGCCGCGCGGACGACATCGAGGACCTGGTCCCGATCAGACTCCGCTTCCGGTCTATACGAAATCGTCACACAGCTTCGCTGCCGAGGCGGTTGCCAGGCCGGCTCGGAAATTCGCGACTGGCCCGCTCCTCCTTGCCAACGAGCGTTGCGAGCGGCTGGATGGCTGGACCAGCGTGGCGCGGTCGAATTGATCGATCTACTATTGGCATCATTGGAAACGAGCATGACACGCGATGAATGGTGAGCACAATCAAACCCGGATGCAGCCGCGGGTGGCGTGGCAGGGCATACGCAAACTGATCGCAGACCCAGAGGACACCGCTCAGGTGTTCACCATCGTTCGCGCGATGTCCGGCCCCTCCCTCCAGCGGGGATACCGGCGATTCGTCGGTTTACCGACCGGGCGGCGGGTTATCGATGCCCGGATCGATCTCCTGGAGACGCTGAGCGATCGGGCCGCGCTGCGGGCCACGCCCTCCGGCAGCCTGGCGCGCGCCTATCTGGATTTCGTCGAGAGCGAGCATCTGGACGCGGACGGCCTGGTGGAAGCCAGCGAAACGCAGGAACCTCGATGGGAAAATGCCGAGCTCGAGCGCTATGGAAAACGCCTTCGCGACCAGCACGATCTGTGGCACACGCTGACGCGATACGGGCGCGACGAGCTGGGGGAGCTGTGCCTGCTGGCCTTCACCTACGCGCAGACGCGCAATCGCGGCATCGGGCTCATCGTTCTCGTCGGGGCCTTGAAGCTCAAGCAGAGCTTCGGCAGCGGCGTCTTTCGCGCGGCCCTGCGGGGCTACCAGGACGGCCGGCGTGCAAGCTGGTTACCCGGTCAGGATTGGGAGTCGTTGCTCGGCCAACCGCTCGACCAGGTGCGTCGACGGCTTCGCATCCCGGAACCGACGCCGTATCAGGCACTGCTCAGTGAGCTTGCCGCCACCTGAGCCTCGCGCTCCATTGAAGATGTGATATAGCCTTCCTCCAGTCACTGGAGGAGATAACTCATGGATCTCATGTCTACGGCCGAGCTTCTTGGCAACATCGGGGAGGCCATCGGCGCGATCGCCGTCGTCGTTTCCCTCGTCTACCTGGCTCTTCAGCTCCGACTGAACACCAAGGCGCTCAAGGCAAACGCATCGTGGGACTCGGAGGTCATCTACGGGAATACCAATCACGACATCGGCAGAGACCCGGATTTCGCTCTCCTGGTGAGCCGCGCGAACAACGTCGGCGCGAGCCCCAGCGACTTCAACGAGGCGGAGACCGCGCAGTTGTATTTTGCCGTCCGCTCCGCGCTTCAACTCGCCCAGGCGCAATGGTGGCTCTGGCGAAACGGCAACCTCCCGGACGAGCTGTGGGCATATCGCAGCCGATGGGCGAGGAACTTCGTCGAGGCGCCCGTCATCAATGCCATATGGCAAGACGAGCTGGAACAACACATCTTCTCGGAAGAGTTCGTCAATGACATTCTAGCCACCGACCAGCAGGGCGAGTTGGCGATCAACATCAAACGCGCTTGACGAGAACGGTGTCGAAGCCAACCGCCCCCTGCGCTAAGCTCGAAACGGGGGCATGCGGGAGACAATCCACGTGCCCCGGCGCTGGCTCGCATCCGCGAGGGAAGGTAGGACATTGAAAAGACGAGCTCTGACACTCTTCGCCACGATCGCAGCCGCGGGCATCGTCTTCGCCTGGATCATCACCCGCGACGGCGAGCTGGTGACCCCGGAGGGGGCGGCAAACATCACTCTGGATGCCGGGACCTTCGAGGCGTTCCCTTTGCCGGAATACGCTGCAAGACAAGTCACCGACGCGTACAAGAGCTACTTCGTCGAGGTGGAGCCGGGCATCAAGGTGCACGTCCTCGAGGTGGGCTCCGGCTTTCCTGTGTTCCTGCAGCACGGCAACCCCACCTCCGG
>JABAHS010014207.1_pt1 | contig 12947 bp, 9 predicted proteins | sample 7062111 | NCBI WGS metagenome assembly JABAHS01 (sample SAMN14534600, study PRJNA622989) | marine sediment metagenome | biome: marine biome [ENVO:00000428]; feature: marine pelagic biome [ENVO:01000023]; material: deep marine sediment [ENVO:00002113]; isolation source: pool of 4 deep marine... | reverse complement strand
CGGTATCCGGGTTGATTCAATGCCGGTTCCTTGGGGTTGACGAGCGGCAGGTGACGGAGTTTGTCACGTTTGGCGTGCTTTCTCTAACTTCAGATCCTCCGCTACGGGAATGGATTCGCTCACCAGCCGCCACCGCCGCCACCTCCGCCGCCGCCACCGGAGAAGCCGCCCCCGCCGCCACCGGACGACGAACCGGGCGGCGTCACCGAGCTGCTGATGGCAGAGCCGAGCCCGCTCGACATGGAGCCGATGTTCGAGCTGATCCTCGAGCTGTCCCAGGAACCGCTGTACCACGACGGCTGGTAGCCGCGGCCGTCCGGCCCGCGGATCGACTCAAGCACGGCCGCGAACTTCTCGGCCCACGCCTGTTCGACGCCGAGCGCGAGCGCGAACGGCAGGTACGCCTCGAACAGCTGCGGTGTCTTATCCGGTGGGTTGCGCAGGTTCATTTCGTCCTTCTCGGCAACCTCCAGGTAGTCCCTGAAGCCGAGCATCTCGTCGAGCACCTTGCGGCCGCGGGCCGTCGGCCGCCGCATGATAACGCCGAAGAACGCCACCGTCAGGAACATGGCGACCATGACGACGATCATCATGATCGACAACCGCCCGCCCACGACAAATGCAATGCCCATCGAAGCAAGCGCGATGAGAATCGACGGAACGTTCAGCAGCGCATTGAGGCGGAAATAGTGCCGCTTGTAATCCTTGACCAGCGACGAGCGGTGCGCAGATCTTGCATCGCCAAGCAAAGCATGATTGTCCTGCTCGAGCACAACACGATTGCCTTCCTTGAAGAGTGCGCCATAGAGTTCCGCCTCGCCGGTCGCGAGAGCCGGCGCGTTCTCACCCGGGTCGAGCTTGAACAGGGTATGTTTACTGCCGAGATCGTTAATCCGGAGGTAGCCCTTGACTGCCAGGCTCAGTATGGCGACCGTCAGTGTCTTGTCGTCGTAGTACATCTGCCGGATATAGCGGAGCGAAGCCGGCGAGAAATCCTTCGGCGGCTCGTAACGGGTCACGAGCACGCCTTCTTCGGGATCCTTGCCGTAACGGCTCCACACGGGAATCGAATAGCCGAGGATCCCGGCGAACCCCACGAGCAGGATCACGAGTCCGACGTTGTCCTTCAGGATCCAGGCAGCCCTGTCCAGCGCGGTGGGCTCGGTCACCAGCCCTTTTGGCCACGTCACGACGATCGTGAGGCCGTTCAGGGGCCCGAGCGGGTCATTGGCCTCGAAGTGCGCGACCCCGTCGGCATCGACGTGGGACGTGAAATCCTGGTGACTGCTGCCGAGCGGGCCGGTGTAGGCCTCCGTCCCGATAGTGCCTGCCGGCACGTCGAAGTCGAAGCGCACGGTCGCGCTGCCGTGGTCAATCGGGAATACCCAGTCGAAGCCCGTAACGTTCCAGTAAAGCTCGTCGTATCCGTCAAAGAAGCCGAGCATCCTGGACGCGCGGTAGCGGAATTGATAGGTGTGCACGCCGTGATCGATGAACCGATCTTTGCGGCCGAAATACGTGCGCACCCCGTTTCGGTATTCCATCATCTTGAAAGGTTCGCGCGCGTCATTGCGCAACACCGCAAACGGCTGAAAGGCCACGACATAGCGGTTGCCGAGCTTGTCGTAGTACTCGGTGGGAAAATCTCGGTAGATACCGCGACGGATGCGATCGCCCTCCGCGCGAACACGAATCGTCTCCGTTACCTCGATCCAGCCGTCCGCCTTGATCGTGATGTCACTGTGGAACTCGAGTATGCGTTCGTCCGCCGCGGACAGTAACGGCAACGCCAGCAACAGGCCCAGAACGAGACGCTTCATTCGATCGAGCCCAGCTTGACGAGAGGGACGTTCGCCGCATCGTCCGAACCCTTCTGGAAAAACTCGCGTGGCTCGAAACGAAACAGGCTCGCCACCAGGTTGCTCGGCACCGTCTCGGTCATCGTGTTGTAGTCGCGCACCGAGCCGTTGTAGTAGCGGCGCGCGAACTGCAGGTAGTTCTCGGTTTCCACGAGTTCGCCCTGCAGTTTCAGGAAGTTCTCGTTGGCTTTCAGGTCCGGGTAGCTCTCCGCCAGCGCCAGCAGGCGATCCACACCATCGCTCAACGCTTGCTCCGCCTCGCCGCGGGCCTGGATATCGACGACTCGTATTGCCTCGGCGCGCAGCTCGGTGACGGCTTCGAGCGTGGCCTTTTCGTATTTGGCGTAAGCATCGACGGCCTTGACCAGCTTTGGAATCAGGTCGTGTCGGCGCTGCAGCTGCACGTCGATGTCGCTCCAGGCCGCGCTGACCCGGTTGCGGCTGCGCACGAGCCGGTTGTACAGCACCGCGACGATGACACCGAGCGCGGCGAGAATGATGATCAGGAAAGTCAACGACATCCGCCGAATCCTACCACTCGCGGAGGCTCGATTCGGGATGTTTGTCTGTCAATACCAGAACGAGACGAAGACCTGGTAGACGTTCGCCTTGAGCTCGTAGAGTTCCTCTTCGCCGAGCGAGCCGGACGTAATGTCCCGGAACTCGTGATACTCGATGAACAGGTGATCGAGCGAGAAATTCAGCGAGCCGCGCTTGAATATGCCCCAGCCCTTGTTGGGGTCGAGGAATTCGTAGCTCACCTTGCCCCGCAACGTGTAGCTGGTCAGCGGGCTGAGTTCCTTGTCGCGGCCGCGGAAATTCGTCGCTTCGGAGCGCGGGAAGATGTCGCGGAAGAACGCCGCGCCTGTCTGGTCGTGGTATCGGAACTTGCCCTCAAAGGTAAACGGTCCCCGAGGATGCACGTATGTCAACGAAGCCGTGTGCGCTTCGATTTCCCAGGTATCCGTGTAGAAACGATATTCGCCTTCGAGCGCCGCCCGATATGGAAGAAAGTATCGCGCCCTGAGCCCGAGTGCGTTCGAGGTCCGTGTCTCCGGGTACAGTTCCGGCTCAAAACTGAAGCCACGCGCACTGCCAGCATCCAGGTAACGCACCGATCGATACGGGTTGTTGAGAAATCCCTCGTCGGTGACGGTTTCGAAATTCAGTGTCGTAATCAGGTTGCGAGTGAGGATTTGCGTCAGGCCCACGCCGTAGTGCTGGCGCGTATTCTCGCGCCGGAAGCCCGGATCGTCCGAGCGGCCCACGATGTCTTCGCCGTAGGCATAGCTGAGCGTGAGCGTCGTCAGGTCGCCGAACATGTCCTCGCTGACCGAGAAGGCATAAGTGCTTGCGTCGAAGTCGGATTCGACGCTGCTGACATAGTTGACGCGCATCGTCGTATTGCCACGCAGGTAATCCATGCCGGCGGACCATTGCGTTCGTTCCTCGGTGTAGGGGCTCGCCGTCGTTATAACGTCGATGGACGCCGAACTCACCATGTCGAGGTAGTAGTTGCCGACGAAAGACAGGCTCTTTCCCGCTTTCTTTCGAACGAGAACGGAAGGTCCGTCAATGGTCACGCCACCACCCTCGTAACGGTGGTAGAGAACGTCCCCGCGATCGTCCGGCAACACGCCCGCCAGCGCGCTCGCGGTGGGTGCGAGGAACAATGTCATAACCGTGATCGTCCGCCGGAACTTCACCGCCGTATGCCTCCTAGTTGCAGCCGCAGCCGCCGCCGGCCGCGCCCTCGCCGCCGCGGGCACCCTCGCGCGCCTCGTAGACATGCTGCATGTACGCCGTCGACACCGGATCGGCGTCAAGCGCCATGATCGGATCGGCAAGCCGATCGCGTTCATAGGGCTTTACCCACGGCTCGACGCTGCAGGCCGAAAGGCCGTAACACGCCAGTAAAGCGGCCAGTATTCCTGCGGATTTCGCGACCGTCCTGTCCATGATTCCTACTCTAGTCGTCGAGGGGATAAGCAACCGTGACTCCTGCCTCAGAAGAAAAACGTAAAGCCCAGTGTGCCCTCGAGGTTATGCACCGTCTTCTCCTCGCCGAGCACGTCTATGTCGTAGAGGTGATCACGGAAGTCGAAGCGCAATGTCCAGGCATCGTTCAACAACAGGCGCAGTCCCGCGCCGAAATTGACCGTGAATCGATCGTCGTCGGCGAACTCGGTCGAACCGAGTCCTGCAATCAGGTAAAACTGCGTGTTGTAAGCGCGCTTCTCACCGATGAAGCCCTCGCCCGGCAGGATGTTGTAGCCGAGATTCAAGTTGTAGTAGGTCAGCGTCCGATCTTCGAACAGACGAGCACTTCCGCTCAGTGACTCGAAACTGGTCAGACCCGCCTCGGTCTGACCGGCTGTGCCCTCTACGAAAAATCCCTCGGTCAGGTGGTACGCGAGCCTCGCGCCATACACCAGATCGGTTCCGAAGTCTTCGATACTCATGATGCCTGCGAACGCTCCGACCTCGAAATTCTCCGTATCGATCTTCGGCTCCTTGATCTCGCGCCGCTCGACCTCCGGGTCGATGACCTGGCCGGGCGCTTCCGCCGTCGGCGGCGGTGCCTCGTCGCGGCCGAACCCGAAGAGGTTCTTCGTGGCCGCGCACCCCGACAGCGCCAGCTGCGCCGCCAGGATCAGAAAAAGAACGCGAAACCGACTTTCCATTCTTCCACTTCCTCGTTGTCGTTCCGGCTGGTGAAGACGACGTGCGTCCTGTACTCGGCCCGGAACAGGAATCGCCGCGCCACGTAGACGCGGAACCCTGCACCGGCATGACCGATCTGATCGTTACGGTCTTCACCCTGGATAATCGTCGACTTCGGCTCGGTCCAGATCATGCCGGCGCCGAGCGTAAAGAACGGCGATACTCGCCAGTCAGGCCAGGTTTCGTGAACGACGTTAACACTGGCGGTCCAGCCGTTCGAAAAATTACCAAGAATCTGTGAACCCCATACTTCTATGGAGACATGTGGGTTGAGCGAGTACCCGCCGTAAAGGGAGACGATGTTCGCGCCGCCGAAATCGCCAGCCAGCGCCCCTATTTCCCACTTTGCATTCGTGAACTCCTGGAGGCCCGCGCGCTCGAAATCGACTTCCGAGCCGTCCGGGTTGAGCGTAAGTTCCATCTGCGCCTGGTTGACCCAACCCTCGTCACCGTCGGCATCGCGCACCAGAAACCAGTCCGTGCGCTGCTTGATGATTTCGACCGACTCGCCGCGGTCGACGACGTGGAAAACGGGATAACCGCGACCCGGACCCGTATGCATTTCCAGGTACGGATCGGCGACCGCCACTCTGCGATACTCCTTGGCGGCCTCTGCTTGTCCGGGGGTTAAGGCCAGTAGCGCAAGAAACGCCAGGCTCGCGACTCGGAATAAGTTAGTTGGCCGGGGCGTCGAACGGGTTGTTGTAATACTGGGCTCCGACATCTAACCATTCCGCAATCAAGCGTCTCTCCGCTACGGACAGGATGTTGTAATGCAAATCATTGGGGCTCTCGAACCGATCGAAGAAATCGTCAGACGCCGCTGCCCCAGCGATAGTAGCCGGCGAATCAATCGGGATCGGTTCGAAAACAGGATTGCCGTCGATGTCGACGCCCACCTGCTGTTGCGCGTCGACGAGCGCGCCATTCACCACTTCCTGAAGATTATCAGTAACTAACAGCTCACGATAGGCATGAAAGTGGTCGGGTTCGTCGGGCGACAGACCATCCTGGAGTTCAAGCTGCCCGGCGGGCACACGCACTGCTCCAGCCGCGTCAACCGGCGTGTGGCAGTTGAGGCAGTTATTGCTCCGCTGCAAGCCGGTCACCGGGTCGAGTACGGGGTTGCCCGTATCGTCGAAAACGAGTCGCGGCTGGTTCCACAACGGATGGATGACGGTTTCGTAGTTGATGACCGCACGGCATTTCGACGACCAGTCCTGGGCGCAGCTTATGCTCGTCGGCAGTGGCGTGGTCAGATCGGTATACTGCATGTCGATATCGGCATTCTGCGCCGCGATCGCGGGATCGGCCGACCAGACATCGCGATACACGATGTTCATCGATGGCTCCAGCGACGAACAGCCATCGTCCGTGCAGGTGATTCGAGCGCGAACCTCGGCCATCGTCTCGCCGATGTCACCGACGAACCATCTCGTGTTCGTATTGGGAAATTCTACGCCCGCTGTCTGCGCGCCGGTCCAGGCCGAGTCGAATGCATCGCCGCGTCCATGCGACAGCCCGCTATTCTGCACGTGGCAGCCGTTGCACTTGTGTTCCTGGCCGGGCACCAGCGCAATCCAGTTACGATGTCGCGAGGTGATTCGCTTCCCGTTCGCATCCAGCACGCTGACCTGCAGCGCGGTGTTCGCGGGCACCTTGACCATGACCGAGCCGTCGGGTTCGATCATCGTATAGCCGACGATCTCGCGCATGCCGTTCGCCCGGCTGACACCGAAAGCGGTATTGTCGATGTTCAGGACATCGTCATCGGGTTGTGATACGGCCTTGACGATTCTCAGGAAGCGCGCCGGCCGGTCGATCGCCAGCGTCTGCGCGGGATCGGCCAGTGCATTGATGTCTGCCACCGCCTGGCCATCGAAGTCGTAGACGCTCCGAATATTGAGGACAGCCTCGCCGGCCTCTGCGAGCGTCGGATCGAGCTGGAAGTCGTCCGTTCCGTCGAGGATCGTCGGCGGGGTCGTGCGCGGATCCGCGGCGACCGCCTCACTGACCATGATGCCTTCTTCCCCGGGCACTACCGGCAACTGCGTGTTGTCGCGCGGGTCGTACATCCAGATACCGTACAGCGGTGGCGCAACAATGAAGCTGCCGAGCGCCGGGGTCACCGGGTTGGCGGGATCGAAATCGACCACCGCGGCAAGCCGCTCCTCGGTGCACGGCACGATTCGCGGCGCAATCAGCGGGTCGCCGAAGTCTTCGGTTACCTCGATCAGGCGGCACTGACTCCAGCTGACGAGCAACCGCCCGGTGCCATCCTTTATGGGATAAGCCGAGCCGTAACGGCCGCCGGGCGACGGGCCAGCCTGCGTCAGGACTTCGTTGATCGTCGCGTCTTCCTGCGCCGGACCCGCGAGCACGCCGATATTCGGCGCCGTGGGCTGCGTATTCTCGACATATTGTGCGGTGTCGATTGTGATCAGCTCGCCGCCGCCCTCCGAGTTTGTGAAGGGACGGATCAGCGCCATGATGCGGCCGTCTTCAACCTGCCTCGGTTGAGTGAACTGGATGGTGTCGCCGTTGGGTCCCGTGTCGTGACTCTGCTTGCCGTACAACAACTGGAGGTTCGAGCCGTCCGGGTTCATGACATAGAGATCGACGCCGTCGTTCGAACGGGCACCATCCCAGCGGCTGAATACAATGCGGCCGTCGTCGAGCACTGCAGGATCGAGGTCGTGGCTCTGGTTGAAGGTCACCTGCTCGAGGCCCGATCCGTCGGAATTGATGACGTGCAGGTTGAAAGCGAATTCGTTGCGATTTTCGTCGACGTGCGGGAATGCGCCCTTGCCCTCATCGAGCAGAATCGCCTGCGACCGCGTCTGCCGCGTCGAGGCGAAGATGATGCGGCCGTCCGGCAGGTACTTCGGCATGATGTCGTGGCCGTTTTCCGCAGTCAGGTCCGTTGTAATCACGCGGCGCAATTCCGCGGTTCCGAACGTGTACTCCCAGAGATTCCAGGTCGGTTGATCGTGGTCGTCGAGGCCGAGATTCGGGTCGGCCGGACCACGCATGGAAAACAGCAGCTTGCTGCCGTCGAAGGTAATTTCTACGTCGCGGACATCACCCTGCTCGCCGATGACGGGCTCGGTGATGTTCACTTCCAGCGCACCCGGCGATGCGCGGTCGCGGAAGAAAAGGTTGCTGCCGACCTGGAACGTGATCTGCTCGCGCAAGTCCTGCTGCTCGAACGCACCGTTATCGTCGAGGGGAATCGGCTGCTTCACATAGGCGATCGGAAAATCGATGACAACCGGGTCGGGATTCTGCCCCGTACCAATCTGCACACCCTGGTTAGCTCCATCACACGCCGCAGATGCGACTGCCACGGAAACCAACACGGCCGGCTTCACTGCCGGCCGCACGCGTGCATCCTTGATGTGTCGCGATTTCCTGTTCATAGCATCGTCCTCGAATGTGCGTATCCGTCCACCATTCGAATGATGGGTTATGTTGACTGCCAATCCGGCCGCTTACCGTTAACGCCATCACAAACCATTGCAAGGTCATCGCTTACGGCAGCCCGCGCCGTATTGTTGTCAGTCTGTACCTGCGGCCGGCTGAGCCCCCCGCCCAAGCGCTCCGCAGGCTGGTTTGCGGCGCAGTATAGAAGAGGCCCGGACGCCGATGTAATGTGGAAAATGAGCGACAGTACGCATTGTCAAATCTTGCAAGACGCGGCGTGCGAAGCGCTTCGCATCGCGTTTTCGACCTCGGCCAGGCGGTTCGCGTGACATGCACCACATGATGCGGGATCTCCCCTCCCGGCCGACTGCCCGCCCCCCGTATCGTGGCGTCCCTGCAATCGGCTTGCAGAGCGTCATCACATCGCACGCATGCGGCGCCGGTGTCTCCCTTCCACGACACCGACCCCGCAAAGTCGAATCAGTGGCTTATAAGCGGCAGGGCGAAAAACTGTGTGAATGCGCCGACAAACGTTTGACATAGTCGAGTCTCGGAAATCACCGTGCATACCTTCGTAACTTATTGAATTAATGATCTATTTCTGACCATCGGTGGCCCCTCCGCCGAGCTGGCACAGCAATTGCTTCTGCATGGGCAGACCGGCGCTCTCGGTGCCCGAGCTGCGCGTTCCGCAGGTGGAGGATGTGAATGCATTCACGGCAACCCACCCCGTGCTCTGGCACCATCGTTTCGCCCCCTGGACGAACGCGTTGAGGGGGAAGGCAAATCAAAAACGCTTGGGCAGAAGCGTCCCAAACCAGACGGTCTCGTGACGCCGGAGGTGCGTTGCCGGTCTGCGGTACGTCGTTGAAAACCACCGGCGTGACAACGGCGGACGACGAATTTTTGAATCGAATTGGTGCGTGAGCAGAATCGTTATGAAGAGCACGACACACACGAAAGGGAAGTTCGCCGGTGGTCTCATGCGAGCCATAGGACCCTGGCAGATCATGCTCACAGGCGTGCTCCTGGCCGTGTTCATGGCTACTGCCCACGCCGGTCCCCGCGAGCAGGCGAAGCGCATTCACGACCGGCTCGCCGGCGTACCGCCGACCGATGCCGTGCTGCAGATCATGGAAGACCAGATCGCTGGCGGCGACCCGGTCGCAGCCGCCTACACGGCTATGGACAACAGGTATTTCTACGGCGTCACGGTCAAGAACTTTGCCGCTCCGTGGACCAACCGTGACCGTTCGGTGTTCGTTCCGCTGAACGACTACATCGCGACGGTCATCGGTATGGTCCGCGACGACGTCGACTTCAGCACACTGCTGTCGGCCGACCTCGCATACGTCGGCCGCTCGGGCATCGTCTCGGCAGCACCCGCGGCGAACAACAACGATCACTTCGAACAGCTCGAAGACGGCAACGTGGACCTCGGCAACGTCAGCGATTTCGTCCCGATCGCGCAATCGTCGATCCTCGGCATACCGTCGGCGGCGACTGCCGGCGTAATGACCTCGCGCGCCGCATCCGAGGCGTTCTTCGTCGCCGGCACGAACCGCGCGATGTTCCGCTTCACGCTGCTGAACCACATGTGCTACGACATGGAGCAGATGCTGGACACCAGGCTGCCGCCCGACTGGATCCGCCAGGACGTGAGCCGCAGCCCGGGCGGTGACAGCCGCCTGTTCCTCAACAACTGCATCGGTTGCCACTCGGGCATGGATCCGCTGGCAGGCGCATTCGCCTATTACAACTACAACGAGGAAACCGGTGTGCTGGAGTACACGCCGGGCAACGTACAGCCGAAGTATTACAACAACGACCTGAACTTCCCGCAGGGCTTCAGGACCGTCGACGACGCCTGGGAGAATCGCTGGCGCGAGGGCCAGAACGCTTACCTGGGCTTCGACAATTCGCTCCCCGGCAGCGGCAACGGCGCCAAGTCGCTCGGCGAGGAGCTCGGCAACAGCCAGGCGTTTGCGTCCTGCCAGGTCAGGAAGGTGTTCAAGGCCGTATGCCTGCGCGAACCGGAGAATGCCACAGACCGCGCGGCTGTAAGCACGATCACTGACACGTTCCGCTCGACCGGTTACCGCATGAAGCAGGTATTCGCCGACACGGCCGTTCACTGCATGGGCCAGTAGGGAGGCAGGACAATGAAGACGGCACCCTGGACTGCTGCCCATTCGACCCTGGCCGAGAACGTGCGCGTTCTCAAGGCAGCCGTTTTCGGCATCTTCGCGAGCACCGTACTTGCGGCATGCGGCGGTGGCGCAGCAACCACCGAGAATCCGCTCATCCAGGCGCCGCCTCCGGGCAACGCCCCCTACACCGGGCCCGTTGCACGCGATTCGGACGTCCTGAAGTTCCAGCAGGAGTTCTGGTCCAACGCGAAGTCATCCGACCGCTGTGGCTCCTGCCACAATGAAGTCGTCGGCCAGACCCCCATGTTCGTCCGCAATGACGACGTCAATCTGGCCTACGACGAGGCAATGCCCTTCATCGACACCACGCAACCGTCTCTGTCGCGCCTCGTCGAGAAGGTGGGTGGCGGTCACAATTGCTGGAACGACGACCCATCGAGTTGCGCCGCAATCCTGACGACCTGGATCGAAAACTGGGTGGGCAGCAGTGGCGGCGGCGGCCGCGAGATTATACTCACGCCGCCGGTTTCCGCGGATCCGGGCGCAAGCCTCAATTTCCCGATGGACACGGCTGCCTTCGAAGCCACGGTCTATCCCGTACTGGTCGCGAATTGTTCGGGATGCCACAGTTCCGAGTCAGCAACCGCGCAACAGCCGTATTTTGCCGACCCGGACGTGATCGCCGCCTACGATGCGGCCAAGCCGAAGATCAACCTCGACACGCCGGCCAACTCACGAATGGTCATTCGCCTCCGCAGCGAGTTCCACAACTGCTGGTCCGGTAACTGCGCAGCCGATGCCCAGACCATGGAGGATGCGATCACGGCATTCGCCAGCGGCATCACGCCGACGACCGTCGACCCTAACCTCGTTACGAGCAAGGCAGTGCGCCTCGTCGACGGCACTCTCGCTTCGGGCGGCAACCGGTACGAAGATGCGCAGATAGCCCTGTGGGAGTTCAAGTCCGGCAGCGGAACGATTGCCTACGATACCAGCGGCGTCGATCCCGCGATCGACCTCAATTTCTCCGGCGGCGTCACCTGGTTCGGCGGCTGGGGCATCACGATTACGGACGGCAAGGCGCAGGCCTCGACGACCGCGTCGGCGAAGCTCTACGACATCATCCAGGAATCGGGCGAATTCTCGATCGAGGCCTGGGTCGTTCCCGCCAACGTGACGCAGGAAATGGCCCGCATCGTCAGTTACTCGGCCGGTCCGACGCAGCGCAACTTCACGCTGCAGCAAACGCTGTACGACTATCAGTTCCAGCTACGCACGACCGAGACCAGCCTGAACGGCGATCCGGCCCTGTCGACGCCGTCGGCGGACGAGGTACTGCAGGCAACGTTGCAGCATGTGGTGGCAACCTATGACCCGATCAACGGCCGCCGTATCTACGTGAACGGCAGCCTGGCCACACAGACCGACCCGGTGCCGGGCGGCACGCTGGTCGACTGGCAGCGCGAGTTCGCACTGGTCCTCGGCAACGAGGCGTCGGGTGACGGGCTGTGGCAGGGCACTGTTCGCCTCGCTGCAATCCACCGCCGTGCAATGACTCAGGAACAGGTTGCGCAGAATTTCGATGCCGGGGTCGGCGAGCGCTTCTTCCTGCTTTTCGACATCTCGGCGAACATCGGCGCGGCACCGGAGTCTTCGTACATCCTGTTCGAAGCGGCGCAGTACGACACCTACGCGTACCTGTTCGACCGGCCGCATTTTCTGACGCTCGACGGTTCGGCGCCGGAAGGCATTCCGATCCGCGGCCTGCGCATCGCGATGAATGGCGTCGAGGCGCCGGTCGGCCAGACCTACGCGACGCTGGACGCTACGCTGAGTGCGTCGGAGTTCGTCNNATGGGCGCGGTGCTGCCGCTCGAGAAGGGACCGGAAGACGACGAGTTCTTCCTGACCTTCGATGTGCTGGCCGGCAACAGCTTCAGCCGCCCGGCCGACCCGACCCTGGTGATTACCGAAGCGAATCGCGCGCCGTCGTCACATATCGGTCTCCGCACATTCGACGAGATCAACGCCAGCTACGCCGAACTAACGCTCGTCGATCCGACGACACCGGCGGTCGATATGACCTTCCAGGAACTCAGGCAATCGCTGCCTGCCGTCGAGGACCTCAACACGTTCCTGTCGTCGCACCAGGTGGCGATCGCGCAGCTGGCAATTCAATACTGCGATGCGATGATCGGCACGGCCGCAAATCCGGGCCCGAATCTCGCGACGCTGTTCCCGAACTTCAACTGGAACAACGGCAGCGAGTTCAGCACCAATCGCGACAGTTTCGTGAACCCGCTCATCGATCGCATCATGGGCGCCAACGTAGGCAGCCAGCCGGTCCGGACCGAGGTCTACGAGGAACTCGCGTCTTACCAGGACCCGACCACCGAAGTCAGCCCCGAGGGCGAGTCGCTGGATCGCCCGGACAACCTGGTCGACCGGCTGATCGCCGGCGGCAGCGATACCCGCTCGATCGGTAAGGGCGTATGCGCAGCAATGCTCGGCAGTGCCGTAACGCTGATTCAGTAGGAACTGACAGGACCGAGAAGGAACACAGCAATGGCCAGGAAACGCAATTCGAGGAACTTCGACGCGCCGCAGCGACATGGAGACCATCCGCGTCCTGTCTCGCGACGGCAGTTCGTCGCGCAAGGCTTCCGGACGGGAGCTGCTTACGCAGTAGGCGGCGGCATTCTGACCGCGATGGCGGCGAGCCCGAAGCTCGCACAGGCGGCCCTCTCGGGAGACCTCGACAGCCAGCTGGGCAGTTGCGGCATCGCTACCGC
>JABAHS010001600.1_pt1 | contig 12948 bp, 11 predicted proteins | sample 7062111 | NCBI WGS metagenome assembly JABAHS01 (sample SAMN14534600, study PRJNA622989) | marine sediment metagenome | biome: marine biome [ENVO:00000428]; feature: marine pelagic biome [ENVO:01000023]; material: deep marine sediment [ENVO:00002113]; isolation source: pool of 4 deep marine... | reverse complement strand
CCGGAGAGGAGGCCTGGCGTACGGGCGTGGGCTAGCCGGGGCCCACCTCACCGGCCTCCTCGCTCGCCTCACCCTGGCGCAGCATCGCAAGCGTATCGCCTTCCAGCTTCTCCCGGTTGAGGTTCCAAGCCATCGTGATCCGCGGCCGACCCCCGGCATGGGGATTGACCGAATGCACCAACGAGCTTGGAAAGACGATCATCGAGCCAGGCTCCATCACAGGGCAGAAGGGATGGGTCATATAGCCCGCCCGCAACTTGCAGCAGGCGGCAAAGCGCGGATCGATGATGCCGAAGAGGCCGGCATGGCGGTCCTCGGGGTCCGGCTCGCCGTCATCCAACATGTAGACGACGCTGCCCTGCGAGCGAATGTGCGCATGAGCCACGATATAGTCGCCGGGCTGATAGACGTTGGCCCAGCCCATGTCGATGACACCGGTGGGCGACTTGACCGCGCGCTTGTAAAGCTCGATCGCCCGGGCGTTGATAAGTCGCGCGGCCGGCTCGGCCCAATCCTCGAGCCGATAGACCTTCGTGCCCCCGAGAGCCTTGCCATACTGAGCGCGCACCGCCGGATCGGCGAGACGCGCTTGCAGCGCTTCGAGAAGCGCCGGCTGATAGTCCCCATGGTCGGCGAAGTTGGTCTTGAAGACCACGCCTTCGCCGTCCAACGACCGGATCTCCTGTCCGTCCGGCCAGACCGGTATCCGCCGACCCCCGACATCGACGGCTTCGACTTCTCCCTGTTGCGACATAATTTCCTCCACACTACCCGGGATCGCCGCGCCCGGCCTTATCTTAACGAAACGCCGGCTCGTCGAAAGAGCGCAGCTTGCGGGAATGGAGCGCCTCCACCCCTCTGTCGCTGAGCGACTGGATCGTGGCGATTCCGATTCGCAAGTGCTGTTGGATCCGCTCGCGATAGAACTGATTGGCCATGCCGGGCAGCTTGAGCTCGCCGTGCAGAGGCTTGTCCGAAACGCAGAGCAAGGTGCCGTAAGGGACACGAAAGCGATAGCCGTTGGTGGCGATGGTCGCCGATTCCATGTCCACGGCAATGGCGCGAGAATGGTGCAGACGTCGGGACAGCTCTTCTTGACGCAGCTCCCAGTCGCGGTCATCGGTGGTGAAGACGGTCCCGGTTCGCAGGCGGGATTTGAGCTCGGCGCCGCTCAGACCCGTGATCTCGGCCACGGCTTGGGTGAGCGCCACCTGGATCTCGGCGATCGGTGGCACCGGCACCCAGACCGGCAGGTCCTCGTCGAGGACGTGATCGCTTCGCGCGTAGGCATGAGCGAGAACGTAGTCGCCCAGGCGCTGCGTCTTCCTGAGCCCGCCGCAGTGGCCCACCATGATCCAGCAGTGCGGGCGCAGCACCGCCAGATGATCGGTGATGGTCTTGGCGTTGGAGGGGCCGATGCCGATGTTGACCAGAGTGATCCCCATATGCTTGTCGCGCATCAGGTGATAAGCCGGCATCTGCGGCGTGGTCGAGGGTTTGGTCCTGGGCTCAGTGGGACCGGTCAGATTGGGGTTGCGGTCGATTCGGTTACCCGGCTGGACGAAAGCCTTGTAGGCATTTCCCTTTTGCACTTCCGCCTGCCCATACTCGATGAACTCCTCGACATAGCGCTGATAGTTGGTGAAGAGCACGAAGCGCTGAAAGTAATCGGGCGAGGTGCCGGTGTAATGGGTCAGGCGGACCAGCGAATAGTCGGCGCGCTCGGCCTCGAAGAGGGCCAGCGGCCGGGGCCGGCCGGCTCCGGTGGTCTCGGCATAGGTGCCATTCGCGATGCTGTCGTCGATGCAGGCGAGGTTGGGCACGGGAAAGTGTCGCCGCAGCTCGCCGCTCAGGGACTCGTCCAGGCCCATCTCCGCGGCCTCGACCACGAAAGGCAGAGGGATGGGCCGCTCGGCGACGCCGACGACGATCGGCTGCGGGTGGCTGTCCATCAGCAAGCCAAGCTGCTCGAGATAATAGCTCGCAAAGAGGTCCGGGCGGGTCAAGGTGGTCCCGAAGGTGCCCGACACCGGAAGCGTGCCATAAGCGCGAGAAACCGGTGCGTCGAAGTCTTCGGCCCCGACGGTAATGCCAACGTAGGGATAACCCGCGCCTTTCAGGTCCGGCTTCCGGCCGTCGCGCACGAAACCCTCGAGCGCCCCACAGATCTTCGCGACGCTGGCCTCATAGATGTCGGTGATGCGTGCCAGCGCCCGCGCCGGGTCGGTAAAGCTGCGCAGGTCATTGACCCGCCCGTGCACCGATATGTCCATGACGTTTCGCTTCTCGGTCCGAAATCATCTCGGACCGACAGACTATCACGAGTCGGCCGGGAGCCGGCAGTGAATGATCCGTAACAAGACGAGGCCGCTTCCCGATCCGGAAGCGGCCCTTAAGATCGCCAAGTTATACGCGTCAGACGACCGACTCGATCCACTCGAGCAGCTGGTTCTTGGGCAGCGCCCCGACCTTGGTCGCCGCGACTTGGCCATCCTTGAACAGGATCAGGGTTGGAATGCCCCGCACGCCATACTGTTGGGGCGTGTGCGGGTTGTCGTCGATGTTGAGCTTGGCGACGGTCAGACGCCCATCCATCTCGGTGGAGATTTCCTCCAGCGCCGGCGCGATGATCTTGCAAGGCCCGCACCACTCGGCCCAGAAATCGACAAGGACCGGCACCTGCGCCTCCAGGACATCGGTCTTGAAACTGCTATCACTCGTGTGGGTCGTCATGTCCGTTCCCTCTTTGTCGACGCCGCAGCAACCCGGCGGGGCGTCTTCTCCCCATGCCGGCACAATGTAGGGAGCACCCCCCACCCGCGTCAAGGCGCGGCCTGGTCGAGACGCGATTCGTTGAGGCGCATGACCTGAGCGCCGACCGTCCAGAGCAAGAAGCATTCGATCCGCCGTCCCGGATAGACCTGCCTCAGCACAGCGCGATAGGCGGCCATCTGTCGTAGATAAACGTCCGGCACCTCGCTTTCGGTCCGCGGCGGGGGGCGGTTGGTCTTGTAGTCGATGACCTGCACGGTGTCATCGGTCACCACCAGGCGATCGACCTGGCCCGAGACGACCTGCGGGCCCTCGCGGCCTTCCACCAGTCCGACCAGCGGCACCTCGGCACCGCTGCCGGGACCGAAAATGCCGGCCAGGCCCGGATCATTCAGAACCGTCTCGGTCTCCGCAATCAATTCGTCGATCTGGTCTGCCGCATCCTCGAACAAAGGCTCCAGGAATCGCCGGGCCGCCGCGCGCCGGCGATCCTCGGCGATGTCGGGGAGGTGTTGCAGCAGCCGATGGNNTGGAAGCGCCGCTCGTCCGTACTACTCGATGGCGAAACCAGAGCCGGTTCGCGCGCCGTCGGACGGGATGGCTGAAGCGGCATCGGTGGGCTGGGCTCGCGGGGGGCCGGCGTACCGGCCCATAACGGCAAGGCTTCATCCTCGGCCAGCCAAGGTGCCTGGGCATCGGCCGCGGTGCCGCCGTCGGCCGATGTCCCGTCCGATCCACCCAACGAAAAGCGCTGGCCCCGCCCTTCGAGGGGACCGGCCGCAACGGCCTCGTCGGGCAGCGTTTCGACCGTTGCGCCAGCCTCCTCCAAGCGTTCCAGCCCCCGCGTTACCAGGTTGTGCCAACTGGTCGCCTTGGCGGCGCGAACGCCGCGCCAGCCGCAGATATAGAGGCGATCCTGGGCGCGGGTCATGGCGACATAGAGGAGGCGGCGGTACTCCTCCTCCTGCCGGCGTTGCCACAGCTCGCGGGCTTCGGAGACGAAGGGCACCTCGACCTCACGGCCGAGCGACCAGACCGGCAAACCGCCGCCACGGGGCGACCAAAGGAGGCCACTCGGTCCGCTCGGCACCTGCGTGGTGTCGGGCAGGAGGACCACCGGCGCCTGCAGACCCTTGGCGCCATGCACGGTCATCACCCGCACCGCCGACTGGCCGTGCTCCATATCGCGCTTGATCTCGGTCCGGCTGGCCTCCAGCCAATGCAGGAAGGTCTGCAGCGAGGGGCATCCGTCGCGTTCGTGAAAGAGAGCGAGCGACAAGAACTCCTCGATGGGGTCGTCCGCCTCGGGGCCCAATCGCTCCAAGATCCGCCGCCGTCCGCCGCGTGCGCCCAGCACCTCGGCATAGAACTCGAAGGGCGAGACCCGCGTTGCCCGCCGCCGCAAGGCCGAGAGATCCCGCCAAGCCGCGCGCACGGCCGGGTCCGCGTCGTCACGCGCCGCGGCCGCCGCGAGCGCCTCCCAAAGGCGGCCCTCACGATTCCATGCGAGCGAGAAAAGCTGGTCCTCGCCGAGACCGACGAGCGGCCCCTTCAAGACGCAAGCGAGGCTGAGGTCGTCCTCGGGCAGGAGCATGACGCGGCCGAGCGCGGCCAGGTCGAGGGCCGCGAGCTGCTCGGTCAGGACCATCCGGTCGATCCCGGCGACGGGGACCGCCAACGCCTTCAGCTCGCGCACCAGATCCTCGACGAAGGAACTCCGGCGCCGGACCAGGACCAGGACATCGCCTGGCGTCATCCGCCGGTCACGGGACGGCAGAAGACAGTCCGGATCACCGGCTGCTTCCGGATCACAGGTCCACCGGTGAATGCGCCGCGCGAGATGACGCGCCAGCCGTTTGTCCGGTGGCCGATCGGGCGCCTCCGATGGCACGGCGATATCGAACAGCTCCGGTTCGTCGTCCGGCTCGGGAACCAGAACCGGCCAAACCTCGACCGCCCCCGGCGCGCCCGTTCTCACGGCCGTATGTGTGATGTCTTCGCCATCGAAGGTCACGCCACGCCGCGCCTCCTCCTCTGCGAAGACGGCGTCGACGACCCGCAGCACCGCCTCGGTCGAGCGAAAGGACACCTCGAGCGGCACCAAATCCCAATCGCGACCGGCTTCCCGCACCTTGTCGGCGAAAAACACCTGCATAGCGGCGAAGGTTGCCGGATCGGCGCGCTGAAAGGAGTAGATGGATTGCTTGGCGTCGCCGACGACGAAGAGCGTCCGCACGCCCTCGCGCGCACCCTCGCCGGCGAAGAACTCTCCGGTCAGAGCCCGGATGACCTCCCATTGCTCGGGATTGGTGTCCTGGGCCTCGTCGATCAGAACGTGGTCGATGCCGCCGTCCAGCTTGTAGAGCACCCAGGGCGTCGCCGCCTCGCCGGCGAGAAGATCGCGGGCCAGGAGAATGAGATCGTCGTAGTCGAAGAGGGCGCGAGACCGCTTATCGGTCTCATAGGCTTCCAGTATGGCGATGCCGATGCGAAGCAAGGCCGCGTTTGCCTGGGCCAAGCGGGCCGCGTTCATCCGCCGTCGGAGGTCTTCGAGCCGCCCGGCCTCGTCCTCCATGGCCGCCATCGCCGCGGGCACCGCGCTCTCGGCCCCCTTGGTCAACAACTTGGCCCGGGGACGCCCCTCCTTGACCAGAAAGACGCTCTCGTAAGCCGGAAACATTTCCAGCCGTTGTATCGCGTCCGCCGTCAGCCAGGCCCGGACGGTCACCGCTTTCTTCCGCTCCGCTTCCGTGCCGGCATCGAGGGCCGCGAGGATCGGATCCGGCCGCTGCGGGTCCGCGGCCATCGCGGCCTCGAGAATATGTTCCGCGGTTTGCCCCGGGGTCGCGCCAAGAAGCTTTTCGAGAGCCGCGATCGCAGCCTCGCCGCCACCGAACCGCCGCAACGCGCCGGTCAGGCGGCTGCGCTCGCCGACCAACTGGCCGACCAAGCGATCGAATATCATCTCGTCGGCATAGGCCGCCAGGAGGTCCATCGCCTCGGCCAAGGGCCCGTCCCGCGCTTCGGCAAAAGTGCGTTGGCGCGCCGCATCGAGCCGTTCCGCCGCCTCGCGCTCGTCCATGACCCGGCTATGGGGCGCGACGCCGGCCTCCAAGGGGAAGCGCGCCAGAAGAGCCTGGCAAAAAGCGTGGATGGTCTGGATCTTCATGCCGCCGGGGGTATCGAGGACGGTGGCGAAAAGGCCCCGGGCGCGCGCGACGCGTTCGGGCGAGGGCTCCTCGCCGCTCAGCTCGCGTAAGTTCGCCGCGAGATCGTGATCCTCCAGCACCGTCCAAGACGCCAGGCTACCGGCCAGGCGATTGGCCATTTCCGCCGCCGCCGCCTTGGTGAAGGTCAAGCACAGGATCTTATGCGGATCGTTGCCATCCAACAGCAGCGAGAGGACCCGATCGGTCAGCACCTTGGTCTTGCCGCTGCCGGCCGACGCCGCGACCCAGACCGAGGCTTCGGTGCGAATGGCCCGCCGTTGATTTCGTCCCGCCTTGGCGTGGGGGGTTTCGGCCACCCGGGTCACGTCTCCTCCTCCCCCGGAGGTCCGGTCCATTCCCGACTGCGCGCCAGATGGTGATAATCGCTGTAGCGGGGTGCCAGTGCGGGACGAGGCATGCTGGCGTAAGGCGTCTCCTCGCGGCTGAAGGCCTCCACCATTGTCGCCAAGGCCTCGAGCGCCCGCTCGGCCAGCTCCGACGGTTCGCCGGGGACACTTTTGCTCTGACCCGGCTCCCGACCACCGCTCAGCCGCCAGAAAGCCAGCTCGCGCACCTTCCCGCCCGGAAGGGCCTCGAAGCCTCCCCCTTGCAGGATCGCCGCCTCCAACGGTAGCTGAAAGGCCGGACCTCGCTCGACCTCGGTCATTCTCGGCAGGCCGCCGGTCTTGTAGTCGATGATCCGGAACCCCTCTTCCACAAGCCGGTCGATCCGGTCGGCCTTGGCCGTCAGGGTGAAGTCGCCGCTGGGAAGGGCCAGCACCAGGCGCCCGGCGACCTCGGCCCAGGACTGCGCGATCCGCCCGCGCTCGCTCGCCTCCTGCCCGGCCACCCAGTGCGCGATCCGCTGAAACCGCGGCCACCAAAAGGCCCAGAGACCCGGCCGATCCGCGACATCGCGAAAGAGCTCCCGACCGATCTCTATCAGGCGGCCCTCGACATCGGCCGGCCGGTCTTGCGGGAAGGCCGCGACGAGACGCTCCAAGGCGCTGTGGATGAGGGTGCCGCGGTCGGCCAGCGTCGGATCGGCGTCGATCGGCTCGAGCGCTCGAAGGTCCAGGATCTTATCGGCGTAGAGACCATAGGGATCGCGAAACCAGGTCTCGATCCGGGTCACCGACAGGCTGCGCGGCCGCGCCTCTATGGGAGGCCGCGGCTCCGGCGGCGGCGATGGCCGGAGGTCTTGCGGCCGATCCAGCCTTGCGGCCCAGCCGCGCCACCGCGTCGCCTGTGCGGCCGTCGGCATTTCCAGCCCGAGAAGATCCACAAAGGCATCGAGCCGCAGCAACCAGCGGGAGGGGACGCTCGGCGACCCCTCGTCGCGCTGGGCACGGGTCAGGAAAACCTCGTCGGCGCTGAAGGCCTGCAGGAAATCGTGCGCGGCAAGCCCGATACGCCGCTCCGGCGAGGGCAAGCCGAAATCGGCCCGCATGGGTCGGCTGAGCCATGGGCCCGGGTCGCTCGGCGTCGGCCAGGTCCCCTCGTTCAAGCCGCCGAGAATGACGCGGTCCAGGCGCTGAAGCCGCGCTTCCAGCGGGCCCAGGATGGCCAGCCGCGGGTGGCGGCCATAGCGCGGCCGCACCACGCGCCCCTCCATCAATCCGCGTAGCAGCGCCGGGTAGCTCGCCGGGGCGATGCTCATCGACGCACGCAGCGACGCGATCTCGGCGAAGAAGGCGGCCAGGGCCTCGCCCGCCTCGTCCCGCCAGATCGCCTCGGCGCCGCTTTCGTCCGCGCGCTCGGCCAAGGCCTCGGCGGCGGCCACGTGATCGCGCAGCAACGCGCTCAGGGGCGCGCGGGCCTCTCCCATCTTAGAGACGAAGGGCCGCAAGCGTCCTGACAAATCGCTCAGCCAAGCCCGCAGCTCCACCGTCGTCTCGCCGTCGCGCAGGACGCGCTCGATGCCATCCAGGCCGGGGGTCGGGCGCACGCCGCGCAAGGCAGCGATCTCCAAACGGCGCGCCAGGCGCTGAAAGTCCTCGGGCGGTCGTCCCCCCGCCGCCAGAGGGTGCTTGAGAAGGGCCAGAAGATCGAGCGGCGCGAAGCCGCCGGCCACGACCTGGGCCAATTGAAGAAGGAAGCTGCCGGGCGTGGTCTTGTCGAGAGGCAAGCCGGCGGAGTCGTCCACCTCCACACGCCAACGGCGAAGCTCGGCGGCGACGCGTCGGGCAAGGGCGCGGTCCGGCGTCACCAAGGTCGCGGTGCGCTCGGGCGTCTCCAGAACCTCGCGCATGAGCAGCGCGATCGTCCGTCCTTCCTCACCGGGGTCGGCACAGTCGATGCGGGTGATCGAAGCCAATGCGCGCGCCGCATCCTGTTGTGGAAAGGCATCGCTCAGCGCGCGCCAGCGCTGGCTGCCCTCGGCCGGGACCAGGGCGGTTTCCACCAGGCGCGCACGCAGGGCCTTGCCGGCTTCGACCGTGCCCTCGGGCCAGAGCGCGACGGCGTCGCGCCCCCGCCCGATGTGGTGCAGCAAGCTGGCGAGACCGAACTGCGGGTGGGTCGAATCGGCCAGAATCTGGGACCACAGCTCGTCATCCGACACCCTATCGAGACCGGGCAGCACGACGACCCCCTGCGGCAGGGCGAGCACGGCCTCGATGAGCGCCCGCGTGGCCGGGATGGAGCCCGTGGAGCCCGCCACGATCACCGGGTTGGGACAGGGTTGGCGACGCCAAGCCTCGATGCGCCGGCGTACGGCCATCGCGTGGCGCCGGGCCGGGCCGATGGTGCCTCGTTCGGCCTCGATGGCCGGCCACCATTCGGTGACGATGGCGAGGAAGGCAAGCGTCTGCTGCCAATGCTCGGCATAGCGCTCCGGCACCAGGTCGGCCAATCGCCCGAAGTCGAGCTCCTCGGTCTCCACCTGATCGATCAGCCGCGCCAGCTCGCCCGCGAGGGCAAGCGCGCGCTCGTCCCCGATCCTCTCGCCGGTGGGATCCGCGGCGCCGGCGTCCTCCCATCTGCGGATCAGTTGAGCCAGAAGCAGCCGGCGCTCCAATTCGGNNCCAATTGAGCCAGAAGCAGCCGGCGCTCCAACTCGGGCATCGCCGGCGCGGCCTCGACGGCAAAATCGCCCATGATCCCGTCATCGACCAAACCCAGATCCTCGTCCTCGACATCACCGAGCGGGACGAGCCGCGGCAAGACGAGGGCTCGGCCGGCGGAGACCCTCAGGAAAGCATCGCGTTGCGCCCGGCAGGCCCGTCGGGTCGGCAGGAACAAGGTGACCCGTGACAAGACCAGCGGATCGTCGCCCCAGGCATCGATCACGCCTTTGGCCAAGCGTTCGGCGAAGGGGCAACCGATGGGAATGGTGTAAAGGCCGCGAAGCCCGGGCACGGGGCAGGCTCCTCAGGATCGAAACGTTTGGCGTCGGATCATTCTATCGCCCCGCCGCCTTGATCGCGAGGTCGTGCAATACCTCCTCGACCTCCCTCAAGGCCGCCGGTGTGCCGACATGAAACCACAGCCCATCGTGACGCAGACCCCAGAGCCGTCCGGCTTCCTGGGCCGCGTCGAAGAGCCGATTGAGAGAGAAGGGCCCTTCCGGGGCGTCGGCGAAAAGCCGGGGATGAAGCATCTGGACGCCGGCGAAAAGAAACGGGGCGATCTCGTGCTCCCGACGACGGCGCAGGCTGCCGTCGGCGGCCATGCTGAAGTCGCCCGCTTGACCGTCGTAGCCCACGGCACTGACGATCGGCTGCATCATCAGCAAAGCGTCCATGTCCTCGCCGCGCCAGGCCCGCGCCAACCGCGAGAGCGCCGGCTCCAAACCGTCCAGCCAAAAGACGTCGCCGTTGATCACGAGAAACGGCTCGTCCCCGAACTCCGGCAGGGCGCGATTCACACCGCCCCCGGTATCGAGAATTTCCTCCTCGCGGGAAAAGATGATGTTCGGCGTCGCCCGCGCGCTCAGGTGATCTTCGATCTTCTCACCCAGGTGATGCAGGTTGACCACCACCGTCTCGACACCGCCCCGCTCGAGGTGATCGAGAATTCGGTCGAGGAGACTGCGACCGCGCACCTCGATCAGCGGCTTGGGGAGCGTGTCGGTCAGCGGGCGCATGCGCGTGCCGAAGCCGGCGGCGAGCACCATGGCTTTCTTGGGTGGCCGGGGCTCTCGCATCATCAGGTCCTCCTGTCCTCGCCCGGCGTCTCCGGCTGGCGACGCTGCTCGGGCGGTAGCACCTCGTCGAACCACGCCGCCACCCCGGCCAGACCGGGATGACCGAGATTGTCCTCCAGCCGCCGCCAGACGCGCGGGATGTGACGGAGATAGCTATGCTTGCCGTCACGCCGGCTGAGACGGGTGAAGATGCCGATCACCTTCGCCGCGCGCTGCGCGCCCAAGATGGTGTAGGACAGCGTGAAGTCGTCCCGGTTCAAGCTTGGAAAGGCGGCCAGATATCGCGCCAGCATATCCTGAACCAAGGACGAGGCGATGTCGCGGCGGGAGTCCTGAAGCAGCGAGACCAGGTCGTAAGTGATGGGCCCGCAGAGCGCATCCTGAAAATCCAGAACACCACAGGCATCGATCCCGCGCCGTCCCTCCACAACCATCAGATTGTCGACGTGATAATCGCGAAGCACCAAGGTGCTGGGGACCCGTCGGGCGGCGGGCCACAGCGTGCGCCAAGCCTCTAGATAGCGCCGCCGTTCCGCGGCCGGGATCGCTTGGCCGGTCGAGGCCTCGAACGCCCAGTCGGTCAGCAGCAGCACCTCCTCCTCCAAGCGCCCCTCGTCGTAGGGAGGAAGCCCACCGCCGTCCGCGGGAGCGCGACGGTGCAGGGCGATCAGGAGATCGGTCGCCAACTCGTAGAGGTGTCGCTCGTCGGCGCCCGCGGCCAGCGCCCTGGTGAAGGTCGTATCGCCCAAGTCCTCCAACAACAGGAAACCCGCCTCGAGGTCTCGGGCAAGGCACCGCGGCGCCGTCAACCCCAGGTCCAGCAGCAGCGTTTGCACGCGCTGGAAAGCCGCGACGTCCTCCATCGGCGGCGGCGCGTTCATCAGCACAGCGGAGGCCCGGTCCTTGCTCAAGCGCTCATAGGTGCGAAAGGAGGCATCGGCGGCCAGGGGCCGACAACGGGCATCGGCCCAACCGGCTTCGGCCAGAAAGTCGGCGCGCCGGCGCGCACGATCACTCATCGCCGAAAACCTCGGCCAGACGACCGCGCCAAGCGCCGTGGCCGACGAGCCTCACCCGACGCGCGTCACCGTTGTCGGCAAAGGCGAATCGCAGGTCGAGCCGGTCGGACGGCAGCAAGGACCCCATACGATCCGGCCACTCGACCAGGGTGATGCCTTCCGCCAGCGCCTCCTCGAGACCGAGCTCCTGGACATCCTCCGGCCGATCGATCCGATAGAGATCGAAATGCCAGACCTCGGCCGGCAGGCGCGCATAGGTTTGCACCAAGGTGAAGGTCGGGCTGGGAACCTCCTCGTCCTCGTTGTGGACACCCGAGGGCGCCGGCAAGGTCCTGATCAAGGCGCGCGCGAAGGTCGTTTTGCCACTGCCCAGGTCTCCCCACATGGCGACGACGTCTCCTTTGCCGAGGAGCGGCGCCAGCTTGCGAGCGAGATGCCCGGTGGCCATCTCGTCCGGCAGGTCCAGGTCGACCTCACGCGCCGAAGCATCCACCTTTGTCATGGGAGCCTTTTACCGCCCGGCCCTGTCGCCGGCAACCGCCGCGACCAAAGGCAAAGAAATCCTTGAATCGCGCCCGACCTGCGGTCACCTTGGCGCGATTTGGCGCGCGGGACGGTGACGATGCCCACCCGCGATGACCAGCCTAGAAATAGAGGAGAGCCAGGGCGATGGCCGATCACGAAACCGACGTCGTGATCGTTGGCGCCGGACCGGTGGGGCTGTTCGCCGTCTTCGAGTGCGGGATGCTGAAGATCCGCACCCATGTCGTCGACGCCCTCGACTTCATCGGCGGTCAATGTGCCGCGCTTTACCCGGAAAAGCCGATCTACGACATCCCGGGCTATCCGCGCATCGACGCCCAGGACCTGATCGCGCGTCTCGCCGAGCAAGCCGCGCCCTTCGAGCCGATCTACCACCTGGGCGCGCGGGTGGAGACCGTCCGTCGGCATGGGGACAAAGATTGGCGGGTCGAAACCGCCGCCGGCACGCGCATCGATTGCCGCGCCATCGTGATCGCCGCCGGGTCGGGGGCTTTCGGGCCCAACCGCCCGCCGATCCCCGGTATCGAGGCCTATGAAGGCCGTTCGGTCTTCTACCTGGTGCGCCGGCGCGATGACTTCCGCGGCAAGCGCGTGGTCATTGCCGGCGGTGGGGATAGCGCCGTCGACTGGGCCGTCAGCCTCGCCGAGGTCGCCGAGAAGGTCACCGTGATCCATCGCCGCCCGAAGTTCCGCGCCCTGCCGGGCTCGGTCGCGCAAATGGAACGCCTGGCCGAAGAGGGACGCGTCGAGCTGGTGATCCCCTACCAGCTAAAGGCGCTCGAAGGCGCCGATGGACAGCTCTCCGCCGTCGTCGCGGCGACCCTGAAAGGGGAGACCCGCGTCATCGAGGCGGATGTCCTGCTGCCCTTCTTCGGTCTGTCGATGGACCTGGGGCCGATCGCCGACTGGGGTCTGGCCCTGGAGCGGGAGCTGATCGAGGTGGATCCGGCGACCTTGCGCACGAGCGAGCCGGGCATCTATGCCGTCGGCGACATCGCCAGCTATCCGGGCAAGCTGAAGCTGATCCTCTGCGGCTTCCACGAGACGGCGCTGGCGGCGCACGACATTCGCAAGCTCGTCTACCCGGACGAAGAGCTGCACTGGGAGTACTCGACCACCAAGGGTTTGCCCGGCTAGTGTCCCGACTCAGAAGTTCGCATCACTTGCGGCAAGCGCCGGACGAACTTCTGAGTCGATAAGGACACTAGAGCAAGTTTTCCATATTCGGAGTCGCTGAGGGGATTCCCAAAGGGCTGAA
>JABAHS010147224.1_pt1 | contig 12953 bp, 12 predicted proteins | sample 7062111 | NCBI WGS metagenome assembly JABAHS01 (sample SAMN14534600, study PRJNA622989) | marine sediment metagenome | biome: marine biome [ENVO:00000428]; feature: marine pelagic biome [ENVO:01000023]; material: deep marine sediment [ENVO:00002113]; isolation source: pool of 4 deep marine... | reverse complement strand
CCAGTTCCTGGACGTGAACAACTACCATCGACTGCACGTCCCGGTTGCCGGCAAGCTGGTGTTCATGCGTCATATCAAAGCCGGGACTCGCATGAAAAGCCAATGGAAGGCGGCGGGGGATGGTACGGACGTGGGCTATTACGACCCGAGAGATACGGCGGATTGGCAGTTTGGTCAGACTCGGCTCGTCGTCGCCATAGAAACACAGGACTATGGTGTGGTCATTGCCGCCCCGATGGGGATGGCGCAGGTATCGGCCATACAGTTGCGTGATTGGGTGCAGGAGGGCGCAGAGGCGGACAAAGGCTGGGAATTTGCCAATTTTGCCTTCGGCGGCTCTGACTTCGTGGTGATTTTCGAACGAAAGGCCGACTTCAAGCTGACGGTTCCGCTCGAGAAGAGTGTGCCTCCGGGTGCCGGCGTCAATTACAAACCGTCTGTCCAAGGCGAAAAATATGGATGCTTCGGGGGCGTCACGGATTGCGATGCGACGCCCGTTCTGCCTCCACCCTATCCTGGATATCGAGCAAAAGGGTGAGGGGACGAGCGGCGGCGAAATGAATCAGCGAACTGCCGAGATACCACACTACGGTCTGCCCGGGAGGTAATGTTTGGCCCCTTCATATAGATAGTAATAGCCAAAGTCATCGCTCCAGACGTCGAGGATCACGCCGCGACCCGGCAGTCTCTCGAATCCGGTGACACGGGTATAGGTCAGCGGGTCGTTCTCCGGATCAGGCACGGCGATGTAGATCCCCATGCGCACACCCCGGCTTATCGGAGAACGGCCCACCGCGCGCTGGCGGATGGGCGGCTTTTCTATGTATGAGACGTTGATAAACAGAAGGTCCGTGGTGCGACCCGATGCCACGCCTCGATGTGCGTAAAATCTGGCGGTGTCCTGCCACTGGGCATCATAGGAGCCGATGTCGAGACTGCCGGAGCTGTCCCGGACAATCGGATCGAGCCACGCGGTCGGGATGGGCGCTGACTCGAGGTCCCGTGCGAGGCCGATTAAATCCCCGATCAGCTCCCTCAACCGTGCTTCACGTTCAGCAAACGTCTCCCGCTCGCCGTGAGCGACGTCCACGCCATCGCGCGTGACCGTCTCGAAGTACCAGATGTATCCCTGATGCAGCGCAGTTCGCAGCCGCTCCGCGGCCAAGCGCGCAAGCCTGATCACGGCCAAGCGCCGCGCCCGGTGATCCGGGTCTTCCGAATCAAACGGGCCGCGGAAGATCGTGTGGGAGCGGTCACCGCGACTGTGAGCTGTTTCCCCTCGCAATTGGGCCTGAGCCGATCTCTCCTCTATATCACCCGGCTGCGTGATCCGAATCGGGCGCGTCGTATCGGGCGCGGGGGCGCCGAGTTTTGCATGGGCAAGCTCGTGCGCCAGCAACTCCCGACCTTCGCTGCTGCCCGGCTGATACGCACCCTCGTGAAACACGATATGCCGCCCGTATGTATAGGCCTTCGCCTGGAGGCGTTGCGTGTTTCTGCGTTCATCGCGGTGAATGATGACGCGCGAGAAGTCCCCGCCGAGCCGCCGTTCCATCTCTACCCGGAGTCGCGCTGGAAGCACCTCCCCGGGCTGCTGTGGGGCATCGAGCTGCTGTCCGCGCTTCGCCTCTTCGACGATCCTCGAAGAACGCGCGGTTCTCTCCCTTTCCGTTTCGAGAGCCGGAGAATCCGGCATGCGTACGGCTTGCACGGCGCTCGTTCCCATTGCACCGCCGTCGGCTTCACCACGGTAACGCACGCTGTCACCCGCCCAAGTAGCAAACATGTCTCGGCAGCGCGGACAACCGCCTCCGCAGGAGCAGGACTTGTTCTGCATTTGCACCGGGGCCCGCATCGCAGGAACGGTTTGCCGAGAGCCCTCTCGGGATCGTGCGGCCCCACGGCCGCATCTGTACGAATCTCTTCGGCGCGTCCTCCGCATCCTGTCCACTAACTGTCTCCCAGGCTATCTGAGTCGGTGCTTCCACGGGCGATGCATTCCCGCCCGAGCAAGACCCTTTGCCTGCGATGGCTCCCCGTGATCAAGATGGAAGCCGCCCGTTGGGAAAGTAAAAGCGCGGCTTCTCGCCGGTCAGGTGGACCTTCGCCCCCGGACCGGCGCCCCTGGGTCGTATGCGGCGCATACCGGCCTTCGGCAAAGACGATGTTCCGCCCGACAGTATACGCCTGTGCGTTCACCGCCTGCGCGGATTCGGCCGCACGGGCATCGGCATGCACCTGCACCTGGCTGAGGTCATATCCCAACCGCGGCTCGAAAAAATTTCGGATGGATCTCGAGAGGGGCTGACCACGGCCTTTCAGCGAGTTGAGTCGGTCGGCTGGATGAGCTGGCTCGGGTGACGCTCCGGATTCCGCTCCCTTGAGTTGGATCGGTTCCCCCGCTTCATCCTCTTCCACGTCCGCTTCTCCTTGAACGAAGGCTGTGACGGGCTGACGCTGAATGTCGGATTCCGGCATGCGCATGACCTGATCGGCGACGCGGTCGGCTTCCTGCTCGTATGGGTCGTTGGGTGCGCCGATCGTGAGCTTGGGCTGAATCGGCAGGAGGCCCTGGCACCGCGGGCAGCTGCCGCCGCATGCGCAGGACTTCGTCTGGAGTTGCGCCGCAGCGGAGGTCGCCGGGGCAGCCCGGAGGCTGTCCCGCCGAGCGCCCCTATGACGCAAGGGGCGCCTCGCTGAAGCGGGGCGTGTGGTGAGAAGCGCTCCGGTCATAGTGGACTCCTCAGGACAGTTGAGCTGTCCCGCGCCGTCGCGTTACGACCCTCAAGGGCCCTCGCAGACCTATCCCCCAAAGCCGCGGCCCGCATGGACCGCACAGCCGCTCGTCAGCGCAAGGTGAGGTTTAGCGTTTGTTGGTCCGATTGCACGACGATGGACCAGCCCCAGTTGAACTCTCGCAAGGGCTGTGGGCGCTGACTCTCCCAACCGCCGATGGTGGTCGGCACGCCGGCGCCCCACTGGTAGATCCCAACCCTGGCGTCCACCTCCCAGTGGTGCCCCGCCGGAAGAGAGCCGGAGTTCATCATGACCCCCGGTGAGTCCGCGAACGTTGTGGTCGGCACTGACACGCTGACGCCACGGTTGCTCCCGAAGCGGGGATCGGCGTCCGGGCTGTCGATGATCCAGTCGGTGAAGCGCCAGGGGTCGCTGGGATTGCGCCCGTGCAGCCCCATGGTCGCCGGCCAGTAGGCTTTGGTTCCCGAGCGGTCCTCATACATCTCGCCCTTGATCCATTGGATCACGGCAAAGTCACTTGCCTGCGCACTCGGATCCAGCTCGGCGCGGAAATTCTGCGTCAACTGGTAACCTTGGACATTCCCGGTGGCAGAATCGGGCCATGCCCTGAGGGATGCGTTGCCGTCCCTTGCGATCGAGCGAACCGGATTCGGGCTCGGCGCCGTCGGGAGGGCAGGGGCTGAAGGGCTGAGCAGGCGTAGAGCACGCCGGAGATCGCTGCCGCTCAGCTCGCCGCGCAGCTCCCCCTCCAGCGTGCCGCCATAGCGGGCATGATAGATCCGTCGCAGCTCGGCTGCATGGTCCGCGCTCCCCCCGAGCGCGCCGAGCGCCGTGAATATTGCGGACTCGTCCGTTCCGAAGCCTGCCATCGCATCGTGCAGTCGCCTGGCCAAGTCTTCGAAATCGGGCGCCGCGGTCTGCCGGGAGATGAGCCCCGAAGATTCACTCAAAGCCTGCTGTCTAACATGCACGAGCTCGTGGGCGAGCAGGCGACGGCCATCGGCGCCCTCAGGCCGGTACTCGTTCTCCCCGAACACGATGTCGCGCCCGTACGTGAAGGCGCGCGCGTTCAAGTTCCCGGCCGACTCCGCCGCGCGTGGTCCTGTGTGGACGCGCACCTCGCTCAAATCGAACCCGAAACGTGGCTCAAAGAACGCACAAACGGCCTCCGGGAGGGGCCGCCCGGAGCCTCTCATTGCTTGGATCTGGCCAGCCGTCTGCGCCCGCATGGACCATGCCCCCGAGCCAGCCGCCTTGGCCTGAAGCGTCTCTTCCGCGTCCTCGATCCAGGGCCGACGCCGAAGCTCAGACTCGGGCATCCGCATCACCCGATGGGCGACGCGCTCGGCTTCCTGCTCGTATGGGTCGTTGGGTGCACCGATCCTGAGCTTGGGCTGAATCGGCAGGAAGCCCTGGCACCGCGGACAGCTACCGCCGCATGCGCAGGACTTCGCCTGGAGCTGCACCGGAGCAGACGTCGCCGGCACACCCCGGTGCCTGCCCCAACGAGAGACCCTCGGATGGCTGCCTCGCTCTGCTGATGGCGATTGCGTGGCGACGAATACTCGGGGCATCGTCTATTCCGCAGGAGGGATGAATAGCATCGTCCGAAAAAATTATGAGCCTGGGCTCGACCGGATGCAATGCGGTAAAGCTACTCGTGAACGCTCCGTAGGGTGCTGCGGCTCATGGGGGCGCTACGCATTGCACCGTGCTCAGTTTGAGCGACCCTTTAGCATCACAGCTGTAACTATAGACACAGAATTGGCGGCCGCCATCGGTATTTCTACCAGCGGACACCCTGCGCGTGCGTTTTACCCAGAAGACATCAATGACCAGGTCTTGTCCAAAGGACACTTCGCAATCGTGGTCGTTCGCGCACGTCACGGATACGGGTTTGCCGCTCAACGCCGGGTCGACCTCGGTGGCTACAAAATGGCGCGCCACGTGGATACTGAAGCTTTCGGGATCCCTTTCATAGTCTGCGCACGCGTCGTTCCCAGCAGTTCCCCCATCGGCAGCCTGCCTTTGAAGCCCAAACGCCGCGCCGCCGGGCGATAGGCGGAGATCTACACCCGCCGCAATTCGTGCTGCAGCCGCCTGGGCGGCTCGCTCGTACCCATCGTTCTGAAGCACCTGTTCGTCCGTCGGACGTGCGTCGCGCGACGCCGATGCTTGTTGGACAACATGGGCCAGCTCGTGGGCGATCAGTCTTCGCCCGTCCATCGTCGAGGGAGCGTATTGCCCGGAACCGAAGACGACATGTTTTCCCATCGTGTAGGCGCTTGCATTCACCGCGCGTGCCGACTCCGCTGCCTTTGTGTCGGTATGCACGCGCACCTGATTGAATTCGTGCCCAAAGCGTGGCTCGAAGAAGCTGCGAGTGGCCGCATCAAGCGGTTCACCGCTTGAGCGCAACACTTGGTGGATGACGGGCAGTCCTTCGGACTGCCGCAGTTCGGATTGGCAACGCGGGCAGCTCCCGCCGCAGGCGCAGGAATATCGTTGCAGGTCGAACGGAGCGGAAATGATCGGTATGGCCTGGACGCGCCCCCGCCGCGGGGCCCGGCGCTCAGCCTGCGGAACTCTCGACGCGGGCCGTAACCCAAGGGGAGGACCGATCATCGATATTGTCCCAAGGTCGGCTGAATGGATATGCTCAACCTATGATGCTCCTGGAGCGGAGTCAATTCAATACAGCACCTCGCTACCTGCTCCAGACCGGCCACTCGGGAGACGCCCATAAGAGAGCAAGACCTGGGCTCTGGATCAACCGCTAGGGGTGGACGCCTTTTTTACGCGCACGCAGTCGTCGAGTGCCCACCACGGCAAGCATGATCGGGGCTTATACTATGAAAAAGATGGTTGCAAACAGAATGAAATCCGCCCGATCGAGCACCATGGTCCCGACGACGGCCGTAATCCCCAAATTGCGAGCAGCGAACTCCAGCAGTAGCGTGAAGCAGTCCGCATGGACTATCAGAAGGTAAAGCTTAACAGCCGGCGCGGCGGGCGAAAGACGCCGCTCAGGGCGCCCGACCCCCGGGAAAGTAATAACGCTTCGGTTCGTCGGGTAGATACTGTTTCGCGGCTTCAATCTTGTCGTGGTAAATGAATTCCTTGTCGCTCATGTCCGTGTACACCTCGATAATTTCCGAATCCTTCGGAATCGGGTCGAAGCCGCTCAAGCGGCGAATGTGAGACGGGTCTTTGTGCGCCGCCGGCGGCACAACCACCCAACGGCCGATCGCCAACGGCCGGCAGGGGATCGCGTTGGTATCGGGTGTCGATAACTTTGCCGCTTCGACCGCGAACCAGCCGTAGGAGTACGGGTTCTCCAGCATCTCGGGCGTCTTGCGCGTGTAGTCGTCGTAACACGCCTCCCCACGGCGGCAGCGCTTGTCATGTCCCAAGCCGACGGCGGCAGTGAAGACAAACGTCACCGCTTGCATAATGTCGCTCATGCCGCTGAACCAGGGTGGACAGGTGTTGAGCACGTTTGTGCCTTTTTCGGCCGAGCCCGGTTTGCCGCCGGCGCACTCGGGGTCGGAGGCCGACCGACAATTGACGCGCACCGCAGGCAGCGCGGCCTTGATCGCCGTCAGCTTTTTCTTGACGTCGATAATCTGCAAGTTCGACGGACAGTGGAAATGCCGGTCCAGCAGCTTCAAGGTAACGGTCTTCATCGGCTTGAACGCGGCGAGCGCGGCGGTGACCGCAGAGATGGCGGTGGCACGCGCCTTGTCGAGCATCGCGGAGGGATCGTCGACGCCGGTGGTCTTTTTGTCACAGGCACGCATGACTTGGCGCGCTAAAGCCGGCGATCCCCGCTGTTGCTGCACGTGCGCCAACTCGTGCGCCATCAGTTCTCGGCCAGCGGTTGTATGCGGTGTGTACTCGCCGTCATTGAAAACGATGTGCTGACCGTAGGTGAAAGCGCGTGCGTCGTAGGCATCCGCCAGGCGTGCGGCTGAGGCGCCGGTGTGTATGCGCACGCCCGCGAAGTCGGTACCGAAGCGGGACTCGAAGAAGCCGCGCGTGGGAGCATCGAGTACGGCGCCGTTGCCGTTCAGGTCGGATGCGAGTTCGGCCGGCACCGCGGTGCCGGCTGTTACCGAATTAACGGGCGCCGGGCCCGAAACAGCCGGGGCGCGCATCACCCGCGCGGCGATGCTGTCCGCTTCGCGTTCGGCGGCATCCCCCGGTTGGGTCACGCGCAGCTTCCGCTGGACTCGCCCTGCTCCGCTGCAACGCGGACAGCGGCCGCCGCAGGCGCAGGTTGGTTTAGGCTGAAGGGAGGAATTTGGACCAGTTGAATAACGGGGAACGGCTTTCAGATGATGGCCTGAGGACTTTACTACTGGCCGCTCCGTCTTTCGCTTGGCGGTGGATAACATGAGTTGTTCTTACCTGTGGCTCAAAGAAACTGGTAATCCTCGTTAAATGCCTGTCAATCGGGTCGATTCAGTGTGCCGTGGCGTCGGATAACCTGAACCGCGGGCTCCATTCATTTTTGATTACTGTGAAGTCCCTCTCCTTCTCGCCCATTCTTGCCACCGCCGACGATGCGCTGGAAAAAGTTCTGCGTCTCTTCGAGGACGTAACTGTTCAGAATGGACACCTCCTTGGCTGGATCCCGCTCTTCTGGAGCCGTGACGCGGAACCGGTCTCGCTCTCTCTCGAGTCGTTGGGCGTTCAGCACCATGTCGCGCCAGGCTGCACCCCATTGAAAAGTCTGCGAGAAAGCGCCGACGATGGCAAGCATCGCGGCCAGCACGGGGGCCGCGATGGCAAACGCCATGTCCCAGAACGCGCTTTTGGTAATGAATTCGGCGGAGGACAGCGAAGCCACGACCGTGACAACCGCCCCTAGAATCACCGTCAGGCTTCGCGTCAGCTTGTAGGCCTTCTTGTTGTGTCGGCTGGCCCTCCAATAATACTCAATAGCCGTGTTGTACCGCTGCAGGATGTAGTCCTCGGTCGACTCGGCATTCATGGCTGCGCAATCTCCAGCGTGTCTCTCCGCATCTTCGTGCCGTCCAGTGATCAGGGCAAAGCACGCTCTGCTTAGCCTTCTTGCTCGGACATGTCAAGACAGGAACGGTTGAGTAAGGCAGGACTGTGAGGCAGTTCATAGGGAACCTGTACCAACCGCTGGTAGACGGTACTCATTCGGTCACTACTGGCCAAGGAGGTAAAGCCGTGACGAGAAAGCGTCTGGGCGAAGACTCCGAAGGTATTTTATCAGGCGCAGCCACCGCGGCCGGTCCACGGCGACAAAACTAGAACTGTGAAAAGGGGTCGGAGGGGCTGAGACACGTTCTCAAGCACCTCCGACCCCTTGTGCCTCTCAAGCGACACCCTCTCGCCTTCTTAGCGCCGGTGGCTTGCTCCGGGACGGGCTCTGGCGTTATGGCCTGATCACGACCCGGCCGATCCGGCACTTTTCCTACTATCGTCTCCCGGTTCCTCTAAGAGTTCCCGTATGTGCGCTCGATTAGCCGCCAGATCAAAGCAATTTCCGTATAGCCATGTGCCGACCAGTCCGCGAAAGTGTTCTCCCGCATAGCGATAGCGTCTACGCGGCACCATGGGAAGGAAGCGCATCCGCGTGAACATTTCCTCGTCGCGCTCGAGCGAGATGCCGACGATCATCGAGATGTCCGACTGCTCCGCCCAGTGGAAGGCTGCGTGCCGCAGGCCACGGCCCACGTAACGCTGGCCGGCCGGAAACACGATGAGCCGCGACATCTCGCACAACGCGTCTCCGTGCGCGCGACGATAATCTCCGATATCAACCATGTCCTCGAGCTGCAGGGGCTGTCCGAGCAGCAGACGCGTATATCCAACGAGAGTCCCTTCGGCCTCCCTGCGAGCAAGGAAATGCACCGCGCGCTGATCGAATACATCGACTTCCATATCCAGAGGGAAGTCAGCGGGGTCGATGAAGCCGCACGCGCTGTAGGCGCTGTGTCGCAGTCTCAGCGCTTCCATGAGCTCGCCCTGATTTCGCGGGACGTCGAAGCGGAGTTCCTGCCATCGCAAGGCGAGCCAAGAGGGGCGCACGTTGTGTGAAAGAGCGCTCGCTGCCAGGTCGATCAGCCGCCGATGTGCGAGTGCTCTCTCCGAAGCCGGTTCGCGTGGCGTGAGCATCGCTTCCTCACTAAAGCCGCGCTGCTACGACGAAGAAGTCCTGCTCGAGATAGCTGGTCGTCGCCTCCAGCGTCTTCCAGCAACCACTCTGCTCGAGCATCTCTGAGAGCTCCTCGGGCTCGTGGGCGTTCCGCAGCCCGCCCTTCAGCGACCGGTTCACCGCGGCGAAGGTGGCGAAGTCCCGTAGGGCCCTCGAGTCCGCGTCCTCACGTAATTCCTTCTCCATCGCGTCCAGAAGAAGCTCGACGTCCATCACGGGACGGGCCGAGGCGATGGACGCGCGACCTCCCGGCCTCGTGACGCGACTCATCTCCCGGATGAGCCGATTCTCGTCGTCAACGAAGTGGAGCACATTGTTCGAGAGATAGCCATCCACCGACGCGTCCGCACAGGGGAGGACTAGCAGATCGCCGCGGATCAGGAGCGCTGGCGGGGCGTGTCTGTTTCCGGTCGGCGGGGCAGCGCGACGCGCAGCATGGCCTCGTCCCGGTCGAGCGCGAGCACCTTCCGGCGGGGCCCTTCAGCGAGCTGCAGGGTGCTCGAGCCGATCCCGCAGCCTGCATCCAGCACGACGGGCAGCCCACACAGCGCCCTGACGTGGCGAGCGTGCTGGTCCCGGACGAACGAGATCCGCTCCATCAGTTCGTAGACGTGGGCGTAGACTCGCCACAGCTCCTCGGCTTGAAATCCCGTCACGGCGCGCGCCCCTCGGCCGTCGGGTTGAGCTTCCTGATGCGCGGAGGTCAGTGCGCCGACGCCCTGGTCTTGCGGGGGACGTGGTGCTGTGGCGAGAAGTCCTCGATCCAGACCACGAAGAGATACGTCTCGTGAGGCCCGCTCGACTTTCCTACCTGCTGCTTGCAGACGAGATAAGGGAGAAACACCTTTCCTGGAAAACTCGGGTGCACGGGAGCCGATGGACCACTTTCCTTCGCCTTGTGGAACTGCAGCGTCTTGGTAGCTTTCCCTCCTCCGTTATTGAGCACGATCTTCTCGAAGAGATCGTTCTGATCAGCTTCCAACTCGTCCATGTACTCGTCTTCGCCGTATTCCCTCACGCGCTCGAGCAACGCATCGATAGTCAATTCATTGCTCTCATTCGGAGCCGGGATCGGCCCGTTGTAATCGAAGAGCTGCTTGAACTTGTAGTTCGCAGAGCACACCACTGGCTGACTGTCCAGGTCGCTCGCTTCGTAGCGATCGGCATGGCTGCGCCGATGCCAGCGGATGCGCAGGACGTGCGCGGGCGGGTACACCGTGAATGGACCATTAGACTTCATAACCTCGTCGAGGGTGCGTATACCGGGGCCGGACTCCGGCATCGGGATTAGCAGGACGTACACCTTGCTCGGCATATTTTCGTGACCGGCGCCCGTGCTCGACACCGGTCTGTTGTCACGGACGGGTTGATCGACGCGAACCACCTCTGTCCGAGAGATGACGGGGATGTATATCGTACCTGAGTGGCTCTCGAAGGGGCTTAGAATTTCAGGGTAATCGTCGCCGGATTTGATTTGCTCGATCGCATCTTGCAGCTGCTCGAGCCACTTGCTCTGGTTTCGGTCCTTGAACTTACTCATGAGCTGACGAAACCTATACTTCTTGCCGGGTTTAAGATCGAGAACGCCCACCGCGTCTGGATCCGCCTCGACGGTGGCCTCATGCACTTGGAGAGGAATCAGGGTGCCCCCTTCGCCTGGCTTGGCAAGTGAAAGCCCGAAACGCCGGCGATAGAAGCGGGTGGTCTGGTTGAAGTAACGAACGACCTCGGCGGCCAGCTCCCTCGACTCCTTGGCCCATTTAGTCGGATTGTCCTGAAACTGCTCGTCGGCGTAGCCGGGCTTCCAGATTACGTCATTGAAGAGCCCTTGGATCTCCTTCGCGGTAGCGTCATAGGCAGAGATGTCCGCGATCGGGTCGGGGGGCTTCTCGATGTCCACGTTCTTGATGCAAGCGATTCCCGTCTCCGCGAGCGCCTCCTGCCGTTCGGCAGCCTGCGTGCCTCGTACCCCCCGGAAAAATCCCAGTTCATACAGGCACCAGCGCCAATCGGCCTCGTCGTCGGTGTAAAGGAAGATGAGCACGTCGGAGCCACTGACCGCGTCTCGGATCCAGTCGCGCCAGCCAATTCCCCGGTCCATTTCCTTCCACTGGTGGACCTGAACATTCTGTCCTCCGAGATCCTTTAAGGCCTTTTCGAGGGAGTTCGCGACTGGCTGGTCCTCCTCCCGATGACAGATGAAGATATTGCAGGGACGAGATCGAGGGCCGGGTAGATCTGTAATTTCGTGAGCGGACGTCGACATTAAACCCTCCTCGAGCGGAGCGGGATCCGCCCAACGCGGCTGTGTTCTCACTGTGTGCCGGGACACCCCACCGTCCGGCCATCAAGCAATCACTCCGTGCTGCGCAGACGCGTGCAGCCCAGAGCATGAGCCACATTGGTGGGAACTAAAATACTCTCCCCCATGCCTTTACATACAAGCTGGATATACGCTTGTCAACGTCCTGCTGTTTGGGATCAGCGTACGCGCCGCTAGCCGCGATGCCGAACCGGGCGGACTGCTGGCGAAGGAGGCTCTTGCCGGAGAAGGAGTCCCGGCGCCAATGCACTGGCCGTGGCGGGTCGGTCGGTGCCCACCGACAAACGCCACCCGAGCAGGGCGACACAGACCCGTATGCTCGCGGCGGGCTCTGCGACCCCAGTCCCGCCCATTGAGCAAGTCTTCCAATATCAGCGGCAAGGCCTCGAGAGGCGCCGCTAGGGAGAAACACCCATGGGTCACTGGCGCATGGATGTGGCACGTCGGGCGGGTCAAGCGAAGTGTCCGTGGCGTCACCCGTCAGTGGGCCCGCCGCGACCCGGCGAGTCCGTTTCAGTGGGTCGGCTGCGGCCGATGCCCTCCAGCGCCGTGGCGGGGCGCTTCCTTCTCGCGGATCTCGAACTCTACAAGTCGCTCGTCGCGGGTCTCGACCCGCCCGAGATCCGAGCCGAGGACATTTACGCCGAGCAACAGGAGCACGTCTGGCGCCGCCCGGCGGTTACCCTAATGTGGAGCGTGGACACCGAAGAGCGCCCGGCCGGTGCGGCTGCCGGGCTGGGACTGGGTTTCCGTGCAGCGGTGTGGGGTTTCACACATCGAGTCCGGTTACCAGGGAATAGCATTTCGACGTACGCGATGGCCGGGGGATCCTCAGCCGCTCAAGNNCGCCATGGCCGGGGGATCCTCAGCCGCTCAAGGACAGCTTGCAGATTGACTCACCGGATCATTTGCAGTGGGGCACTGGACAAGCTGCCCGAGTAGCCGTCGATCTGCGCGTGCTCCCGACCCGGCTCAAGGAATGATTCTCCCAATGACGTAGACGAGGTAGTCCAAGAAGTAGATCGTCTAGAAGGTGAACCGATATTCAAGCTGGGAGCGATGGAGGTGAACCATGCCGAGTTTCAACGTCGATTCCTATTCCGTTCGAATGTGGTCAAGTCGGTCGACCACCAACCTCAGCCCGGGCACGGCGGTGGCCGGGATCTATCTTTACGAAGGGAACAACTACAGGGGCTACGCCTACTTCTTCCCTGATGGCACCGACCTGGCGCCGCCTGTTTTTCACTCCTCGACGAACCGCGCCTTCGTCCATTTCAACCTCTCGCAGTTCGCCGGAACCGTCGAGCTGCTGCGCAACGAGAAGCCCGTGTACTTGTACTACTTCAGTCCTACCAACGCAGGGCTGTACACCGGCAAGGAGCCTACCGGGGAGGATGAAGCGTAGAAGGTTAGAAACAGCAACCCCGCTCCGAGGGTCCGCGGCCTCGCCGGTCAGCGTACTCGCTAGGGTTCGACAGCTGCGGTTCGGTTGGCCTGCATCTGACAAGCTCGAAGGGGCGAAGACCCCGCGTGGAGCGGGGATTCAGTGGCGCCTGTCCATCCGGCTGCGTTCCTTGAGAAACGTGCGCAGGATCTTGGCGGTGTGCGAGGCACGGCGGGTGCGGGCGACCTTGTCGGGGGTGCCTTGGGCGACGACCCTGCCGCCGCCGTCGCCGCCTT
>JABAHS010094591.1_pt5 | contig 12960 bp, 7 predicted proteins | sample 7062111 | NCBI WGS metagenome assembly JABAHS01 (sample SAMN14534600, study PRJNA622989) | marine sediment metagenome | biome: marine biome [ENVO:00000428]; feature: marine pelagic biome [ENVO:01000023]; material: deep marine sediment [ENVO:00002113]; isolation source: pool of 4 deep marine... | reverse complement strand
CACAATCATGATTTTTTCTGCATAATCTTTGCACCCGGCAACACCGGGCTTACCATTTCGCAACGTAAAAAGTAGCAAGCCTTTTTCATTAAAATTACCGCGTCCAAAATCAGTTAAATCCCAGCCTAGTTTGTTTTCGATCACTTCGGTCGCTTGGCTTCTATTGCTTTTCCAATCACTTACCGACCAAAATGCCCAGGGAGGTAAATAGAATTTTTGCCTTTTAAAAAAAGCCACCGCTTCCCTTTGGAGTGCATTGATTTCCGATCGTTTCATAGATTCAGCCCACAATTATAATATTGTTTCGATAGAATTATCGCCTCGAACGTCAATAGAAGTTTTGAACAACAGACATTTGCATATGTCTGCGGTTCAAAGCTCTACAGCTTGACCACTCTTGCCGGATTCTAGTGCTGCTGTTAAGATTTTATGCTGTAAATAGGTTTCCTCCGGCTTGACGCAACCAAAAGGCATGTTGTTGCGTGGTTCTGTGAACTCATCAATCATAGCCGCCCACATCTGAAGAATCGCGTCTGTAAAGCCAAATTCGAAAATCGGGCCGGTGATTGTCTTGTATGCAGAAGTATACCCTATGTCCTCACTCCGCCACTCCTGAGATCTACCATTCACGTAATGCATCGTTTGCAGGGTCTTGGGAAATTTCGTCGAGAATTTTGCGCTGAATTTCGAGCCTATCACCTCGATGTACCAGGTATCGGTTTCTCCCGGTGCAATCCGGTAGGTCTTGACTGTCATCGGAAAGGTGTAGCCGTCTGTTGGATGCTCGACCTCGCATGAGATCGTGCCATTGTCCCAGGTCTCACAGGGGACCATCGCCCCTTTTCCATCAGGACGTTCCGTAACGATTTTCGAAAGGGAAGCTGATATCCGCTTTGGAATCCAGCGAGAGCGAATTGGGAGATGCAGGGCGTGCATGCCGAGGTCCCCCAGGCAACCATATTCGCCATTGAATTCAATCATGCGCTTCCAGTTGATTGGCTTTTCAAAATTCAAGTCTGAGGAATGCAGGTAACCGCTGTGTACTTCAATAATCTGTCCCCACTTATTTTCCAGTATATATTTGTGTATTTGATGCCCGCCAGGAAAAAATGGAAATTCCGACGAACAGCGCACAAACACATCCGGATGAGCCTTGATAACTTCCAGAATTGTTCTGTTCGCCTCTATGTCGATGCCAAACGGCTTTTCGCCCACCAAATGCTTGTGCGCGCGGATAATATCGGTATAGAACTTCTCATGCAAATGGTGTGGTACGGCGCAATAAATAACATCAATATCTTTTTCTGAAAGTAAATCCTCATAATTAGAGGTGACCATTTTGATCGAGTCAAAGTTGCCGGTAAACCAATCGAACAGACTTTCATTAAGATCACAGATCGCAATAATTTCCGGCTTTGCTCGCATATCCAAAAGTGCCGGCCAGCGAGCGCAGGCAACGGCAAATTCTCTGCCCATCAAACCGCAACCGATGATGCCAAAACGGAGCCTTCGTCTATCTTTCATGATCATAATTCCTTTCAGTTACGAACTCTGGCAAGAATAAATCACATTTTTTATCTCCGCAGAATCTCCACCGCTTCCGCGACATCCGCGCCTTCATGCAGAATGGCCATCAGGGCTCGGGTCATGTGCATGGGCTTTTCATGCTGCACAATGTTTCGTCCATATACGATGCCACTGGCGCCCTGCTGTACCAAATCATAGGTACGCTGCAAGATTTCCTGCTCCGGCGCCTTGCCGCCGCCCCGGGGCAACACGGGACGTCCGGCAATTTCGATAACGCGATGATATTCAGAGATGTTGTCACAGGGATCTGCTTTGATGATGTCTGCTCCTAATTCACACGCCTGGCGAACCAAGGGTAGGATCTTGTTGATGTCCCCGTCCACCATATATCCACCCTTTTTATGGTTTGGCTGCATCACCAGCGGCTCCACCATCAAGGGCATACCATAGCGATCACACATCGACTTTAGAGTGCATATATTCGCGATGCATTGATGTGCCAATTCAGGTTGATCGGGTAACCTCAGTAAATTGACTACGACACAAGCAGCATCCAGAACAATCGCCTGTTCAACCGGATCGTCGATAAGCTGGCTAAACATATATTCTGGTAAATCGGGATTGTAGCAGTTGGCAACGTCTGTTCGCAAAACCAAGGCGGGCTTATCTTTACCGGGTATGTTCTGCAATATTTCCGCCTGGCCAATGGTCAATTGAATCGCATCCGGCTGTGCCTCGACAATTGAATGTATCGCCCGTTCCATATTCTCGATACCGCCCAAAAATGTCTTTTCGTTAAAGAAACCATGATCGATGGCAACATCCAGGCATTTGCCTTTTTTGCTGAATAGTCTGTTCATACGAAACTTTTTCACGAAACAACTCCTTTTTCATATGATGAATTATTAATGCCCGTCCACGAAACGAAGATCGCGACAATTCAAACACCCAGGCTCACAACAACCCACAAAATGAGAATCACCAATCCTACCAGTGCCCAGGTTCCGAAAAAGCCGAGGTAATCCATTTTTGAAGGTTTGTGAAATTCCCACTGGGTCTTCGGAAACAGTTTCCTGTCTTCAAACCGGGCCATATTCTTTGCATTGTCTGTAACGGCCCGGGCATCTTCATCGGCCGTAGGTTGCACCGGAGTATGGACTTTTGCAAAGAAATAGTCCAACGTCCCTTTGCTGGCTGGCGTGCTGAAATAACTCAACAAGATCAAGAGGACAAATGGAAACAATGCGGCGAACAAAAACCGTACGGTAACGAGCTGTGCTTTGCTAAAATGAGAAAAATCGAACCCAAGCAGACTGATGACCCACAACTCAGCGTTGAATCGGCCATAACCAATTAGACGTGAATTGGGATCGTCAGGATTTTCACGGGCAATGCTGTCAAAGAAAATTGGATAAGGCGGGAGCACCCGCTTTTTGGTGATGTTTTGACCGACATGATCGGCGCGTCCCTCTTGCACATCGGAGGCCAGGGCTTTGGTTGTGATCGTGATTTGGCGCTCAACGGTTTGCTTCAGGAAAGGCTCGTACGTCCGCGTCTTCATCCATGACTGAAAGACATTCGGAATGATAGCAATGATGATGAATGAGACGACTATCTGAATGGCTACCGCCGCCCGACTCAGTCTTCTCCAAATAAAACCCAACCAGATGGGCGCCCCAAAGATGGCCGGCATCGAAATGAAGTATTTGAAAAGTTCCAACAAGTTGGAAATATAAAGTGCCATGCCGATACCGCCAAAAATCATAATGACGATGACAACGCGGCCGACAAGCATGTAGTGCTGCTCTGATTTATTGGGTCGAATTGGCACGTATACCTGTCTTACAAACAGCGCTGATAGTGAAACGGACAAGGCGTCAAGACTCGACATGTTGGCTGCCAGAACCCCAATCATCATAACTCCGATTAAACCGGGACCCAACAGTTGCCGGGTCATATACCCCCATATCAGATCGGGATCATGTAATTCACCGGCGTATAAACCCAACGCAATCAATCCGGCCATGGCCCAGAGAATCATCATGAATCGCTTGAACATCATGCCCCCAATCACACCGAAACGGGCGGTATTCTCATTGACCGCAGATCCGCTTACCTGCATTCCGGTTGCGACGGCGACAATCGCGACCAGATTCGCGAGCGCCATTGACGCAATTGTATACCAGGCATATTCGCTCAACGTCTCCGTCCCGAAGAGCCAAAACATATGCTCCGGCACAGAGGCGTGCAGGCCAGTGAAGCCGCCAACTGCTATGAGTCCGAATGGGATGAGTACGCAGGAAAAGAAAATCATCAATACTCCCTGCAATAAATCGGTGATAGCTGCGGCAGCAAATCCCCCGAGCACAACATATAGGCAAACCAAACTCCCATAAATGAAATAAAAATGCACTGGCCTTACATAAGAAACAAACGATCGCAACTTCCCCTGGCTTTCCAGACTTCTTAATTCTTCATAACGTCCACGGTCTGCAAGCGGGAGGTTCCCTTCCAGATACATCTGACGCAAATTGCGGTATTCATTGTATTGTTCAACGCTGAGGTGTTCTTCAACCGTATATTCAGACGCCGGCTTCGGTGTGAGAGCTACAAATGTTTTTGCCGCCACCATGTAGCCCACCGCACTCCCGATCAGGGCCATTACGATGGTGAAGGTCGCATAGGCGCCTCCCAGGGATTTACTTTCAAACCGCTCGGTGTAAAAATCTCCAATCGTGGTGAGACGAGCACGACGAAACAGCATGGCCGTAAACCAATAAAAAGGTGTGAGAAACAACACCAAATATTGAATCCACATACCGGCAATACCCTGTCGATAAATCTCTCGAGAAAGAGCCGCTGCCTGACTTGAATCCGTAGAGGCTCCAAAGTTGAGAAAAAACTGATAGATTTTCCCCATCTTGCGACCGGCAAGAAAATAATCCTCCGTATCCTTTATCTTATCGCTAAGACGCTTTCCAATCCAGATTATTCCTACAAAATACAGAACAATCAGCACGACATCAATAATGTGCAGTCCCAATATTTGCATACAAGTCCATATCGGTTAAGCTGCCTGGAGACTCAATTTTTTAAGCTCTTAAATCACAAGCTAAATTCCGTCTGTTCCAAACGATTATTGTAATTTACTCCCCCTTGATAGCCGATGGTTAAGAGACAAATATATGTATTTTTGTGAATTATATATATAGCAAGTTTGTTGAAGCATGCTGATTTAGTGAATTGGCTGAAGGGGCTGTTGCTGTCATTCGTATCTCCCGAGATCTTTTGTTCGGGAATCTCCTACCTAATTCCTGGAGATTCCGGCACAACACAATGCCGGAATGACGTGCACTAAAGAGTTTTCGTTCACTATTTATTTGCGTATGTTTCAATTTTACAATTCAAAATAATCTTAGTCAAGTCAAGATGAATAATTTTCTATATACGCAAAATTATTTAGCAGAACTTGCAAAGATAATTGTCTCAAAACTGTTACAATTGAACATGTAAACATGTAATCCCATTTTCATTCTATAAGCCCTCATTTCTACAACCACTTATGGAGGTGAGACTATGACATGACACACAGTTTAGGATCGATGTTTTTGCATTTATCTATAACTAAGCGGTTAATAACTCACAACAGCAATGAGGATGGAAAAATGAGGACATATCCCTCCCTTCGAGACAATTTGTTATCGTATCTTACGGTCGTGATTATGGTTGCCACTTTTGCCTCCGTGACTTTTGCCCAGACTGAGGGTAAGATAGCGGGTACTGTTACGGACGAGAGCACTGGCGAACCTCTGCCCGGCGTCAATGTTACGGTTGTCGGAACGACGCTGGGTGCAAGTGCAGATGCGGAGGGCCGTTACTTTATTCTGAATGTTCCTCCCGGCTCTTACGCAGTCAAGGCAAGCTTCATGGGTTATAAGGCAATAACCAAGGAAAATGTACGGACCCGTATCGGTTTGACTACAGAACTCAACTTTCAGCTTGAATCCAGCGTCATTGAAGGCGAAGAAGTGGTTGTCACCGCAGAAGTGCCGTTGGTAGAAAAGAGCTTGACGGCTTCACAAACGAGTATTGGCACATCAGAACTTGATAACACCCTCCCGGTTCGATCGATCGACGATATCGTCGAAACAACAGCCAGTACGTTTCGTGGCTATATGCGCGGTGGAAGAAAATTCGAAGCGAAAACGCTGATTGATGGTATCAATATTTCCGATCCGTATTTTGTTGGAGGAACCGGTGGAAATCAAGTGATTCAAACTTACACGCAAGCACGCCGGTCGGAGGGGGATGAGAACAATGTGGCTTCCGTCAATGCGGGCTCGGTGCAGGAATTGGCGGTTTTGGCCGGCACATTTGCGGCTGAATATGATGCAGCAACAGCAGGTATAATTAATATTACAACGAAAAGCGGTGGGGACAAAGTGAGCGGTAAGGTTTTTCTTAGAAGCAGTGCTGGCGGACTTAACCACGCAGGGCCGGATGTTTACAATGACCTCAACCGTTTTCTGGAGGAGAAGGCTAATAACGCAGCCTCCGAAGACCCATCCAATCAAGAAAAGGCCAGTTTGATGAACTTTGATCGGGCAACAATTGATGAGATAGGGTATGGCGATGATCCCGCCATCGATGGAGAACTGTCATTGGGTGGCCCTTTAACCAGTAAAGGGAATTTCTATCTGTCAGGGCGCGTCAATAATAGCCATGGCCGTTTTCCGGGAGAGTTTAGTCGTGAGGTGACAAGTTCCTTGAAACTGAATTATAACCTGACTGATACTGACAGGCTGACTGGCAATCTAATCGTTAACGATGGTGGAATTCTTGGGGGCTGGAAAAACAGAACGTTCAGTGCAAGGTACAAATTCTTCCCTCAGGGCAACCCACAGAATGAAAAGCTTGGCCTGGTGGGGTATTTAAAATGGACGAAGACCCTGTCACCAAACACGTTTTTTGAAATTCGTGGCAGTTATACGGGGAGAACTTCACGTTTCGGTTACTCCGATGACGACAATGATGGCGTCATCGAACGTGGAGAGGATGGCGATTTTCTAATCATTAGAACTGCCGAACAATCACTTAAATATCTGGGCGACGCGGGCAGCGGAGTGCGTGAAGGGGAGCGGACTTTTTTTACCGGAGATCCCGCAAATGAAAATTTCCATGAAGTCGCCTATGCTCCAAATCAATATCGATTCGGGCAGCCCGGGTTCTATTATGAGGAACTGAAACGCAATGCGCTACAGTTCAAAGGGGACATCACAAGCCAGGTTACCTTCAATCATCAATTGAAGGCCGGGTTCTTATTTCGGCGACATACGGTGGAGGATTTTCAGCAGCGGACCCAAGTCAGGGTGATTTACGATAATGTCTTTCCCTTTGAGGAAACCAGTTACAATGTCAACCCAACTGAGTTTGGCGTTTATCTTCAAGACCGGATAGAGTATGAGGGCATTATCATCAATGCTGGCGTGAGAATTGATGCTTTTGATCCGGGAGCCAAGCAGTTTGGCGATTTCTTCAATGTTTCCCGTCAGGATACGCTGGAAAGTGGCAGAATCGTTCGGAGGGAGGTCAGAACAGAGGATATTTCAACCAAGTGGTTCTTTGGTCCAAGAATTGGTATTTCCCATCCTATTGCCGACGATGCGGCGATGCACTATTCGTGGGGCCGCTTTTTTGCACCACCCCCCTTTGCGGAACTTTTTGAAAACTTTGGCGTCATCGCAAATCCCTCTTTGCCGCAGTTGCGTGACGTGGGACGGGAACCAACCGAAACCACGGCTTATGAAATTGGCCTGCAATGGGAATTCATACCCGACTATGTCGCCGATGTAACGGCGTATTACAGAGATATTGATAACTATTCTACAACCAGTTACGCTATTAACCCGGAGGCCGGGCAAGGTTTCGGATCTTACACTTATTTGACCAGCTTTGGCTACGCCGATGCCAGAGGACTCGAAGTCAGTTTACAGAAAAGGTCATTTGGCTGGCTTTCCGGCAGGGCTAGTTATGCATTTAGCTATATCAAGGCTGCCCGGAATGCCAGGAACATATCCGACAATAAGAACTCATTTTCTGCCGCTGCCGATGACGACATACCCTTTGAGGATCGGGAACAGTGGAACACGTTCGAGGCAAACATTAACGGTGGGGGGAATCCATTGGAGAGTGGGTTCGATAGGGAACACCGGTTTGCCTTGACTTTCTTACTTGATCTCCCCTATGATGTTGATGTCACCGGCATCAGTACGGCCGAAAGTGGTTTTTGGTATAATGTTACACAGACGTCCGACGATCCGCGAGAACGCGAGCAGAGGCGCGCCCCCTGGACCTATCGAACGGACCTCCGCATTTCTAAGGGTTTCAATCTTGGGGGATCGCGCTATGGCCGCATCTTCCTGGAAGGCCGGAACATTTTCGATACAGAGAATATCCTGACCTGGGATAATTACAACATTGCCAGTACGGCACTCTGGGAGGAAGAGGAAGATCCAACGGGTGATTTGAATAGACCTACTCGACTGTCCGGTCTGCCGATATTTGACATCGCCCGGGAATTCTATGTTGGAGTCGATTTTTCCTTCTAAATATCAAAAGGGCAAACAAGAGTCAATTCCCACCAAAGCGTAGAGGATGAAATGATGAAACCAATCAGAAAACTTTATACTATAGTAGGCATCTTTATCGTGCTTGGCATTTGCATGCCGACAGCCTCATTCGGGCAAACTTTGGCCAAAGGGCTCGATCCTTACCCTGGCGCGGGAATTTTCGCCGCAGGTGATCTCGGCGAAACTTTCTTGCCTACCTGGGTAGGCAAAACCTACTATGAAACCCAAGATGACCCGAATAACACTTTCCATCTTGTCAGAGTCGGAAATCTCGAACGACAATGGACGACACCGACAGAGAATTATCCAGTCGGTGATAGAATGCATATTCCCTGGAAACAAGATATTGAACTCATCGAATATACTCCGGGCATTAACAGCTTTACCACATCATCTGACCCCAGGGCGAAGGATTATGTCTATGCCTTCGAAACGAGTCATGTAAGTTTGCCCCCACCCTACGATCAAAGGGATCTGGGGGATGACGGGGCACATTGGGTGGATCCACAAAAAAGGTCCCAACTTATTTACAGCTCTGAAGGGCCAACCAATCTGGGCATATACGTCAAGATGCGTGTCCGCCAATATACGATAAACCATGCCAATATGAACGATTTTATTGCCATTGAGTTTGAACTCACCAATACGGGTGTTCTTGACGCCGATGGCGATGGTAACCCGGAAAGTACCAATAACCGGATCAATTGTATGGTCATGAACATGCGCTCAGAGCCGATCAACAGCATGACAAACAACAATCAAGGAAGACGCGGGGCCTCTGGATGGTTCACGGGCCCAACCGAAGGCTATGATGGTACTCCGGACGAGGACGGCTATCCCTGGGATGTGCCGGTGAATTTTACCGGCCCGGCGCCCAGCAATTTGACAGAATCTCGTACGTTTTCGACAGCATCGGGGAAGCAAGCCACGATTCTCTGGGCGCCCGATGGCGAACGTGAATTGGGAAACACGATGAACCGCAATAGGTGGTACCAGGACATCTACGCCGGTCATCAGTGGATTGCTGCAAAGCAAGGGCCTTTGCCGGAAAATGGTAGTTCTGTTAACCAGGAAGATAAGAAGACGATTTATGACAGCCATCCGGTTGGCGAAAATGAGCAGCGAGGCTGGTATACCTCTGTCAGCAAAGGCTATGGCAACAACGATCACAATCCCTGGGAAAATCACGTTCTTTCAATGGGAAGTTTTTACGCCAATGGGGGCAGGATCTGGGACAGAACAGCCTTTGACCTGACACCTGATCCGAACTATTTCGACACCTCCCAACCCTTTACACCCGGCGATCCCCTCTCTTTCGTGGGAATTGAAAAACCGGAAGCGCAGCGTGGCCGCCCGAATGGAAGTATGCAATACAGCAATCAATGGACCCAGAATTGGGAAAGAAACAACCCGGATCCGGCCGACGATTGGACAGAGGGCTATTCCTTCGGGCACGGGTTCGACGGCGACTTTTATGTCGGTATTGGGCCCTTCTCACTCGAGGTTGGCGAGACGATGAATCTGGTCCTGGTTGAATATGCCGGTTTTCGGCTGCAGGGCGCTCGACAGACAAGAAAAAGTGCGCAATGGGCTTATGAGAATAGTTGGAATGTTCATGAGCCTCCCCCCATGCCACATGTTAAAGTTGAGCCCAGTGTCAACGTAAAAGTCAACGTCAAATGGGATGATGTTGCTGAAACGGCCCCTGATTTCGCCGGATACAAAATATACCGTTCGACCGCGTTTCCCGAATTCAACTCCCGCGAATTAGGCAGACGAATCCTGGATCATTATCATGAACAAACTGTGGAGAATCCGACAGATGCCGAATTGGCGGAGTTTGGCGTACCCAACAACCCCAACATTAGTGCCGCAGGGGACTTCTATCGAACCCAGCAAGGCGGTGCGTGGGGACCTTACAAGTTGATCAAGAACATTCCCGCATCTGAGCTGAGTAGCTATCTGAATACTGACGGCGATGCAAGCCAATTCAAATATACGTTTGAGGATACAGATGAATTGGTCCAGTTTGGTTTTACCTATTGGTATTATGTTGCAGCCTACGACAACGAAAGCGGAACGATTGCGGATCAACCGTTCACCAGTCTTGAAACTCACAAAACAAATTGGAATGGCAGATCCGGCTTATGGGAAGGAACCTACCATTTTGCCGAAGCAAGTTCATTCTTTCCTACAAGCTTGGAAGGACAGGCAGCAATCGGTGCAAATTTTGTATTGGCTGCTCCATTGGCCGATGCCCAGAATCTGGTCTCAGGTGATCTCAAGATCCGGGTAAAACCAAATCCCTACAAGAAACAGGCCTTGCATGACGTGGATCTGGAACACAAGCTTCTCTTTTTCAATTTACCAACGGATACGCGCATAACTATCTTTGATGTCGCGGGTCAGGTTATTGATGTTTTGCAATTTACGGGAACCAATCCAAATGATGGCACACTTTTCTGGGATATGTTCTCGAAAGATGGCATCGAAGTGAGCAGTGGTCTCTATATTTATGTTGCCGAGTATCCGGGTGGTGCTCAAACTGGATACTTTTCAATCATCAGATAAAATTGCATAGTTGCATACGAAATCGTTAGGAGGCAATAAAATGACTCGTATAAAAAGTTTTTGCGCTGCATTCCTGCTGTTAACGACCTCCTGCCTGTGTATTGGCCAAACGAACAAATCCGGGCTCACGGGTGCCGCCTTCCTAAAAGTGGGAGTGGGGGCCCGCGCGGTCGCCCTGGGCTCTGCGGTGACATCCATGCCTGAGGATATAAATCAGTTTTTTTGGAATCCAGCAGGCATCACGATGTCAAACGAGGAATGGCAAGTCACATTCACTCATAATCGCTGGATCGCTGATTTAAGCCATAATGCGGTGGCTGTGGGCCATGATTTTGGCAAGGTCGGGACGTTTGCCATAGGGTTTGTCTCTCTTGGCGTGTCCGATATTGAGGCTGATCGCGATGTGGTGCCATCGTTTCTATCAGGCAGTTTTACCCCTTTTGATACTGAGACGGGAGCCACGTACGACTATCTTGACCTGGCTCTACAATTCACCTGGGCTCGCAATTTTACCGACAGGCTTGCTCTGGGATCGAGTTTCAAAGTCATAACTCAGAACATCGATTCGGAGAGTGCAGCAACGTTTGCATTCGATTTTGGGGCCATCTATAAGATTGGTTTCCGCAATGCAACCATTGGTGCCAGAATTAATAATCTAGGGAAAGACCTGAAATTCTTTGATATCGGTGCGCCCTTGCCTTTGAGTTTTAGCATTGGCGGTTCTATAAGCCTTTATAGCAATGAAAACAACAATATCGTCATCATGGCGGATGCCATCAAACCCCAGGATTCACAGCAACAGATCTACACAGGCGGTGAATACACCTTTGGTGACTTTTTCTCAGTTCGTGGCGGATGGAAATTCAATTACTCCGGTGTCGATGATACAAAACGAAATGAATTCGATGGAGAGATCATTGATACGCCCCGAACTGAAGAAGGTTTTTCGCTTGGGGGTGGCTTAAAGATTCCGATAAGCGACAATGAAGCAAAGCTAGACTATGCTTACACTGAATTTGGAATTCTCGATAACGTTCATCGGTTTTCATTATCGCTTACCTTCTAACGAAGAATCTTAGAGCACATCTTGGTGAGTGAGCATTGAATGCTCCCGGAACTTTTATCTGGGGGCATTCTTTTTTTTACATGCATCATTATTGCCGAAATGATTTACTGGTTCTTAATCACAACATCCTCAAGACGTTGCGTCACCAAATATTCAATGAGAAAAGCACAATTCTTCACGCTTTGTACGGTTTTTCTGTTTCTCTTTGCTTCTGTGAATGAGGTTCGTTCAGAAGTCAAGAGCGTCCCCCAAAAACCTCTGCAGCTTGATGTTGATCTATCAAAATTCATGGGCAATTCTGGTTTTATCAGGGTTGAAATCTACCAAAGTATTGGTCGGAGTGGACTTAGCTATCAAGATGGCTCCGATTATTCGATCGCTCAATTTTCTGTTGAAACTGTCATTCTGAAAAACGACTCCACCATTTTCACCCATACGACAACTGAGTCCGATAGTGTAAAAGAAACGACTGAGATAAAATCGGGACAACAGTTCGTCTATACTCTACCGGTTTTCCTTTCGCCTGGTGAATATGAGGTCCTCACAAGGCTTCAAGATGAGATGGCCAGTCGTAGCGAAAAAAACGAGCTTACGGTCCATGTCACGGATTTTTCTATTGATTCGTTGACATTCAGCGACATTCAATTCGCCACTCAGATCGAAAAAGCGAAAAACCAACAAGGCATGCATCAGAAAAATAATCTTCGGATCATCCCTAACCCAAAAGCACAGTTTGGCGAAGGGAATAAAAAGCTGACATTCTATTCAGAACTCTACAATCTGGCCGAGTCAGCCGATGAACAAGGTACCTATCGGGTTGACTACATCATTGAGACGCAGGACGGCGAATCTCTCCATAGGATCGCAGGGAAAGAGCGTAAGAAGGCTGGTAGACATGCCGCCATTTTTACCGCTTTTGACATTTCAGCTCTACCAACCGCAATTTATCGGCTCCGCCTGGTAGCTTATGATGATGAAACCGGTCGGCAGACTACCGCAGAAAAGACATTTTCCGTTATTTGGGAAAGGGACATTTTAGCACAAATGGCTGAACAGCAAGAAGCCCCCTACATAACCTTAGATGAAGAAGCCCTGGATACTTATTTTGCGAAACTTGCTTATATCGCAACCAGTGAGGAAAAAAATATCTTCGACGGACTGGATCAA
>JABAHS010012260.1_pt1 | contig 12965 bp, 10 predicted proteins | sample 7062111 | NCBI WGS metagenome assembly JABAHS01 (sample SAMN14534600, study PRJNA622989) | marine sediment metagenome | biome: marine biome [ENVO:00000428]; feature: marine pelagic biome [ENVO:01000023]; material: deep marine sediment [ENVO:00002113]; isolation source: pool of 4 deep marine... | reverse complement strand
CCGCCAACAGGCCGTCCCCCATCAGCTTGACGATGCGCCCATTGTGCTCGGCAATCTTGGGCTCGATCAGCCGTTCGCGGCGAGCTTTGAGCGCACTGAGGGTGCCCGCCTCGTCCTCACCCATCAGGCGCGAGTAGCCCACCACATCGGCAGCGACAATGGCGGCCAGCTTTCGTGTAGGACGTTCTTCGGACACCGGCGGCGAGTCGGGGGTGTGATACCGCGAGATATCGTACTACACGCGCTTCACGGGAACGGCATGACAACAATTCATTAGGATTTCCTAATGCTCAGTTTCGCAGGTCCCGTTGGCGATCGCATTGCTGCGACGCACAATTGCCCGCACTTGTCAGAGAAGCGAAATTCACGCTCGGAACCGGGGCTTGTGTCGGCCAGCGCTCAAACTTGGGTTGTGTCGCATCGCCTAGCCTCCGCGTCTGCCAACGGAACCGAAACGCTTCCCGATTCAACCAGCCACTTTTGTCCGGACGGTGCAACCGGAGAAAACTCTCTGACAAATGGTCAGGAAAGGCGGTACTGATCAGAACGCAACTTCATCCTTGTAGGTCTTTACTGCAGGCGGTAGATGCGTTCGGCATTCGCCCGCGAAATCTTGTAAGTCAGATCATCGTCCAGGGCGGACAGTAGTTTATTGACGCCCTCACGCTGAATTACCGTGCGCCCCTCAAACGCGCGAGTAGCGGACTCGCGCCCCGAGTAGCTTTCGGACACCACGAAGCTGTCCGTTCCCAGGACGAATCGATCCGGGTGCTTTTTGAAAACTTTTGTCCACGCACGGTTGATTCCGTCTTTTGGGTTCCACACCGGCTTTGTGCGGGGTTTGTTGACCGGACGTATGCTGAAATACAAGTTTGGATGCTTTTTCAGCATTTTGTCTACTAATTTTGGCGTGTACCAGCCAACGGGATCGGAGCCCGCGTGGGCCCAAACGATTCTTGCACCGCGGTTATGCCCAAGCAGTCGCTCAAATGCCTTGATATTCTCTTCGAGCAGCGGCGGGTTCTGCGGTGAATCGAGATGAGACGGCGTTTCAGCGTCTTTCGGGACAGGGTCGAAATGCATATCAATGGGTACATCGTGCTGGGCGGCGATGTCGGCAAGCAGCAGCAACAATGGGTGATCCGCAGGCACTCGTTCATAGCCATGGCTGCGGTGCAGCGACACGTGATGCGCGGTGATTTCCCCGAACCCCTTCGCGCCGCTGGCAAGGATTCTTTGCGCTGTGCCTTTGAATTCTTCCCGCAATTCATCTGAGACTTCGGAAGAATGGCCGGCGGCCTGTATCATGGGATTCAACGAACCGCCGCCACCCATGAATGCGATTCGCGCTGCGTACTTTTCAGCCAAGTTCTTCAGAGATTCGACATCGAAGTTCCGCCTCGGCCGGGGCGGCGGCATCGCGATGATCTTACCGATTCCCGCTTTGTCCATGACGCCGATTGCCTTTCGCGCCGCCCTATCGAAGCCATCAAGGTCACCGGTGTCGGCGATGAGGTGGAAGTGAACGTCAACCCAGCCGTCTTTTGCGGGCACTTCGCCATTGCCGGCGAGTGCGGTCGCGGATACGGCCGGCGCGGCGCCAGGAGTTTCCCCGACACGAGAGCCGTTCCTTTTTTTGCGAAAGGCCTCGATTTCTTTAGCCGTGACATATCCGTCGTTGTTGGCATCGATCCGCTTGAAGGCTTTTAGGGGTTTGATCCATTCATCTGCGCTGATCCGGCCATCACCGTCTTGATCCATTCGCTGAACAACCACGCGGGGCGGCGGCGCAGCCCTGCTCAGATCCATTACCGACGCGCCCGCCATCACGGCCGCCCCCGTCAACAAGATACTCTTGGCGAGTGCATGCGGTTTTGCCATCGTTATCCAGTCCTCCCGTCGTGAGTATCGCTGTTCCGATCTGTGGAAGTTCCTGATCCGAGCATAGAGCGAATAAACACTCACTTTCGCCAGGTTGCACCAGTATACCCATCTAATCAAACACGGGCCGAACTGCACTTTGGCAAGATATCGCCCGCTATCGATTCTTGCGGGCCAGGTAAAATCCTGGCGCTGGGGCGCTTCACCAAGGCCAGCGAATAGCGATCAGCCCGCGTGTCACGCCCGCATTGGATAAAACTTGGCTGTCCCTTCTCGGCAGTGGGGTGGACATGCGTACCGCAGGGAGCACGCCTCAGCACTCACGCCATGAGCCTTCGTCCGAGCTAAGTTGCTTGCCGGCCCTTGGCTTTGAAACCCGCATGGAAAGTGACGATGCCCCGTGGAACATTGGCGTCGAAGGACAACGCAAGAAAGAACTCCGGTGGCACGCCTTCAGGGACAGGGTCGGGCGCGTTAGCGAAACCGAACTTCTTGTAATACTGCGGATATCCTACGAGACAACAGCCACGAGCCCGCATGCTTTGCAGCCGTGACAACCCCTCATGGATCAAGGCCTTGCCTATCCCCCGATGCTGGTATTCCGGCAGGACCGAAACAGGCCCAAGCCCGTACCAGCCCGGGGTACCGTCCGAAATGCTCACGGGTGAGAAGGCGACGTGGCCGACGACGCGGCCATCGATCTCTGCAACCAGCGATACGGTCAGTGCTTGGGCAGCACGCAGTGCCTCGACAATGAACTGCTCGGTGTGATTGCTGATCTCCAGGGTGCGAAACGCTGCCATCGTTACTTCAGTGATGGCGTCGATATCTTCGTGCGTCTCGTTCCTGATAACGATCTCCAGGGTCATGGTCTATCGTATACGGTGAAGAGCACCAAGTATTTTCCCGTACATCTTACGCTGATAACCACCCGCAGACGTGGCCAACAACAGAGCTTGACCCCATAGTGGGGTTTTTCGTCCAAATCTGATTCGGCAATTGCATCGACTCGTGACCCATCATGCGCATACAAAGGTAAAGCGATGACGCGATCTCGGTGGGTCAACTATTCGCTGCCATATCCTTCAAGGCGGCTGAATCCAGCGCGCACATCAACACGCTCACTTTTGGGCCACGACGGCAACGGCTCTACACTAACCGCTTCAGTAGATCCTGGAGACGTCTTGGCGCGGTAAACCGAGCGGCGCGACGCCCCGTCAGCGAAATCCGCCCTTTTTTTCACATAGGCTGGGCCCTAAAAGACGTTCGGCTCGCGGGCTTTACCTACTGGCTGCAATTGACGTCAGAAGCCATCTCTCTCGCTAGTCCGAAAGCCCGGCGAGCCGTAATCCGTCGAGGAAATGCTCGCGATCTGACGAATTGCGATACCTGTCCGCCCTCTCCGAAGCAAGCTCGAGAGTGACCCCGCGCGACGGTTTACTCCGGTCATCAAACTCCCTCTGCGACGCTTCGACGAACAATGCCATCTCGGCGCGTGCCTCGGGCATCCGGCCCAGATGGGCGTAGGACGCCGCCAGATAGCCGTGTCCCCAGCGCAAGAGTGGCCGCATCTTCTTTATGGTTGCAATCGCCTGCGAGTAGTCGCGGGCCGAGAACAGCGCCAGCGCGTGAAACCAGTGATACCACGACGGAGGGACGGGATTGAGCCGCTTCGCCTTCGCGATCCATTCGAGCCCTTCTTCACATCGCCCCATGTAGACTAGAAAATCGCACATGAATGCGGCGACACCTGCGTCGTTGGAGTTCAGCGCGACAGCCCGGCGGAAGTGGGACTCGGCTTCCTCGTCTTCGCGACGTATAAACAGGATGAATCCCAGTATTCCATGGGTCCAGGAATCGCTGTTGTCGATAGAAAGTGCTCTCTCCACCCTGGCTTGCGCCTCATCCAGCTGACCGTACCCGGAAGAGCTCATCATCATCTCCCAGACCTGGGTCGATGCCACAAGGCTTTGAGCTCGTGCGTACTGAGGGTCGATGTCGACCGCTCTCCGAAACAGCTCCCGGGCCTCGATGTTCTGATCGCGAGTAAATCGGTTGTATCGCTCGAGTCCCAGCAACACGTAATCATATGCCGTCATGCTGGCAGTGGACTTGCGAGCCGCGCCTTGTCTGCCCGCTTCCTCCAGCCGGCCGGGAAGCGTGGCGACGATGGACTGGGTGATCTCGTCCTGTACGGAGAATATGTCCTTGAGTTGCCGGTCGTAGCGCTCAGCCCAGAGATGGTGCGCGGTCGCGACCTCGACAAGCTGAACGGTAACCCTTACCGTCTCGGCAGCCTTTCGCACACTGCCTTCGACCACATACTGTACGCCAAGTCTGCGGCCTACCTCGGCCACGTCGACATATTCATCGCGGAACGAGAATGACGAGTTGCGCGCTATGACAAACAGCGATCGAAACCGGGACAGCTCCGTGATGATGTCCTCCGTGATGCCGTCCGAAAAGTACTCCTGCTCGGGATCCCCGCTCATGTTGGTAAATGGCAACACAGCAATGGAGGGCTTGTCTGGAAGATCCAGCGCCGCCGACCTGGATCGACCGCTTGGCTCGGGCAGGGGAACGGCCTGTCCTGCTTTCAGGGCAACCGTGTAGGCACGTACCGGCACACCGAACCCCTTCAGCGACAGTTCCCCGAGATTCTCGAAATCAAATGGAAGGCGCTTCGGCATGGTCTCGTAGGCCGCCCCTTGGACACACACGCCACCCGCTGCTGTAGCCTGTTCCAGGCGCTGCGCCAGAACTACGCCTTCACCCGTGATCGTCTTGTCGGCGATCACCACTTCGCCCATGGCGATTCCAATTCGTAGTTCGGGCCGAATGGTATCGCTCAACGCGGCGTTGAACGCCGAGTTTGCGCCCTGGAAGGCGACGGCCGCGCAAACGGCGTCCGACGCGCGGTCAAACTGCGCGACCAGCGCATCACCGCGCAGCTCGTGGGCTCGTCCTCCGTAGGCATCGATGGTCTCAGAAAAGCGTCGGAACGCGCCCTGGATCCGCTCGTGGGCAAGCCCCTCGTCCTGCTGGACGAGCGTCGTCGAACCGATCACGTCGGCGTGCACAATGACGGCGAGCTTACGCGGCGGGCGTTCTTCGGGCACCGGCGAACCAGTTCGGAAAAACTAATGGAGCGAATATCGTACTACAGGCGCGTCAGGACAGCGGCGTCGCCAGCCGACGGATTAGCGCTTTCTTACTACCGCGGTTTGCTTTTCCCGGAAGCAATGCCATTGCTGCGGCGCACAATATATTGCCTGCTCTGCGAAAGCGAAACGCGTGCCCGGGACTTGGGTTTGGGCCCACCGGCTGCGCTTTATAACGAACCNNGACTGCCGGGAAGGTACTGCGTTCCCTCGATTCCGTCGCCAAACATGGTTATGCTTGCCGTAGTCTGTCATGAGCAACACCACATCCCACGAAGGCGGTTGCCAGTGCGGCGCCGTGCGCTTTAGAACCGGCGACCGGCCGGTGCGCGTGCTCGCCTGCCACTGTACTACCTGCAAGCGGCGCACCGGCGCGGCTTACGGAATCGGCGTGTATTTCAAGGATGAGGACGTCGAGTTCACGTCGGGAACCATGAAGAGCTTCGAGTTTCGCTCGGACGAGAGCGGTCGATGGCTCCGCAACGAGTTCTGCGATAATTGCGGGGCGACGGTGACGTGGACACTCGAAATGCGACCCGGGATGCGAGCGATCGCAGGCGGCTGTTACGACAACCCCGCCTGGTTCGATATCGAGGCCCACATCTGGACACGATCGGCGCGCGATGACATGCGATACGCGGACCACGTCGAGGTGTACGAGCAGGCCCTGCCACCGGCCTAAGCCGCGCTTCAGGCAGGCTACCCTACGGGATCGTTCACACTCAGCCCCTAGCGGGGGCCAAAAACGCCTGCTGCGCAATCGTAATCACCCCGCCTGTCACGGCCGCGCAATACAAAACGCAGCTGAACCCTACCCGGGGGCTCGGGTGGGGGTGTGCCGGAGCGCTATCGAGGATGCCCATCGCACCGCGGCGCATATTCGCATTGACCCGACGCAGAGCCGACGACACGCCGCCAGGCAACACCGTCATCAGCGCTTATTCTGCTTTCAGCAGGAATTTTCTCGCCAAGTTAGGGGTGTGTGCCACACGCAGCACGAACGGCAGTGGGTCTCGGGGATCAAAATAGGCATACGCTCTGGCAGCAACTGTCGAGGCTAACCACCGTCCAAAACCGAGTTGCCCTTCTCGACGCCAATGCAGGAATGCGCCGGCATCGCTTCCCCAATCTATCCACCTGACGCCGCTTTGGTAGCACTCGATCCGCCGCATCGGCTCGCCAACTGCGTCGCGGTACGCGATGTGTGAAAGGTCGATGCCGGCCTTCACCGTCAAGGCGGTTTGTGCACCGCCGCGCATGTTGATCTCGATCAACGTAAACGATCCGCTGTCCACGTGGCGCTTGAACTCGATATTGGCAATTCCGCAGTAGTTCAGTCTGCGTAACAACGCCAGCCCCAGCTCTACGACCCGTGGCTCGTGCACGCTGACGGAGTAGCATCCGGTGCCGTAGTTCGGTGGCCACTGCCTGATTTTGCGCCGCACGAAGGTGGCCAGCGGCTGACTGTCGCGATCGAGGTACGCATGGAGCCCGTACAATTGGTCCTCGCCCCCCGCGACGATTTCTTGAACCAGAGGCAATGCCCCTCTAGCGCGCATTTGCTCGCAGACCTCACGCAATGCGGTTCGACCTCGAACCTCAACGGCTTTAGCGAGCCCAAGCGAGGTCGTGTCAAGGAGGTGTTGATGCCAGACGTGGGAATACGCAGGCTTCACGATGCAGGGATATGAAATCTCGCCTTCAACAGCCTCGATATTCAACGGGTCGGCTTTCTGGGTTCGCGGCGCCCGGACTCCGACCTGCTGTGCCAGGAGATACTGATTGAACTTGTCAGCCAGGAACTCAAGCGTTGAGGCTTGCGCAAGCGTGAACGCATAGCACCCCTCAAGACGCGCTCGGTTTCTTGACATGAACAAGACATAGTCATCGGATGTAGCGATCAGCACACCTCGTCTTGATAGTCGAGTGCTCAATTCTTCAAGAAAAAGCAGCAACGCTTCCCGATCGCGATCTCTCGTGTCGATCACAGCGGCAAGGGGATAGCGAGAGCGCATTGCAGGTCCGTCGCGGACATCGACTGTGACGACGGGAACACCTTTTCGGGCCAGGCTCCTGACGAACGCAAGAGCGTGGGGCGAGTTACCACCGAGAATAATCGCCAGCGCCTGTTGCGTCGTGACCTTTCTTACAAAGTCCCAGTTGCGATTGCGCGCGATCGCCGTCGGCGAGAGTTCTAAGTTGATTTGCCTGCGCACTTGGGATTTCTTCTAACGACCCGGAAGTAGGCCGTCGGCGTGGAGTCGCGCGATCCATTCTCGCGTCGTCCCGCTCTTGCGGAAATTACGGTCTCGCCGATGTCGATGTTGGCCTCCGTTCGCCAGGCAGGTTGCACCTGTTCTCCTCTGGGATACCGCCGACGGATCATGCTCGCTCGGAATTACCCCGCGGGCTTCGCCATACGCGGTCCCGGAGCTTGCGTGATGATTCTCGACGCTCTCCATCTTTGATGAATTCACGGTTAACACACGCCGGACGCTGGAATGTACAACCATATCATGCGCACGGCCTCGCGAGCGCTCGCTGTCAGTAGGAACAGCCAGCCGACGAAGGCAGGGTGCAAATTTCGGTGAACACGTCGGGCAAAAGCCCCAGCCCCACAAAGAAACGGCCCCGGAGAGCGGCGGCCGGTTCTCAATCAGGACTACAAACGGTCTACATAATCACGTTCATTTATACTCGGGGCCTGGAGGCGGCACCAAGAATGCCCGCTGTGCAATTGCGATTCCCCCGCTTGCACATCGGCGCTTAACATTGACCTCACCCGAAATCACGGCAACACATTGTTTTGGGATCATTTTCCAGCCTATTGGAGGGGTCATCATCGGCGCCGATCGAGACTCCACTTCATCGCCAAAACCTCTACTCGGATCAATGCGTTATCACTATTCGGATAGCGGTCAATGTCGGGCGCCAATGCACGCTGGATCGAGTGACGTCGTCAGGCCGAACGCCGCGCGTCACGGCACGGTGGCGATATACTCACCGCATTACGCCAGGGGGCCGAAGATGCAAGCGCTGATTGAAAAGTCCGCTACCGAATGCGTTGAATTGCGCCGCAGGGGAGAAATTTCCGCCACTGATCTGGTGCAAGCGAGCATCGCGCGCATAGAAGCGGTCGACCCTACGGTCAATGCGCTACCCATCCGTTGTTTTGAGCAGGCGCTCACGCGTGCACGCACGCTCGATCAGGGAGCCGCAACTGACAGCTTGCTCCATGGTCTGCCGATTGCCGTAAAAGACTACAACGATGTGGCCGGCGTCCGCACGACCTATGGTTCGCCGTTGTTCGCTGAGCATGTGGCACAGCGTTCCGACGCGACGGTGCAGACTTTGCAGGAAAACGGCGCGACAGTGATCGCCAAGTCGAACGTACCGGAGTGGGCAGGAGGTCACACCTTCAATCCCGTGCACGGTGCGACGCGTAATCCCTGGGACATATCGCGCAGCGCGGGAGGGTCTTCGGGCGGTTCCGCGGCGGCACTGGCGAGCGGCCAGGTTTGGCTTGCAACCGGCAACGATTTAGGCGGCAGTCTGCGCACGCCGGCTGCGTTCAACGCCGTCGTGGGATTGCGGCCGAGTCCCGGGCGGGTGCCGCGCGGGCGCCGCCTTCAATGTTTCGACACGCTTTGGGTCGAAGGACCCATGGCGCGCAACGTGGCCGATGCCGCGTTGATGCTCGATGCCGAATGCGGCGCACACCTCGACGATCCGTTGGCGTTCGACTCCCAGCCGCAGAGGTCGTTTGCTGAATCGCTGGTGGATCACCGCGCCCCGGTGCGGGTAGCCTACAGCAAAGATCTGGGCATCGTGCCGATGGCGCGGGAAATTGCGGAATTGTGCGAAAGCGCCGCGTTGCGGTTCAGCGACATGGGCGCCGAGGTAACGGACGAATGCCCGGACTTCGGCGGCGTACGCGATGCGTTTCAAACGCTGCGCGGGGCGTTGCTGGCAACCATGATGGGTCCGCTGCTGGTCACTCACCGCGATGACATTGCCCCGGAAATCGTCGGCAACATCGAGCTCGGACTGGCGCTGGATCGGCATGAGATCTTTCACGCCGAGCGGGTGCGCTGGCATCTGGCGCATCGGATCAGCGACTTCTTCGACACCCACGATGTGCTGCTCTGTCCGTCCGCGTCGATTCCGCCGTTTCCTATCGAGCAGCGATATGTCACGGAAATCGATGGCGTACCCTGTGAGACCTACATCGACTGGTTCGCCATCACGTTCGCGTTGACGATAACCGGCTGCCCCGTACTGACGCTGCCGTGCGGTTTTACCCGCGAAGGATTGCCGGTAGGCCTGCAGCTAATGGGCAAACCGCGCGGCGAGGCCGCGTTGCTGGCCGCGGCGAGCAAGCTGGAATCGCTTCTGGGCATCGCGCCGCGGCTGCCGATAGATCCCCGGCAGTGCGAAGCAACACTACCCAATGGCTGAAATCATTCCCGCGCCCGGACTCGATACCGCTGTATATGTGAAATACCGCTGGATATGTGAACCAGCAGCGAATGTCGACCCCTCCCGGAATCCGCACAAGTCATTGATGCTTCGATAAAAACGCCAATCCGCGGGGGTCGACGATCGGCGCGGATCATCATCCCACCGAGCCGCGGTACCCATCAATATTGACCCGCTTGCGTCGCTCGGTATTGGTAAATTTCGTCCGGGAACCGATCATCGGCAAGCGTAAGCGAAGTACCGCAACGGCCGCAAAAGGTCCGCCTCACTCCCGGAGAGGATTCATAAGCGGTAGGTCTTCCGGCCGTGATTGCAAATTCGCTGTGTCGAAAAGCGGCCCAGGCCATCACTGGCGCACCAACCGCCCGCCGACAACTTCGACAGTGGCATAACTCGACCAACACCGACGGCCCCGTTGCTTCATACCTCACATCGCCACAGTAGCAGCCGCCACTAATCAGCATCGTCTCGTCGCTCATGATCGCTTTTCCTTCGTGCGCTTGCGATCGCCGGGGGGGGATCACCATTGGACGCCGATTCACAGTCAACCGCCTCTACCGTATGGGGTGGCGGGTATGCTGTCCTCAGGTCGTTCTCAATCTGGCGCTTCTCGTAAACATCAGCTTCTGGGTCACCAGGACTGCAAAACGCCCTGGCCAACGTCGGCGAACGTCAATAATCAAGATCTGACTCCGTCTCCGCCTATACCTAATGGCCTGTTTTCCATGGATAATGGGCGCCGTCCTGTTCATAACCGGTGCTCAGGGGCTCGTACTTACTGAACTAGAGGCTGTCCGCCCCTAGTCCATAGCTGTACACAGGTTCGAAACGGGCCTGAAACGGGCTATCCGCAAAGTATGAATGCATTTCCTCGGAAGAAGGCGATCTCTAGACTGACCGTCGAACGGCTGAAGACATTCGCTTGGCTCATGCTCGCGACGACGCTGGGCGGTCTTCTGTTCGCGCATCTCGTTCCCGGGGACGAGGGGTCGAACTACGGCCGGGCCGCTTTCAACTGGGCACTTGGCGGCGCCGCCGTCTGGTGGTTCGAGATCTTCTTCATTCCGAGCCGTTGGGGCATCGTGATTCGGCGCATGCATTTTATTACTGCGCTTCTGGTCAAGGCGCTCATTCTGCTCGGGATCATCCTTGCCGTCATTCCTATCGTGCGGATCGTTCATTTCGGCTCGTTCGATCCAGCGCTCTACCTCGAGCCGCGGATGATTCGTGCGACAATTTTCGCGTTTCTGTTGGCTGCCGTACTGGTGGCCATCACTCAAATCATACGCCTCGTCGGCAGCCGCGAGCTCATCAATTTCATTCTGGGCCGCTATCATCACCCTGTCGAAGTTCGCACTGTTTTTATGTTTTTGGATCTCGTCGGCTCGACCGCCCTGGCCGAGCGGATGGGCGACGTCGGCGTCCAGGCGATGATCACCCGCTTCTTCTTCGACGTTGCGCAGCCGATTCGAGAGTTCGGTGGTGAGACCCATCGCTACGTGGGTGATCAGGTGGTCGTCACGTGGCCCTACGTCGACGATCAAGCGCCGCTACAGGCAATCGAATGCTATTTCGCGATTGCCGAACGGGTACACCGCCTTGAGAGCAACTATCGTCGGGATTTCGGAGCCGTTCCGGGGTTCCGAATTGGCGTCCATGGCGGGCACGTCGTGATTAGCGAATGCGGTGACGACAAACAAGAGCTGGTCTATTTTGGCGATACCGTGAACATGGCCGCCCGAATCGAGCAGCAATGCAAGACCTTTGACTGCAATTTTCTTATTTCCGGCGATCTACTGGAAAACTGCCGGCTACCAGACCATCTCCAGGCTGTGAAGATGGGCGCGGTGCAACTGCGCGGCCGACAGAATGAGACCGAACTGTTTATGGTGACCCGCGTCGACGCGCATTCCTGACCGAATAAGTTCGCTTCGGTGCGACTCGCGGGGACTGTCGACTGCAAGGATGTTGGCGTCGAGCGTACTGGGACATATTCACAGCGGGCCCCACCGCCCAATTAACGAAACCCAACATCGGCACAACACCGACAACGGTCAATATTCCCAGGAATATATTACGATGCCTGACATGTCCCCTAGTGATGAAGTCGATCCGACGCCGCTTGGGTTTTACCGAACAACTTCCGCCCAAAGTCGCTGGTTAGGTCAGTTCCAGGCGATCCGGATCGGGTCTGCTATTCCATTTTTCGATAAGGCTCTACGTCATCCGCCTGCATCACATAACTCACGTCAATGTTTCTCCTGTCGTCCACATAGGAAAGCTCAGGAGCATTGATCTCGGTCTTGATGACGCCGCTAACCCACACCGGCGTATACAGACCGCCATTGGTTTCGAACTCGTTGGTGAGTTTGACGTGGATGATCTGGTTGGCCGGCGGTGGTGGCGTATGAATGCACGCGCCGACCCACGGCACAAGCAGAAACTCGGTGACTTTCTTCTCCCTCAATTCCAGTGGCAACAGATAACCCGGCATACGTACGGTATTGCCGTCTAATTCGGGGTTCGCCGTATGCGCGCGTTCACGACGTTTTTCCGCGATCTGGGCACGTCTGGCCAGCAGACCATCGACATCCACATTTGCAGATCGAAGCTCAGCAAGAGGATGCGGACACTTTGATGCGGCGCACGATGACATCGCGGACTCCAAAATGCAAAATCGCTGGTCAGAACGGTCGACAGGCCGTCCAAATGGGAAATGTCGAATACAGTGTGAGGAACCTCTTTTTTTGGACCAAGGTTTCGTTTCCCCTGGTTGCGAAAGGCAAAATGTTTGTGGTTTCTTGACGACGATGAAACGAACTCGGGCAGTGTCTTTACACCCAGCAGGATGCTGCACCTTCGACGAGCGCGTCCATTGCCACGTAATGACCGTGCCCGTAAGGATGACCCGCGTGCAGGCAAGTCGGAAACGGTGCGTTCAGAGCGGCTTTCGACCCCGTGGCAAGTGTCGTCTCCAGCCCCGCTCCGGCATCCACAGCGCGCGCAACCGGCAACCCGCGATCCGTCATCGTCAGCCCGCGTGACACCGCTGGCGCGCCGGCGGTATGCTGGCTCGACTCAACCGCCCGGAGGAGCAGGCATGAGACGGAGACAATTTCTCGCAGCCGCCGGATCGGCGAGTGCGGCGGCAACGCTGAGCGCGCCGGCCATCGCCAAGGGTACGCGGGAGCTGAAGCTGGTCTGCAGCTTCACCAGGGCCGAGCGCTTCGAGTGGTTCGGGCGCTGGGTGACGGAGGCCTCCGACGGGCGGCTCAAGGTCACCACGTATTTTCCCGGCGAGCTCGTCGACGCGTTCGAGGTGTTCGACGCCGTTTCCGAGGGCATCGCGGACATGTACTGGTCCGCGGAGTACTACTGGCTCGATCGCTCGCGCGCCTACAGCTTCTTCGCGTCCATCCCTTTCGGTCTCATACCGATCGAGAT
>JABAHS010007206.1_pt4 | contig 12973 bp, 12 predicted proteins | sample 7062111 | NCBI WGS metagenome assembly JABAHS01 (sample SAMN14534600, study PRJNA622989) | marine sediment metagenome | biome: marine biome [ENVO:00000428]; feature: marine pelagic biome [ENVO:01000023]; material: deep marine sediment [ENVO:00002113]; isolation source: pool of 4 deep marine... | reverse complement strand
GATTCCAGCTCGCTCTCGGAGAGCTGGCGGTGGGTCGTCGACGCCGGGTGCGCTGCCAGCGACTTCACGTCGCCGATGTTGACGAGGCGCAGGAACAGCTTCAGCGCATCGTAGAACTTCACGCCGGCGTCGAAGCCGCCCTTGATGCCGAAGGTCAGCAGCGCCGAGGGCTTGCCGTTGGTGTACTTCTGCGCGAGGTCGTAGTACGGGGAGTCGGGCAGGCCCGCGAACTTCACCCATTCCACGCGGGGGTGGTCCTTCAGGAAACTGGCGACGGCGAGCGCGTTGTCGCAGTGCCGTTCCATGCGCAGCGGCAGCGTCTGCATGCCCTGCAGGATCAGGAAGGCGTTCATCGGGCTGATCGCCGAGCCGGTGTTCCTCAGCGCCACCGTGCGAACGCGGCCGATGTAGGCCGCGGCGCCGAGGGCCTCGGTGTAGACGACGCCGTGGTAGGACTCCTCGGGCTCGTTCAGCATGTGGAACTTCTCCGGATGCTTCGCCCACGGGAATTCGCCCGAGTCGACGATCACGCCGCCCAGCGAGTTGCCGTGGCCACCCATGTACTTCGTCAGCGAGTTGACGACGATGTGGGCGCCCCAGGCGATCGGCTTGATCAGGGCCGGCGTCGCCACCGTGTTGTCGACGATCAGCGGCACGCCGTGCGCGTGCGCCATGTCGGCCAGCGCCTCGATGTCCACGATATTGCCGGCCGGGTTGCCGATCGATTCACAATAGACGGCTGCCGTCCTGTCGTCGACGAGCTTCGCCATCGCGTCCGCGCTGTCATCGTCGGCGAACCGGACCTCGATACCGAGCCGCGGCAGCATGTGCTTGAACAGCGTGTAGGTGCCGCCGTAGAGCAGCGGCACCGTCACGATGTTGCTGCCCTGCTCGGCGATGTTCAGGATCGAGTAGTTGACCGCCGCGCTGCCGGCGCTGAGGCCGAGACCGGCGATGCCCTCTTCCAGTGCCGCGCAGCGTTCCTCCAGCACCGCGGTGGTCGGGTTCATGATGCGTGTGTAGATGTTGCCCTCCACCTCGAGATTGAACAGGTCGGCACCGTGCTGCGCGCTGTCGAACTCGTATGCGACTGTCTGGTAGATTGGCACCGACACCGCTTTGGTGGCACTGTCGGACTTGAAGCCGGCATGGATTGCGAGTGTGTGGTCTTTCATGTTTGCTCCTTCAGGCTCAAGGGGTCGCCGGGATCGACCCCGGGCATGAACTGTTGTTTGCGATCGAGGTTGGTGACGCCATAGACGAGACCCAGCCAGTTGTTGATGATGGCTTTCGCCGTGTCGCCCCAGGTGTTGTCCAGCAGACCCCCGACATCGGTTTCCAGTGTGTCGTCGTACACGGCACCAGTCTCCCGCGCTCGTGCGGCCGATTCCAGCGCCCCAAGCGCGAAGCGTTCGGCATCGCCTGCAAAATAATTCTCGGGAAGCGGTGGTGGATTGTCGCGTTCATTATTGGCATATCGATATAACTCGCGACGGTATTCCTTCAGCAGGCTGTTTGCGTCGTACTCGGGATGCCCCTGCATGTAGAAGATGCGGAACTGATCGGGGCTCGCCGCCATGTGCACGCCGCCTTCGGCGCTTTCCGCCAGCACTACGAGCCCGGCCGCCTCGAGCTGCGTCCGCGAGATGTCGTTGTACCTGGAGTGCGGCACGTCGAAGCGCGTATTGATATCCCTGAGCAGCGGGTGATACTTCGCGCTGACACGGTGGCTGTAGACACCCCAACGCTTTTTCGGCAGCGGCTGGCGGTCGATGCCGTGGAAGTGCTTCAGGACCGCGTGGGTCGCCAGGCAGGAGCACAGCACCGACGCCACGTTGTCCCACGCCCAGTCCACGACTTCCATCAACGGCGCCCAGAACGCCTCTTTCTCCAGCCGCGGGTTCGCGACGTTCGCACCGGTGATGATGAGCGCATCGAGTCCCGCATCCCGCAAGCTCTCGAAGTCACTGTAATAGCGATCGATGTAACCGACTGCCTTGGCACTGCGCTCGAGGATCGGCAGGGAAAAAGGGTACACAAAGAACTGCGCGATACGGTTGCAGCTGCCGACCAGGCGGATGAACTGCCGCTCAGTCGCCCGCAGCGCCGCGTCCGGCATCATGTTCAGGAAGCCGACGTGCAGCTCGCGGATATCCTGGTGGACCGCACGATCGAGCGTGAGGACCTCGTGACCCTGGTTCCGAAGGTCACTGAACGTTGGTAGCTTGGAATGGGCGACAAGGGGCATGCGACGGAGTTTAACGCCTTGCCCGGAAATCGGTGAATTCTTCTCGACACCGCGCGATAATCAGAGCCCGTACATGAGCGGCAGGACGATCGAAAAGCCGATCCACAGGATCACGATCAACGGAATGCCCACCCTCAGGAAGTCCGCGAAGCGGTAGCCGCCTGTGCTCAGGATGAGCAGGTTGGTCTGGTAGCCGAAAGGTGTGGCGAAGCTCATGTTGGCGCCGTACAGGACGGCGAGGACGAACGGCAGGGGATCCACGCCCAGTTGCTGCGCAGCGGCGATCGCGATTGGCGTGCCGATGACGGCGGCGGCATTGTTGGAGACGATGTTGGTGAGCACCGCCATGATCAGGATGAACAGGCTGAGAATGGCAGCCGTCGGTAATGCTCCGGCGGCACTCACGAAACCGCCCGCCAGGTAATCGGCCATGCCGGTTGCGACCAGGGCCTTGCCCATCGCGAGGCTTGCGACGATCAGCATGATGATGGCCGCCGGCAGCGAACGCCCGACATCGCGCCAGGACAGGCATCCGAACGCTATCATCGCACCGACACCAATCAAGGCCGCGACGGAAATCGGCAGCACTCCGGTTGCGGCGCTCCCGATCACCAGTAACAAGACGGCCACCGCTCGCTTGGCACGATGCGCCCTCGGAAGTTCGGTCGAGCCGTCAACGACGAGCACCTTGTTGTCGGCTTTCGCCGCATCGATCGACGCCCGTGACCCCTGCACGAGAACAACGTCACCTGCACGCAGGCGCACCGAAGTGGGCTCTGCCGCTTCCCGCTCGCCCGGCACACGCGCCCGGTGAACCGCGAGCGGGACGAGTCCGAGGGAGGACCCCATCGACACTTCGCCTAGCGTCCGCAAGTGCAGCGGCGAGTCGGCGGTTACGACGATTTCGGCGAGTTGCTGCCGGCTCCGGTCGCGTTGGCTTGCCGAATCCGGCAGTTCACTCTCAACTCCGCCGACGTCGAGCGAGGCACCTAGCATCACCTCGAAGCGCTTCAGGTTTTCCGGCGTATCCTTGATTCGCAACCGGTCTCCGGGAAGCAGCGTCACCGACGGCAGTCGCGCCAATAGCAACGAATCACCGCGCCGTATCTGGTCCACGCGCATCTTGCGGCCCGTCTTCTCGAGGACTTCACTGAAAGACCTGCCCGCCGCGAAACCGCCTTCCCTGATCGTAAGCTGGGAATCGTAGACACGCGGGCGGGTATCCGCCATCGGCATCGGGTGATCCGGCAGAAGCCGCGGTACGACCAGCCACACGAACGCCAGGCCGACACCGCCGGCCAGCAGCACCGGCAGCGTAACGTCGAACATGCCGATATCCGCGACCCCGAGGTCCCGGGTGATGCCCACGACCAGCAGGTTGGTGGACGTCCCGATCGTGGTCGACATGCCGCCAATGATCGTTGCGAGTCCCATCGGCAGCAGGAATCGCGATGCCGGCAGCTTGGTGCGCAGTGCTATGCCCACGAGAATGGGGATCATCAGTACCACGATCGGCGTGTCGTTGATGAACGCACTCAGGACGAATACTGCGATCAACATCAGAAGAAGCGCCGCTTTGGGCCGCTTCTGCCACTGCCTGCCCGCAAATCGCGCTACCGGCAGCAATGCACCGGTGGTTTCCAGCGCTTTGCCGATGATGATGAGTGAGCAAATCGCGACCAGCGCTTCGTTACCGAACCCGAGCAGAAACTCCGCCGGATCGAGCGGTTCACCATCGACTTCATAGGGAAACAGGTGGAACCCCGCGATCAGTAAGATAATGACGGCGAGGCTGGATAACTCGAGCGGTAGCTTGTCGCGGGTAAAGAGGTAAAGCGCCGTAACGATCAGAACGACGACCGCGATACCGTGTGCATCTGGCGTAATCGTCTGCATACCCACGTCACCCTGGAAAGGTCTGCACGGACACCAGCGCTGCCCAAGTCCTCAATATACCAGTTTCCGGCTGGCGTATTCGCTGCCTGCTTGCATGCGGGCAGACCGCGGTCGACAATGATTCGGCATACCCTTGGAGCCATCATGTTGATTTTCCTGACCGCCGTCGGCATCGTCCTCGTCGTTTCTTTTCTCTGCTCGATCTTCGAGTCCGTATTGCTGTCGGTCACCCGGCCGCAAATCGAGGTCCTCGGCCGGCGCCACGCGCGCGCGGCCAGCCTGCTATCGGGATTCAAGGAAAACATGGACGTCCCTATCGCCGCGATACTGATACTCAACACGGCCGCGCACACGATCGGTGCTGCGGTGGCGGGCGCAAGCTACTCCGAGGTCTTCGACCCGGCCACGCTCTGGATATTCTNNTTCACTGAGATCATCCCCAAGACCCTCGGCGTGAGCTATGCGACGCTGATCGCCGCGCCCGTTGCTCACGGCATTCAGCTGTTGACGGTCGTTCTGCGCCCGATGGTCGCTGTCAGCGAAGCGATCTCCCGATCCCTGCGCCGCGATGCCTCGGTGCCCATTACCTCACCCGAAGAGATTCGGCTGCTCGCCTGGCTGGGCCATTTGCGCGGCGCCGTCGGTCCGCTGACGGCCGGGATGGTCGTTGGCGCAACGCAGCTCCGGCACCTGCATGCCGACGACATCATGCTGCCGCGGGAGAATGTGCGCTTCCTTTCGGCCGGCATGAACAGGCACGAGGCGCTGGCCCATGTACGCGAATCCGGGCACAGCCGTTTCCCGTTTACGCCGACCGGTGATTTCGATGACGTCTCCGGCGTGATTCTGGCGAAAGATCTTCTCTACTGGCTGCTACAGAACGACATGCCTGAACCGGACTGGGGTGCGATTCTGCAGGACGCACTGGTCGTCCCGAACAGTGTGCCGCTGCCGCAGCTTCTTCGGACCTACCAGGAAACGCAGCGCCACCTGGCCATCGTCGTGGATGAGTACGGCAGCGTGGAAGGCATCGTTACGCTCGAGGATCTCCTGGAGGAAATCGTCGGTGAGATCCGTGACGAGAGCGACTTGCCGGTCGAAGAGTTCCAGGACAAAACGGACGGCACGCTGGTCGTTCGCGGCAACGTCGATATGCGCAAGTTGTGCTCGAGACTCGGGATCACCTGGGACCCCGAGCTCGAAGTCTCGACAATCAGCGGACTGGTCACGGAAATCCTGGAACGCATCCCCGTCGTCGGCGACGCCGTCGACTGGGACGGCTATCGCATCGAGGTGCTGCGCGCCGATCGCCGCCGTGCGAAGCTGGTGAGCATTCGTGAGCGTCCGGAGCAGGAACTCCCTCCACGATAGCTACATCTACGTTCCCTCGCGACGCAACGAGCTGCAATTTCGACCGACCGGAGCGCGAGCTGCGCAGCCAGCCTGGCGGTGTCCGCGCTCGCGGGCCGCAACTCGGCGAGGCGCCTTACCTCCTCGAACAGTCCGCGCGCAGCACGTACTCGTAACGCGGCCAGAACGGCTCCGGCGCCTGCTCGATGACGACCCTGAATAGCCGCTTCGCCTCGTCGAGACGTCCGGCGAACTCGAGACTCAAGGCACGCGCATACGCTTCATTGACGAAAGGATCATCGGCAACTGCCCGGCGGCGTGGGTCGGTATATCGACCGCCCCCAAGCAGCCGCGCCACCGATTCGGCCACTGCGGGCACCATGCCCGCCGGTTCGTTGGCCACCGCCGTCGAGGCTGCGCACCGTAAATTCCAGCCGGTAAATTCCATCGTCGAAACCGAGCCGGGACTCGAGCAGATGTGTCGCCTGCTCCGTCTTCTGTAGCGGAGCGGCCATTTCACCGCCCGCCTCGGCCAGCGCCAGTACCGGACGCTCGGCAACAACGTCGATTCCGTGGTCCTGCAACAATCGGTTGACGAGACTCATCAGGCCGGTGGAAACCCATTCGAGATCCGGATCGCCGGTCTGGTTGACTACCGGGAGCACGGCCACGCGTATCGGTGTGCCGGCGGCCTCACGACTCGTTCCCCACCGGGCCAACGCGGCAGAAAGAAGTATTGAACCGGCAACGAGCGAAAGCCAGCTTGGCTTGCGTACGGATGCGGGCGACCTGGGTTGTTCTACCGGTGTAGCCGACGCCGCAGGCTCGGCCGGCTCCTTCCCCTCGTCGAGCGCCGCGACGAAACGATAGCCGTGGCCGTGCACGGTGCGAATGACCGCCTGCCGCTCGGAGTCGTCGCCGACGGCGCGGTGATCGATAACCTGGTCTGAGCGACGAGTGACATTAACCGCGGTGAGAGACAGGCGCGTACCGTACCGGTACGCGCCTTTCCTGTTACTTTATTCGCTTACCGTATCGGCTAACGCTTTCTTGCAGGGGTCACCGAGCGACTCAGTATTCCCTTCGAGGCAGGACAGTATCCGACCTTCACCGGCCTTCACGTCGCCACACAAGGTCTTGATCTCCGTCTCGCAACTCTGTGCTACGTAGGCGATGGCCACCGAGAGCTGTTCGAGCAGCGACGCTGCCTGGTACAGGGCATAGCTGCACTGACCGGAGAGCTTGTCTTCGTGTGCTGCGGCACAATGCAACAGCCGTCCCTCGCCCGGCGTGACCTGGCTGCAGTACTGCTTCAGGTCAGCCTCGCAGGAAGTGAGGACATACTCGAGTAACGAGTCCTGTGCGACTACCGGCGCGGCAATTGCAACCGCGAGAACTCCGAGCGCCACTCTAATTCTCTTGATCATTCTTATCTCCTGAAAAAACTACTCTTTCATCTCTACCTTGAACTTCTGGCCGCCGACCGAGGCTTCGTACATCAGGCCGCCCTTGGCCTGCGTGAAGATAGCCACGCCGCCGCTGTAGTTCGCATCCGCCGATGCGCCCGCGGTAACGGCCACCGCAGAGGCCTGCGCGCCGAGTTCGTAGTTGCCGCGCTTGAATTCGGCCAGCGCCACATCATCCTTGAAGAAGATGAACTCGCTGTAAGCCTGCCCACCCCACTGGAAGCCGACGGTAAGCTGGGTCAACGTCACCTCGGCCGTGATGTTGCCGCCTTCGTAGAGCAGGCCCTTGCCGCGGGCTCCGCCGATGCCGATGCCGCCCTTACCGACGGTAGGGATGATCACGTACGCAACGGCACTGTCGAAGAAACGCTGCATCTTCGGGTCTTTCTCCAGCATCGTCGCCTTGGCTTCCTGTGCCTTTTCGTGGCGCTCTTCAATGTCTTTAGGGTCCCACGCATTCGCCGCTGTCGTCGCCAGCGCGGCGAATGCGCAGATCGTTGCAACTGTCAGTCTATTCATGTCGTCTTCCCTTTGGTTTCTTCTGTTTCACTAGAACGCCTCGCCGACGGAGAAGTGAATCGCATCACTGTCGCGTGACTTTGCATAGTCGAGGCGCATATTAACGCGTTTCGCCGGCAATACGGAAAAACGCAATCCGGCTCCGTAGCTGGGAATCGATGCGCGGTCCCGGAATCCGCTGAACGAATTGGCTACTTCGCCTGCCCCTCCGAAGGCAACAAGACCCCATCGTTTCGACACCCGCCAGCGCAGTTCGGCCTGGGCAGAGTACGACGCCTCACCAAGATAGTTAGTTGCCGGGAAACCACGCAACTTGATCCTGCAGGTATCCCACAGCGGCACGGTCCCCTCTCGAAAGCATCCCAGCGCTTCCCAGGCAAGCACGATCGAGTCCGTCATCTCGTGATACGACTTGAAGCTTACGTCATAGGACTGGTAGGTGTCGTTACTGCCGATAGCCTCGTCGTGGAACAGGCCCTGGGCCTTGAAATAACGGCCGCTGTACGTATTGATCGGCAGGTCGCGGCTGTCGTATTCCGCGGTGAGCCCGATGCCGACGGTACGCACGTCGTTCGTGTCGAAGTCGACTACTTCGTCACCGAAACCCAGGCTCTGATTGGCATCAACCGTGCGAGCGAAGACGCCGGCGTACCAGTTGCCCGATACTTTCCGGGACAGGCGGGCAAAGAAGAACGTGCCATTGATGCGCCAATCCACTCTTGCGGTGCCGCTCTCCTCGTCGGGTGCGAGCAATGACAACCGCAAGTCCGCCGCACCCAGCGCGCCGGTGAATCGCCAGCGATTTTCTCGCCAGTAGTTCTGCTGCACGATCGCGGCCGCACGGCTGTCGTTGGTCGTGTACATCGCGGCGGCCCCGGTCACCGAGGCAGGCTGTGCCTTGCGCTGCTCCTCGGTCTGAGCGTAAAAGTAAGCGGCACCGGCGATCAGCCCGGCATCGAGCGTCGGATCCGATATCGGAATCGGCACAGCGACAAAGTTGCCTTTCTGCAATTTCAGTTTCGACTCGTCTTCCCGGATGTCGGGCGCGACGGACGGACGCGTATCGGTAACCGGTTCGTCCGTCTGTGCACAGACGACCGGTGCAATCCAAACCAGGCCCAGGACAACGGTTTTGCCGAGTACCCCGATCAATTCACTCACAAGTCGGTTGCGGTACAGGCTCCGAACACGGTGACACTCAGTCCATCACGGGCAATCGCCGCGGTCATGCGGCCTGTTTGTTCGTGGATTACGAAGCTGAACGCCCGGCCACCGTCCACGCCCTGTAGATGAATCAATCCTTCCTTTCGTTCAGACTTCGTGAACTCGGTGGACCGATTCAGGCCGCTCGCCCTGGTGGTGGCGATGACCCCCTTCTTGGTATCGATGATGACGAAATCCGGTATGGAAAGCTCCCAGGAGGGGGCGGCATAGCATTCGCCCGTCTCGAGGCAGATGTGGGCCTGGCCCGGGGCGCAGATCATGCGATTGACGCCCGTGACATCTTCTGACGAGGCCAGGCCGGAAGCGGCCAGCCCGATACTTGCAATAAGTAACTTCTTCATAAGATCCGGACCCCGAAATCAATACTTGACCATGTAGTTCTTGGCTTCGAGACAGACCGAGAAGGCTTTCTTGAAGTTCGCCATCTGCTCCTCGGTTGCCTGCTCGCGCTGCTCGGCCTGCGCCGCCGCCTGATGCTGCGCCTGTGCCTGCGCTTCCCTGCCCGTACGGCGTCCGCGGATCGCACCCGCCGCCGCGCCCCAAGCGGCGCCCTCGCTGGCATCGTCATTGGCGATCTCACCAATCAGGGCTCCTGCCGCGGCGCCTCGAATCGCGCCACGGGCACCCGAGCCCTGCCCCGCCTGCTGCGCGGCCTGTTGCTCGGCCTGCGCCTGCTGCTGGTCCGCCTCCTTCTGCTTCGCCAGCTCGAACGGGTCGGCGCCGGCGTTGCCGACGGCCCACTCGTAGCATTCCGCCTCGTCTTTCGACTGCTGTGATGCGTCCTGCCCCTCGGTTGGAAACACGTACACCTCCATCGTCGAGGACAGCGACTTGCCCTGGGCGTTTGCTGTTGCGATCAGCCCGACGCTGAAGGCGCCCAGGAGCGCGATGGACGATAGTCGATTCATATCTGGACCTCCATCATCAGATTGAAAACGTTCTCTTGTTTGCTCGTCTCGGATCAGCCGCACACCTTATCGTATCGATACGTTCGGCGTCTCGGTTTTTTGTCGACTCCGTGCCCAATCGAAACTCCGCGAATGGTTGATCGATCCGGCGTTGGGATTCACCGCGCCCGGCTTGTCGCTTGCCCGCGCTCGTACCACGACTTGCTCGCGTTGACGATCTTCACGACAGACAGCATAACCGGCACCTCGACGAGCACGCCGACGACCGTGGCGAGCGCCGCGCCCGATTCGAAGCCGAACAGCACGATCGCGGTGGCCACCGCCAGCTCGAAGAAATTGCTGGCGCCGATCAGCGCCGACGGCGCGGCGACGCAGTGTGCGACGCCGAATGCGCGATTGAGCAGGTACGCGAGCCCTGAATTGAAGTAAACCTGTATGAGGATGGGGACCGCCAGCAGCGCGATGATCAGGGGCTGCGTGGTGATCTGTTCGCCCTGGAAGCCGAACAATAGCACCAGCGTCGCGAGCAAGGCGACGAGCGATGCCGGCCCGAGTGTATCGAGCGCGCCTTGCAGCGCCGCTTCGCCCCCGGACGCCAGCAAGCGCCTGCGCAACAACTGCGCAATGATGACGGGCACGGCGATGTAGAGCACCACCGAGAGGAACAGCGTCTCCCACGGCACCGTTATCGCCGACAGTCCGAGCAGCAGGCCGACGATCGGCGCGAACGCGAAGATCATGATGACGTCGTTGACCGCGACCTGACTCAGGGTGAAATGTGGCTCACCGTCCGACAGGTTGCTCCAGACGAAAACCATCGCCGTGCAGGGGGCGGCGGCCAGGATGATCAGGCCTGCTATGTAGGAATTGACCTGGTCGGCAGGCAGGTACGGCGCGAAAAGGTTGCCGATGAAAGCCCAGCCGAGAAACGCCATCGAGAACGGCTTGATCGCCCAGTTGATGAAGAGCGTCACGCCGACGCCGCGCCAGTGGTCCCTGACCTGGCCCAGCGCGCCGAAGTCGATCTTGACCAGCATCGGGATGATCATCAGCCAGATGAGCACGGCGACGGGCAGATTGACCTGCGCGACCTCCATTCCGCCGATCCACTGGAAGGCGCCGGAGAAATAGTGGCCGAGAGCGACGCCGACGACGATACAGATGGCCACCCAGAGCGTCAGGTAGCGTTCGAACACACCCACCGTTTAACTCCCTGCCCTTCGTAGGAAATCCCTGATGCGACTGTCCAGGGTCGCGTAGGCCGTCTCGAACGCGGCACATCGCTCCTGGTCAGTTTCGCCGACCCCTGCGGGATCCGCGATGTCCCAGTGCTCGGTCGCCGGATGGCCCGGCCAGGCCGGGCAGGTCTCGCCGGCGGCGCTGTTACAGACGGTGACGATGTGGTCCATTGCCGGTGCGTCGGGCCCGGCAAACTCGTCCCAGGACTTCGAGCGCAGCCCCTCCGTTGGAAATGCCCGCCGCTGCAGCAGTTCCAGCGCCCCGGGATTCACACGGCCCACCGGGTTGCTGCCCGCGCTGAATGCGCGGAATCGACCCGCGCCGAGTCGATTGAGCATGGCTTCGCTCAGTATGCTGCGCGCCGAGTTGCCGGTGCACAGGAACAGCACGCGTTTGATCTGCTTCGATGTCATAAGCGCCGGATTCTGACCAGAAATCGTTTCAGAGAAAAGACCAATGACCCCTCATGGCCAGAACAGGAGCATCGATACGCCTGTCGTCAGTGCGACCGCGCCAGTGCCAAGTATCCATGCCCTGAGCTGCGATGAGCCGAGAATCGATGCCGCCAGTATCTTGAACAACAGGTTCGACAGCGTCGCGAGGAAAATAACTCGCCATGCTTCGAAACCGGGCGTTTCCGCCCCGGAGTATAGCTGCGCTACGGAGACGGTAAGCGCGTCTACGTCGGTCAGGCCCGAGACGAAAGCGACTGCGTAGACGGCTTCGCTACCGATGTGTTCGCGGGCGGCTGCGACCCCGAACAGGATGACGACGTAAAGCGCCGCGAATACGAGTGCCTGGCGGATGCGCGCGGGATTCTCGCGCTCCGGCAATTCGCTATCGGTCTTGCTGCGAACGGCACGGAATACCAGGGCGCTCAACACCAGCAATACCGCCGTGAAGGTGACCGCGGGGCCGACCATGCTCTCGACCAGGTCTGGGGCGACGACAGCCAGCTCGACGAGGACCCGGCCGTAGACGACCCCGCTGGCAACGAGGATGACGAGTGCCGCAACCGGGCCGAGGTCGCGCTCCCGCTTCGACAGGCCGGCGTAGCTGATGGTGGTTGCGGTACTCGACACAAGACCACCAAGCAGTCCGGCCAGCCAGCCGCCGGCGCGTGTCCCGACGAGCCGAAAGGCCACGAAACCCACCAGGTTGATGCCGACGATAAGCACGACCATGAACCATGCCGTAAATGGGTTGAATGCCGAGTAGGGGCCAAGATCCTGATCCGGCAGAACAGGAAGAATCACCAGCGCGATCAGCACGAAGCGCACGATGATCTCGAAATCCCGGTCGCCCAGCCGGTCCACCCAGCTGTGCAGCGGCTTCTTCCAGTGCAGCAGCAGCATCACGGCGCCGCCGAGCACGATTGCGGGCAACCAGTAGCCAGCTACGGCGGCCGCGCCGAGCAGGTACACGATGAATGCTGCAACCAGGGTGGTTATTCCCTCCAGCTTGCGGCGATAGACGTGCAGGATGAGGATGGCGCCAAGCGCCAGCAGGCCGGTGGCAATCAGCCAACCGCCCGTCTCCGGGAGCAGGAGGGCGCATAGACCGCCCAACGCCGCGATCAGGGCGAAGGAACGCACGCCGACGGGTTTGTCCTCGGCCCATTCGCGTTCAAGACCGATGACGAAACCGATCGCGAGCGCGATCCCCAGTCCGATAATCCGGGGGTCGTAGCCGGGATCGAAAGCGAGCACATCAGCCACATCAAGCTCCCGCGCGCCGAGTTCCTGCGCATTTAAAAGACTACGCGATAAGGCGCCGGCATCGTCTACGTATCTTCCCTCAATTTAAGGCGCACCGAGCGCCCATATGTCCCTGGGGAGTGGTTGGTGGCGCGTGCCTTGCAAATTTTCGATCAGCCCCAAGTGTAAATAGACACGAGCAGCATTCCAGTGCCGGCGAATCAATCGCCGGCCGTTTTTCTTTCGATTATGAAAAGGGACTGAACTGTGACTATCTACACGCTTCCGAAACTGGACTACGACTACAAGGACCTGGAGCCAAATCTTTCCTCGGAAATCCTGGAACTGCACCACGGCAAGCACCACGCGGCGTACGTGGATGGCGCAAATAAGACCCTCGATAATCTGGCCGAGGCGCGTGAATCG
>JABAHS010132609.1_pt1 | contig 12980 bp, 6 predicted proteins | sample 7062111 | NCBI WGS metagenome assembly JABAHS01 (sample SAMN14534600, study PRJNA622989) | marine sediment metagenome | biome: marine biome [ENVO:00000428]; feature: marine pelagic biome [ENVO:01000023]; material: deep marine sediment [ENVO:00002113]; isolation source: pool of 4 deep marine... | reverse complement strand
CCAAAAACACTACAGAACCATCTCGGCTCAAAAATTTTCCCACAATCGTTGGGACGATTATACATTCTCAAAAGACTTTCTGTGGGCTGGTTGCCATTATATATTATGCGCTCGGGAGGTACATTACTCGCACATTTGCCCGGCGCCGATGTGTTGTGAATATATTCCGGGTTGCTGAGCAGCGAACAAATCTGAGCGGCTTGAGGAATCTACCAGATTTTAATCCTGTTTTCCGGCTCCAGGAGTCCTGCGGCAATGGCCTTTTTACGAAGCCGCTCGCCGGCAGGGAAAGGACTGTGGAAATACAGGACCTGGACCACCTTTGGATAACTGTTTAACGCCTTTAGTACCCTGGCCCATTTTTGGGGATGCTTTTGTCTTAGTTCCGGAGCCAAATCAAGACAAATTGCCAGATAAGCGGCAAAGGCAAGTTTTTGGTCGTCACTTCCATTGATTATGGCTTGCTCAATCTCTGATTTCATTTTTGCCCGCAGCCGGCCGGCCTGTTCGCTGAAATCGGTCAGGGGCAGAATATTTGCCGGCTTTTCCAAGATTACGCGATAGATGATTTTGCCATCGACATTTTCTCTTCGCCCTCCTTTTTCGATAATTACCTGCTCGGCCAGGTCAATGAGCCGGTCGGCAAAACTTGTGATTGTTTCATCCATTGGCATATCGTCACGGGTAGTATTTTGGTAGCGGTCGACAATCCGCCATCCCTGTGACATCATCCAGCGATAACCTTTTATCACACCGATGATGGTGCCTGACGTGGCGGCATTATTGTCGGCATCCCAACCGAAGCTGAAGGCAATTCTGAGGGTTTCGGCGAGGTCTGCCCGGCCGTAAAGCAATGCGGCAATTGTGGAGGCTGTGTTTAGTTCATATCCGTTTTTGTCGCGCATTGCGCCGTTATGTCGGGAATATTTTTCTTTCACAAGCCGCCGGGTGGTACGCCAATTGTTTGGATGCAAGCGGTGCCACCGGCGAACATCGTTGACAATCTGCCGGATAGCACACTTTGTGTCGATAGAATTTAAGCCGGCGTCAATAATCTTATCGACATCGTCTGTCGTGAATGCCGTAGCTATCATCGTCGTGAAAAGTTGAGTCGTTTGGGCGGGCTCGGCATCGATAGTAACACGGGTATAGTTCAAACCGATTTTTGCCGCGGTCTGTGGCATCCCGGGCGCAAGCAGGCCGAATGTTTCACATATGAATTGACCCGAAATATTAAAGTGGGCCCAGGGATTTATCACGATGCTGCCTGTCAGTGGCGGCCGAACACCAATATCCATCAACTGGCGCGCATATTGATTTGAACACCAGATACGCTTGTTAATTCGCTCTTTCCATAATTGAACAATAAGATGAGGCGGCAGCATAATCGTGTTATGGCGCTGCATCGCTACTATATAGACCCATTCCAGGTCGGTGTCGTCATCGGTTCTGGCACCATCGTCAAGAGAGGGGACATATTCTTCGACATTGCCCGGTTCGTTAATATATTTCATTTCGTGCCGGATTCCGTTGAGATTACCCAGCAACTGACCGAGAAGGCCCCCTCGAATCTTGTCGCGAAGTACCTCGGCGGAAAATTCCATTGGCTTGGCGGGGCTTTCGCTGCCATTGACAATCCTACTTTCGGTTAATGAACCGATGGTCAACAGTATTAGAATTGATATTACAAATATTTTTTTGATTTGCACCTTCCATCTCCTGTGATTTATGTGGCTGTTATTTTATTAAACTACTACTTCACATAATTCTACCAGTTCCGCTTGTCTATGCAATCTTTTTGGGTGACTTAATGGGTGTTTCAGGATCAGGGGCAAAAGAAGTGTATGTAAGTTTCAACAGATAAAGTCAAGCGGTTGCTGTCGGTTCAAGTCTGGCAATAATGTCTTCCTGAATTGCCGGTGACAAATCCAGGAAATTAACGAATGTGCCGTGGATTCGCATAATGTATATACCGGTTGGAGCATATTTTTCGGGATTTTTCAGAACCTGACGCAGATGATTTGCGCTATCTACATTAAAATAGACATAATATGGTGACTCCCTGCGTTCGATACCGAATCTAAATAAAGGCATAATAATATTATCCCTCATCCAGATTCCCTTTTCCTCATGGCCGTCTGCATCTTTGGCGCTATTCTGTCGCAATCCAATATGCGAGGCGGAGCCGCCGTCCATCTTCAGATAGGGCAGCTTCCATGCCGAAAGGAGCCGATTCGGCAGACCGCCGCGGTCGGCCTCAGGCCGTGGATCTAATCCATATCCCAACATCGACCTTGTCGCACGTCCATCCGGTGTTGCTCCCACCCAATAGCCATAGAGGAGATGGGTGCTCGGAGTCGACCAGTCGGCAAGGTAATTATTGCCCGTCGGATTTTTTAAGCTGTTGATCCTGTCGCTGATGTCATTGACAAGTTGAACCGCTATAGCATCGACATCCTCGCAGTTGTTACCGAATTTATTCTGACTTAAGAGAAAGTGACGCAGCTCTCCATGTTCTTCAAAGTTCTTTTGCAGTGCGGTATGAATATCCTCCGCCGTCCATTTGCCGTAAGATAGGGCACGGTCGACCGCATATATGGAATCCGCAACAACAGAAAGCCCATGAATAAGACAGCCGGTTGCGTTGTAGCGAGTTCCCTGCTCCTGAGGGTCCCGCATATCACGGAAGGTGTGAAAGCTATCCATGAGTGCCGAAGTAAATGGGACGGGTTTTTCCCTGCCCAACAGTGCAGTACAGGAATTACCCGCGTCGCGCATGTGCGGCAACGTCTTATCAAGCACATCATAAAAGACCTTTTCCAGATTTTCATAAACGGCATCGTCACCTTCCGTATAACCAAGTTCCCGCCATGATGGCCCTATCTTTTTTCCGGATATAAGAGAGCGGCCATCATTCAATGCCAGTTCCAAAACTTTTGCCAGATTTATCCAGGTGTTAGTGGTATTCAGCGAAGCTTTGCCCATGATAAGCGGTTCCTGGCAGCCGGCGATGCAATAATCCGGCAGGTCCTGCTCAGCCACTCCCCTGTTTCTTAATATTTCAAACATCACGTCGTCATTAAAGAGCGAAGGCGTCGAATGGCCCGGAGTGAAAAAGAAACGTCCCAGCGAACGATAAAAGCGCTCGCTGGTGCCGGCATGGACCTTGACCGACAGAGCCGGCTGAGGATCATTTGTCTCGAAGAAGGCATCCAATACAATATAGGTCATGTCACAATCCAGGTCACGGCCTGTTTCATCACGTCCGCCAACAATAACGTTCTGTGATATTGCCCAGCAGCGATTGCCAACCTGATAGAAACAGAGCAAGTGCCTGACAAGTTCAACCGCTTCTTCGCGAGACGTATCAGCTTCACTGTAATAAGGTTGAAGTATTCTGTCGATATTACCCACTGAAAAGGCATAAGGATTCGGCGCCTGCTCTAATACCATTACCTGCCATAAGAGCGCAAAAGACTGAATAGCCTCATGCAGAGTCTTTGCCGGCTGCGCGGGAACGCGACTTAGAATATCGGCAATGCGCGTCAGCCGTGCTTTTTCTTTTTCACAATTTTGCTGCTTCGCCAGAGATTCAGCAAGTTCCCGATAACGGTCGGCCAGTATTATTACGGCCTCGAGAGCTGCGGCCATAATCCCGCTGTATTCCTGCCCCGAATCGCGAGCCTTTTGCTGCATGGCACGAACGCCGTTTTTCAGAAATGGACGTAAATCCGGGATAGTATGGCCGGTGACGGGCTCTACAAAATAAACGACCTCGTTGATCTCATCGCCGGCCTTGTTGTAAATTGCCCGCAAGTCATCAACATAGGCAGTCTTCTCCCAGTACTGACGAACCGCCTGTATTCTCTGTTCCGTAATACCACTTTGGGGATTAGGAGAGATATCATTATAGATTGCGGTGGGATCGCAGTAACCGGCAAATTCCTCCACTTTAAAAGAAGGATTTATCAAGGCATAAGACGCCGAGAAGGCGCCATCCTGCGTTCCCGCTATTGCACTTCCTTTGATGATGGATATTGGCATGCGCCGAACAACACGGCAGAGAAGCTCAGCCTGTCCGGCAGCATCATCGGGATTGCCGCCCTCGGACCGCATTTGCTGGCGCTCCTGCATCTTGATTTCCTGAACGAAGAACCACTCCTCCATATTTTCCTGAGAGCGTTTTGCTTTGCGAACAAGCTCTACGCCTTCTTTTAATATGTCTTTGAACTCAGTATTTAATCTTATCATCATCCGGTTCCTATTTTCAGATCTAACCGCCCAGTGATGCGCTGATTCCACAACTTATAAGTTCATCAACAAAGCCTTGTGCCTCATCGCGTTCCGGCAGGGGCCCGTTCTGCATCTGATATTCCAAGTCGAGAGCAGCGTACTTAGGCTCGCCCATATGATGCTGCCTCAATACCTGCACCTCCAAAGATTCCCGTTGCTTTGCCAAATCATACAAGAACATCCTGAACTTTTCCAGTTCTTCCTTGCCGTCGTTCATACCCTTTACAAAAGGTATACGAATTATAAGCTGCGGTTGTTTATTCGCCATGGACATTAAATTTTGGAGGACAAGCTGATTATCCGCTTTCATCCAATGCAGGTGCTTATCCTTTGAAATGCACTTTAGGTCGCAAATCAGTAAATCAACCAGGCCGACAAACTTTTGAAAATCTGGAGTGCTTGCGTTTGTCTCTATAGCAGTATGAATATCCTTCTGTTGCAGCGCTTTAATAGTCAGCAGGAGCTGTTTTGCCTGCAGGGTCGGTTCTCCTCCACCGAAGGTAACACCGCCATCGCGGCCAAAAAGCGGCCGGTATTGCTGCGCGCGTTCGACAATCTCAGCAAGGGCAAGTTCCTGGCCGACGTACTCAAAAGCGGGATGATGCCAGTGCCTGACACAGGAAAAATCAGGACATACCGTACACTTACTACGGTCAATCGCCCATTTATTCGATGATTTTGCAACGGCCTTATATGGGCACGCCTGGTCGGCGTAGTGATCACGGTCGGGATAGAACAAAATCTGCGGCTCAGCGGACAGACCCTCCGGATTGGCACACCACCTGCATCGAAAATTGCATCCCTTAAGATACACTACCCAGCGCCGGCCGGGGCCATCAAATCCCACGCTCCAACCTGTAGAGAAAACATTCATTCACCCTTCTCCGAGTCGGGATAAACATCTTCTTTTGAAACTAATCCCAAACCAATAGCGGCCGAATATGCCGCACCGAGAGCCGCCGCTTCCTTATTGGTACTTATGTAGCACGGTAAATCAAAAATCGACTTAATAACATCGAGTACCACCGGATTTTTGCGAACCGCGTTACCACTGGCAATTATTCGCGTTAAACCTTTAATTTCAACTAAAGATGCCATCTCCGCAAGCTCTCCAATCATCCCCTCAACAAATCCCCGAGTCAGATTGGCGACAGTGAAATTGTCCACTCCAATACCGCTGATGCTTCCTCGAAGGTTTGGCTCAAGCCGGGTACCGCTAAAGCGTGTATCCACCGTTATTCCCGAAGTTCCTTCCGCCGTTTCTGCCGCAATCGCGTTCATCCGGCTATAAATCTCCTCGTCGCTTAGCTCTGTCCCGGCGAATTCCCTGACAGTCGCCTGAATAAACTTTTTTAGACACGCGTATGACCATCCGCCGCACAAGCTTGCACCTACAAGAATAAATCCTCCAAACGGCATAGGTCTTGTTTCGAGAGTCTCGACAAACTTATACTCATTTTGAGGAATCGAGATTTGTCCTCCAGTGCCAAGGTTTAAGACCATAGCATCATCAGCAAAACCGGCGGCCCCAATAATACTGGCCTGATTATCGCCCACCGGACTGCAAACCTGTACACCGGATTCGAGGCCAAGCCGCTTTGCAATTGCGGGCCGGATTGCACCCAGAGGCTTTGCCGTTGAATTAACTGTCGGCAGCACTCTGTTTGGAATGCCGAGTTTATCAATTGCCTTTGAATCCCACCGGCCTTTTTGAAGGTTAAAGATTCCCCAACTTGCAGCGTGTGTTTGTTCAGTAGCGCAAACTCCTGTCAGGCAGCCGGCAATATAATCGGCAATCGTTAATGCAATCGCACCCTCAGAAAGCCGGCCATTTTTTTGAAGCCACCACAATGTTGCTCCACCGTATCCCGCATGTAAACAGCAGCCTGTACGCTCGTGTACACTTGTATCAAAAGCCCGGCCGGTTTCATTGATTAAGCCTGGCTTATTGCCGGCAAGAGTTCTCTGGTCTCTCCATGTAATAAGATTTGTTTCCGGCTGAAGGTCAGAATTAACCAGTAGGACGCCGTGCATCTGGCCGCTAATACCGATGCCAACAACCTCATCATTGCGAACGTTCTTTTCACTTAAAAGTTCTTGAATCAATTCAAGGCACAAATCCCGGATTCGTAACGGGTCCTGCTCATGATAGCCTGCGGCCAGATTCGCAATCTCAGTATCGTTTTTCTTTGAACAGATTGCCAACGGCCCAAGCGAATCACACGAAAGTGCCAATGCACAAAGATTCGATGTCCCAATATCCAGAGATAAAACGATTTTATCGCTCATACTCGATCCGCATCAGTTTAATAGAGTTTAATCCACCAAGGATGCATAGAAAACGAACAATATTACCTAAATCTCGGTCACCTGTCAAATTTACAGTCATTGGATGTGTTATATGATGTAATTCTTGATTTATTAGTGAATTTATGTTACAATTTTCTGTGTTGATTTCCGCTTTATTTGGAATGGAGTTTTAAGATTGAAGGGTGCTAAAATGAGGAGGAAAATTGCTTCTACAAGTCTCTTTTTTGTGTTTTTCGCCCCTGTTATAGTCGTTTTTGGGAGCCCCGCCATGAGGCATCCCATCCTGTACAAGCGCGACTTTGTGGGTATTAAGTTTGCCCCGGATGAAATAATAGTAAAATTCAAACAAGGTGCCGCGGCAGCACTTGAAGAAAAAACCTCAGCCGGCACTGCTGCAGAGCAGTTAGAGTTACCCGGTTCTCTGGACAAACTGAACAGGAAATCCGGCCTCAGGAATATCAAACCTCTGTTTAAAAACTTTAAGGCGGACAGAAAACGGCTAAAAGCCTTATTGACAAAAGATAAATCCCTATTGACAAAGCATGAAAAACGAATTCTGCAGCGGCTAAGGCGTGCCCCCCAAAAAGCAGCTATCCCCGCACTTGACAGGATATACAAACTCCACTTTTCCCTTGCGCCGGATGAATCCATCCAAAAAGTAATGGCTGAGTACAATGATGACCCGAGTGTCGAATATGCCGATTTGAATTACAGGGTTTCAATTCGAAAAGAACCTGACGATCCTTGCTATCCCCTGCAGTGGTCTTTGGACAACATCGGCCAGGATTACCCGGTAAGCGGCAAATATGGTTTCCCGCCGGGTACACCGGACAGCGATATAGATGCACCTCAGGCATGGGATTTTCACACCGGAAATTCGGAAATTGTCATCGCCGTTGTTGATACGGGTGTGGACGTAAGTCACAGAGACCTGCAGGGCAACATTTGGATTAATAGCGGTGAGATACCCGGCAACCACGTTGATGACGATGGAAATGGGTACATAGACGACATATATGGTTATGATTTTCTAAACGATGACAGCGATCCCAATGACGACCACGGCCATGGGACACATTGCTCGGGAATAATCGCGGCCGGTGGTAATAACGGGCTCGATATTACCGGTGTCTGCTGGAATGCCAGGATAATGGCACTGAAATTTCTGGACGAGAAAGGAGAAGGGCTTTCCTCCGATGCAGTAACTGCTCTTTATTATGCAGCCAAAAATGGAGCGGACGTCATATCCAACAGTTGGAGCAGTCCTTTTTCCTCGGATGCAATGGAAGAAGTGATTGAGTACGTCCACAGCCTTGGTGTGATAATGGTAGCATCGGCCGGCAACAAGAATCATGCTTTACCCCATTATCCGGCCTTTTACGGGCATACGATTGCAGTGGCCGCGACCGACTCGGATGACAAAAGAGCGCCCTTTTCCAATTATGGCAAGTGGGTCGACATAGCAGCCCCCGGAGTTGACGTCTTATCACTACGGGCAGGGCTGACCTCGATGGGTACTATATATGACGACTACACGACAGTTGCTTCAGGAACATCGATGGCCTGCCCGCACGTGGCGGCTGTAATCGCTCTGATTATTTCAAACCATCCCAACGCCTCCACCCACGTTATAATTGAGAGGTTGTTCACAACTACAGATGACATATCCATAAAGAATCCTGGCTTTGACGGTATGCTTGGAGCCGGCAGGGTTAATGCCTATAAAGCTGTGCGGGATGGCTTCGAAGGCATCGTTACTTTCGATAGTGACTTCTATTCGTGCGATGATATTGTGAGTATTGAGGTCTTCGATTTCGATCTTATTGGACAGGGAATCCAGCCGATAACCTTAACAACCGACGCCGGTGACCTGGAAACGGCAAATGTGGTCGAAGACACAAATAAGCCCTGGCTGTTTGCAGGGACAATCCACACGTCCTCTGACGCAGTTATCGCTGAAGACGGCGTATTGCAGCTCTCTCACGGCCAGATTATCACGGCAACGTATTTCGATAGCGATGACGGCAGCGGTAATCCGGCTGTGGCGACGGCCACGGCAACGGCGGATTGTGTAAGTCCCGAGATTTTTAATGTTCAAATCGATGTGCCGGGCCCTGAGCCTGAAGTTACCTTCCAAACAAACGAACCAACTACCGCGCGAGTGCTTGCTGGTTTTACCTGTGGAGGGCCGTACATTATCGAGGCAACATCCTCGATTTTGTCAACCAGCCATTCCATAAAGCTGAAAGGAGTTTCCCCTACAACGGATTACTTTTACATTGTCGAAGCTGCCGATGCCGTTGGGAACAAAACTATGGACGACAATGCCGGCGCTTGTTACGCATTCACTACCGATGTGGGACCGCGCGACATTTATGTCCCGGCGCAATACCCCACCATACAGGAGGCAATCAAACGCTCCTGGGATGGAGGAACCGTATGGGTCGCTGATGGATTCTACCAGGGTCCGGGCAATCGTGATATTGACTTTTTGGGCAGGGCGATAATCGTCCGCAGTGAGAACGGCCCCTTCAGCTGTATCATTGATTGCCAGGGCAGTAAGGTCGATCCGCACCGCGGTTTCTACTTCCACGAAGGCGAAGGTGCAACATCCGTCCTTGACGGATTTATGATTATAAATGGATACGCTACTGACGAGGGTGGTGGAATCTACTGCACGGCAAGCAGCCCGACACTGATTAACTGTATGTTTTATGGCAACTCTGCCCAATACTGGGGCGGCGCGATAAGCAATCGCGGCAGCAGTTCGACACTGACCAACTGCACCTTCGGCGAAAACACGGCCCGCTGGGGTGGCGCAGTGGCTTGTTGCTACTGTTACGAGGGCCCGACGCTGGCCGACTGCACATTCAGCAACAACTCGGCAAGACATGGCGGGGCACTTTATAACGACCACAGCAGATCCCCGGTAACTAACTGTGATTTCAGCAACAACTCTGCGACATACGGAGCGGGAGTGTACAACTTCGCTGGAGTATACGACTTATCGTTCATCGGTCCGAAGCTACACAACTGCACATTCAGCGAGAATTCTTCATCTTCGCTCGGCGGCGGTATGTTCAACTTCGAAAGCAGCCCGACGGTAACCAACTGCGAATTTACCGATAACTCGGCCCTGCATTACGCAGGCGCAGTATACAGCAGCGACGGCAGCAATCCGATCCTCGAAAACTGCACGTTCAGCTCGAATTCAGCCGAGGATGGTGGTGCAATTTACTGCCGGGAACGCAGCCGGGCAGTGTTTGCCAACTGCTCGATCACCGGCAACTCGGCTCAGTTGAATGGTGGGGGGGTATACGGCGGCCTCGGACAGGTCCGCAACTGCAATATTGCCGACAACGATGCAAGTATTGGCGGAGGACTGTATGGATTCAACGGGCAGGTTACCAACTGTATAATCAACGGCAACATTGCCATATCGCGCGGAGGCGCGTTTTCCTCGTGCAATGGCCCGATTATCAACTGCACAATCGCCGACAACTCAGGTGGCGGGCTGGATAGCTGCTTCGGCACTATCATTAATTGCATCATTTGGAACGGGGACACCGGCGGTTCACCTGGTGAGTCGGTTCTGTCCGGCTCTTCTGTACCGCTGTACAGTTGCGTCCAGAGTGGTTCTGGCGGTATTGGCTGTATCAGAAGCGATCCTTGTTTTATTGATGCCCAAAATGGCGACTATCACTTGTTGCCCAATTCACCATGTAAAGATTCGGGCAATTATTACTATTGTATGAATCTGCCATGCACCGATCTTGACGGCGCGACACGGATGGGAGGTGTCCAAATCGATATGGGCTGTTATGAGGCCGGCGGTACGCCGGATATAGACGGTGACTGGTTAGCAGCACCGCAAGAGGGCCTTTACGGTACACATCCAAATCTGCCGGATACCGACGGTGATGGCCTGGCTGATGGCCAGGAAATTTTGGGTGGGACCAACCCGCTGGCTGCCGACCCGTTGCGAACGTGGCAGGTTCCCACTGATTCAATCACTATCCAGCAGGCGTTGTTCTTCAGCCGGCCCAGTGAAGTCATTATCCTGGCCGAGGGTACATACCATGAGAATATTTACTTCGGAGGACGCAATATCACCCTCACCGGCGGCGATCCGAATGAACCTAATGTCGTGGCGGCCACCGTGATAAGTGGCGATACCGATTACGCCCCTGAGACTATGAGCGGTCGTGTCGTAAATCTTATGGGGACAGAGGACACTGCTTGTCATATCAGCGGCTTAACAATCACAGGCGGATGTACCAATGCCGGGGGCGGAGGTATTTATGGGGCAGGCGCAAGAGCCGGTATAAGTAAATGCATAATCAGCAGCAATTATGCACTGGATGGAGGTGGCGGCCTGTACGAGTGCGACGGCCCTGTCACAAACTGCACTGTAACCGCTAACTTGGCCGCCGATGGAGGCGGACTTTATCACTGTAATGGCCCTATAACCGACTGTACAATCATTGAAAATCTGGCTGACTTCCGCGGCGGAGCAATGTTCAATTGTGGAGGTGAGTACATCTGCTACGGCCCGAACGATTGTGTCTTTTCGATCGAAAATTGCCTCATCGCAGACAACTCGGCACCTTTCGGCGGTGGGATATACAACAGTATCACCAGCCTGACTCTTACTAAATGTATATTCAGGGATAACACTGCCGAGGATTATGGCGGCGGCATGTACAACTACCAGAGCGGCCCGGAGATGACTAACTGTATATTCAGCGGCAACTCGGCGAATTGCGGCGGCGGGATTTACAATTACGAGCGTACCAAGCCAACTTTGATAAACTGCACGTTTGCGCAAAATTCCGCATCAAATGGAAATGCTCTTGTTTGCGATTCCAATGACCAGCAGTATCCAAGCTATCTTCAGCTCACCAACTGTATCCTCTGGGATGGTGGCGATGAAGTATGGAACAACGACAGTTCGACTATCATAATAACTTACAGCGACGTGCAGGGTGGTTGGCCGGATGTCGGCAACATCGACGCCGACCCGCTTTTCACCGACGCCAATAGTGGAGACTATCGGTTGTTGGCCGGTTCACCCTGTATCGATTCGGCGATTGAAGCCGGCGTATACGAGGATATTGACGGCAATGCTCGCCCGTTTGATTTCCCGGGCGCTGATAGTAATGACGAGTCGTTCGGTTTTGATATGGGTGCCTATGAAGCCGTTGCAACGACACAGTGTGAACTCATTGTACTACCACGCATAATTGTTCGAGGCGGAGGAGGCGAAAAAATAACGGCAATAATGCGTCTGCCGGAGACGATAGTCAAAGATGATATTGACGCTTATGAACCATTGGTTATGTATCCCGGCGCTATCAAAGCAATCCGTCAAAACCTCATCCCGCCGAGCATGGAAGCGAAAAGTAACACCAGAATTCATGCGGTTTTCGATACGGCAGAATTGTTTACCACAAGTGTTGATAATGTAGATATACAGCTAACCGTCACAGGCAGATTCAATACAGGCAAATACTTCTATGGTACTGATACAATCAGAATAATCAGTCCATAGGATGAGCAAAAGCAATAGCGGTTAACTAAGTTCACATTTCTGTGTCGCTACTGTTTTCACCAATGTTGAACATTTCCCTTTGCCCGGGATTTTACGGATTGGCAGTGCCGGGTGAAGGGGTAGCCGCTTGCCAGTTGGCTACATCATTGCCGTAATCGGCCGATACCTTGCGAGAAAGCGATTTGCCAAGCCCATCGGCCTCTCTCGGCCAGAGGTCCACGCCGCCGGGGACATCCTCATGATGCAGGCCGTCACTATAAGTCACCCTGTCGATGCGGATATAGTGCCGCGTACCTTGATTATCAATATCACCGGGCATGGCAATCTGTAACCTTTCGCCGGCATTGCTCAACCTTCCGCTGTAACCTTCGAGAACCTGAACGCCTGGCGGCATGCCGCCATATCTTGCTGTAAAGGCGGTCAGGTCCTTGGCCAATATCAGATAGCCATAAGCCTGTATTGTTACAACCGGACCCTCTGAGAAGGTATAATCAATACCATCGGTGAACTTCCAGGGTGTGGATTTATCATAGCGGTACAACGTCACCAATGCTCCGGTTATGTTGTGAAGCTCGATGTATTCCTCGTTCTGATTGCCGGTTGGCGGATTGTACATAATCTCGTTGATTACTATGGGGCCTACTTTGGGATAAGCATTATTGGCATCCGGCGTATTGCAGTCCATCGCCACAAAGTTGAAATTATCCGTACTGCTCTTGTAGTAACGACCCATCGAAACATTGGTCTGCGAAGCTCCAAAATTCTCCACATCTCGGTAGCCTGTCAGGAAGCCATTCGGGTCCAGATATGAAGACAGGCACGCCTC